>ERZ1023440.24-NODE-24-length-84246-cov-11.762635_pt1 | contig 84246 bp, 86 predicted proteins | sample MGYA00380520_ERZ1023440 | MGnify/ENA primary metagenome ERZ1023440 (study PRJEB33173, sample SAMEA4830335) | metagenome | study: EMG produced TPA metagenomics assembly of the PRJEB25223 data set...
GAAGAATGCTTTGGCGGCTGCTAAATAGAGGTGGCTTATCCCGAACTCAGGTTATTACGGCTTTGGCTTATCTTGTACTGCTTTTCCACTTCTCCGACTATAGCAAAACGGCAAGCAAATTTGGTGCTTGCCGATGTGTCTTTATTGCGGACGCTAGCGCATCAGTTCTTCTCATGCTTAGCGCTTGTTTTACGGTTCTTTTTTCAGCAGGAAGATGCCTTGCGTGAGAAGGTGGACAAAGGCTTGTTTGGCTTCGGGGTCGAAATCTTCAGGGTTGCAGTTGATGAGCAGGGGCTTTCCTGCCCATTCGGCGATGATTTCCCAGTGGTTGCCCATGTAAACGGCGCTGCTGATGGTGCAGGCTTGCGCGGCTTCGCCCGTGTTGCTGAGACGGACGGCTTCCGGTCGGATGCCGATGAGGCATTCGCCGTCTTCGATGTTGAAGCCGGCGGCTTGCGGGAAGGGCAGGCAGTAGTTGTTGATGCAAATTTCGCCTTGTCTGAGTTCGCCTTCAAAGATGCTGCTTTCGCCCATGAAGTTGGCAAGGAAGAGGGAGTTGGGACGCAGATAGAGTTCTTTAGCGGGAGCTTTTTGCATGATGTTGCCTTTGTGCATGACGATGACTTCGTCCGAGACGGCAAAGGCTTCGCTTTGGTCGTGGGTGACGTATAAGGAGGTAATGCCGAGGCTTTGTTGCAGTTGGCGGATTTTTTCGCGCATGGAGCGGCGCAGGTTGGCATCTAGGTTACTGAGGGGTTCGTCAAAGAGTAGGACTTTGGGTTTGAGGATGAGGGCGCGGGCAAGGGCGACGCGCTGCTGTTGTCCGCCTGAGATTTGGTCGACGTAGCGGTTTTCAAAGCCTGCCAGATCGACGAGTTCCAAGGCTTCTTGGACGCGTTGGCGGCGTTCTTGCGCGGCGATGTTTTGCATGCGCAGTCCGTAGGCGACGTTATCGCCGATCGACATGTGCGGGAAGAGGGCATAGGATTGGAAGACGATGCAGATGTCGCGGTGTTGGATGGAGGTTTTGGTAACGTTTTCGCCGTCGATGAAGATTTCCCCTCTTGTGGGGCTTTCCAGTCCTGCGACTAGGCGCAGGACGGTGGTTTTGCCGCAGCCTGAGGGGCCGAGCAGGGTAACCATTGAACCGCGTTTGATGTTGAGCGAGAGATCGTCGATGACGACGTTTTTGCCGAAGGTTTTATTGATGTTTTTCAGTACTAAGAAGTCTTTATCCATTTTGTTTACCTGTTTTAGTTCATGGTTTTGGCTTTGGAGCGGCTGATGCGGGTATCGCCGACGATCCAGTCAAAGAATAAGATGATTGCCATCATGACGACGATGAGTATCGAGCCGTAGGCAATGGCGATGCCGTATTCGCCGTCTTCAACGCGGTTGAGGATGTAGGCTGTCGCCACGCGGGTGTCGGCGGTAACCAAGAAGACGATGGCGCTGACGGTGGTCATGGCGCGCACGAAGCTGGTAACTAATGCCGAGAGCAGGGCGGGCTTTAAGAGCGGCAGGACGACGTAGCAAATGGTTTTTAGGGAATTGCCTTTTAAGGATAGCGAGGCTTCGTCTAAGGATTTGTCGAGTTGCCCTAAGCCTGCAATGGCGGCGCGCATACCGATAGGTAGATCGCGCATGACCATGGAGATGATGATGATGACGCCTGTACCGGTGATGTAGAGCGGGGCGCTGTTGAAGGCGAGGATGTAGGAGACGCCGGCAACGGTGCCGGGGACGGCAAAGCAAAGCATGGTCAAAAATTCTAGGGATTTTTTGCCTTGGAAGTCTTTGCGTACCACGATGTAGGCGATGAGCAGTCCGAACAGGGCGGTCAGCGGGGCGGCGATGCCGGCATAGAGCAGGGTGTTGAGCAGGGAAGGCCATGCGCCGTCGCTGAGGCTTTGTCCGAAGAGCAGGCTGTAGTTTTTCAGCGTGAGGCTGTAGTCCACGCCCCAGTTGACGGTAAAGCTGCCGTAGAAGATGCTGCCGTATAAGACCATGTTGAAAATGACCCAAAAACCGAGCAGGAAGATGATGAGGTATTTGAGGCTGGGCGGCAAGTCTTGCACGTCGCCGCGGTAGGATTTACCGGAGACGGTTACATAGGAACGGTTGCCAATCCACAGATATTGCACGATAAATACCAGTAAGGAGAAGATGAGCAATATCGAGCCGAGGGTGCTGGCTGAGGCGTAGTCCAATTGCGAGCCGGCGATGTAGAAGTAAATTTGCGTGGCGATAACGTCGAAGCTGCCGCCTAATACTAAGGGGTTACTAAAATCTGCCAGCGATTGAATGAAGACGAGCAGGAAGGAGTTCGCCAATGCCGGACGCAATAAGGGGAAGATGATGCGAAAGAAGGTTTGGTAGCGATTGGCACGCAAGGTATAAGAGGCTTCTTCGATGGAGGGGTGAATGGATTTTAATGCGCCGTCAAGCACCATAAAGGAGAGCGGCGTAAAGGCGAGGATTTGCGCAATCGCAATGCCGTTAAAGCCGTAAAGCCAGTTGGTTTTGGTAAAGCCGAAGCCGGTTAAAAATTCCGTGACATAGCCCGAGCGTCCGAGCATGAGGGTAACGCCCAAGCCGACTACAAAGGGCGGGGTTACAATCGGAAGAATGGAGAAGATTTTGCCGATGAATGCCGTGCGCTGCGCGATGCGAGTGGTATAGAGGGCGAAAGCCAAGCCGAAGACGGTGGAGATGATGCCTACAAATGCGGATAAAAACAGCGAGTTGCTAATCACGCGGACAATATAGCTTTGGTTCAATATGCGCAATACTTGCTGGGGCGCAAAGTTATCCCCGTCGTAAAACATGGAAATCAAGATGGCGACGGTGGGATATACGATAAAGAAGAAAATCAATAAGATGATAGAGATAAGCGAGGCGATGATGAATTTGTCGCCCTGCATGATTTTTAAATTCGCTAAAGCGACGGTGGCAATGGCTGTGAGACTGATGATTTGAACAATCACGGCATATCCCATGCTGACTTTCAGCCATGTGGCGGAAATAAAGGTAAACAGGCTGATGCCGGCGACCAGTATCAAATCTAATTTCGCTTGTTTTTCGACGGCATATTTCAATTTGGGCGTGAATAAAAAGCTGAGCAGGGGCAAAAACCACAGAATGCTGATATTAAGAGATGACCAGCCCATGGCTTCGTATAATTCGTCGGCGGTGGCTTCGAACAGACCATAGTCCAATGCGCGCGACGGTAATGCCATAAATGCCAGCAGGGCAAGCGAGATCCAAAAAACGGGCGAAGCGAAAAAGGAAGATTTTTTGGCGTGCATGATTCCTCACAGATAGATGTTCATTAAAAGAAAGGAATATCGCCTTAAAGCCGATATTCCTTTCCGATGCAGCGATTATTTAGCTAATTTTACCTTATCCAGCCATTTTGAAATTAAACGCTTGCGTTCTTCGCTTGAGCCGTATTTGTCAAAATCATAATCAATCAAATTGATGGATTTGAAATCTAAAGAATAGGGCGATTGCTGCGCTTGCGAATTGGTAAGGATTTGATGAGTTTCGCCTTTTTGCCATGAAAGCTCCTGCGCTTCTTTTGACAATGCCCAATCGATAAACAGCTTGGCATTTTCCTGATTGCGCGCGCCTTTAATCAGGCTGACGCCGCCGATTTCATAGCCCGTGCCTTCGCAGGGTACGATCAATTCGACCGGCGCGCCTTTTTCTTGCTCGATGGAATGTTCGTGCAAGAAGCCGATGCCGATAGAGGCTTCGCCGCGGGCGGTGTTGCGCGTCGCCGTATTGCCCGATTTGGTGTATTGCGATACGTTTTGATGCAAGGCGCTTAAATATTTAAATGCGGCGTCTTCGTCCCATAATTGAATAAAGGTTGCCAATGCGGTGTAGGCGGTTCCCGAGCTTTGCGGGTCGGCGGATTGGATTTCGTTTTTAAAGCGCGGGTCGGTTAAATCTTTCCAGCATTTGGGTACGGGAAGATTTAATTTCGCCAAGCGTTCGGTATTGACGCCGAAACCTAATACGCCGAGATAAATCGCCGAGGTGTAATTGCCTTTTCTTTTGGCGGGGTCTTTTAGCTCGTCCGGAATATATTGCAGATTCGGCGATTGATACGCCTCGAGCAAGCCCATTTCGCCGGCTTGGGAATGCGGATCTAATGTGCCGCCGTACCAAACGTCGCCTTGGGGATTGCCTTTTTCCGCATCAATTCTTGCCAAGATGCTGCCCGTGCCGCCGCGGATAAAGCTGGTTTTGACCTTGTATTTGCTTTCAAATGCCAGCACTTCCTGTTCGCACATCGTATTTTGCGCGCTGCAGTAAACCACCAGCCGCTCTTCGGCAGCAGCGGTTGAGGATAGCAGAGCACCGGCAATCGCCAGTACCGACAGGCGCAGGCAGAATGGTATTGCTTTCATGTTGCGCTCCCGTTTATTTGGCGAGCTTGACTTCATTGACCCATTTTTCAATCAGGCGTTTGCGTTCTTCGGCGACGCCGTATTTTTCAAAGTCGTAATTGATTAAATTGAGCTGGCTCGGGTCGAAGGCGGTGGGCGATTGTTCGGCGGTGGTATTGGTCAGGATTTGATGGGCATTGCCTTTTTTCCAAGCGGTTTCCTGCCCTTCCGCCGATAAGACGAAGTCCACGAAGAGTTTGGCATTATCGACGTTGCGCGCACCTTTGATGATGCTCAAGCCGCCGAGTTCATAGCCTGTGCCTTCGCAGGGAACGACCATTTCAATCGGTGCGCCGCCTTGTTTTTGCACGGCATAATCATGCAGGAAGCCGATGCCTACGGTAGCTTCGCCGCGCGCGGTGCTGTTGGAGGGTGTGATGCCGGATTTGGTGTATTGCGAGATATTGGGATGCAGTTGTTTAAAGTATTCAAAAGCTTGTTCTTCGCCCCACAATTGCACGAAGGTGGCGATGGCAGTGTAGGCGGTGCCGGAGCTTTGCGGGTCGGCGATTTGGACTTCGTCTTTTAATTTAGGATTGCTGAGGTCTTTCCAGCATTTCGGCATGTCTTCGATGCCTAATTTTTTCAGACGTTCGGTGTTCACGCCAAAGCCCAAAATGCCCATATAGACCGCCGAGGTGTAATTGCCTTTGGTTTTGGCAGGGTCTTGGAAGCGTTCGATGATTTGGTCGATAAGCGGTGAGCGGTAGGCTTGTAGTAAGCCCATTTCAGCGGCTTGTGCCTGCGGGTCGAGCGTGCCGCCGTACCATACGTCGGCTTGCGGATTGTTTTTTTCCGCTTCGATTTTGGCAAAGGTGCTGCCCGAGCCGTTGCGGATAAATGAGGTTTTTACATCGTGTTTTTCGCTGAAGGTTTTTGTGATGGCTTCGCACATTTCGTTGGTGGCGCTGCAATAAACGACTAGGCGGCCTTTGGCTTGCGCGGGGGCGGATAGCGCTAATCCGGCGGCTAAAACGGCAGAAGCAATTGAAAAAGAGACGGCTGTTAATTTCATCAAAATTTCCTTATTGGTTGAAACCCCTCCCTTTAGGGAGGATAATCTTGTGGGAGAGGTGTAACCTCTTCCAATTCAGGGCAACACACAGAGCGACGCTTTATGTGTTGCTCTGTGTGTTGAAACATGATTGTGACCTCTGATTGTAAATGCGTTAATCCTGCATGTTTATTTGCGCTCGGCGCTTTTTATGCGGCAAAACACAGGCGCCAAGCGGATAAAATGCTGTTGTAGTGTAGCTTAATCGCGTGTCTGCGCCTAGTGTTTTGCGGTTTGTTTAGTGATGTTTTACGGTCATTTTTGTGCAAAAACGTACTATTTTTGTATATTTTGTAAATAGTTCACAGGGAATGCGGTTTAAATCAAAAATGCGGTCGCCAATCCCAATAATGCTAAAAATCCGATAATGTCCGTGAAGGTCATGAGGAAAATAGAGCCTGCCAAGGCGGGGTCGATTTTCAGACGGTTGAGAATCAGCGGGATGACGACGCCGACAAAGGCGGCGGTCATGAGGTTGATGAACAAGGCAGCGAACATGACGGCGGCAAGGGCAGGGGCGCCGAACCATAGGTAGGCGATGAGGGCGGCAACGCTGCCCCAGACGATGCCGCTGATGCTGCCGATGAGCAGTTCGCGCAGGATAAGCGCTCTGGCGTTGGCGCCTTCGATTTGCCCCAGCGCGATACCGCGGATGATGATGGTCAACGATTGAGCGCCGGCATTGCCGCCTAAGCTGGCGACTACGGGCGCAAGGGCGGCAAGGGCGACGATTTGTTCTATCGTGCTGCCGAAGGCATTGATGACGGTGGCGGTAATCAGGGCGGTAAACATGTTGACGCCCAGCCAGATGCCGCGTCCGATGGCGGCTTTGTGAATGGGGGCGAAGGTATCGACTTCTTCGTCCATACCGGCGGTTTGCATGAGCAGGCGTTCGCTGTCTTCTTGGATATAGTCCATGACGTCGTCGGCGGTAATCCGTCCGACTAATTGGTTGTCGTCGTTGACGACGGCGGCGGAAATCAAATCATGTTCGCGGAAGGTACGCGCGACTTGCTGCCCTGTGGTGTTGAGGTGCAGGCTCACAGGGTCATATTTCATGATGTCGGTCATGTGGAGCTGGTTGTCGGCGGTCAGCAATGTGGTGAGGAGGACTTCGCCGAGCAGGCGTTCGTCGCGGTCAACGACAAAGATTTTATTGGTGATGCGCGGCAGTTCTTCCATGCGGCGCAGGTAGCGGATAAGGGTTTCCACCAGCGTTTCGGGGCGCACGGAAATGGCGTCGTTATTCATCATACCGCCGGCGCTGTCTTCATCGTATTCAAGAATTTGTGTGAGGCGGGCGCGCTGGACTTCGTCCAAAGAGGAAAGCAGTTTGATGGCAACGTCTTCAGGCACGTCTTGCAGGAAGTCTACCAAATCGTCTTCCTGCATCGATTCGGCGGTTTGCAGGAGCTCTTCATGGCTCATTTCATCGACAATGTCTTCCAAGACGCTTTCCGAGAGATGCGCCAAGACTTCGCCGTTATATTCGTCGTCCACCGTTTCCCAAACTTGCTCGCGCTCGATCGGCGGCAGGGATTCGAGCATACGCGCGATTTCCGCCGGTTTGAGTTCATTAACGATTTCGCCGACTTCCGCCAAGTCTTCTTCGTGCAAGGCTTCGCGGATTTGGCTTAGCGGAGTGAGGGGAAGAAGGTCTTCTTCTGGGATTTGCTGTTCTGCTTGCATACGACACCTGTGGATAAAATAAAGCACTCTTGCTTAAGGCGCGCATATGCTAAAGAAATCAGCCGAAAAAGCTAGTGTTTTCGCAAAAATTTGCGGCTTAATGATTTGCCTTGGCGCGCAATGCGGTATTGAGCGTGGCGGCGGTATAGCTCTGATTGCCGATAAATAGACTACAGCTTGCGCCGCGCTTGAAATAAAAGTCGGCGGAGGGGATATGTTCGGGACAGTATTGGTGCGCAAAAGAGAGTTCGGGCATGAGCGAGAGGGTGTAAATAGGCGTATCGGGATAGGCGGCAAGCAGGTCGGCAATGCCGCCGAGGGCGTGGCGGCTATCGTGGCTGATGATAATGGCTTGCGGACGCTGAAAGCGTTGGCGCAAAACAGGCAGCAGATAGCGGCGTGCATCATTGCGTTCGCGATATTGATAGGCGGTATTCAGCAGAATCGGCGCGCCGCTGGGCGGATAGAGAATAGCGGCGGGAATGCGCGATGTTGTCAGCACATAGTCGCTGCGCGAGAACAGCGGTGGCAGGGCGCAGGCAAGAGCGAGCAGCAAAGACAGTAGTGCCGCGCGTTTGGCGGCGGCAAGCAGACAAAGACAGGCAATGCTTGCCAGTACGCCGCTAGGCAACGGCATTTGATAAATCGGTTCGATATAGGCAAAAGGCATTTGCGCAGCAAGTTCGATGGGGCGCAGATAAATGTCTAAGGCAGCGGCGGCAAAGGCGCTTAAGGCGGGTAATACAAGCGCGGCAAGCAGCAGGCATAAGATGACCGCCAGCCAAGGCACGACCAGTAAATTTACCGCAATGCTGATGAGAGAAATGCCGCCGAAAATGCTCCATAGTAGCGGCGTCAGCACAAGTGTAATCCCGCCTTGTATAGCAAGCCATTGCCGCCATGCGGCGAGATGTTTGACCAGACGCAGCGTGAGTATCACGGCAGCAGTTGCACAAAAAGACAGCCATATGCTGAAGCTGAATAAAGCCAGCGGTTCAATAATCACAATCACAAATAAAGCATAGCCGAGGGCAAGCATGCCGTTGCCGAAAGGCAGATTGAGCCAGAGCAATAAGAGGCAGGCAAACATAATCCAAGCACGCAAAATCGGCGCTTGCGCACCGCTAATCAGCACAAAAGTCAGTCCGCCGACTAAAGCGGCGCAGAGCGCCAGACTATGCGGCTCGATGCAATAACGCAGGCGGCTGAATACGGTCAGCATTTTAAACAGCCAATAAAAAACGCCCATCATCACGGCAAGATGCAAGCCTGAAATGGCAAGCAAATGACTGGTGCCGCTGATTTGCAATTGCCCGCGCATACGTTGGCTTAGCAAACTGCGGTCGCCGATTAGCAGGGCGCGTACCCAAGCGCGATGTTGCGGAAAACGGGCGTCAATTTGACGGGCAATCGCGGTGCGGTAGGCGCTTATCATAGGCATAGCGGCAGTTTGCGGACGCAGCTGCTGCGGCAAATGCGCATAAAGTCTGCGTTTGCTGGGGCGAATCTGCAAAGTAGCGGCGAAACTGTCGCCAATCGCATAATGGGTGTCGCGCAAATAATGGCTGACATGCAGGGATTGACCGCGCAATGGAGGACAATCGCCCGCCATCAGACGCAGCGGCAGAATTTGTCCCAGCGGCAGATGGCGACGGGGAAAATTTTCTACCTGCCAAATGCCTGTGCAAGCAAATGACTCCCGCTGACTGGGCAAAGCCATATCCGCGCGCCACAGCCCTAAGGCAAAGCAGGCGCACAATACGGCAAAAACGCGGTAGCGGCGTAACAGGCTTAAGCCTAAACAGCACAAAAGCGGCAGCACATAGGAGGAAGTCTGACCCAGCAGCGGGGCGGGGATATGCCAAAAATCGCGACTTAAGACACCAAGCAAAAGCATCGCCAGTGCCGCTATATAGCGGTAAAAACGCAAATGTGGATATGACGATGAATTAAATCTTGGCATGGACAAACCTAAAGGATTTTTTTTCGCTATCATAACGAGAATTAACTGCCCTTGCCCGTCTTATCGCCACTAAAGGAAAATTATGAAATTCTTTTTTAAACGCATTTTGCCTGCACCGGAAAAACTCATTGCCAACCGCTTATTGCATTGGTTATTGAAAAAAATCGGCAATGCCTACATCTGGCAGGTCAATCGCCGCAGCATTGCCGGCGGTTTTGCGACAGGGCTGTTTTTCGGCTGCCTGCCGATTCCCATACAAATTCCTTGTGCGGTAGCGGCGGCGGTATTTATGCGTTTTAATGTGCCGATTGCCGCTTTTTCGACCTTGTTCAGCAATCCTTTTACCATGCCGATGATTTTTTACGGCAATTATCAAGTCGGCTGCTGGTTTTTGGGCGGACGTGAAGGTTTGAGCGAATGGCATTTTACGGTAGCGAATCTCAAGCAATTGGGCGGTCAAATCCTGATACCGCTGTTTACCGGCTCGGTTTTGGTCGGCACCTTATTGGCAAGTATCGGCTATTGCGTGATTTACTATCTGTGGCAATGGAAACTGGTGCAGGTTTTGAGTAAACGCAAAAACTGGCATGCAAAATTGCGCCTACACCGCGCCCAAAGACGCAAAAAACCAGTTTCTCATAAACATTGAAAGATTATTGAATTCGACTTTGTGTTGTTTTTCCACTTATCCACTCTATTGGGAATGTGTTATGTTTCAACACACAGGACGACAGATAAAGCGTCGTCCTAGCTGTTGTTCTGAATTGGCTGTGTTTATAGTTTCTTCAGATTAAAATGAGACAATAAAAATTTACAACATATTGAAAAATATTTCAATATGTTGTTTTAAGGCGTATCATTTTAATCTGAAGAGACTATACCGCCGCTCCTAATGAAATTCTACCGCCATAAATGGCGGGCTTTTAACCGAAAAGGATCCAGATGAAAAAAATTTATCTTCTCCGTCATGCGCAAAGTGTCGCTAATGCAGGTAAAAGTAGCGATATTGTCAAATATGCCAATGCCGATATTCCGATTACCGAATTGGGACAAAAGCAGGCGGAACAGTTAAGCATGTGGTTGTCGGAACATGTTGAGGACGTGAGAGAAATTTTTGTTTCCTCGTATTTGCGTACCCGACAGACCGCCGCGCCTTATGTGCAGGCTCTGCAAATCTCGCCTATTGTATTGCCTGATTTGCATGAATTTAATTATTTGTCCTTTGCCCATCTTCATGGCAAAACCTTTCAGGATTTGAGAAGTCGCTCGGAATCTTATTGGGCGCGAGATGATGCGGATTTTAAAGATGGTGATGACTGCGACAGTTTTGCATCGTTTTTCAATCGAATCCGCAATGTACGCCGCTATTTTGCGGAAAAAGAGGATGGCGTTTATGTGGTGTTCGGGCATGGCTTTTGGATTGGCGTTTTGCTGTGGCAATTGATCGGGCGTTTTTCGGGCAGTCCTGATATGCAAAAATTCCGCGAATTTGAATTATTGGTGCGCCCGAAAAATACCGATGTTTATTTGTGGCAGATAGATGGCGCGGTGGAGAGCATTGCTAAAGTGAGAAATACAGATGCTGATGTTGATACGCTGAGGGATAAAAGCGAGCATTTGTGATTTTGAGTAGCCGTTTTATTTGAACATACCCCATGGTTGTTTAAATGCCTAATTTTGAAGCATATATATGTCCCATATTTACCTAGTTATTTCCGATAATGAAATTAAAAAAATCACCCAAGAAAGACTTTTAAAATTTCATCATATAGATAGCAATCAATCCAATAAATACGGCTATTATAGATATGATGAAGGTCTCTGTCAGATAATACGTGATGATATTTATTGCATTCATAATAAGCTAATTGAGCTATTACGTAATTACAGCAAGCAATCCAAAAAATTATTTTTTGCAAAATTTCTTCTGCTCAACAGAAAAAATGAAAACGATATGTTTAATCTCTCCTTGGCAAAAATTGACAAATGTGATTTCATCAAACTAGAAATTTTGGATAATAATTCATACCTACAGTTAAACACTATTTATCAAATATCTTAGGGATTTAAAATGTGTAAACTTACTCTTTATTGTATATTGTTGCTGAGTTTGTCAGCCCATGCTAATCTCTCTTACGGTCGATGACCTATTAGCGGATAAAAACCGCTTTAAACTCGATACGGATTTGAGCTATTATAACCATCATCGCTTATCTGTTGCTATGCAGGGGGCGAGTTATCGTTATGTTCTTAAGTTTGAGAGATTTCGCCGGCTAAACAGATATTGGTGCAGGATAGACATGGTGTCGGAGGCGAATATTTGTTTACGTCTGCTGTTTATTGTCGGAGAAATGCTATAGTCAAAGAATTGAAAAAGTATTACAGCGTTGGCTCGCCTTGTACTACTTTTTCACTTCTCCGACTATACAAGGCGGCGATCCGCAGACAGTAAAAACCTTAGACCAAGATGAGCCAAGCCCGAAATAATTTTTCAATTCTCCGAAACGGCAGCTGTATCGTACGCAAAGACGCATACAAACTACTCAAGACAATGCTGTTAATTCACTGTGTTTTCACAGTAAAATCTTAATCTTACCATATTGCAATTTTCCTTTTGCCATGCTTCAATGCGCAAGCTGTTTACAACGCATTGCATAGAAGAGGAGAAACTATGTTGATTTTTTTATTCTGCGTAGCTTTGTTAGTCACAGGCTATTTTATTTACGGATCGATTGCGGAGCGGATTTTCGGCATTAAGCCCGAGCGCGCGACACCTGCCCATGCGCAGGCGGACGGCGTGGATTATGTGCCGATGTCTAAAGTCAAAATCTGGTTGATTCAATTATTAAATATTGCCGGCACCGGTCCGATTTTCGGCCCGATTTTAGGGGCTTTATACGGGCCTGTAGCAATGCTGTGGATTGTGCTCGGCTGTATCTTTGCCGGTGCGGTGCATGATTATTACTGCGGCATGATTTCCGTGCGCAATGGCGGCGCTTCCATTCCGCATATGGCAGGGCGTTATATCGGCCTACCTGTTAAGCATTTGATTAATATTATCGCTTTGATTTTATTAGTTTTGGTCGGCGTGGTCTTTGTGGTTTCTCCTGCGGGTTTGCTGACGCAATTGACCGAACAAGCCTTGGGACGCTCCGGCGAGTTGGTGCAGAAAGGCAATTCGGCGCATGATTATTTAGTCACCACTTGGGTTTGTATTATTTTTGCTTATTACATCATCGCCACTTTGCTGCCGATTGATAAGATTATCGGGCGCGTTTATCCGCTTTTCGGTGCTTTATTGATGTTTATGACGGCCGGTATGCTTTTTGGCTTGCTCTTTGAAGGTATTCCGCTTTTCCAAACCGTGGGGCTTGATGAAGGCATGGGTATCGGCGATTTCTTTAAGAATTTTTATCCGGCTGAAAACATGCCGATTTTCCCCTTGATTTTCGTCACCATTACCTGCGGTGCCATTTCCGGTTTCCATGCCACGCAAACGCCGATGATGGCGCGTTGTATGCAAAATGAGCGCGAAGGACGCTTTATTTTCTACGGCGCGATGATTACCGAGGGCGTGATTGCCCTGATTTGGTGCATGGTGGGCTTGAGTTTTTATGATGATGTGCAAATGCTCAATGAGGCGATTAAATCGGGTACGCCGTCCAAAGTGGTATATGAGGCGGCGATTAGTATGCTCGGCACCTTCGGCGGCATGTTGGCGGTCTTGGGTGTAGTGGTGCTGCCGATTACTTCCGGCGATACCGCATTTCGCGCGGCGCGTTTGCAGATTGCGGAATTTTTCCATATCGAACAAGGCAGCGTGAAAAACCGCCTGATGCTGACCCTGCCTTTGTTTGCAATTGGCATTGCCTTGACGCAAATAGATTTTTCCGTGTTATGGCGTTATTTCGGCTGGGCGAATCAAACCACCGCGACGATTATGCTGTGGACAGCCGCCGCTTATTTATACCGCCACGGTAAATGTCATTGGATTTGCACCGTTCCGGCCATCTGGATGACGGCGGTCTGCGGCACTTATCTTGCCTTTGCCAAAATCGGCTTCGGATTGAATTGGACGGTTTCGCTGATTTTCGGCGTTATTGCTACGATTGCCGTGACCGCCGCATTTTTGATTGTCTTAAAACCCAAACACGTCTTAAATAGCGACGATTAATCTTTTCTTAGTAAAACGCCTCTCTGCGAGGCGTTTTTTATCGTCGCAGAAGTGGAATAGTAAAGGAGGAGAGCCAATACCGTAATACGTTTTCAATTCTTCGACTATCTCAGCGAATATCGGTATCTGTGCTGAGAGGCGGATTGATTTCCACCGAAATATGCACGATTTCTTCATGGATAGACAGCGCTTGGCGGATATGCGCCGGGCTGAGGTCTTTTGCCGCGTTGTTTAAAGCGATAATGCAGGCGAATTTGCCCTTGCCGACTTTCCACACATGTAAATCAGTTACGATGGCTTCAAATGATGCCAGTACCTCGCGGATTTCTGCAACGACAGGCGCATCCATTTCCGCATCCAATAGGGTTTTGCCGGCTTGGCTGAGTACGTTCCAAGACCATTTGCCGACCAATAATGCGCCGATAATGCCTAAGACGGCATCTAAAAAATCCCAGCCGAAATATTTGCCGGCAATCAGCGCGATAATGGCGAAAACGGAGGTGGCGGCATCGGCGACAATATGCAAAAACGCCGCTTTTTGATTTAAATCTTGCTCGTGATGATGATGGTGGTGATGGTGTTCGTGATGCTCGTGCTTATGCTGATGATGGCTGTCGGTATGTATAGTACCTTAACTTCAAAATGAGACTTAGAGATACACATTTTGTCAGGAGAAGCGCTTAGAATAATCTCATTTTGAAGTTAAGAGACTATAACAGCCATAGGCAGACGATATTCACCACCAGACCGAGTACGGCAATCGGAATGGCTTCATTATAATGAATCGCCAAGGGATTGAAGAGGCGCTCAATCGAGTGAAAACCCATCATGAGAGCAACGCCCATCAGGGCAATGGCGCTGCTGTAGCCGGCAAGAATTTCGATTTTCCATGTGCCGAAGCAAAAACGCGGATCCTGCGCATAGCGGCGCGCCGCCCGATAGGCGAGATAAGCCACGCCCAATGCCAGCATATGCGAACTCATATGCCAGCCGTCGGCAAGCAGCGCCATTGAATTAAATAAGATACCGCCGACGATTTCAACCAGCATCATTGCGCCTGTGAATAGCGTAGCGATAAGAATTTTTTTCTCGGCAAGCGGATTGCCTTCATCAAAAATATGCGAATACGATGCTGACATTTTCTTCCCCGAATGATTTTCCGATGCTGAGATGATATTTGTTTAAATTTATGAAAAACAATTGCTTGAAATCGTTTTTCACAGCACGGAAAGCCGATGGCATACATTATTGTAATGCGCTTTTTAAGATGCTTCACAAGACAGATATTAAGCAGGGCGATATTTTGCGCTATGAGTAGATGAAAGGCATGTATCGAGGTGCTATAATTTTTCATTTCTACTGCGGACGAATTAGGGATACAACATGAGAGGATTACTTTATGCGGCGGTGGTCTCCGTCTTTTTAAGCGCTTGTTCCACAATGTCATTTTCAGATAAACACAAGCTTTATGAAGTGCGCATGATGAACGGCGATTCTCTTTATACGCGCAGCAAACCCCAGCTGGATGGCGACGGTTATTACCGCTTCGATGATGTGGATAATCAACACTATATTATCAATGACAATCTGGTGCTCTTTATCGAAGCCAGCGAGTTTGCCAAATAATGTCGTCAAATCACGTGCAGCGCCGCATTCCTGTTCCGATTAGTTGTGAATTTTTCCCTACCGCCACCGAGCAGGGTGGGGAAAATTTGGCGAAGGTGCGGCGTGCTTTAGCCGTTTTTGACTGCGAATATTTTTCGGTCACTTACGGCGCCGGCGGCAGCACGCAAGAGCGTACTTTGAAATTGGTGCGGCGCATTTGCGAAGAGGACGAGCGCCCCGTGATGCCGCATTTGACCTGCATCTCGGCGACTTATGCCGAACTCGAAGCCCTCTTGGATACTTATCAATCGATTGGCATCAAACGCTTATTGGCTTTGCGCGGAGATGTGCCGCCGGGCAGCTTTTATATGGGCGAATTGGACAGTGCGGCGGATTTGGTGCAGCTTGTGCGCAAAAAATGGGGCGATACGGCGCATATTGTCGTGGCGGCATATCCTGAAAAACATCCGCGCGCCAAAACCCCGCACGATGATTTGGAAGCCTTGAAAATCAAATCCGAAGCGGGAGCGAATGAGGCGGTTACGCAATATTTCTTTAATGCCGACGCTTTTTTGCGTTTTCGCGACGAGGCTTGTGCGATGGGGATTGAGATACCCTTGGTGCCGGGGATTATGCCGATTACCAATTACCGCCAATTAGCCCGCTTTTCCGATGCCTGCGGCGCGGAATTGCCGCGTTGGATTCGCAAACGTTTGGAAGCCTATGAACATGATGTCGAGGCTTTGCAATTATTCGGCACGGAAGTGGTGGCGTCTTTATGCGAACGTCTCGTGAAAGAAGGAGCGCCGGCTTTGCATTTTTATTCGATGAACCGTTCGCAAGCTATTTTAGCCATAGGGCGTGCTTTATCTTGGATTGACTGATGGCGCGCAGCATTGGGCGTTCTTCTTTGGTATTTGCGGCAATGACGCTGATTTCGCGCGTCTTGGGTTTATTGCGCGACATCTTGGTCGCGCGCTATTTCGAAGCCGGCATTACCGATCCCTTTTTTGCCGCCCTGCGCATTCCCAATACCTTAAGGCGTTTTTTTGCTGAAGGCGGTTTTGCCAATGCCTTTGTGCCGGTTTTCTCTGCGACCAAGGCGGAGCATCCCGAGCAGTTAAAAGATTTGCTGCGCCATACCGGCGGCACCTTGCTGGGTTTTTTGTTAGCGATTACCACCGTCGGCGTGATTTTTTCAGGCGCGATTATTTATGCGGTTGCCAACGGATTAAGCGCCAAACCTGAGCAGTTTGTATTAGCGGAGCAGATGCTGCGGATTATGTTTCCTTATATCCTGCTGGTTTCTTTAACCGCGATGGCGGGCGGCGTGTTGAATACTTACGGGCGTTTCGCCATTCCTGCGCTGACGCCGGTCTTGCTCAATATCGCTTTGATTAGCGCCTGCCTGTGGCGCGCCTATCGGGGCGATGCGGGCGATGTCGGCATGGAATTGGCTTGGGCGGTCTTAATCGGCGGCATCTTGCAGCTTGCTTTGCAATTGCCTTTTTTATACCGTTTGGGCTTATTGGTCATGCCCAAATGGGGCTGGAAGCATAGTGGCGTGCGCCGCATTTTGCGGCTGATGCTGCCGACCTTGTTCGGCTCTTGTGTCGGGCAATTAACCATTTTAGTCAATACGTTCCTTGCTTCGCCTTTGCTCACGGGCAGTATTTCTTGGCTCTATTACACCGACCGCATGGTGGAATTGCCGATTGCCCTCATTGGCGTGGCATTGGGCACGGTCATTCTGCCCAAATTAAGCGCGCTGAAAGCCCTTGATGACGAGCGGCGTTTCGCCTATACGCTGGATTGGGCTTTGCGTTGGGGCATCTTAGTCGGCTCTGCCGCTTCGCTGGGTTTGACCGTTTTGGCGCCCTCGATTTTAGCCACGCTCTTTTACGGCGGCGAATTTACGGCGCAAGATTTATTGATGACGACCTTAAGCCTGCGCGCCTACGGCATTGCCGCCGTGTTTTTGATTTTAGTCAAAGTCTTGGCGCCGGCTTTTTATGCCCGCCATGATACGCGCACGCCGGTACGCGCCGGTATTTGTGCGATGGCAGCGAATTTGCTAGCCGCGATCGTCTTAAGCCGTTTTTACGGACATGTGGGCTTGGCAGCCGCCAGCGCCTTGGCGGCGGTGGTCAATGTCGGCTTGTTGCTGTATTTCCTGTGGCGGCAGGGGATTAGAATTAAAACCGCCTCTCTGGGCTTTGTGTTCAAACTGCTGGCGGCGAATGCGGCGATGGGATTGTGCCTGCTGTATCTGCAGGGCGATGCCGGACAATGGCTGGAATGGACGCGCTTCGAGCGCCTGTGGCATTTGCTGCTGTTAATCGTCGTCGGTATCATGACCTACTTTGTCGCACTCTATGCCTTAGGTGTGCGTAAACAACAGTTTATTTTAGGAGAATAATATGCGTATTTGCTTGCTAACGGCTTTGGGTTTAAGCTCCGCCGCTTCTTTCGCGCAGCAACCTTTGTTTCAAATCGCCGCTCCTGATGCAATGGCGGCGGCAGAACAAGCAAATCTCGGACAAAGCTCAGCGACAGAGCTGAGCCAATCGCTGGGCGATGCGCAGATTGACGCGCTGCAAGGCTTGACGCTCACGGAAATCCGCATCTTAGGCATTGAAGACGAAAAACAATTGAACAATGCGGAAGTCTTTTTAGGCTTAAGCCGCGTGAAAGGCGAAGCGATTAGCCAGCCCGCCTATGTGAATTATCTGATTGACAACGGCGCTAAGGAAATCGCCTTATCGCAGCAGCCTTTCGGCTTTTACCAAAGTGAAGTGCGCAGCGAGCGCCATATTCAGGAAGGCAATTTGATTGTGACTTATCACGTCAATCTCAATGCGCCGACCACCATTCGCGCCGTGGAAGTCAATGTCAGCGGCATGGCGGCGGATGATCCCGAATTTCAGCAATTATTGGCGGAAAACCCTTTTCGCGAGGGCGAAGTCTTAAGCCATGAGCAATACGAAACCTATAAAGCGCGCTTTTTGGAATTGGCGGTGGCGCGCGGCTATTTTGACGGACAATTCACCAGCAATGTGGTAAAGGTCAATACCGACACTCAAAACGCCGACATCGCCCTGTTTTATGACAGCGGACAGCGTTTTGATTTCGCCAATGTCAATTTTATACCGGCGGCGGAAAAAGACGGCAGCACTAGCCCGATTCCTTTAGATGAAGATTTGCTGCAACGCTTCGTGCAATTCCAAACCGGGCAGGCGTATTCGGCGAAAGAAGTCGAGCAATTGCAGCATGATTTGCAGGGTAGCGGCTATTTTAAACAAGTCTTGGTCGGCGGACGTCCGGATACGCAGAGCAAAACCGTGCCGGTGGAAGCGCAATTAACCATGAACAGCAATAAACGCTATTTGTTCGGCATCGGCTATTCCACCGACAGCGGCGTGCGCGGCAAAATAGATTTTGACTGGCGCTGGGTCAATTCGCGCGGACACACTTTCTCTAGCAGTCTCTATGCCTCGCAAAAACAAGGTTCTTGGGACAATATTTACCGCATTCCGGCGGCCAATCCCACCACCGATTACTATTTCCTGCGTTTCGGCGGCTGGATTAAAGAAGACGATTACGACACCAAACGCGGCTTCATCGAGGGTGGCTACAATTGGCGCAAAAATCAATGGGAGTACCGCGTATCGGGCACCGCCGCCTATGACAAATTCTCGATTGGCAACGATCGCGGCGAAATTACGCTGACTTATCCGCAATTCCAAGCGACTTACAGCTCTACGGACAACCGCCTCAACCCCGATAGCGGATTTCAGGCGCGGATTGGCGTCTTAGGCGGCGTTAAAGGCGTCGGCTCCGATGTGAGTTTTGCCCAAGCCAATGTCAATTTCCGCTATATTCAATCCTTAAACGCGCAAAACCGCCTGCTCTTCCGCTTCGACGGCGGCAGCACATGGACGGATAATTTCCACCGCCTGCCGCCGAATTTGCGCTATTTCGCCGGCGGCGATCGCAGCGTGCGCGGCTATGCCTATGAAAAAATCGGCAACTACGACAGCAGCGGCGATAATATCGGCGGACGACATTTATTGGTCGGCAGCGTACAATACGAATATTTCTTTAAACCGGATTGGGCGGTAGCGGCATTCGTCGATGCCGGTGATGCCTTTAATAACAATCCCAAAGCGCATATCGGCGCGGGACTGGGACTGCATTGGCGTTCTCCTGTCGGTCCAATCAATATTGATGTCGGACACGGTTTTGACAAAGACGTCGGCGATAATTACCGCCTGCATCTCACCATTGGAACGGAGTTGGATCTCTAATGCGTTTTCTTATCAAAAGTCTGAAATGGCTGTTCTTAACGATTTTACTGTTGGCGCTGCTGTCTGCGGCGTTAGCGTTTTATTTGCTCGGCACGGAAAGCGGCTACCGCCAAGTGCCGAAATTGCTGAATCAATTCACGCCTTTTCAGCTAAGTTACGAGACTTTAGAAGGCAAATTATGGGGCAGACAGCAATGGCGCAATCTGCATCTGACTGGTCCTGAGGGTTTGGATTTTCGCGCCGAAGCCTTAATCATCGATTTTGCCGGTAATGAACTATTTGGCAAACGTCTGCATCTGCCGCTTCTGCAATTAAGCCACAGCACCTTGCACTTGCCGCAGGGCGATAATTCCCCTTCGGAAGAAAAAAACCATGCCTCGCTTGAGAGATTGCCGGAAATTCAATTGCCGCTGCAAATCGATATTGATGCTCTGCGCCTCAGCGAATTGGAGATACGGCAGGGGCAAGAGGAAATCATCACGCTTCACGATGTGCAAGGCGCCTTGCACGGACAAGACAGCGCGCTGGAATTGACCTTACACAGCGCTTTGAGTCAGGGCAAAACGGCGGATGCGCCCGCTGCTTTTGCGGCGACGGCGGATGTGAGCGGCAATCTGCACTTAAGCGGCGCCTATCCGCTGACACTCAAAGGTGAGGCTCAATTGCAATTGCCTGAGAAAGCGCCGCAAGAATTTGTCTTGGAGATTGGCGGCAGCCTCTTGCAGCCCGCATTGCGCCTGCAGGCGGAAGGTTGGCTGCAAGCCTCAGTGGAAGGTGCGGCGGATATTGATTTGGCGGCGAAGACTTTAACAAGCGAATTACATTGGCAAGATATTGCTTTGTCGGAGCAAGGTATTGAAATCCCACAGGGAAATATCGCATTATCAGGGGCTTTTGAGGATTTGCATCTGGCGCTTGACAGCCAAGTGCGAGGTGAAGGGATGCCTGATCTGAAGCTAAGCGGCAATGCCCATCTTTCGCCGCAGGCGCTGCGCGATGTGCATTTGCTCGTCAATACCTTAGGCGGCAGCATCGATTTGCAGGGTTTTGCCGAATTTGGCGAAGGTCTGAATTGGCAGGCGGATTTGCGAGTGCAAAACTTGGATGGGCGACAATACGATGCTGAACTGGATGCGGCATTGAACGCGCATATTCACACGCAGGGACAGCAAAGCGCCGCTGCGCCGCTGTCGGCGGAATTTGCGATTGCGCAATTGAGCGGACATTGGCAGCAGTATCCGATTGCCGGCAGCGGCGATGTGCGGATTGATGGCAGCGATATTCATGTGCGCGACCTGCTCTTGAATTTGGCGGATAACCGCGTGGCGGTGAACGGACAAGCCAATGCGCAGGAAATTGATCTGCAGGCCGAGATTGATGCCGCAGCCTTGGGACGCCTGCTGCCGAATATCAGCGGCGCGGTGCAGGGGGCGGTACATGTAGGCGGTGCGGCGGCCAATCCTGCTATTGAAGCGGATTTGCAGTGGAAAGATTTGCTGATACAAGATAATAAGGAAACATTAGTGCAATCTTCTGCCGGCGCCGTTCAAGCGCAAGGCAATATGCAGGATTTACACTTAACACTGCAAGGTAAGGCGCAGGGACGCGATTTTCCTGCCTTAGATGTGGCAGGCACTGCCGTATTGGCGCAATTGCAGGCGGTCAAAGACATTGATCTTGTCGTCAATACCATGGAAGGCAAGGTCGCTTTGACAGGAGAGGCGGCTTTTGCGCCCGAGATTACTTGGGACGTGGCGGCCACATTGGAGCAGCTGCGTCCGAAATATTATTTGCCCGATATGCAAGCGCAAATCAGCGCGCAGCTGCAAGCCACAGGCGGTATTGATGCGCAGGGCAATCTGCATACGCAAGCGGATGTGCGCGATTTAAGCGGTACTTGGCAGGGGCAGAAACTGGCGGGCGCTTTAACAGCGCAAGTGCAGGGTAGCGAAGTCAAACTCGAGCATATGGACGTGCAGGTCGGCGATAACCGCATCAGCGGTCAGATGCAATTGCAGGAACAAGCCTTGCAGGGCGATATTGAGTTGCAGGCGCTGAATTTGGCGCAGCTGCATCCGCAATTGCGCGGCGTGCTGCGCGGCAGTCTCAATGCCGGCGGCAGTGCTCAATCGCCTGTAGTGAAGGCGAATCTTAAAGGCGAGCAATTGGCTTTTGCCGATAATCGCGTGGCGGCGGCGGAAATTGTCTTGGATACGGGCTTGCAAGCAGGCGCGGCTTTTAATAATCAGATTGTTTTAAGCGGTATTGAAGCGGCGGGGCAGAAATGGTCGGCTTTGCGCTTGGATACCCAAGGGACGTATCAAGAGCATCGCTTGACGCTGAAAAGCGAAGGCGGCGAATATAATCTGAATCTGCAGGCGGCAGGCGGATTTAGCGCCCTCGATGCTTGGGCGGGGCAGGTAAATCGATTGGAGGCGCAGGTGCAGGATTTGCGTTGGCAGCTGCGCCGTCCGACGCAGATTGCCATATCGCCGCGCGAGGTGTCTGTGCGCGATGCCTGTCTGGCGGATCAATATTCGGCCTTTTGCCTGAATCTGGCGCATCAAGAACAAACTTCAATCGACTATGCGATTGATCAAATCGATCCGCGCAGTTTTGCCGCCTTCATCCCCGAGAATGTCAAATTAGACACCCTGCTCAAAGGCGAGGGCAAATTAAATATTAATGCTCAGGGCGTGATTCGCGGTCAGGCGGATTTACGCTTAACGCCGGGCAGTATCACTGCACAAGTGGAAGGACAGCCGCCGATTGTGCTGAAGCTGAAAGAGGCGGTGTTGAATACCCAATTTAACGAACAGCGCAGCCGCAGTCTGCTCAATATCGATTTTATCGATACCGGCAAAGTGCGCGCCGATGTGAGCATCAGCAATTTCCAAAATCCGCAATTAAGCGGCAATTTGACGATGTCGATTCCCGACATCGGCAAATTCCAGCACTTTATTCCGCAGGTTTCCGAATTAAAAGGGCGTGTGCAGGGCGATTTGCAATTTTCAGGCCCTCTCAGCCAGCCGCAGGCCAGCGGCGAGCTGCGTTTGGAAAACGGCGCGCTGCAAATTCCTGAATACGCCACGGATTTGAAGGATATCCGCCTGCGTCTGTCCGCCCGTCGCGACGGCAATATCGCTATCGACGGAAATATCGGCACTCCAAAGGGCAGTCTGCAGGCGGACGGTCTGCTGCGCTTGCAGCCCTTAAACCTTAATCTGAAACTCAACGGCAAAGATATGCTGTTGGCAAATTCTAAAGAAATGCGTCTCTTAGTAACGCCGCGATTCGATATTCGCATCGACCCTAATAGCGGCGTGATTATTAAAGGCGATGTTCTGATTCCTGAGGCGGAGATTGCCATTCCCGATACGCGCAGTGCGGTAGCGGTTTCCGAAGACGTGGTGATTGTGAATAATCAGACCAAAGACGATGCGCCTTATGTCGCCCCTGCCGGTTCGCCGTTGCAAGCCGATATTGCCCTGCGTTTGGGCGATAAAGTGTTTTATAAAGATCCGAATATGAATATCCGCCTGATGGGCGCGATTGATGTATTAGTACGCCCTGCGCAGCCGATTCGCGGACGCGGACGAATCGAGGTCGCCAGCGGTTACTATGAACTCTATGGACAGGAGCTGAATATTCAGCGCGGCTGGGTGACATTTTCCGACGATATTAGCAATCCTTCGATTGACATTATTGCCATGCGCAAAGTGGAAAATGTGGAAGCCGGCGCGCGGATTAGCGGCAGCGTGAAAAGAATGCGTTTGGATTTGACATCCGACCCTGCAATGCCGGATTCGGCGGTCTTGTCCTATCTGATTTTCGGACGCGCGCCCGACAGCGGCACCGACAGCACCGCCTTATTGCAAACGGCGGCGGTGATCGGCACCAAAGGACTGTTCCCTGACGATTTGGCGCAGAAAACCGGCTTGGACGTCTTCGATTTGGGCGTAGGCGGGCTTAAAGCCGGTAAATACCTGATGGAAGATTTATATGTGGGTATGAAATCGGATTTCTTTTCCGGTTTGACGCGATTTTTAGCACGTTATCGAATTACCGACCGCCTGAGCGTCGAGGCTTCGTCCTCACAATTGGACGGCAATGCGGTGGATGTGATTTATGAATTTGAAACGGATTAGGGGCGGCGGATGAACTACTGGCTGATGAAAAGCGAGCCGCAGAAATTTTCCTTACAGGATTTGCAGGCGCGACCGCAGCAGACCGAACCTTGGGACGGAGTGCGCAATTATCAGGCGCGCAATTATCTGCGCCAAATGGCGGTGGGCGATTTGGCGTTTTTTTATCATTCCAACAGCAAGCCTTCGGGCATTGCCGGTATCATGAAAATCGTGCGTGCCGCCTATCCGGATGACACGCAATTTGATCCGCAAAGCTATAAATACGATCCGCGTTCGCGTCCGGAGCGGCCGATTTGGGATTTGGTGGACGTGCAATTGGTACGCACCTTTATGGAGCTGCTGCCCTTGGCGGCTTTGCGGGCAGAACCGGCTTTGGCGGAAATGATGTTGCTGCGCAAGGGCAATCGCCTGTCGATTACGCCCGTGCAGGCGGCGGAATGGGAAACCATTGTGGCAATGGCGGGGCAGGCAGATGACAGAAGCCGTGATTGAATTGAAAAACGTCTGTTTCTATCGCGGCAAACGTGCAATTTTCGAGCAGCTGAATCTCAGTATTCCTGCCGGCGAGATGATTGCCGTGATGGGGCCTTCCGGCACTGGCAAAACCACCTTGATGCGCTTGATTACCGGACAATTGCAGCCGCATCGCGGCGAAGTTATCGTCTTCGGGCAGCATTTGGCGGATTTGTCGCGCCGGCAATTGATGCAGTTGCGCCGCCGCATGAGCATGATGTTCCAATCCAATGCGCTATTCAGCGATTTGACGCTGGGCGAAAATATTGCTTTTCCTCTGCGCGAAGTCTTGAATTTGCCGCCTGAATTGATCGCCATCATGGTGGAGATGAAATTGCAAACAGTGGGCTTGGGCGGTGCGGCAGGTTTGATGCCGGCGCAATTATCCGGCGGTATGGCGCGGCGTGCCGCCTTGGCGCGCGCGATGGCAATGGATCCGCAATTGATGATTTATGACGAACCTTTTACCGGTCAAGACCCGATTACGCTGGGCGTATTAAGCCGCCTGCTGCGCGATTTTCATCAGGCATTGGGCATGACGAGCCTAATCGTCAGTCATGACGTGGCGGAAGTCAGCCGCATTGTCGATAAAATCCTGCTGCTCTCCGGCGGCAATATCTTGGCTTTCGATACTCCCGATGCTTTGTATGGCAGTGAAGATCCCTTAATCGCGCAATTTATGCACGGCAAGGCGGACGGGCCGATTCCCTTTCATTATCCCGCCGCAGAGGATTATCGCAGTCGCCTGCTCGGCAAGGAGAGTGAATGATGAAATGGCTGTTCGCTCTCGGCGACTTTAGCCTATTTGCGCTGCGCCTGTTGCGTCATAGCATGATGCTGTGGCGGCGTCCCTTGGCATGGCTGCGCGCCGTGTATCAGGCGGGCGTTTTGTCTTTGCCGATTATCGTGGTGTCGGGCTTATTTGTCGGTATGGTCTTGGCTTTGCAGGCCTATGTGAATATGGCGACTTTCGGTGCGCAAACCGCTACCGCCACTTTAGTGGCTTTGGCATTGATGCGCGAATTGGGTTCGGTGGTCAGCGCTTTGCTTTTTGCCGGACGCGCCGGCTCGGCGATTACGGCGGAAGTCGGTTTGATGAATACGACCGAGCAATTGGCTGCCATGGAAATGATGGGGATTGAGCCGCTGGCACAGGTCGGCGTGCCGCGTTTTTACGGCGCTTTGCTTGCCATGCCTTTATTGGCGATAGTCTTTGTGGCGGTGGCGATGTTGGGCGCCTATATAGTCGGGGTCTGGCATTTGGGCTTGGACGGCGCGATGTTTTGGGCGCAATTGCAGCGCGGGGTGGATTTTTATCACAATCTCTTTTTGGGTGTTGTGGTCAAGTCCTTTGTCTTCGGCGCTTTGTGCGCGGCAATCGCGGTGCATCAGGGCTTTGTCGCGCCGCCGACCGCACAGGGTTTGGCGAATGCGACCACGCGTACGGTAGTATTATCTTCTTTGGCGGTATTGGCAGCGGATTTCTTGCTGACCGCAATGATGTTTGGAATGTGAGATGAAAAATCAAAAAACAATCACGATAGCGGTCGGCGCATTTGTTTTCTGCGCCCTGATCGGTTTATTCTTTTTAGGCTTTAAAGCCAGCAGTTTGGGCAGTTTCCGTCCGCAGAACGTGTATCAAATTCGCGCCAATTTCGGCGATGTCAGCGGTTTGAGTAAGAATGCGCAAGTCAGTTTGGCGGGCGTGCAAATCGGACGCGTGGGCGAGATTAGGCTCAATTTAGCGCGCAATGAAGCGGAGGTTTTGCTCAATATCGACGGCGCGGCGCGGCTGCCTGTCGACAGCGCGGCGCAGATTCTGACTTCGGGTCTGCTGGGCGAACGCTATATCGGCATCAGTTTGGGCAGCAGTAGCGAAACGCTCAAAGACGGCGATACGTTGCGCCGCACCGGCGGGGCTTTGGTGCTGGAGAAGGCTTTGCAGCAGTTTATGGGCGGCAAGGGCGGTTTTTATCCGGAGAAGTCTTATCATGTGACGGCGCGTTTCAGCGATGTCAGCGGTTTGAATCTTGATGCGCCGGTGACGCAATCGGGGGTGCAAATCGGGCGTGTGAGCGCGATTCGCTTGGAGCAGCAGAGTTTCCAAGCGATCGTAGAGATGGAAATTGCCGCAGAATACGGGCATATTCCTTTTGACAGCAGCGCCGATATTGTCAGCAGCAGTTTGTTGGGCGGCAAATATGTGGCGATTAGCGTCGGCGGCGACAGCCAATTTTTGACAGACGGCGATGAATTTCAATTCAGCAATTCATCGGTGGTCTTAGAACGTGTGATTCAACAGTTTATTAGTAATATGACAATGCAACAGTAAGAGAGGAAAAATGAAAAAGTTTCTATTAGTTAGCATTTTAGCCGCCGTGAGCGGCGTCGTGTTCGCGCAAGCCACGCCGGAAGGCGCAAAAGCGATGATTGAAAGCCAATCCGGCGAGATTTTGCAGGAATTACGCGCCAATCAGGCGACTTATCAAGGCAATCCGGCGGCATTCAATCAGTTTATCAACAGCCGCGTGGCGCCGAGTCTGGCATTTGACCGCATGGCGGAAATTGCGCTAGGGCGGCATTTGCAGGCGGTGCGCGATGCGGGCAAATTCGAGGCGTTTAGCGCCGCTTTCCGTGAGCTATTGATTCGCGTGTATTCCAAAAGCTGGACGCAGTACACTAATGCGCAAATCACGATTTTAGGTTTGCCGACGGTGGATAAATACAACCGCGCTCGCGTGCGTGCGCAAATCAAAGACAATGCGGGCAAGCAGCATGCGATGGAGTTTGCCCTGTGGTATGACGGCGGCGTATGGAAACTCTACGACGCCACTTTTTCCAATATTTCTTTGATTAGCGGTTATCGCAGCACTTTCGACATCGAGATTCAGAAAAATGGCGTTGATGCCTTAATCGGCAAAATGCGCACGATGGAATAAGCGTGTTTGCCGACATCAGCGACGGCTGTCTGCGCTTGCCCGAGCGTCTGTGCGCACAGACATTGGCGGGGCAGGATTTTTCCCAAGCCCCTGTCTTGCCGGCGCAATTACTGGTGGATGCCCAAGCTTTGCGCGATTGCGACAGCGCCGGCATCGCCGCCTTATTATGGCTGCTGCGTCATGGGCGGCAGCAGGCGGTTCGGATTGTTTGGCAGGGTTTTTCGCCGCAGTTGCAACAACTGCTGCATTTATATGATGTAGATACACAAGGATTATTAAACGATGCAAGAGCAGCTAATTGAAGCACGGATTCGTGCCGCCTTGGGCGATGACGCCCAGATTGAACTTTCCACTTTTGACGGCGTGCATTATTCGGCGGTGGTTAAGGCGAAAGCCTTTGCCGGTCATTCTCGCCTTGAGCAGCACCGCATGGTCATGAAAGCCTTGGAAGATGTGATTAGCAGTAATGAGGTGCATGCCCTGCAACTCAAAACGCAGGTAGCTTCATAATGGAGCAACTCAAAATCATCGGCGGCAAAGGCTTGGAAGGCGAGATTGCGATTAGCGGCGCGAAAAATGCGGTATTGCCGATTCTCGCCGCCACTTTATTGGTGGAAGGCGAAACCGTGATTGACAATGTGCCGCGTCTGCGCGACGTGCATACCTTAATCGAGGTTTTGAACGCCATGGGTGCCAAGGCGGCGTTTACCGATGAGAATCAGGTAACAGTCGATGCCAGCCATATCGACAATCCCGTTGCGCCTTATGAGTTGGTCAGAACCATGCGCGCCAGCGTCTTGGTGCTCGGGCCTTTACTGGCGCGTTTCGGCGAGGCGAAAGTGTCTTTGCCGGGCGGTTGTGCGATCGGTGCGCGTCCTGTGGATCAGCATATCAAAGGCATGCGCGCTTTGGGCGCGGAAATCGATATTGAAGAAGGCTATATCCATGCCAAGGGCAAATTAAGCGGACAGCGTTTCGTGATGGACGTCGTTACCGTAACCGGCACGGAAAACATTCTGATGGCGGCGGTTTTGGCAAAGGGTACGACGATTTTGGAAAATGCGGCGCGCGAACCCGAGGTCAGCGATTTGGCGCATTTACTTAATGCCATGGGTGCGAAAATCAGCGGTATCGGCACGGCGACCTTGACCATCGAAGGGGTGGAAAAACTGCATCCGGTGCGCTATTCCACCTTACCCGATCGGATTGAAACCGGTACGCATCTGATTGCCGCCGCCGTTACGGGCGGACATTTGCTGCTGCGCCGAACCACGCCGACTTTCCTCGAAGCGGTATTGGAAAAATTAGAAACGGCGGGCAGTCTGATTAAGCGCGGCACAGATACGATTGAAATCGATCACCGCAACCGCCCTTTAAAAGCCGTGAGCATTCGTACTGCGCCGTATCCGGCTTTCCCTACCGATATGCAAGCGCAATTCATGGCATTGAATTGTCTGGCGGAAGGGGCGGCGACAATGGTGGAAACCATTTTTGAGAACCGCTTTATGCATGTGCCGGAATTAAGCCGTATGGGCGCGGATATTTTTGTCGAAGGACATACCGCGACCACGCGCGGCGTGGCGAAATTAAGCGGTGCACCGGTCATGGCAACCGATTTGCGCGCATCCGCCTGCTTGGTTATTGCCGCCTTGGCTGCCGAGGGTGAAACCCTCATTGACCGCATTTATCATTTAGATCGCGGCTATGACGGTATCGAGAAAAAATTGCGCGCGGTAGGAGCAGACATTGAACGCATCCGCAGTTAAGCCGAATCAGGGGCAGGACATCGTCATCGCCCTGTCTAAGGGCAGAATTTTGCAGCAAACCTTGCCTTTGTTGGCGGCGGCGGGCATTTCGCCGCTGGAAAACATCAGCGAGAGCCGCAAATTGATTTTCCCTACCACGCTGGAAAACGTGAAGTTGCTGGCGGTGCGCCCTTCGGATGCGCCGACCTATGTCGAATACGGCGCGGCGGATTTCGGCATTGCGGGCAAAGACGTCTTGCTGGAATCGGATTGCCAGAATTTATTGGAAATGGTGGATTTGCAGATTGCCGCCTGCCGTTTGATGGTGGCGGTTAAGCAGGGGCAGTCCCTGCCTGCGCAGCATATCCGCGTGGCAAGCAAATATGTGCGCAGCGCGAAGAATTATTTCGCCGCGCAGGGGCGGCAAGTCAGCGTGATTAAACTCTACGGCTCGATGGAATTGGCACCTTTGGTCGGTCTGGCGGATTGCATCGTCGATTTGGTGGATACGGGCAAAACCCTGCAAGCCAACGGCTTGGAAGCGGTGGAAACGGTGTGCGAAATCAGCTCGCGCCTGATTGTCAACCGCGCGGCTTTCAAGCTCAAACAGGCGCAGCTTGCCCCGATTATTCAAAGCATTGAACAAGCGGCACACAAAGGAAGATAAATGGAGATTCGCAGATTAGACAGTCGGGCGGAGGATTTTGCCCAAGCGATGCAGGATTTACTGGCGCAGAGCAGTGTCAGCCAAGACGAAGTCAGTACACGCGTGGCGGACATCATCGGCGATATTCGCGCGCGCGGCGATGCCGCTTTATTGCATTATGCCGCCGTTTTGGACGCGACAGAAGTCGATGATGTACGGCAATTGCGCCTGAGTGCGGAGACTTTGCGAGCCGCTTGGGAAGGCTTGGACGCGCCAACTCAAAAAGCCTTGCAAACCGCGCATGACAATGTGGCGGAATACGGCGAGCGGCAGAAATTGCAGGATTGGTCTTATACCCGTCTCGACGGCAGTATCTTGGCGCAGCAAGTACGTCCGCTGGACAGCGTGGGTATCTATGTGCCGGGCGGTAAAGCGGCTTATCCGTCGTCCGTGATTATGAACGCGGTGCCGGCGAAAGTGGCGGGCGTGGCGAGAATCGTGATGGTCGTTCCTACGCCGGGCGGAGTGGCGAATCCTTTGGTTTTGGCAAGTGCTTATTTATGCGGTGTCGATGAGGTCTGGACAATCGGCGGTGCGCATGCGGTCGCTGCTTTGGCTTACGGCACGCAAAGCCTTGCGGCGGTGGATAAAATTACCGGTCCGGGCAACCGCTATGTGGCGGAAGCCAAACGACAGGTCTTCGGGCAGGTGGGAATCGACATGATTGCCGGTCCTTCCGAAGTGGTGGTCATTGCCGATGATACGGCGCAGGCGGATTGGATTGCCGCCGATCTCTTTGCCCAAGCCGAGCATGACGAAATGGCGCAATCGATTTTGCTGACGTCGTCGGCGCAACTGGCGGATCGTGTGCAGAAAAGTATCGCCAAATTGCTGCCGCAGCAGGCGCGCGCGGCGATTATCGAGCGTTCTTTGGCAGACCGCGGTGCGCTGATTGTCTGCGAAGATATCGCCGAATGCATTGCTTTATCGAATCATATTGCGCCCGAGCATTTGGAATTGATGTTTGAGCAGGCGGCGGATTATCTGCCGCATATCCGCCATGCCGGTGCGATTTTTGTCGGCGAGCATTCCAATGAAGTATTCGGCGATTATTGTGCCGGTACGAATCATGTCTTGCCGACCTCGCGCAGTGCGCGTTTCGCTTCCGCTTTAGGCGTTTACGATTTCCAAAAACGCAGCAGCGTCCTGCAATTATCCCGTGCAGCGGCAGGGCAGCTCAGCCCGATTGCCGAACATCTCGCCAAAGGCGAAGGCTTGTTTGCGCATGCCTTATCCGCGCAATTGCGGGGCGGCGATGCGTAAAGAGGCGATTTTTAGTCCGGCGGTCTTAGGCAGCAAAGCCTATGCGGTGGCGGAAGTGCCGGCGGATATGCTCAAATTGGATGCAATGGAAGCGCCGCAGGATTTTCCTGCGCATCTGCGTGAGGCTTGGTTGCGCACTTTGGCGGATGTGCCTTTAAACCGCTATCCGCCGGCACGCGATTTGGTTTTGCAAGCGCAATTGCGCCGCATATTCGGTATCGATGACGATTACGGCCTGCTCTTGGGTAACGGTTCCGATGAGCTGATTCAAATCTTATTGATGGCTTTGCGCAAAGATGCTGTGGTGCTTGCGCCGGCGCCGACTTTCGTCATGTACCGCATCGTATGCGATTGGCTGGGGTTGCGTTATCGCAGTATCGACGTACTGCCGGATTTTTCATTGGATATACCGGCGATGTTGGCGGCGATTGCGCAAGAACAGCCGGCGCTGATTTTTCTGGCTCAGCCGAATAATCCTACCGGCAAAGCCTATCCCGAAGCGGATATACGCCGCATTGCAGAAGCGGCGCAAGGATTAGTCGTCATTGATGAAGCCTATTTGGCTTTTAGCGAAGGCAGCATGCAGGCGCTGTTGGCGAAATATGATAATCTGCTGATTTTGCGCACCTTATCCAAAACCGGTTTTGCAGGACTGCGTTTCGGCTATTTGTTCGGTGCTAGAGAATGGACGGCGCAATTGGATAAAGTGCGTCCGCCTTATAATGTGAACGTGCTGACGCAGGCAAGCATCTTGTTTGTTTTGCAGCATTATGAGGAAATTGCCGCCCAAGCAGCGCTAATCAAGCAGGAACGCGCCGCTTTTTGTACCGCTTTGGACGGCTTGAGACATTGCAGGTATTGGTCGTCGCAGGCGAATTTTGTCGTCTTGCGCACGCCGAATGCCGATGCTTGGTTTGCGCAATTGAAAGAGCGGGGGATTTTGGTTAAAAATCTGCACGGCGCGCATCCCTTGTTAGCCGATTGTCTGCGTTTAACGATCAGTCAGGCGCAGGATAATCGGCTCTTGTTCAAAGCCTTGGAGGAACTTGATGCACAGCAATGAATTATTGAGCGCGCTGGATAATTTTTTTCAAAGCGACAAAATCAAAGATTATGCGCCCAACGGTTTGCAAATCGAGGGTAAAAAAGAAATTCGCCGCATTCTGACGGCGGTTAGCGCCTCGCAAGCGGCGATTGAAGCGGCGATTGACTATCAGGCGGATGCTTTATTTGTCCATCACGGTTATTTTTGGAAAGGCGAAGCACCGCAATTGACAGGGATTAAATATCAACGCATCAAAGCTTTGCTGGCGCATGATATCAATTTGATTGCCTACCATTTGCCGCTGGATCTGCATCCGCAAGTGGGCAATAATGCTTTGTTCGGACAAGCCTTGAGCGTGCAGAACATTCGCCAATCCGAGCAGGAAAAGCTGCTGTGGCATGGCGACATCGCCGCGTCATCCGCCGAGGAATTGCAGGCGCGGATTAGTCGGGTATTGCGGCGTCCTGCGCAAATGGTCGGCAGCATCGACGCGCCGATTCGGCGCATTGCTTGGTGCACAGGGGCGGCGCAAGATTATTTGGCATTGGCGGCGCAAGAAGGCGCGCAGGCTTTTTTGAGCGGCGAATATGCTGAACGCACTTTCCATGAAGCTCATGAATGGCACATCGGCTATTTTTCATGCGGACATCATGCGACGGAGCGTTTCGGCGTTGAGGCAATGGCGGAGCGTTTTCGTCTGGATTATGCCTTGGAAAGCCGTTTTTTTGATGAGGACAACCCTTTTTAGCAGGAGGAATAAGCTAAATTTTGTGTGGGCAAACAAATTCTTCTTAATGAATGTTTGCTAATTTTCAGATGGTCTTTATAATAGATTATTGGCAATATAGCCGTATTGATCATCGCAATCGATGCGCGGAGAATTATCATGAGTAATGTTTCATCTTTAGAGCCGGTTTATGATCCGACTCAGAGACCGGAAAATCCAGCCCGCCGCAAGATGCTGATTGCTGCCTCAACAGGTGCAACAGTCGTCGGCGCAGGATTTGTCGCGGTTCCTTTTTTAGCCAGTTGGCTGCCGAGCGAGCGAGCAAAAGCCGTCGGTGCGCCGGTGGTGGTGGATATCAGCAAACTAGCCGACGGTGCTTTGCAAACCGTCTTATGGCAGGGCAAAGTGGTGTATATCCTGCGCCGCACCCCTGAAATGGTGCAATCCTTGGCTGAGGCGGCGCCCAGTTTGCGCGATCCCGATTCCGCAGAATCCGTACAGCCGGAATACGCTAAAAATGCTTTCCGCTCAATACGCGAAGACGTAATCGTCATGCTTGGCGTATGCACGCATTTGGGCTGCGCGCCGATGTTGCAAAGCAAAGAGCAGGGACGTGCCGCCCGCGGCGACAATTCATGGGTAGGCGGTTTCTTCTGTCCTTGTCATGGTTCTTCATTCGACTATGCAGGGCGCGTATTCAAAGGGGTTCCGGCGCCAATCAATCTGCCTGTGCCGCCTTATCATTTCACAAGCGATAATGTCGTTGTCGTAGGCGAGGAGGCAAGCAATGGCTAAGGTAATTAACCCGCATAAAACCACCGGATTCTTAGGTTGGATTGACGATCGTTTTCCGCTTACCGTATTGTGGAAAAACGAAATGTCGGAATACTATGCCGCCAAAAACTTCAATGTATGGTATGTGTTCGGTGTTTTGTCGATTGTCGTTTTGGTCAATCAATTGCTCACAGGCATTTGGTTGGCGATGTTTTACAAGCCTAGCGCGGCGGAGGCTTTCGCCAGCGTCGAATACATCATGCGCGATGTGCCTTACGGCTGGCTGATTCGTTATATGCACTCGACAGGGGCTTCCGCCTTCTTCGTAGTGGTCTATCTGCATATGTTCCGCGGATTGATGTACGGTTCTTACCGCAAACCGCGCGAATTGGTTTGGCTGTTCGGCTGCCTGATTTTCCTATGCCTGATGGCGGAAGCCTTCATGGGTTATCTGCTGCCTTGGGGGCAAATGTCTTATTGGGGCGCGAACGTCATTATCTCGCTCTTTAGCGCCATTCCTTTAGTCGGCGATGCGATTGTGACCTTTGTGCAAGGCGATTTCTATATCTCTGACGCCACATTGAACCGCTTCTTCTCTATGCACGTTATTTTGATTCCTCTGGTCTTAGTGATGCTGGTGGCGGCACATATTATTGCCTTGCATGAAGTCGGCTCGCTCAATCCGGACGGCATCGAAATCAAAGAACATAAAGCGCCTAACGGCATTCCTTTGGACGGCGTGCCTTTCTATCCGCATTTGGTCACGAAAGACTTGGTGGCATTAGGCGTATTTCTGTTTATTTTTGCAGGCGTGATTTTCTATATTCCCGAAATGGGCGGCTATTTCCTCGAGCATGCGAATTTCGAACCCGCCAATGCGCAAGTTACTCCTGAGCATATTGCGCCGGTATGGTATTTCGGTGCTTTCTACTCTATTTTGCGTGCCATGACTTGGGATTGGTTCGGCGTGCCGGCAAAACTGTGGGGCGTAATCGCGATGTTCGGCGCGGTGTTTATGATTTTCCTTCTGCCTTGGTTAGACCGTTCGCCGGTGAAATCCATTCGCTATAAAGGTCCGATTTTTAAAGCGGCGCTGGCGATTTTCACCTTTGCATTTATCGTGCTGACCTATTTGGGTACGCAATCGCCGACAAATGCGGTGAAACTATGGGCGCAATGGATGACTTTGATCTATTTCGCATTTTTCTTGCTGATGCCAATTTACAGCAAGATGGACAAAACTAAACCAGTTCCACAAAGGGTGCGTTACTAATATGAATATCAAAAAAATATTACTCACGCTACTTGGCGTGACCATAATCGGACAGGCAATGGCGGCAGGTGGCGGCGGTTATCCGCATGAATCCTTTACTGCCAATATCAATGACCAGCAATCTTTGCAGCGAGGCGCGCGTTACTTTGTCAATTTCTGCGCCGGTTGTCATGGCTTGGAATTTCAACGCTATAACCGCATGTTCAAAGATTTAGGTATTGACCCTAAAGTCGGCGAAGAAAATCTGATTTTCACAGGCGTCGGTGTCGTTGAACAAATGCACAGTGCGATGCAAAAAGAAGAAGGGGCGAAGTGGCTAGGCACGGCGCCGCCGGATTTATCGCTGACTGCCCGCGCGAAAACAGGGCAGTATGTGTATAACTATCTGTTGGGTTTCTATGTGGACGACAGCCGCCCATTAGGTTTTAACAATTCGGTCTTCCCGGGGGCGAGCATGCCTAATCCGCTCTGGCAGTTCCAAGGTCTGCAAACGCCGGTCTATGAAGAGCATGAAAGCTGCATCGACGGACAATGTTCGACCACGAAAGAAATCGCCGGTTTTGACTTGATTCAAACAGGCAGCATGAGTCCGGGAGAATATAAGCAGTTATCTTACGATATTGCCAATTTCTTAACTTATGTCGCTGATCCTTCGGCGCTCAACCGTGCGGCAATGGGGCCTTGGGTGCTATTGTTCATGGTCTTATTAACAATCGTGTTCTATTTCCTCAAGCGGGAATATTGGCGAGATATTAAATAATCAGGTACAGACATTTCATGAGTATTGTCAGTCAAAAACGCGGTGGGCTTGCTCTGGTGAGCAGCCCCAAATATATTTCAAGTCATCGCATCCGTTTAGTCAGTTATGCCAAAGATTTGGAAATTGATTACATTGAAGTGGATGCTGACAATTTGCCGGAAGACTTATTGGAAATTAATCCGAGCGGTCGTCTGCCGACTTTGTTTGATCGGAATTTGGTTCTGATTAATGATCGCGTGATTTCCGAATATTTGGACGAGCGTTTTCCGCATCCGGCGCTGATGCCGATTGAAGCGGAGTTGCGGGCGAAAATCCGTTTGTTCGGTTTGGAAATCGAAGCGCAATGGTATGATTTGGTTAATCAATTGGAGCATGAGAAACTCAGCCCTGCCAAGAAAAAGGCGTATCAAAAGACTTTGCGCGAGCAGATTGTGCAGTTCTCGCCGATGATTAAAAACAGCCATTATATTATCGGTCAGGAATTGTCTTTATTAGATTGCTGCATTTTGCCTGTCTTATGGCGTTTGCAGCATTTGGAAATCGATTTGCCGAAAAATGCTTTTACACAATCTCTGTTTAAATATATGGATTTCCATTTCAAACAGGAATATTTCAAAAAGGCTTTGTCTAAATATGAGGCGGGATTGCGTCCCGAATATGCGCTATGACGCCAATGAGCGACCAAAAGCCTTATCTTTTGCGCGCCATTTATCAATGGCTGGTAGATAATGACTGCACGCCGCATTTAATCATTGCTTATCCGAATAAAGGTTGGGTGAGCGGCGTGCCGGAGCATCTGCTGCAAGACGAGCAGTTGGTGCTCAATATTTCTCCTAGCGCTTCGCCTGATTGCCAAATTGAGAATGATGCGGTCTATTTCAGTACGCGTTTTTCAGGGCAGCCGCATCGGGTTGCGGTGGCAATGCCGGCGATTGCCGCCTTATTGGCACGTGAGAATAATCAGGGCTCTTGGTTTGAATTGGCGCCCGATGTGGCGGAAGGTCCGAAGAATTTCCCGGTAAAAGAGGAAAAGAAAGCGGCTGCCGATAAATCTAAGGCCAGTCATTTAAAAATTGTCAAATAAGCGGCCTTGCCGCTTTTTTTATTACTGTGGCGCTAAAGCAAGGGCGATATTATAGCTTTTTCAGATTAACATGAGATGATAAAAAATTTTCAACATATTGAAAAATATTTAAATATGTTGTTTTAAGGTGTGTCATTTTAATCTGAAGAGACTATACCTTAGAATTGAAAAAACCTAAGGCTGCTCGTCTTGCTATGCCTTTTCTACGGTTAGCACACCTCCCGCTGTGCATCAATTTCTGTTTCTCTGATTGGGATTTAGTCGGCATAAATTGCGGTAAGTGCGAGTGTAAAACGGTATAATGCGCCATTTTTTGAGGGTGGCGTGCAGCAGCAGATTTTAGTATTCGGCGAACCTGTGAAGACTTTGCCCAAAGATTTGTATATTCCGCCCGAGGCGTTGCGGGTTTTGCTGGAAACCTTTGAAGGACCTCTGGATTTATTGCTTTATCTGATCCGTAAGCAGAATATGGATATTTTAGATATTGAGGTCAGCCTGATTACCGAGCAATATTTGGCGTATATGGAGATGATGCAAGCCCTTGATATCGATTTGGCGGCGGAATATTTGCTAATGGCGGCGACTTTAGCCGAGATTAAGGCGCGCATGATGCTGCCGCAACGTCATGATGCGGAGTCGCAGGAGCCTGATCCGCGGGCGGAATTGGCGGATCGTCTCTTGATTTATGCACAGACCTTGCAATTGGCGGAGCGTTTGGCGGATTTGGCGCGCTTGGATGCCGGTTTTGCTTTATCGGCGCAGCAGGCGCCGGCAGGCATTGTGCCGATTATTAAGCCGGCACGCGATGTGAATAAATTGCAGCAGATGTTGGCGGCGATTTATGAACGGCAGGCTTTGCGGCGTGCGCATGAGGTGGAGCGCGAGGCTTATTCTTTGGCGGAACGCGTGGAAATGATGGAAAATCGTTTGCAGCATCAGACAGGTTGGCATGCTTTGCAGGGTTTTTATCATTCCGATGAAGGGCGTCCGGGCTTGGTCGTCAGTTTGATGGCGATGCTGGAATTGGATCGCGCGCAGGTGTTGGAGTGGCGGCAGGAAGACGCTTTTGCGGAGGTGTTGTTACGTGCGAGGCAGGCGGCATGAGTTTGGCAAATCGTATTGAGGCATTGTTGTTTACCCGCGATACGGCGTTAACAGTTAATATGCTGGCCATCGCTTTGCAGGCGCAGGAAGCGGAGATTGAGGCGGCTTTGCAAGACTTGGCTGTACGTTACGAGAGCTCGGCGATGCGCTTGGCGAAGGTGGCAAGCGGTTGGCGTTTGCAGTTAAGAGAAGCGTATTTTGCCGATATTTTGGCTTTGGCGGAGGCGCAGCCACCGCGGTTTTCACGCGCCTTTTGGGAAACTTTGGCGTATATTGCTTATCATCAGCCGGTTACGCGCGCGGAGATAGATGCAGTGCGCGGGGTGGTGACAAGCAGCGGCATTTATCGCCAATTATTCGATTTGGAATGGATTGAGGTTGTCGGGCGGCGTGAGATGCCCGGCCGTCCGGAGTTATTGGCGACAACGACGGTTTTTTTAGATGATTTTGGCTTGGCAAGTTCGGCAGATTTGCCGCCGATGCCGAATTTGACGGCTTTAGAAGGAAATGAAGATGAAACAAGAGTATGAACGCATTCAGAAATTTCTCGCAAGCCGCGGTATTGCTTCGCGGCGGCAGATAGAAGTGTGGATTGAAGAAGGGCGTTTGCGCGTGAACGGCAAGCCGGCGGAGATTGGTCAGCGCGTGAGCGGGCATGAGAGTTTTAGCCTTGACGGGCGGACGCTGCGTGTGGCGGCGGAACAGGAATCGCCGCGTATGGTTTTGATGTATCACAAGCCTGTGGGCGAGATTTGTACGCGTAAAGACGAGGAAGGGCGTCCGACGGTTTTCCGCCGTTTGCCGCGCATTCATCAGGGGCGCTGGGTGGCCATCGGGCGTTTGGATATCAATACTGCCGGTCTGCTGCTCTTTACCAATGACGGCGCTTTGGCGAATAAATTGATGCATCCCAGTACCGAGATTGAGCGCGAATATTGGGTGCGCGTGGCAGGGGAAGTGAATGAAGAAACCTTGCAGGCACTGCGCAAGGGCATGATGTTGGAAGATGGCTTCGCCAAATTTGACGATATTCAGCCTTTGCAGGCTTTGAATGATGACGACACACAATACAACCGCTATTATTCCGTGGTGCTGAAAGAAGGGCGCAATCGCGAAGTGCGCCGTCTGTGGGAAGCGGTGGGCTGTCAAGTCAGCCGATTAAAACGCATTCGCTACGGCAATGTGAGCTTGCCGAAATCTTTGCCTGCCGGCAAACATCGTTTGCTTGAGCCGCGAGAATTGTCTGATTTAATGGCATTAGTGCGTACTAAACCTGTGCGTGATAAAATGCCGCGTCCGCGCTAAGTCTATAAAAACACTTGGAGAATCATCATGAGTGAAGCAGAATCCCCGATTGTTCATAAGCCCAATGCGATGGGTGTTAAGCGTAAAGGGGCGGATAAAATCCGTCAAATTCCGATTAATGTCGAGCATGTCGGGCAAGAGCGTTTGCGTAAGCCGAGTTGGATTCGGGCGAAGTTTCCCGGCGGGCCGGAGGTTGAGCGGCTTAAGGGCTTGATGCGCGAACAGAAATTACATAGCGTCTGCGAAGAGGCGAGTTGTCCGAATTTGGGCGAGTGTTTTCGTGTCGGGACGGCGTCTTTCATGATTATGGGCGATATTTGCACTCGTCGTTGCCCCTTTTGCGATGTCGGGCATGGGCGTCCGAATGCTTTGGATGAGAATGAGCCGCGCCATTTAGCGGAAACGGTCAGCAATTTGGGTTTGTCGCATGTGGTGATTACTTCCGTGGACCGCGACGATTTGCGCGACGGCGGTGCGGCGCATTTTGCCGCCTGTGTCCGCGAAATCCGCGCGCTGGCGCCGCGCATGACGATTGAGATTTTGACGCCGGATTTTCGCGGTCGCGAAGAAATCGCGCTCGAGATTCTGTTGCAAACGCCGCCGGATGTGTTCAACCACAATATGGAAACCGTGCCGCGTTTATATGAGGCGGTGCGTCCCGGCGCGCATTATGGCAATTCATTGAAATTATTGAAAGACTATAAGGCGGCCTGTACGAAAAAAGTCATTTCCAAATCGGGCGTCATGGTCGGATTGGGGGAAGAGAGCGATGAGATTTTGCAAGTGATGCAAGATTTGCGCGCGCATGATGTCGATATGCTGACCATCGGGCAATATCTTCAGCCCTCTCAGCACCATTTGCCGGTCAAGCGTTATTACACGCCTGAAGAATTCGAGATGTTTGCCGCCAAAGGCAAGGAAATGGGCTTTATTCATGTCGCCTCCGGCGCGATGGTGCGCTCTTCCTATCATGCAGATATGTCGGCAAAAGAGGTCTTGTAGTGATTATTGGAGAAATGGAAAGGCGGTACAAGACGAGTTAGTGCTGTAAGCTTTTTCAATGATTCGAGTGCCAAACCTATGTTTGCTTAAGAGAAAATAAATAAGGACAAGATATAGTCAATTCATGACAAATACGAACATTATATTTTTAACCTTAGCTTAGGCGTTTATGCCAGAAAGCACTCGCATGACAAATTGTGTTGGATATAAATATCTAAACTACTAATTTATAAGGAATTAGGTCGGATTCTTGAATCCGACAAATTTATATTTTAAGTAATGTCGGATACAAGTATCCGATCTACCCGATTGAAAAAAATGATTAATTTTGCCATGAATTGACTATAAAACTTGTCCTTATTTATTCTGAGCATTGCAAAGAAATAAGAGGGTATCGGCTTTTATTTTTCTCTAGGGTTTGTATAGTATCTTAACTTCAAAATGAGACTTAGAGATACGCATTTTGTCAGGAGAAGCGCTTAGAATAATCTCATTTTGAAGTTAAGAGACTATATCTGCCGTTTTGATATTGTACATGAAGCTTTTAGGGAAAAGGCGTGTTTTCCAAGCGTTGAATGAGTTTGCGTATTCCTCTTTCCATAATTTGAATTTCTTCTTCGCTGAGGTCTTGCCACATATGTTTGCGTACTTCGGAGAGTTGCGGCGTGATTTGTTCCATGAGTTTGCGTCCTTCTTCCGTAATGCGCAGTTTGACGCTGCGGCGGTCTTCGGCGCTAATTTCGCGGACGACCCATTCGGTCGAGACTAGACGATCGCCCAAGCGTGTGGCGCCGGTGCGCGTGATGCTTAATATATCGCTGATTTCTGAGGGTGTAAGGTAGCCTCTGAGCGAGCCGTAGAGCAAGGTGAGCGTAAAATATTCCAAGGTGCTCATATCGTATTGCGCCAACCATGTGTCGTAATAATGATAGGCGGCGCGGCTGAGGGTTTGCAAGAGGCGGAAATTGAGCAGGGTGCCGGGTTGGTAGTCGTAGTCGGGAATATGTTCGCGAATATTTTTTAACGCATCTTCAAAAGATTGGAGGGAGAGATCTATCATGATAATGTCTTCTTTTTGCGGTGGTATGTTTTCTTATTTTGGAAAAAAAGCCGCCTTGGGCGGCTTTTGGATTATTTTTCACGGAAAATAATGCGTCCTTTGCTGAGATCGTAAGGCGTCATTTCGACTTTGACCTTATCGCCGGTGAGGATGCGGATATAGTGTTTGCGCATGCGACCGGAGATGTGGGCATTGATTTGGTGTCCGTTTTCCAATTCAACGCGAAACATGGTGTTGGGTAGGGTTTCAATGACGGTACCTGTCATTTCAATATTTTCTTCTTTAGACATTTTTTCCTGTGTATTAATAAAAAGCCGCGCTATTTTAAAAGCGTAAATAGAAAATATCAAATTTTTTCAGTTAAAAATTGCTTCAGCATGATATGCTAAGTTTTTGATTTGCAGGAGCGTAAGATGAGCGATAGTTTACACACGGCTTTATATGATCAACATGTGCGCTTAGGCGCAAAAATGGTGGATTTTGCAGGATATGCCATGCCTGTGCAGTATGGCAGCGGGATTTTGCAGGAGCATTTGCATACGCGCGCGCAGGCGGGTGTGTTTGATGTTTCGCATATGGGGCAGGTCTTGCTGAAGGTCAGCGCGGCGGAATTGGAGTCGGTGTTTCCTGTGGATACGGCGGATAAGGCGCTTGGGCAGCAGATGTATTCCTTCCTGCTGAATGAGCAAGGCGGCGTGGAAGATGATTTGATGATTACGCGCCGCGAAGCGGATTTTTATGTGGTGCTGAATGCTTCGCGCAAGGATAATGATGTGGCGCGTTTGCGTGCGGCTTTCGGTGAGGAACGGGTGCAGTATTGGCAAGATCGCTCTTTATTGGCTGTGCAGGGGCCGGCGGCGGTAGATGTTTTGAGTCAATGGCAGCCGCAGGTACGTGAATTGGGCTTTATGCGCGGTGGGGAGTATTTGTTTGACGGCGTGGCTTGCTGGGTCAGCCGCTCGGGTTATACGGGCGAGGACGGTTTTGAAATCTCGATTCCCGAGGCTTTTGTCGAGACTTTTTTTGCGCGTTTGCTGGCGGATAGCCGCGTGCTGCCGATTGGTTTGGGCGCGCGCGATTCGCTACGTCTGGAAGCGGGTTTGTGTTTGTATGGGCAGGATTTGCACAGCGATGTGTCGCCTTTGGAAGCAGGCTTGTTATGGGCGATTGCTAAATCGCGCCGTCCCGAGGGGGCAAAAGCAGGTGGCTATTGGGGCAGCGAGGCTTTGGCGGCGCAATTGGCGACAGGTGCGGCGCGCAAACGCGTGGGGCTGCGTCCCGAGGGCAAATTGCCGGTACGCGCGCATACGCCTTTATTTGATGCGCAGGGCAATGCGGTGGGCGAGGTAACGAGCGGCGGTTTTGCGCCCAGCGTGAATGCGCCGGTGGCAATGGGTTTGGTGAGTGCGGAGGCGGCAGCTGTGGGAACGGTATTGCAGGCGCAGGTGCGCGGCAAATTGTTGCCGATGCAGGTGGTGAATATGCCTTTTGTGACAAAACGCTATCAATCTTAAGGACGGCTATGCTTTGGTGGAATTTATTGCGCGAGGATTTTCGCGCGGTTTTTGAGCGCGATCCGGCGACGCGCAGCGTGTGGGCGGTTTTATCTTTGCACACGGGTTTTTGGGCGGTGGCGGCGTATCGCCTGCAGCATGCGATCTGGCATAGTGGTTGGCATTGGCTGGCGCGTTGGTTGTCCTTATGGAGCCGCTGGTTTACGGGGGTGGAGATTCATCCTGCGGTTAAAGCCGGCAGACGCCTGTTTATCGATCACGGCATGGGGATTGTGATTGGCGAGACGGCGGAATTGGGCGATGATGTCAGTATTTATCAAGGCGTTACCTTGGGCGGCACTTCTACCGCCTTGGTACAGGGCAAACGTCATCCCACGATTGGCAATAATGTGATTATCGGCGCCGGCGCGAAGGTGCTGGGCGCGATTACGGTTGCGGATAATGTGCGGATCGGGTCGAATGCGGTGGTGGTCAAGCCCGTACCAGCCTATACCACGGTGGTGGGCATTCCCGCCAAGGTGGTGGCGAGCCGCGAAGAAGAATGTAAGAAATTTGAAGCCTATGCGCAGGGCGGCGATGTGGTTGATCCGGTATTGAATGCGATTGAACAGCTTAGTCAGAGAATCGAGGTGTTGGAGGCGGAGAATCGCGCTTTGCGCGCTGCCGTGGATAAAGCAAATGACTGATTGGGCGTATTTTGATTACAGTGCCAGCACGCCGCCGGATGCGCGCGTTTTGGCGAGATTTCAAGAGTGTGCGCAGCGTTATTTTGCCAACAGCGGTGCGGCGCATGATTTGGGTTTGGCGGCGAAGCGGATTGTCGAGCAGTCGCGGCAGGAATTTGCACAGGCAATCGGCGCGCAGGCGGCGGAAATTGTGTTTACCAGCGGCGCGACGGAGGCGGATAATTTGGCTTTAAAAGGCGCCTGTCTGTATCAGAGGGCGAAAAATCCGCGCCTGATTAGCCTGCAAAGTGAGCATAAAGCTGTGATTGATACTGCCGGTGCATTGGCGGCAGCGGGTGTGGCGGTGGAATTTCTGCCCGTTCAAACAAGCGGTTTGCTGGATTTGGCATTGCTGGAGCAGGCATTGCAAGCCAAGCCGACGACATTGGTCAGCGTGATGGCGGTCAATAATGAAACCGGCGTGGTGCAGCCTTTGGCGGCGATTGCACAATTGGCGCATTGTTACGGAGCGAAATTGCATGTCGATGCGGCGCAGGCTTTGGGCAAAATGGCGGTCGATGTGCGGGCTTGGGATGCGGATGCGGTGAGTTTTTCGGGACATAAAGTCTATGCGCCGCCGGGAATCGGGGCTTTGTATGTGCGGCGTATGCCGAAAATGCGTCTGGCGGCGCAATTGCATGGCGGCGGTCAGGAACGTTCGAGACGTTCCGGCACTTTGCCCTTGCCTTTGATAGCCGCTTTTGCGCAGGCGGTGCAGTTGTCGGCGCAGGAATTGCCTTCGCGCAGCGCGCTTGTGCGTGCTTATGCCGAAAAATTATTAGCCGCTCTGCCCTCTGTTATGCAACATAATGGTAATCGCGATTGGGATTTTGCCCTTGAAAAGGGCGGTGCGCTGCCGCATATTTTGAGCATTGATACGGCGCGTCCTGCGGCGGAAGTCTTGGCGGCGGCAAATGCGGCGAAATTGGCATTGTCGGCAGGTTCGGCTTGTCAATCGGCAGTAGATGAGGGTTCGCATGTTTTGCAGGCAATGGGTTTGCAGGCGGCAGCGAATCGTTCAATCCGTATTAGTCTTTCGCATTTGACGCAGGCGGCGGAAATCGAGCGTTTGGTGCAATTTTTGCAGGAGTTGAGATGATTTATTTGAGTGAGGCAGCGCAGCAGCGCGTGCGCCGCTTTGTGGCGAAGCAGGCGGGCGCGATTGGCGTGCGTGTGGCGGTGAAGCGTTCCGGCTGTTCCGGCTATGGCTATGATATCGAAGTGATTGAGGGCTTGGCGGAAAAGGATGTGGTGTTCGCTTATCCCGAATTTCAGGTGGCGGTGGCGGAGGCGGATTTGCCGCTGTTGCAGAATTTACAGATTGATGTGAAGAAAAACGGTTTGAACGAAAGTTTTAGTTTCGATAATCCGCAGGCGCAGAGCACTTGCGGCTGCGGTACGAGTTTTAGCATATAAGGAAACATTATGTCTTTGAAAGAACAATCGATTGACGGTGCAAAGCGTGTGGCGCATATGTACACGCCCGCGGCATGGAAGGCGCATAATTGGCTGTGGCGGATTGCTTTGCTGCTGGGTACGCTGTTAGCGCTGATATTGGTGCTGATGTTTTGGTGGAGCCGAGAGCCTAGCGAATTTTCGGTCGAAGAGGCGGCGACGGCTTACATTCCGGCGGATGCCAAGCCGGTGGTGGGTTCTTATTTGGTCGGCACCAGTATCAAAACTTTAGATATTATGCTGAACAAACCGGGCGGTTTTTTGAAAAACGATGTGATGCCGCCGGGCGTGCTGATGGACAATATCCCGCAATGGGAAGCTGGGGTGCTGACGCTGATGCGCCAAACCAGTTTGATGTTGAAGGATGAATTTAGCCGCTCGCAATCGCAGTCGACGCAGCCGGAAATGTTGGCACAGGCTAATGGCGCGCTGAATATCGATTTTGACAAATGGATGTTCCCCAGTGCCGAAGACGAGTATGAAAAAGCGCGGCAGAAATTAATCCAATATGCGGTGGAGTTGAGCGACGGCAATCCGAATAATGCCCAATTCTTTGCCCGTGCGGATAATTTGGCAAATTATTTCGGCTTGATATCGCGTAATTTGGGTGATATTGCCCAGCGTTTGTCGGCAAGCGTGGGCGATGCGGTGGTCGCGCAAAGCGCCGCAGGTGAGGCAATCGCCAAGCCGAATACGGTGGCGGTGCGTCAAGAGCGGACGCCGCGCTTGAAGGTGGATAACAATTTCTATTTTGCACGCGGCTACACATGGGCGCTGCTGCATCAATTGCGCGCCATCCGTCATGATTTTGCCGTGACACTGGAGCAGAAAACCGCTTTGGCTTCTTTGGATCAAATCATTGCCGAATTGGAGAAAGCGCAAAAACCGGTTTGGAGTCCGATCATTTTAAATGGGCGCGGTTTCGGCTTTACCGCCAATCATTCATTGGTCATGGCATCGTATATCTCGCGCGTGAACGCCGCTTTGATTGATATTCAAGCCTTGCTGCGGGCGGGATAAGTATGTCGGTATTTGATCAACATAAAAACGGCGTCGTGCCTCAGTTTGCCGATATTGAAGCGCAGGGTGCGCAAATGCGTGCCGCGCGTCAGCGGATTGCGGAGGCATTGGCGGATTTGGCGGTTGCCCGCGCTTTTGACGAATATCAGCGCGCCAGCAGGGCAGGGCAGATTGAAGTCGCGGATTTGGACGGCGACTGGATTTATCCGCTGGCGCATTATGCCGCCGAAGAACGTCAATCCGATGAAGCTTTGCGCCTGCTCAACGGCTTTAGCCACCGCCATGCGCAGCACGACGATGTGGTGAAAAATTATGTATTGGCGGCGGAAATTATGCAGCGCGATTTCGGACAAGATGCGGATGCCCTGCAATTATTGCAGCGTTTGGCGCAGCAATATGCCGAGCATAAAGATGTCGCTTTAATTCAACAACTGCAATCGCGTTTGGAGGCACAATGAAAGGTTTATGGTTAATGCTTGCCTGCGGATTTTGCAGTGCCGCTTATGCACAGCAGCAGACGGATACGCAGGAATTGGCGCGCGCGCTGGATGTCTTAATCGCCGCTTATAACGGTGCGCAGCAGGAAATCGCCCGGCAAGAGGGTAAGCCGGCGGCGACGATTTCGCCGCAGCAAAGTCAAGCCTTGCAGACAGAAGTGAATGAGGCGCTGCAAACCTTGACGGGATTTGCCGATAATCTGCGCCAAGGGCAGGTCAATCAGGCGGCGGATTATTTGCAGAATTTGCAGGCGCAAATCAACCGCGCAAGCGGAAATCATGGGCAGCAATTGGCAGAAGCCGCGCAATATTTACGCCGCGGCGGTCATGTGTATCAAGAATGGCAGGCCAAGCAGGGCATATCGGATATTACTCAGGCAAACGCCGCGCAAATCGAAGATTTAGTCAATGCGGCGCAAAAAGAATTGGCGCAGGGCAGTCAAACGGAGCGCAAAATCGCTCAGGCGGTATCCGGTTTATGGGGCGTGTTGAAAGTCTTTGATAAAGTTGCCAATGCCCCCGAACCTTATGCTGCAGAGCAACAGGCAATGCAGCAGGAAATCGCCGCTTTAAAAGCCTTGGCGGAACAGCAGGGCATTTCAGGTGCTGCGCACAGGCAGGCGGAAGGATTACTGCAATTGCTAAAACTGCGGGCAGCGGAACATAGCATCAATATGATTGAACCGCAGGCGGATAAGCAATTATTGCACAGCTTGGAAGCGGTCTTGCGTCAGCCGCAGGCGATATTCAGTCCTCAGCAATTTGCCGCCGCCGAGCGCTTGTTGGCACAATTGGGCGATGATTTTCGCGATAGCCACCGCTTGTGGAATGCGCAGAAAAATTTATTGATACGACAATAAATAAGCGGAAATTCCAAGAAAAGGCTTGACCTCTTTTAGGCAAGGTATATAATTGCCGCCTCTTGGCCCTGGTGGCGAAATTGGTAGACGCAAGGGACTTAAAATCCCTCGGTAGAAATACCGTGCCGGTTCGAGTCCGGCCCTGGGCACCAATACGAAAACCGCTGAATCGCTTCAGCGGTTTTTTTTCTGCTCAGAATAAGCGATAATCTCGGTTCATTTTGCGCTGAGGCTTATCTTTCATGTATTGGAAAAAATCCCTTCTTCTCGTATTGCTGTGTTGTGCAAGCATTGTGCAGGCGGCGACTGTCTCTAACATCCGCTATAACCGCATGCCGCAGAAAGTGCAGCTGGTTTTGGATACCGATGCGGCCATCCCTTTTCAGCAATTCAGTTTGGCGAATCCGCCGCGCATCGTATTGGATTTTAAAAACGTTCATCGCAGCGGGCGGGCGGGATTAGTCATCAATGAGGGTGCGGTTGCCGGCGTGCGTTCGGGAATGCGCGATCCGAATACCTTGCGCGTCGTCATCGATTTAATCGCCACTGCCAAAGCAAATATTTATACCCTGCCGCCCGATCGGCAGGACGGTAATCGTATTGTGGTGGATGTGTATGATTTTGAGAGCAATCCTGCATTAACCCTCACTTCTATCGATGAAAGCATGCCGAATGTGATTTTTTCAGGCGCGGCTTTGGAAGATCAAGGTAGTAGTGCGATCGCAAACACTCAAGTCAATCAAAATCCCATTGCAAGAGTTGCTCCTAATCAAAACACTCAGCACAATGCTGTCGCTGCTGCTTTGCCTCCCGCAACGATTGCCGCTTCTGCACAAACGACCGTGACCATTGAGCGGGAAGTTACCAGTAATGGTTTGGTACAAAGAAAAGTGGAAGTCAGTACCCCGCCTTTGATTAATAAGCGCGATATTGTTGTTTGCATCGATGCAGGGCATGGCGGAAAAGATCCTGGTGCCATTAATCAAACATTGAATCTGCGTGAAAAAGATTTGGTATTAGCAATTTCTAAACGTTTGCAAAGACAATTGGATACCATGCCGGGTTATAAGGTGGTTATGACGCGTAACAATGATATTTTTATCCCGCTACGTGAGCGAACAAATATTTGTCGGCGAGCCAAAGGAGATTTATTCGTATCTATTCATGCCGATGCCGTCGAAAGAAGCGAGCCTAGCGGTTCCTCGGTGTATATCTTATCCACTACTGGAGCCACCTCGCAGCTGGCACGCTATCTTGCTAATTCTGAAAACGCAGTAGATTTAAAATGGGGTGTTGATGTAGAGAAATATGATGACGATATACAGGCTGCTTTGTTGAACATTCAGCAGGAAGCGACTTTGGAATCCAGCAATATTCTGGCAAGCAAAACCATATCGGAGTTGGGCAAAATCGGGAAAGTACATAAAAGACATGTAGAACGGGCGAATTTCACCGTTTTGCGCTCGCCGGAAATACCTTCCATGCTAGTGGAAACCGCCTTTATCTCCAATTTGAGCGATGCCAAATTATTAGCATCGCAGGCCTATCAAGAAAAATTAGCGCGTGCGATTGCCGGCAGTATCGATGCCTATTTCCGTGAGCATCTGCCGCAGCACATGCTTTTGGCTAGATGATAATGGATTATCGTTTATTTTACTTGCAAAAAACTGACATTATTTGTCAGTTTTTAAATTTAAAAAACGCTGACTGCCGTTAAACGTCAGTGTAATGTCTAAAATAGCTGGCGGTAAGTAATCACCGCCTTTTTCAGGCCATTCAATGAAAATCCAGTCGGCGCGATTTTGCCATTCATCCACATCAAGATAAAGTAATTCATCTGCTGAACTTAAACGATACAAATCGGCATGAATGGCAATTTTCTGATTGGGTAAAACGTATTCATTGACCAATTGGTAAGTTGGGCTGTTTATAATATCCTGATATCCTGAGTTTTTTAACCACTCTTGAACAAAAGTGGTCTTGCCTGCGCCTAAATCGCCACGTAAGTAGATAACCGCTTGAGGATAAGTTTGAATAAATTGAGCGGTTATTTTTGATAAGTTTTTGATTTCATTTACATTTATTTGATTCATGGCTTTTCCTTAATCTGTGCGTCCAGTGTATCGCATAAACGGGATATTTTTTTATGCTTTTTTGGAATAAGAGTAAGATTATGAAAAATAATGAATTATAAAACATGGTATTGAATTCGCTTTTGAGCGAATGCCCATTTAGGCACATTCAAATTAGTTATTACAGAGGTTATTATGGCAAGAATTGACTTAAGCTCATTGACAGATATTGACGGTTTCAAAGCAGTTGCATTAGTAGATTCAGACAGTGGTCTGGCTTTGGCAACCGAAGGTTCAGGCATTGATTTGGAATTGGCTGCAGCCGGTAACACGGAAGTATTAAACGCAAAACGTCGCGTTGCCGCTTCTCTTGAATTGCATGACGATATCGATGATATCCTTATCTCATTAGGTAAAGGATATCACTTGATTCGTCCATTAGAGCGTAACAGTAAATTATTCTTATATTTGGTATTGGATCGTTCGCGCGCTAACTTGGCGATGGCTCGTCACCAATTGCGCGGCTTCGAAAAAGATCTTGATTTTTCATAAAAACTTGTATATTGGAACCTCCCATTTATCCATGGGAGGTTCTTATATTGATATTAAGCCACTACGGAATTCATCATGTCTGACAAAAAACGCATTTGCTTACTGGGTTTTGCTCAAGAAGCGGAACAAAAAATCAAAAATATTATTCAAAAAAATGTTGGTTCGCAAACTTTTGAGTGGGTGCCCGCAAATGATAAAAATTTAGATGGCGTAGTGATTAATGCCGGTTTTCTAGAAGCACCCCAAATTCAAAAATATATCGGCATGATTAAATGTCCGATAGTATGTGCACATGCTAATGCGGAGGGAGCAAATTTGGCTGGCCGCTCACAATTTCACAGCATAGCATGGACAGACGAGCAGGCAGATGCTCAACTGTGGACGGCAAAATTAATGGGTGAAACCATTGCCGACCCGATCGTAAAAACAGAAACTGTTAATCAAACTCAAACAGCAAAAACGCCGAATAAAACCGCATCACAGATGTCAGCTGATGCAAATGGCGATATATTGAAAAAAATACGCCGCAGTGAAAATGTTGTTTTGCATGCGATAAATGGCGATAATTCTACTTGGATTAAGCCTGCGGAAGGTTTGGTCTATATCAATTATCCGCGTGAGAATGTTCCGGGTTATGATTTGTGGAAATGGAAAGAAGTTAAAACTAATGAAATCCCCGCATCAGCACGTCAATTAAGAATTGATGTATGGTTATTTGAAACCTTATGGCAATCTCATCTGGACGGCGCTGAGCATATCAATAAAAATGCGCATTTTCGTTTACTGCGTTGGCCACAACCTTTAGGGCGCAACGGACGTACGGAAGCTTTGCGCTTGGCTGCTTGTGTACAATCATTCCCTGTTGATATTAAAATGTTGCAAGAGAAGACGAATTATCCTTTAGAGCAAATTAATCGTTTTCTTTTTGCAAGTATTTCATCAGGATATATTGAAGAAGTAATTGATCCTGTAAAACAAACAGTTGCACAACGCCCACAAATGGATGAAGCAGAAAAACGAGAAAAACGTAGCTTATTGCAGCGTTTTCGTGCGAAACTTGGTCTTTAATGAGTCACATTTAAGTAGAAAATATTTATATGAAAGAGTTTAAAATTATTTTTGCCGGGAGTATGGGTGCTGGTAAAACGACAGCTATCCAGTCCTTATCCGATAAGGAAGTTGTTTCCACTGATGTTGAAAATACTGATACAAAATCGCACAGTAAATTATTGACTACCGTAGGCATTGATTATGGTCAAATTCTATTGCCGCCGGATGTTAAAATCGGTTTATACGGCACACCGGGACAAGAACGCTTTGAATTAGTATGGCGGATTGTTACAGAAGGCGCTTTGGGCGCTATTATTCTTGTGGATTCTTCAAGCACTAAAGCTCCTGAAGAATTGCCTTATTATGTCGAATATTTCCATAAGCATAAAATGGATAATATCGTAGTAGGGCTTACGCATACTGATTTGCCCGGCTACTTATCTCAAGAGCAAGCCTTAGAGTCATTAGCAAAGAAAAAACTTCAGTTCCCTGTATTTGAAGTAGACTCAAGAGAGAAAAACGATGTATTATTACTTGTTGAAACTTTAATTGCCTCTATTGAAGCTCAAATTTACTAAGGAAAGAATATGGCTACACTTGAACAATATCGCAACAGTGCCTTCGTAAAATATTGCGAAATGGCATTGGATTCATTTTTATCAGAAACGCATGGCGTAAAACATGTGCTATTGGCTACTCCAGACGGCTTTTCAATTGCTTCGCAAAGTAGCGACGGCGGCACCTATAGCGCAGAAAACTTGGCAGCTGTCGGAAGTACATTGTTTTCACTCGGCAGTTCGGTAGGCGAGCAAATGGGGCAGGGCATGTGTCGCTCAATTACCATTGATAATGATAAGGGTAAGGTTTATATCTATTCTATTGATGGCGGAAAAGGTAAATCTCTGATTCTTTTGATTGAAGCGACTCAGCAGTCGATGCTTGCACATATTTTGCACGGTTCGCGCAAATTAGCCGAATCGATTAGCAAGCGTATGTCATTGATCGGATAGTTATCATATACTCAAAATAAAATAAGGGCTGCAAAAAGCAGCCTTTATTTTTTGTTGAAAACAGGCTTTTATAGTCGATTCATGACAAATACGAACATTATATAAGGATAGGCTTGTTCGCCGCCGGCTTGCCCCATTGCCATTTCGCTGGCGACTTTGGCAACCTACAAGCCGATGACGATAATCACAGGCTCGATGACCACCGGCGGCAATAAGCGGTGTACCGCCGCCAGTCCGCGCCATTTAATCAGGGCGGCAAAGATATAGTCTCTTAACTTCAAAATGAGATTATTCTAAGTAAGCGCTTCTCCTGACAAAATGTGTATCTCTAAGTCTCATTTTGAAGTTAAGGTACTATAAAATACATAAATCCGGCGGCAAACAGCCCGAACATGGTGCCGCCCATACCCCATTCGTTGAGCGCGTAAATAATCGGAGCGATAAAAGCGAAAGAGAAGCCTAAAAAATCGGCACTTTTCGCTTGGTCAATAATTGAAACAGCAAAGTGCCGATACCTGCGCCGAGTAGCGCCATCGAAGGATTAAGTCCGGTGAGCAGCGAGACGAGAACCATTGCGCCGAAAGCGACGAACAGAATTTGCGCGCCGGCGACAGCCTGTTTAAGTGTTTGCATAAGTATTCCTTTTGCTAAAAAGCGCTCGCCTTCCTGCAATATTGTGACGGAATTTGTAGGAAAGGCGGTAAATTATAGCGGTTTGCTGACAAAAAAGGGCAGTTTTTCATTGAGCATAAGGCTAGGCATCATCGGTATTTCAGGCTATGATAGCCACCTTTTTATAAATAGAGTAAGACCATGTTCCGCTATGTTATTCGGCGCTTATTCGTCGCCGTGCCGACTTTGCTTATTATCATCACGATGGCATTTTTCATGATTCGGGTCGCCCCAGGCGGACCTTTTGATATGGAACGCACCTTACCACCTGAAATTCAAGCCAATCTTAATGCCATGTATCATTTGGACGAACCGCTATGGCAGCAATATCTGCGCTATTTGGGCAGTATTGTGCAGGGCGATTTCGGGCCTTCTTTCCAATATGCCGACCGCACGGTAACGGAACTCATCGGCTACGGTTTTCCCGTCTCGATGAAACTCGGCTTAACCGCCGTATTGATTGCCGTGCTTATCGGATGTCTACTGGGCACGATTGCCGCTATCCGCCAAAACAGCGTGATTGACTATTCCGTGATGACTGCCGCCATGACAGGCATTACCATTCCCAATTTCGTGATTGCACCCTTGGTGATTTTGATTTTTGCCGTTTATTTGGGCTGGCTGCCGGCGGGCGGCTGGGGAAATTCATGGAAGCAAATGGTCTTGCCGGTGCTGACTTTAGCCTTGCCGCAAATTGCCTATATCTCGCGCCTGATGCGCGGCTCGATGATTGAAGTCTTGCGTGCCAATCACGTCCGCACCGCGCGCGCCAAAGGATTGTCCGAAATGCGGGTTATTCTGCGCCATTGCTTAAAACCGGCATTGATGCCGGTCGTCAGCTATCTGGGACCTGCCTGCGCAGGGGTGCTGACCGGCTCGGTAGTCATCGAACAGATTTTCGGCATTCCCGGCATCGGACGCTATTTCGTCCAAGGCGCGCTCAATCGGGATTACACCCTTGTGCTGGGCGTGGTCGTTTTTTACGGTGCCTTGATTGTGCTGTTTAATTTATTAGTCGATTTGGCCTATGCCTATCTTGACCCTAAAGTGAGATTGTCATGAATCATAGTGAAAGCCTGTTACAACACGCGCTGCGCCGCTTTTTTTCCAACAAAGCGACGCTTGCCGCACTGATTTTGCTGATTGCCTTAGTACTATTGGCAATCCTAGGACCGCATCTGCGCCCCTATGAAATCGATGAAATCTTTTGGGATGCCTTTCAAGCACCGCCTTCTATAGAAAGCGGACATTGGTTCGGCACCGATGCCAACGGACGGGATTTATTTGTCCGTACCTTATACGGCATGCAGATTTCGCTTTTGGTCGGACTCTGCGCTACCAGTGTCAGCTTATTAATCGGCGTTAGCTACGGCGCGATTGCCGGCTATGCCGGCGGGCGTACCGACAGCATCATGATGCGGGTCGTCGATGTTCTGTATTCCATGCCCTTTATGTTCTTTGTGATTCTGCTGATGGTCTTTTTCGGACGCAATATCTTTTTGATGTTTGCCGCCATCGGTGCGGTGGAATGGCTTACCATGGCGCGGATTGTGCGCGGTCAGGCAATCAGCTTGCGGCATAAAGAATTCGTGCAGGCGGCGGAAGTCTTGGGCGTGCCGACCGGCGCGATTCTGCGCCGCCATATCGTGCCGAATACGCTCGGCACGGTCGTCGTCTATGTAACGCTGACCATTCCTTTGGCGATTTTGACCGAAAGTTTCCTGAGCTTCTTGGGCTTGGGTGTGCAAGAACCCATGACTAGCTTAGGCGTGCTGATTTCCGAAGGCGCCAAGCAGATGGAAAGCGCGCCGTGGCTGCTGGTCTTCCCTGCGCTATTTCTTGCCGCGATGCTGTTTTGTTTTAATTTTATCGGCGACGGACTACGCGACGCCTTCGACCCTAAGGAGCGTTAAGATGTCGCTATTACGCGTTGAAAACCTCGACATTACCTTTCGCCAAGCGCGCCATCACGTGCATGCCGTGCGCGGCGTATCTTTCAGCGTCAATAAAGGCGAAACCCTTGCGCTGGTCGGAGAAAGCGGCAGCGGCAAATCTGTAACTTCTTTATCGATTGTGCGTTTATTGCCTGAAAATACCGGCGTTTATAGTCCTGAAAGCCGTATTGAATTTGACGGACTGTCTATTTTGGAAGCCGACAACGAGCAATTGCGCGCCTTGCGCGGCGGACGCATCGGCATGATATTCCAAGAGCCGATGACCTCGCTGAATCCCTTTATGAAAATCGGCGAGCAACTCTGTGAAGCCCTTGCCGCGCATCAGAAAAACATGAGCAAAAGCGCGCAATGGCAGCGTGCCGAAGAAATGCTAGGCAAAGTACGCATTCCCGAGCCGGCGCGCCGCCTCAAGCAATATCCGCATGAACTCTCGGGCGGACAATTGCAGCGCGTGATGATTGCCATGGCGCTGATTAACGATCCCGATTTGCTGATTGCCGACGAACCGACCACCGCTCTTGATGTAACCATTCAAGCGGAAATACTGGATTTGCTGAAACAATTGCAGCAAGAAATGGGCATGGCGATTATCTTCATTACCCACGATTTGGGACTGGCGGAGCATTATGCCGACAGCGTCTGCGTGATGCGCTTGGGCGAGATTTTAGAACGCGGCAATATCAAAAGCGTTTTTGCTTATCCGCAGCATGAATACACCAAAGAGCTGATCAATGCCGTGCCCAAAGGCATGAAACAGCCGGTAGCGGCAGATGCCGGCATTTTATTGCAGGCGGATCGTCTGCAAGTGCAATTTGTGACCGAGCGGCATTTTTTTGGCAAAGCCAAAACGCATTTTCATGCCGTTGATGATGTCAGCCTGCTACTCAAGCAAGGCGAAACCTTAGGCATTGTAGGCGAAAGCGGCAGCGGCAAATCCACGCTGGGCAAAGCGATTATGCAAATGCTGGATTATCAGGGCAATGTGGCATTTGAGGGGCAGGACATCCGCAGTCTGGAAGGCAAAGCCGCCAAACATTTGAAAGCGGATATGCAAATGGTCTTCCAAGACCCCTTCGGCTCCCTGTCGCCGCGTCTGACCGTCGGACAAATTATCGGCGAAGGCTTATTAGTCCACCGCCCCGAACTCAGCGGTAAACAGCGGCGCGAACAAGTAGCGGCGATGCTGAGCGAAGTGGCGCTTTCGCCCGATATGATGAACCGCTATCCGCATGAATTTTCCGGCGGACAAAGACAGCGTATCGCGATTGCGCGTGCCATCATCGTGCAGCCGAAATTTGTATTGCTAGATGAACCGACTTCCGCGCTGGACCGCTCCATTCAAGTGAAAGTCGTGGAACTCTTGCGCGGTTTGCAGCAAAAATACGGTCTGAGCTATCTCTTTATCAGTCATGACCTTGCGATAGTGCGCGCTATGAGCGATCGCGTGATTGTGATGCAAAAAGGCAAAGTCGTCGAAACCGGCAGCGCGGAACAAATCTTCCATCAGCCGCAAACGCAATACACGCAGCGCCTTATCAATGCGGCATTTGATTTGTAAAACATTAGCATAAAAAAACTCGACCTGGTCCGCGAGAACGAGTATGCACAAGTTGCTCTAAGCGTGTCGAGTGTTGTTAGCGCTTTATTCTAAAGAGCTGTGCACGGATTTGCAAATAAATTTACTGCCACAAATACGGCTTTACTGCCACAAATACGGCGCAATCCGCACCTTATCAGTAAATACCGCCTCACTGACAAATTGCGGCGCAGATAGCAGTGCCGCAATTTGATCCGCCACTAAAGGCGCAAATGCCAATTTGGTCGGATACGCCGTAATATCCTTGCCGTTTTGCGTCACGGTCGGCAAATCAGGACGTTTGCCCTCTGCTGCACCTTCGGCACGATTAACTGGCACGCAAATATAACGGCTGTCGTCATTAATATAAGACAAGAGCTGTGCATCTCGCCTCCACCACGGCAAAGTCTCTAACAATAGGCAACGAACTGCCGCAATTTGCGCATCCCTTGCGCGTCCCACGCCTTCCTCCGCAGGCTGTCCGCCAATCCAATACACCTTATCGCCCTCTGTCTGCTGCCAATCAAACAAATGTGTCGTAATCGTGATTTTGGGTTTATCGCTCATACCTAAACAATGCCCAAAAATGTCAGGCACAGATTGCGGCAAACGCAAAGCCACCATATTTAAAGGACGAATTTGCTGCGAAGCCGCGCTTAATTCGCCATTCGCCTCGCCTGCCGTATAAATCCAATGCCTCGGCAAAAATTGTCTGTCGCCGATGAATAAGACATCGCCGTCGCGCTGCCAATTTGCGTCAGTTAAGATAAAATCGGAATATTGCTCGGCAAAACAATGCAGTACAGACACAGTATCCAACACGGGCTCTGCCAAAGCATAAGCATGACCGCTGAAATGCGGCGGCAAAAATGCAGGCAATTCCGCATCATTTAAACGCTGCATGCGGCTGCGCATCAATTTGCCGGCAAAAAAAGCCGTTAATTTTCCGCCGGCAGCCTGAGTCGTCCATAAATACTGATGCGCGGAAAGCATATTGGCAGCAGATAAATCCGCCGCTTCTTTGCCCTGCAAAGCCGCCTGCCAACGCGCCGGCATCTGTGCAATCGCTTGTGCTGCACCGGTCAAACTGCCTTGCAACGCGTATTTTGTCCCGCCGTGAATAATCCCTTGGCTGGCTAAGGTTTGTTTTGCACCAAGCCCTTCGCGTTCTAGTAAAATCGCGGCATAACCGCCTGCGCGCAAAGTCGCTAACGTCCATAAACCTGCAATCCCGCCGCCAATAATTACCGCATCAAGCCTTTGCATAGCCCATCCTTTCGCTTAAAAAGCGCATCATAGCATCAATTGACGTGCCTGTTTTTTGTTGCTACATTGTCTAAACATTATTAGTCAGGAGTATTTATGATACGCATACAGAAATGGGGAAATAGTGCGGCTATGCGCCTGCCTGCACAAACCCTAAAGCAATTAGGGCTCAAAATAGGTGATACTTTGCAAGCAGAAATATATGATGATGCTTTGATTATTCGTAAACGAGCAAAGTATCAATTGCAAGACTTGTTGGCGGAAATGGATGCTGATTTGCAACGTGCCGAAGGTTGGGATGAATTGACAGAATGCGGCAGTGAGTGTGTGGAATAATGACTTACATTCCTGAAAAAGGGGACATTATTCATCTCCAATTTGATCCTGCCAGCGGTACGGAAATGAAAGGCAGGCATTATGCACTGGCTTTATCGCCGAAAGTTTTTAATCAGGCGACAGGTTTGGCTTATGTTTGCCCGATTTCGCAAGGCATGGCTGGCGGAGCGAGAAGCCGCGGGATGCTATCTACCTTGCAAGGCAGCGGCACGCACACGCAAGGTAAGGTGCATTGCCATCAACTCAAATCAATCGATTGGCGCATACGCCAAGCCGTCTTTAAAGAGAAGGTGCCTAATATGGTCATAGAAGATGTCATGGCGCGTTTGCAAGCAATACTATTTGATGAATAGTGAAAATAGAATGATAGCCTAAAGGCTTGTAATCCATAAAGCAGTACAAAATGTCATTAAGTTGGTATCTATAGTCGGAGAAGTGAAAAAGTATAGTCGGAGAAGTGGAAAAGTAGTACAAGGCGGCGAGCCGCAGACAGTACAGATAGTACGGCAAGGCGAGCCAACGCCGTAATATAGTCTCTTAACTTCAAAATGAGATTATTCTAAGCGCTTCTCCTGACAAAATGTGTATCTCTAAGTCTCATTTTGAAGTTAAGGTACTATACTTTTTCAATTCTTTGACTATACTGCCAATGCTTCGACAAAGATGAAGTAAATAAGATGGGTATTCTAGGAAAAACATAGACGGTAAAAGTGTGGTATACCAAAGCACATAATCTTAACACACTGAATTAAAACATAAAAATAAACTTGGCACGCGTAAGGCATAAGTATGTTTGCTAGGCAACTAGCTTCAAACAAGTAGTTAATGTAAATTTGTAAATGTATTAATTCTCTAGGAGAAAAAATGAAAAAATCAATTCAAAAAGGTTTTACTCTGATCGAGCTCATGATCGTTATCGCTATCATCGGTATTTTGGCTGCTATCGCACTGCCTGCATACCAAGACTATATTGCTCGTACACAAGTATCTGAAGCTTTCAAAGCAACTACTGGTATTCAATCAGATATTGGCGTATTCTTGGCTGACCGAAACCGCTGGCCTCAAAATGCTGAAATTCCTAATGCCGCCTTGTTGGACGGTAAATATTTCTCAGTGGGGGGTGTGACAATCACTGGTGGTGATGGGCAAGATGCTCAAGCCCCAGCAACTCCTTCAGTAATTAACGTATTATTTGATGCGGGTGCAAACAACGGCGGAACTGTTACTTTGACCCCTGCTATTGGTGCTCCTGGTCAAATTGCCAGCTGGACTTGTGGTCAAAACGGTCAAGGTGGTTTGACTAGCTCCCGTCTTCCTTCATCTTGCCAATAATAATTTAATAGGCTAGATAATTTAAAACCCTCCGCTATTTGCGGGGGGTTTTTTATCGGAGGTTCTATGCATAAAACATTAGAAAAAGGTTTTACACTTATTGAATTGATGATTGTGATAGCTATTATTGGTATTTTGGCAGCTATTGCTTTGCCAGCTTATCAAGATTATGTGGCTCGAACACAGGCGACAGAAGCTTTGATTGTCACATCGGGAATTAAAAATGATATTGGTGTGGAGTATTGGGCAACTAAAAATTGGCCGACGGCATCCAGTCCTTTAATCAATGCTGCCCAACAATTGGATGGAAAATATTTTAATTCCGGAGATGTTTCTGTTCAACCGGATACAGGAATTGTTACAGTTAGTTTCTCAAGCGGTGCAAATGCAGGAAAAACCGTTGTGCAAACTCCGCACGGCAATGTGAATAATCAGCAAATTATTACATGGGAATGTTCAGGTACAGTAGGTAGAATGCGTTTACCTTCCACTTGTCAATAATATGTAAAATAATCAATCCCTTCTATATTTTAGAAGGGATTTTTTTAATAATGGAGTATTTATGAGTTTTCGTATAAAGGCTTTTGCTATTCATTTATTAGTCTCAGTATTGTTGGCTTTATGTTCTTTAGGATTGGTGTATGGGATTTGGTATCCTGGTTCTTTGGCTAAGCAATTTGATGTTGGGCATGTATTTCTCTTATTGTTAATAATCGATAGTATTTTAGGACCACTCTTAACCTTATTAGTTGCAAAAAAAGGCAAAAAGACTTTGGTTATGGATTTGACAATTATTGCTTTATTGCAAATGAGTGCTTATTTATATGGCATGTATCATATTGCGGTAGGTCGTCCGGCATGGATTGCTTTTAATCAGAGCCGATTTGAAGCAATACCTGTTAATGCGATTTATTATCCTGAGCTAAGGGAAGATTTGCCTAAATATTCTTTTTTCAAACTTCAGTGGATAGGAATTCGCGCGCCAAAAGATGCTCAAGAAAAAACAGACTGGTTATTTTTGGAACTTCAAGAGGGGATTTCTCCGGCTGCACGTCCTGAATTATATGTTCCTTTAGAGGGGATGTGGACGCAAATTTTAGAAAAATCCCTTGCTTTAGATGAGCTTAATAAACGCAATACAAAAGAAGAGATAGAAACAGTCTTGCAAAAATATCCGGAGGCAGATGCTTATCTTCCTTTGCTTACGCCAATGGATGTGATATCCGTATTGATTAATAAAGAATCTAAAGAAATTATTGCAATTGTAGATTTGAAATCAGATTAATTATAGTCGATTCATAACAAATATGAATATTATGATTTTTAACTTTAGCTTAGGTGTTTATACCAGAAAGCATACGCCATGATAAATTGTATTAGGTATAAATTCCTAATCTACTAATTTATAAAGAAGTAGGTCGGATTCTTAAATCCGACAAATTGATATTTTAAGTCATGTCGGATACAAGTATCCGACCTACCCGATTGAAAAATGATTAATTTTGCCATGAATCGATTATAATAAAGTGAGCGATGCTTAGGTATTGCAGAGGTTGCAGCAAGGTGTTGCAAACTGTAATTTTTTGTCAATTCTTTGATCAAAATTTCCTTACTGCTTGAAACCCCTCCCTTTAGGGAGGATATAGTCGAAGAATTCAAAAACTGATACAAAGTGGCGAGTTGCATACGTTAGAGAAAGTACGGAAAAGTGAACCGAAACTGTAACTTTTTTAAATTCTTTGACTATAATCTTGTGGGAGAGGTGTAAGCTCTTCCAATTCAGGGCAACACACAGAGCGACGCTTTATGTGTCGCTCTGTGTGTTGAAACTACAATTTCATTAAGCATCACTGCTTTGCAGTGGTGCTTATTTTTTGTTTTCTAACATATTCTCCGCATGTTTGCGCGAGGTCTCGCTGTCGGCGGATCCGAGCATGCGGGCGAGTTCGATAATGCGGGCGGCTTTGTCTAGCGCGATGACGCGCGTTTGGGTGCTGTGTTCGTCGCTGGTTTTTTCGATGCGGAAGTGATGGGCGGCGTAGGCGGCGACTTGCGGTAGATGTGTGATGCACAATACTTGCCGCGTTTGGCTGAGTTTTGCTAATAGTCGTCCGACGGTGTCGGCGACTTCGCCGCCGATACCGGCATCGATTTCGTCGAAGATGAGGGTATGGGGGACGGCGTTGTCGTCTAGGCAGGCGACTTCTATGGCAAGGCTGATGCGCGAGAGTTCGCCGCCGCTGGCGACTTTTGCCAGCGATTGCAGTTGTTGTCCGGGGTTGGCGCAGAGCAGGAAGTGAATGTCGTCAATGCCGTATGCGCTCGGTTTTTCGCTTGGGCTGATGTGGACGGAGAATTGGGCTTTTTCCATGCCGAGTTGGCGTATCCATTCTAGGGTTTGCGCCGCCATGTTTTGCGCGGCTTTATGTCTGGCTTGGCTGAGGTTTTCGGCTGCTTGACGGTAGGCTTTTTCCGCGGCTTGCAGGGCGGCGCTGCTGTTTTCGCCGCCTTCGCTTTCGGCGCTGAGGCGTTGGTGTTCTTCGGCGAGTTGCTGCCAGCGGCTGCCGAGTTGTTCGGGTTCGATGCGGTGTTTGCGTGCGAGGCTGTGCAGGGCGCTCATGCGTTCGTCTAATTGGGCGAGTTGTTCGGGGTCGTGTTCGATTTTGCCGAGTTGGCGCGCCAGTGCGTCGGCGGCTTCATCGGCGTAGATGGCGGCTTGGTTGAGGAGTTCCGCGCTTTCTTGGAAGTTGCCGTGCAGGGCGGCGAGTTGTTCGGCTTGTTGGGCGAGTTGGCGCAGCAGGGTGGCGGCGCTGTGTTCGTTTTCATAGAGGGCGTCGCTGAGTTGTCCGCCTTTGCTGAGGATTTCGTCTGCCGAGGCGAGGAGGGCGTGTTGTTCCGCCAGTTCGCTGAATTCATTGTCTTGCGGCGCGGCTTGCTCGAATTCTTGCAGTTGGTAGGCGCAGAGTTCTAGGCGTTCGTTCAGGCTGTCGCGGGCTTGCTGCCATGCCTGCCAAGCGGCTTCTTGCTGTTTCCATTCTTGATAGCGTTGTTGCACGGTTTCGACTAGCGGGTCGAGTTTGCCGAAGCGGTCGAGGCGGCGGCGTTGTTCGGCTTGGTGGAGTAGGGCTTGGTTGGCGTGTTGTCCGTGAATGTTGACGAGTTGTTCGCTAAGTTGTTTGAGCAGGGCGGCGGTAACGGGTTGGGCGTTGATGAAGCTTTTGCTGGCTTTTTCGCGAATGGTGCGGCGAATAAGCGCGGCATGCGGTTCGTCTGCGTCCGCCAGTTCGTTGTCGGCAAGGTGTGCGGCGAGATTTTCAGGGATTTGGCTGAAGGCGGCGTGTATGTCGGCTTTGTCGGCGCCGTGGCGGATCATGCCGGCATCGGCTCTGTGTCCGAGTAGGAGGGAGATGGCGTCTATGAGAATGGATTTGCCGGCGCCGGTTTCGCCGGAAAGGACGTTGAAGCCGCTTTTGAAGTGGATTTCGCTGTGTTCGATGATGGCAAATTGGCGGATGGAGAGGGTGTCTAGCATAGTTTTTTGCGGTGGGCTGGAAGGGGTGGATTATATAGTCTCTTAACTTCAAAATGAGATTATTCTAAGCGCTTCTCCTGACAAAATGTGTATCTCTAAGTCTCATTTTGAAGTTAAGGTACTATATCATCTGTGATTGTGGTTGTTTTCTGGGTTCATGCCCCAGTTGAATTTTTGCCGCAGGCGGCGTTGGAATTGGTAGTCGGCAGGGTGGAGGACGTGGATATGTCCGCCGTGGCGCGTGATGATGCGGTCTTGCGCGGTCAGCAGGAATTCTTCTTGTCCGTCAATGGTGAGTTGGATGTTGTGCGAGTCTTTGCCGGGCAGGACTTCGATTTCGCGGTCGCCGCTGAGTACGACTGGACGATGGGTCAGGGTGTGCGGGCAAATGGGGGCGACAATCATGGCATTGAGGTTGGGTTCGAGAATCGGGCCGCCGGCGGAGAGGGCGTAGGCGGTGGAGCCGGTGGGGGTGGAGAGGATTAAGCCGTCGGCGTAGTAGTGGCAGAGGAATTGTCCGCCGGCATAAGCATTAAGCTCGACCATGCGCGCCATGGTGCGTTTGTGGATAACGACTTCGTTCACGGCGACAAATTGGGCGCGGATAGTTTCGCCTGAGCGGATTTCGATCGATAGCAATTGTCGGCTTTCGCGGCAGTAATGTCCGTCTAGCACGGCGCTTAATTGGCTTTCCAATTCGGCGGCGGAGAGGTCGGCGAGAAAGCCCAGTCGTCCTGCATTGATGCCGATCAGCGGTATATGTTTGCTTTGCAGGGCGCGTGCGGCATAGAGGAAGGTGCCGTCGCCGCCGACCACTATCGCCAAATCCAGCGCGTCTTGCCATTGTTTCATCGGGCGGCTGTGGGGGTGGTCTTTGAGGGTGTCGGGCATGGTGTTGCTGTCGAGCGTGTAGGCGATGCCGCGCGTTTCCAATAGGGCAATCACGCGGTTGATATTGGCTTCGCTGTGGTCGGCGCCGTATTTGCCGATAATGCCGATGGCGCTGAATTGGGTGGCGTTCATAGGATGACGGTTAAAAAATAAGGCGTAATTATATAGACAAACGGCGGTCTTATGTCAGCAATCCTTTGCTGATGAGCATACCAAGCCGGCAGGCGGCGATACCGCCGAAGAGATGTGCGGCAAGATGCAGCAGGGCGTAGCTTTGGCTGCTGTGCGCGAGTTTGAGGAAATCGAGGATAAAGCTGGAATAGGTGGTAAAACCGCCGAGAAATCCGCTGATGAGGAATATAGTCGGAGAAGTGAAAAAGTAGTACAAGGCGGCGAGCCGCAGACAGTACAAGAGCGTACGGCAAGGCGAGCCAACGCCGTAATACTTTTTCAATTCTTTGACTATAAGCGCCAAGCGGGATTGTCTAGGCGCAGCAGCAGGCGTTCGGCGGCAATGCCGATAAGCAGACAGCCTAAGAGGTTGACGGCTAAAATCGCCCAATGGCTGTGCAGATGGAAGATTTTGCCGAATTGCGTACTGAAGGCGGCTCTGGCGCATGCGCCTAAGCCGCCGCCGATAAAAATAAGAATAAAATGTTGCATAAGGGGGATTTTTTGTTAATTTAGCCGCCCACTATAATGTTTCAACACACAGAGCGACACATAAAGCGTCGCTCTACGTGTTGTCCTGAATTGGAAGAGTTACACCTCTCCCACAAGATTATTCCCCTAAAGGGAGGGGGTTCAAGCAGTAAGGAAATTTTGATGAAGGAATTGCGATGTTTTATCTTGTGATTGCCTTGCTGATTTGGGCAAGTTCTTTTACGGCGGGCAAATATGCTTATCAGATGTTTGATCCCGCTTTGGTGGTGGAATTGCGTCTGCTGATTGCCATGCTCTTCAGGCGAGCGCATGACCTTGCTGACCGCCTTGGGCAGTGTATTAGTCATTGCTTCGGCGACGGCTTCGACCCTGATTCCGATTCTGCGGCAAAAACCGCAAGCAGGAGAATAGAATGGAAATTTTCTTAGTCGGCGGTGCGGTGCGCGATGCCTTGTTGGGCTTGCCGGTACATGATCGCGATTATGTCGTGGTAGGCGCAAGTGTTGAAGCCATGTTGGCGGCAGGTTTTCGGCAAGTCGGGCGGGAATTTCCCGTGTTTTTACACCCCGACAGCGGCGAAGAATACGCATTGGCGCGCACCGAACGCAAAGCAGGGCGCGGACATCGCGGCTTTGCCTTTGCATTTAGTCCGGACGTCTCTTTGCAGGAAGATTTGCGCCGCCGCGATTTAACCGTCAATGCAATGGCGCAAGACAGCGCCGGCAACATCATCGATCCTTACGGCGGACAAGCCGACCTTGCCGCGCGACGCTTGCGCCATGTATCGGAAGCCTTTATCGAAGATCCGCTGCGCGTGCTGCGCCTACTACGCTTTGCAGCGCGATTTGCCGAATTAGGTTTTGACATTGCTGAAGAAACATGGAATTTATGCTGCCAAATGGCGCAGGCAGGCGAATTGGCGGAGCTGACCGCCGAACGCGTTTGGCAGGAAAGCGAAAAAGCCCTGCAATCCGCCGCCCCGCAGCGCTATTTTCAAGGTTTGGCGGATATGAACGCCATGAACGTACTCACCGGCACGGCGATTGCTCATGATTGGAACAAAGCAGCCGCCGCCTTAGCCGCTGCTGCGGCGCGGACATCGAATCCGGCAGCACGTTTTGCTCTGTGGACGCAAGGCAATGCCGAGCTGATTGCCGCCTTGAAACAGCAATTACCGCTGCCGAAAATCTATAGCCAATGGCTGGAACGCCTGCAAAACATCGGTCATGATTTTGCCGCTTGGGAACAACTCGGGGGCGAAAAACGCTGGCAACTCTTAAAAGCCTGCGCTGCCTTGCGTGATAACGGCTTTCTGCGCGAATACCTGCAAGCGACAGGCATTGCCCAAACATTGCAAATCCGCATCATCGCGGCGCAAAGTGCGATGCTGCAAGGCGTCGATGCCAAACATCTTGCCGCGCAGGGCTTGGCAGGCGCGGCATTAGGCAAAGCCCTGCAAGCCGCGCAAATAGCAATCTTGGCAAAATATTGAAGTGCTGCGGTAAACAGGGTTTTATACATTTTTAGACATCGTTTGTATAATTAGTCATGCCATGTATAATTTTGACTAAAATCGCTAATGCAGAGGCAATCTTATGAAAGACGCTTTATTTTTTCACCGCACAGACTATGCGCAAAAACTGCTGAACAGCCTTAAAGACGGCATCACCCATGCCGTAACATTATTTGCGCCGCGGCGCATGGGGAAAACGCAATTTTTATTGCAAGACATTGCGCCGCTGGCAGAGCAGCAAGGCTTTAATGTGTTTTATTTTTCCTTTATGGATAGCCATCATCCCATTAGCGATTTTCAGAGCGCTTTATATCAATTTGCCCAAAACATCCAAGCAGGCAATAAAGCCAAAACCTTTTTAAGCGGCATCAGCAAAATTGATATTCTGGGCATTGGTCTTGAGCGTGAAATAGCATCAAATGAAGCGCCGCGTCTATCTGATATCATTGCTGTGATTGCAAGCGACAATCGACCAAGCCTGCTCTTGCTTGACGAAGTGCAAGAGTTGGCAAGACTGTCTGATGCAAAAGGACTTATTCGCAGTCTGCGCACGGGCTTGGATGTGCATCAGTATCAAATAAAAACCATCTTCACCGGCAGCGGCACCAACGGCTTGCGCGCCATGTTTAATGATAACAAAGCACCGTTTTTTCATTTTGCCCATGCCTTAGATTTTCCCTTATTGGGACAAGAGTTTACGGATTTTCTTGCAGAAATTTATTATGAAAGAACCGGTAAACCTATAAATACTGCCGCTTTATTCGAACTATTCCAATCCCTGCATCATACGCCTATGTATTTAAGGGCAATTATCCAAGATATGATTATTAACCCCTCAGTAAGCCTTAGGGAGGCGGCAGAAAAAAGAATGGCGCAACTGGGCGAACAAGACAGAGAAGCAGGGCAATGGCAGCAGATGAAAGCATTAGAAAAAGCCATTATCCGTGATATTGCCAAGGGCATTGAAGTGAATCTGTACAGTCAGGAAAATCGCCAAAAATACGCCGCTTTATTAGGCGTGGAGTATATCGGTAACAGCAGCGTGCAAGGCGCAATCCGCCGCATGGAGCGGCACGACTGGATTAGCCGTGATGCCGGCGGTAAATGGATCGTGAACAATCCCTTATTGGCAACATGGATTAGAGAGAATAGCGCCTAGTGTGCTGATTGTGCCGATTGTGATAGTCTCTTAACTTCAAAATGAGATTATTCTAAGCGCTTCTCCTGACAAAATGTGTATCTCTAAGTCTCATTTTGAAGTTAAGGTACTATAAAGATGATTTTGTAGCCCTCGTGCAAACAATAAAAATCTTTTGGAATGTTTTTTGCTAGACTATGTCAGTTGGCTAAGCTGCGGAAGTTTGCAGCATCCCCCAACGTTTAGCTCAGCGATTAATCGCTGAATCTTTCGAGACAGGAGTTCGTCTCAAACTTAAGGAGTTACTATATGCAACACACAAGCTTTGCACCGCTCAAACTCAGCGCAGCGGTTATGTTGGCGTGTTTGAGCTTTGCTGCTCAAGCGCAAACCGCTAATAAAGTCGAGAAGACCGATAAAGAGGTCCCCGTATCGCCCTTTGCTTTTTTAAACTTGAATTTACAAGCCAGCGAAAGCTCCAGCGGCACTTTCAATCTTCCGCCGCGTTTAATGATTTTATTTGATGACTCAGGTTCAATGGGTGAAGGGGTTCAAGGTTTGTCTAATAGTTCGCCATGGGTGAATTATACTCGTCAAGGTGGTGTCAATCAGAGAGTGCTACATGTTTCACCTAGAGGTGCTCAAACTCTAAAGGCTAATAGAAGCTGTGTTACAAATAAGGATTATCCCAATGTAGGGGCTAATGCGTATGATTTTGGAGGAAAATATGGCGTAAAGTTAGATGTTCCTCGTCATCATCGAGACTATGGTAATGTGCTTTTTCCATCTTTTTGTTTTGCTTGTAAAGATGGCAGCAAGCCTAACATCAAGTTTGGTGCATGGTGGGAACATGAATTGGTAGATTCTTCTGGAAGAATTAAACGAGGTAATAGCATTTCATGCGGTCGTAAGACCTATTATTCAGGTGAACAATTATTCGACCCTAATTCAAAAGACATTCCAGTGCCGATGCCAACAAATGTGATTGTCAGTACATATTCACAAGGGGTTTCTCCTGAAGAAAATACTCGAATGGGGGTGGCGCGTAAGGCGTTGACGAATATTGTGGACCGTTATAAAGATGAGTTTTCTTGGAGCTTAATGTCTTTATGGGGTACGGAAAAAAGATTAACGCAATTCTTGCCTGTTAATGCAGTGCCTTATTTTGCTAACCATGCTGGTGATACAAGGGTGCATGAGTTTACCAAAGCTGGCACGGCAAACGATTATGCCGCCTTTAAAGATCGCATTAAAAGATTGCGCCCTGGTGGATATACACCAACCACAACACGCTATTTGCAAGCGGTAGATTATCTTATCAGCACCAAAGAATATATTTGCCAAAATGATTATGTGATTATTTTCTCTGATGGTGATGCGAATGTAGAACATATTCGTGATTACCAATTCCAAGCCTATCAACATCGCGATTTTTATGGCAATTTGCCCTATAACTATCAGATCAGCGGACCTGGTTCACAAAATGGCATCGCATTTTTTAGCCGCATTTTAGATGGTCGCTCAAGAGGGGGGTATGGGCAATCAGGCGATACCAAATCTTCGCGCTTTTCTTATTATTCATCACATTCTTATATGAATAGACTTTTTGCTGGCAATGATAAGGATAATACCCAATGGGACGGCTTTGAACATAACGGAGAAATGTATTTTGACAAGCAACCGATTAAAACTTTTTCGATTGCTTTCGGCGGCGGCACTTCTGCACAAGGTAATGCTTATTTAAGAGATGCTTCTAGTAATAATAAGGTATATAACGCGGCTAATGAAAGCCAGTTAAACACTGCTTTTGAAGACATTCTGAGAGAGATTAATAAGGATAATGAAGAACATAAGCCAAACTTTGAGACGGGATTTAGTGCATCTTCAGCAGCATTTGCTGGCGCTGGAGATCAAAAATTAGACCGTTTAGCAGCACAATTGACACTCAATCCTCATACTTGGTCTAGTGAGTTTAAGTTTCTCAAGCTAGATAAGCAAGGTAAGCAAACGACAGAAAGCGTACCGGCAGACTATAGCACCAATCGCAAGGTGATTATTAGTTATGTGGATGGCAATGGACGGCAGCTGACAGAAGATTTGAACACAAGCAGCTATCATTTATATCCCTTATTTGGTTTTAATGCTTCTCAACGCAATGAATTTCGTTATGCATTTTTGCCTTGGTATTTACGCAGTGGCTCAACCGATGCCGACATTGAAAAATATGCACAAAATTTCCGTAATCAAGGAATGCGGACTAAGGTGAAACAGTATCGCCAGCGTACGGCGAATGCCTATGATCCTGCGCGTATGATGGCAGATGTGATGGGCGCACCTGTAGTGGCATTGGACTATACGAAAGGACGACCAAAATATATGCTGACAGCGGCAAATGATGGCATGATGTATCTGTTTGAAAAAACAGATAATAATAACAGACCATATACATTGCGGTTAAATTATCTGCCTGCCTCTATGCAAAGAGAAAGCACGGATTTCTCGGATACGGTTGCTAAGGCTAGTGTGGCACTTGCCGAAACCGATTATGGCTCGACTTTAACCAGTGAGAATATTTCTCAAGATTCAAAACCGCATTTGTTCTTAAACAGTGGTGGCATTCAATGGCGGCAGACCAGTGCGGATAAAAACGGCAATAGTGCCACTTATATTGCTGGCGCCATGGGGCAAGGCGGCCGCGGTGCTTATGTGTTGGCGATTAGTGGTAAGGATCGTGCGGCTGCTACTCCCGTGGGCTTAGACAATCATGAGTCTACTTGGGTAGATAAAGTGCCTATGTGGGAAACGCCAAAAGGTCAAAACAACAAACTAGGCTACACAGTTAGTACACCACAATTTGCCCAAGTGGCGACAAAATTAACTGACAGTGTTAAAGACAAAACTCAGGGTGTGCGTCAGCTGTTATTTTTAGCTAATGGCTATGATGCCCCTGCACAAGTTCTAACCGCACCCACGCTATATATCTATGATGCCTTAGGGCAAGATATGGCTAAGCAGGCGTCGACAGTCAAAACAGGCACTGCGGGAAGCTTAGTGAAAACCATCCCTGTTAAGGACGGATGGAAAGGTCTTTCTACGCCGACTTTGGTGGATATTGATGCCGATAACTTAGCTGATGTTGCCTATGCAGGAGATCAGGGCGGTAATCTGTACCGCTTTGATTTGCGCGGTGAAGTGGATACTTGGACGGCTCATAAAATTTATAATGGCAAGTCAAGCCAACCTATTACCGCCGCTCCGGCCGTATATAAGGAAAGCAGTGATAGCTATATGGTGATCGTCGGTACCGGTTCGGATATTTATCAAAAGGATTTGGAAGACAAAAACCAGCAGGTGGTTTTAGGCATTCGCGATAAATTGACAGAAAAAACGCCTAAGCCGATCGAGCAAAGCCAATTGGTAGAACAAAAGATTTTGGGTACTACGGGCACAAGCGGAACAGGGGGTGATAAAAAAACCTTACGCTATCTCACGCGCAAAACAGTTGCCGATGGTAGCCCCGGTTGGATGTTAACCTTAGGTTCTGATGGCGAACGCGTAGTTACGCAAGCAAGCGTGATTAACCGTACGGCGGTATTTACTTCGCGCGTGTATACCACGAAGAAATCTTCTTCTGCCCCAAATACCTCTTCTCAAAGTAATAATGCGTATAGTTGTAAGATTAATAAAACCAGTACCAAGTCTGAGTCAACCGGTTGGTTATTTGCTGTTGATGTAAAAACAGGTAGTAATCCGCTAGAAAGCAGCGCTTATTTCAAAGACTTGGGTGAGCAAAGTAAAACCTCTTTCAACGCTGGCGAAAAAGAAGCAATTGAGGGCGATGAAGCTTTAAAAGTTGCTGCTTTGCAAATTGATGGTTTATCTTCAGGCGCAACGCTTAACTCTTTCGAAGCATTAGCCCGAACTGTCAAAGCTGTAAACGCTAACGGTGCTTTCGGCTCAGGACAGGATTTAGCTATTGATGCCGCACAAGGCAGAAACGATTGCGTAGAGCATGGGGATTACACAGTGGGAGTGGTTAGCTCAACGACAGGTTATGAGTCTACAGGCCTTGAAGCATTTAAATGCCCTACAGAAGGCGGGCGTTTGATTCGAATCAATAGCCGACCAATTATTGAATGACCAATTATTGAATAATGCTTCTTAAGCAAAAATACTTTGGCGGCAGTTCCTGCCGCCCAACTGAGGAAAACTATGAAAAAGAAAAATTTATCTTATTTTGCCGGTAAGCGGCAAAATGGTATGAGTTTATTAGAAGTTATTGTTTCTTTTCTTGTTGTGGGTTTAGGTTTGGGCTTGCTAGTGTCTATGCTAGGCGCAAGTAATCGCTATGGTGCTACCGCGGAATATCGCGCCAATGCTATGCGTGAAATGCAAACTATCGTAGACGCCATGAGAGCCAACCGCATGGGCTTAGCGGGCTATCAATTTGGTAGTGGGCAATGGGTGGCTAATAACTACTCATTATCCGTAGCCAAAAAAAATCCTGAAGTTAAATGCGCATCTGCTGAATGTACGCTTGAAGAAAAGCTAAAGCAAAGAGCAGAGTCGCAGGCCTTGACGCGAGCACAACGTGAAATGACAACTTGGCTGAGAAATGTGAATAATTCTGTGCCGGCAGGTCAAGGTTCGATTCTTAGGCAGCCTGATGGTAGTTATATTGTCAGAGTGAGATGGCAAATCGGTGAAGAAAATCAGCGGCAAGATGATGAAACAAAAAATGAACTTATTGAGTTAAGAGTAGTGATTTAGGAGCGTAAAATGAAATTAAAACAAAAGAAACAGGCCGGTGTCTCCTTAATGGAACTAATGGTATCGCTCACTATCGGCTTGATTTTACTATTGGCTTTAAGCTCGGTTTATCTTACGGCAAATCGTTCAAATAAAACACGCAGTATGAATGAAATACTTGATGAAACGGCAAGACAAGTTTTTGAGCGATTAACGGCAGATATTAATATGGCAGGTTATGTAGATGTGTTTGATAATAAAATAACCGCACAAAAATTAGTGGCGCCAAGCGATGAAAAAGTGCAAATAATGTACGGTCGTTTATCTGGAAAAGGCACTGTAAAAACGCCTTTTCAATCAATTTTTGGCGAGCATGGTTTAGAAGGTGCTGATAGAACACTTACCCTACGTTATCAAGCCGCAGCAAGTGCTGCTCGCGGCGATAAAAGCAGTTTACGTACTTATACAGATGCAACAAACGTAGATGCTGCTGTTCATGCAGGTACTGCTTTAAATTGTATTGGTAATAAGGTTCAAGCTAAAGTCTTGGAAAATACGCCGATAGTCGTTAATACATACTCTTTTACTAAAGCTGCCGACAATAATGGCACTTTTTCTTGCTTAGGAGAGCCGCTTGTAAGCGGAATCAGCGATTTGCAATTCAGATATTTAGTGACTGAAGGCGTTAGTGATACATCTGCTACTATGAAAGATAGTTATGCCGGCATGTATGTGACAAATACATTAAAAGCTAATGAAGTAGTGAGTTCCCAACGTCCTTTGGGCTGGGCGGGAGTTACGGCAGTAGAGGTATGTTTGGTCGTTGGTGCAGAGCCTTTAAGCGGTAATGTTCAAGGAAATTGGATGGAATTGCAGCCGACAATACCAACTTGTGAATTTGATGCAGATGGTAATTTTGGTAATCAAGCAAGACGGGTAAATGATCAGAAGCTTTATCGTGCTTACATTAAAATTATCAATATTCCTAATGCCGTATATTTTACAAATTAAAGGAGTAAAATATGAATTTAAAACCGAAAAAACAGGAACAGGGCATCGTATTATTAAGTTGCTTAATCTTTTTGTTATTGCTGCTAAGTATGCTGCGTTTTACTTTAACCAGCGCCTCAATGGAGGAAATGAAAGCGGGGGCAGATTATGATCAGATGCGTGCATCAGAAGCCGCGGCAATTGCTATGCGTGATGCGGAATATGATATTAAACGGATGTCTAATCCAAGTAATGGTAAAAGTGTTTCTTTGGAAGATGCCAATGAAAAGGATGCAGGAAAGCAAATGGCACTAGCTATCGCTTATTGGTCAGACCCGACCAAATTTGCTAATCGAGCAGGCGTGTATGATGGCGATGATGCTAATAAGCAGGTTTGCGGTGACAAGCCTTCTTATACTTGCTTATTAGATTGGGAAGGTAAGGGCGGTAAACCTGATTGCTCAAAATTAGTCTGTTTATCAAATGGGCAGGGTGTTTATATCATCGAACGTTTTAAAGGTGACGGCGCTACTTTGGGTTTAAGTGACGCTCATGATAAGGATGTTATTGTGTTACGTGTGACGGCAGTTGGTTATAGCATAGCTAATGAGAATGCTGCGCGCAGCAAAACCGTATTGCAAAATACTTATTTGCTAACAGGGAAGTAAATGTCATGAATAAAAAATCACAGGGATTTACGCTTTTAGAGTTAATTGTCACTATCGCTATTATCGCTATTTTAGCCGCAATAGCAGCACCCAGTTTTAGTCGCATGATGGCTGGAAATCAATTGCAAACGGCTGTCGGAGAATGGCGTACGGCGTTTTATTTAGCACAAAAAGAGGCAATCCGGCGTAAAACGCGAGTACAAATTTGCCCGAGTACTGATGGTGAAGAATGTGCTTCTGATTTGAAAAATTATAAAGTCGGTTGGATTGTTTGGGATATGGATGCTGAGAATTTGATTCGGGATTTTCCGCCGACCTTAAAAGGAAATGATGAGAAAATTACGTTGAATTTTAATGCCGGAGGTGGCGTTAAACTTATATTTTTAAATAATGGTCGGCTTACTGGTAATTTTGTTGGTGCAAATTTTACAGCTGAGAATAAGAGATTTGATAATCTGCAAATTAAATTATGTATTAGCAGTGCGGGTCGCATTCGAAATGTTGAACAAAATTCTGATTGTAAATAGAGATGAATATGAATACACAGTTGAAAGATAGAAAAAATCGTGGTTTTACTTTAATCGAAATAATGATTGTTGTTGCCATCATTGGAATATTGGCTGCGATAGCAGTGCCAAGTTATCAACGCTATATTTTGCGTTCCCATCGTGTTGAAGCGCGTAATATGTTGCAAGATATTGCGCAAAAATTAGAGCAAAATTTCAGTGTGACACGAACTTATAATAAAACATCTAATGGGGGAGCTATAAATAATGCTCAATTGTCTACTTGGGGTTTGCATCGTTCTCCAATGAACGGCACACAGCGTTATGCAATCACTTTTGCAGCAATTGATGCGACAAGTTTTAAAGTCCAAGCTCAAGCTGTGGGGCCGCAGCTTAAGGATACAGAATGTAGCGTGTTTGCTTTAAGCAATACAGGTGCTAAAACAGCAAACGGTCAAAGTGCACGAGCCCCAGAGTCGATAAACTGTTGGGGTGGTTAATTAGCCTTAATCTTATAAAGTTAGAAATATCGGATATATTATCCGATATTTTTTTATCAAAATTTCCTTACTGGTTGAAATCCCTCCCTTTAGAGAGGATAATCTGTGGGAGAGGCGTAACCTCTTCCAATTCAGGGCAACACACAGAGCGACGCTTTATGTGTCGCTCTGTGTGTTGAAACATTTTTTAAATAATTTTAATAGTAAGATGCGGCGTTGATTGGCTTTGGCGATGCTGATTTGCCATTGTTCGTCCAGTTCGAGGGTTTCGCCGTTATTGGGCAGTCTGCCGAATTGTTGGGCGATGTAGCCGCCGATGGTGTCGGCGGTGTCGTCCGGGAGTTTGGTATGGAAGCATTGGTTAAATTGTTCGATTTCCATAAGAGCTTTGACGTGATAGCTGCCGTCTGCCAGTTGGCGGTATTGGGCATCGGCGATTTCATCGTGTTCGTCGTCTATTTCGCCGACGATTTCTTCGATGACGTCTTCTATGGTGATGAGTCCTGAGGGGTTGCCGTATTCGTCGATGACGACTGCCATGTGGTTGCGGTTGGTTTTGAATTCACGCAGCATGGCGTCTAGGGCTTTGCTTTCCGGCACGAGGGTGGCGGGGCGCAGTACGGAAAGGTAGTTTTGCTCTTGTTCGGGCTTTAAGAGCATGGGGAGAAGGTCTTTGCTGATGAGTATGCCTAATACTTGGTTGAATTCTTCGTTTACGACCGGGTAGCGGGAATGCCCTGATTCGATGATGACGGCGAAGACTTTTTCTAATGACCAGTTTTCTTGAATGAGCACCATTTGCCCTCTGGGAATCATGATGTCGCGCACTTGGGTGCTGTTTAGGTCTAAGAGGGCTTCCATCATGGTGGCTGTGTCGTCGCTAAATTGCGGATAGGCGCTGCGGTATTCTTGCAGCAGGGCTAGGAAGTGTTGGCGAGGGTTGCTCGGCTGGCTATGGTCGCTTAGTAGGGCTGAGAGTTTTTTTAGCCAGCCGTTTTTCGATTCGCTTTGTTCGTCGCTCATGTTTTGCAGTGGTTGTTGAGATGGGCTTATTGTACCTGTTCTTTTTCGGATTTGCGCATTTCTGCGTATAAGGCTTCTGCCATTTGGATGGTTTCTCTGTCCATTTTGCGTCTGGTGGAGGTGTAGCTTTTGGGTTTGCCGTTTTCCATGACGGGTTGTATGGTGGCGTGTACCCAGTAATAGCCGCCGTCTTTGCGCAGGTTTTTTAGGTGTCCTTCCCAAATTTTGCCTTGGCTGATGGTTTCCCATAGGTTTTTAAATACGCTGCGCGGCATGTCGGGGTGGCGGATGATGTTTTGGCTGCTGCCGATGAGTTCTTCTTTACTGTAACCGCTGGTAACGATAAATGCTTGGTTGGCGTGGGTGATGAAGCCGTCTGCATTGGTGCGCGAGATGATGCTGATGTTGTCGCGCAGGATGTAGTGCTTAGGGCCGACGATGAGGTTGCGCGGTTCGGTGTTGTAGTAAGCAAAAGGGATGATTTTATGGTTTTCCTCTCTTGAAGGAAGGGACATGGGAGGAAGATGTTGCATTATTTTTGCCTAAAGCGATAAGGAAAACCAAGATGGTAATAAACAATCAAAATTAATGCAATGGCTTAATTTTTACTTTGTTTAGTGAGTGCTTGCTTGAAAGGAAGTCGTTTGAAGCCCTATTGCCGAACTGAATAAAAATTCATGTATGTGGTGGTCTTTGCGCTTGAAATCGCTGCCGACGCCCTAAGATAGGGTGTAGTATTTTTTAACTTTAAGGACTTAACAATGAATCAAAAATTTACGGCGAGATTTCAAGAAGCCCTAGCTGCCGCGCAATCTTTGGCGGTGGGCAGAGATCATAATTATATTGAGCCGGTGCATGTTTTATCGGCATTGCTCAATCAAGAAGGCGGCTCCAGCGCCAATATTCTGCGTCAAGCGGGCGTGAACGTAGCGGCTTTGCGCAGCGAATTGGAGCGGATTTTGGCGGATTTGCCGCGTATCAGCCAAGCTAACGGACAAGTGAATGTATCGCCCGAAACCGCGCGTCTGCTGAATTTATGCGACAAACAGGCGCAGCAAAACGGCGATGAATATTTGTCTTCCGAGTTGTTTTTGCTTGCCGCTTTGGAAGAAAAAGCGGCGGTGGGCAAGGCATTGAAAGCGCAGGGCGCGAATAAGGCGGCATTGGAAAAGGTCATTCGCGAGTTGCGCGGCAATGCGCCGGTAACCGATGAAAACGCCGAAGACAAACGCGAGGCGCTGAAAAAATATACGCTGGACGTTACGCAACGCGCTTTGGACGGCAAGATTGATCCTGTAATCGGGCGCGATGAAGAAATCCGCCGTGCGATGCAGATTTTGCAACGCCGCAGCAAAAATAATCCTGTGCTGATCGGCGAGCCGGGCGTGGGCAAAACCGCGATTGTCGAGGGTTTGGCGCAGCGGATTGTCAATAATGAAGTGCCGGAGAGTTTGAAAGGCAAACGTCTGTTGTCGCTGGATTTGGCGGCTTTGCTGGCAGGCACGAAATATCGCGGCGAATTTGAAGAGCGTTTAAAAGCCGTCTTGACGGATATCGGCAAATCCGAGGGCAAAATCATTCTGTTTATTGATGAAATTCATACCATGGTCGGGGCGGGCAAAACCGAAGGATCAATGGATGCCGGTAATATGCTTAAGCCCGCCTTGGCCCGCGGCGAATTGCACTGCATCGGCGCCACCACGCTGGACGAATACCGTCAATATATGGAAAAAGATGCGGCATTGGAGCGGCGTTTTCAGAAAGTGCAGGTCGATGAGCCGACAGTAGAAGATACGATTGCGATTTTGCGCGGTTTGCAGGAACGCTATGAAGTCCATCACGGCATTCAGATTACCGACCCTGCTTTGGTGGCGGCGGCGCAGTTGTCGCACCGCTATATCAGCGGACGCAAATTGCCCGATAAAGCCATTGATTTGATTGATGAAGCGGCGGCGCAAATTCGTATGGAATTAGACAGCAAGCCGGAAATCATGGATAAAATCGACCGCCGTCTGATTCAGCTGAAAATGGAGCGGCTGGCTTTGGAAAAAGAAAGCGATGCGGCTTCCAAAAAACGTCTGCAAGATTTGGAAAACGAAATCAGTGCGCAGGAAAAAGAATATGCCGATTTGGAAGAAGTTTGGAAAGCGGAAAAATCGCAAATTCACGGCACGGCAGGCATTAAAGAGCAAATGGATAAATTGCGCGTCGAGCTGGAAGCAGCGAAACGCAAGGGCGATTTTGCGCGAATGAGCGAAATCCAATACGGACAACTGCCCGAATTGGAAAAACAATTACACATTGCGGAAAACGCCGAACAAGAACAGCGTCATCAACTGGTGCGCAGCAAAGTCGGCAGCGAAGAAATCGCGCATATCGTCTCGCGCTGGACGGGCATTCCCGTCAGCAAAATGATGGAAAGCGAGCGCGAAAAACTCCTGCATCTGGAAGCCGTGCTTAATGAACGCGTGGTCGGGCAGAAAACGGCGGTGGAAGCGGTGGCAAATGCCATTCGCCGCAATCGCGCAGGACTTTCCGACCCCAACCGCCCGATTGGTTCTTTCCTCTTCCTTGGACCGACAGGGGTGGGCAAAACCGAACTCAGCCGCACCTTGGCGCAATTTATGTTCGACAGCGAAGACAATATCGTGCGCATCGACATGAGCGAATTTATGGAAAAACACAGCGTGGCGCGGCTGATTGGTGCGCCTCCGGGCTATGTGGGCTATGACCAAGGCGGCTATCTGACCGAAGCCGTGCGCCGCAAACCTTACAGCGTGGTGCTGTTTGACGAAATCGAAAAAGCGCATGGCGATGTCTTTAACATCTTGCTGCAAGTGCTCGATGACGGACGCTTGACCGACGGACAGGGGCGCACAGTCGATTTCCGCAATACCGTTATCATCATGACCTCAAACCTCGGCTCGGATTTGATTCAAGCCATGGGCGATAAAAGCTATGAGGAAATGAAAAATGCGGTGATGGAAGTGGTGGCAATGCATTTCCGCCCCGAATTTATCAATCGCATTGACGAAACCGTCGTTTTCCACGGCTTGGGCAAAACGCATATGGGCGCGATTGCCAATATCCAATTGGCACGCCTGCAAAAACGCTTGGCAGAGCGCGATTTGCAATTGGACATCAGCGCCGATGCCTTGGCATATTTGGTCGATGCCGGCTATGACCCGACCTTCGGCGCAAGACCGCTGAAACGCGCTATTCAAACCCTGATTGAAAATCCGCTGGCTTCCGCCATCTTAAGCGGCAAATACCCTTCAGGCACGCGCATCAAAGCGGACTATCAGCCCGAAAGCGGAATTGTGTTTCATTAAAATTTCCTTACTGGTTGAAACCCTCCCTTTAGGGAGGATAATCTTGTGGGAGAGGTGTAACCTCTTCCAATTCAGGGCAACACGTTGAGCGACGCTTTATGTGTCGCTCTGTGTGTTGAAACATAATAAAGGTGAATGCTTGAAATGAGACTTGCTCTATTGTTTAAAGCGATAGGCAGGTGATGCCGGTTCAAGGCACTGGAACATAGCCTGTTTTTTCAATCAATTCTTTGCCTTGCGGCGATTGTATCCATTGAATCAATTGCTGCGTTTCTCGGCTTTCATTGCCTAGGGTGACCGCATAGAAATCATAGGTAAAGGGATAGCTTTTATTGCGGATGTTTTCATGGTTGGGGGCAATATTGTTGATGCTGAGGCGTTTGATTTGTTTTTCCTGCACCAGTTGCGAGGAATAGAGCAGGAAGGAAAAGCCTATCGCATTGGGGAAATTGCGGTAATCCGCGACTTGGCTGATGATGCCGTCCATGCCGGTGGGAATGTCTTCTTTCGGCGCTTTCATTAGCGCGATGTCGCCCATGATTCTTTGCAGGGCGGTTTGTGAGCCGGAGTTTTCCGGACGTTGGAAGGCGCGGATGGCTTCTTTATTGCCGCCGACTTCCTGCCAATTTTTGATGTTGCCGGCATAAATTTGTTGAATTTGCGCGATGCTCAGATTGTTCACGGGATTGCTTTGATGCACGAAAAAGACAAAGGCTTCTTGCCCGATGGGATATAGCTGAAATTGCAGTCCTTTGCTGTCGGCAAGGGCTTGATGGCTTTTAGATGGCGCAGGAACGAAGATGATATCGACTTCGCCGTCTAGCAGGCGTTGATAGGCGATGCCGGTTTTGCTGGATTGGATTAGGCGGTTCAGCTCTTCGTATTCCTGTGCCAATTGCGGCGGATAGACGGTCTGCACAAAGGCGGCATAGAGGGGATAGAGAGCGGTGGAGCCGTCTAGCACGGGCAGATTGTCTTTGAGTTGCAGATCGGCAGGGTGTTCAAGAACCGCCAGTTTGTCGGAATAGAAAGGTTCGTATTCGCGCAGTTCGAGTTCTTTTACAGCGGCGACGGCGCGATAGCGTGCATTACGCCATTCTTTTATGGCGACATAAGTCATGCCCAGACTAAGGATACAGGCGCATAGCATGGCAATACCTTTGATGAGCCTGCGATCTTCGGCATCGAGGCTGAAGAGTATCCACAAACTGATATACAAGGCGATGAGGCTTATCGGCATTATGAAGCTAAATAAGATGTTATAGCCTATAAATATCAGCAAAATGAATAATAAAAAGCAGGCGATAACTAAGGCTATTAAGCCCAACCCTAAAAGGATATGCCAAATGTTGTGATGGATTTTCATATGTTTTCCTGTGGAATTAATGTTGTTAAATCGCGCTTATCTGCCAGTCAATCGGCGTTTTGCCTTGAGTTTGCAGATAGTCGTTGGCAAGGCGGAAGTGGTTGCAGCCGAAGAAGGCGCCGCGGGCAAGCGGCGATGGGTGGGCGGCGGTAAGAATGCAATGTTTGTCGGCATCAATCAAGGCGGCTTTGCTTTTGGCGAAATTCCCCCAGAGCATGAAGACGAGTCCGCTATGGGCTTGGTTTAAGGTGCGGATGATATCGTCGCTAAATTCCAACCAGCCGATTTGACTGTGGCTGGCGGCTTGTCCCGCAAGGACGGTGAGTGAGGCATTGAGCAGCAGCACGCCTTGCTGCGCCCAGTATTGCAGGTCGCCGTGCGTGGGAATGCGGTAGTTTGGGTATTCCATTTGCAGTTCTTTGTAGATGTTTTTGAGCGATGCCGGCACGGCAATGCCTCGCGGCACGGAAAAGGACAGCCCCATCGCTTGTCCTGCGCCGTGATAAGGATCTTGCCCGAGAATGACGATTTTCACTTGCTCGAAGGGCGTTTGTTCAAAGGCGTTAAAGATGAGGCGGTTGGGCGGATAGACGGTTTTACCCTGCGTTTTGGCATCGAGCAGGGCTTGTTTGATGCGCTGAAAATAGGAGCGGCTGAAGCAGGGATAGAGGGCTTGTTTCCAAGAGGTTTCGATGCGGACGTTGTCTGGATTGATGTGCATAGTGTGTAAAAATAGGTATTAAGAAAGAAGCTAAAGTCTAGCAAAAACCTCTTCTTTTGTATTTTTCTGCGGAGCATGTCTTGGGCAATTGTCGCCCGTATTGGGGTTGCTGCTTGTAATTATTATTTAATTATATCAATTAAATAGATTGTTTTTGCGCTGCTTGCAGGAAAGATTATTGAAGATGTTTTCGTTGGAAAATAATTTATAAATCAGTGTTGTATATTTGTTTTTGCAGGATAATAGGCATTAATTATAAGTCCAACATGAGAATGGGGTAAAATGATTTGCGCTAAAGATTTATGAAGAAAAACTTAAAATATGACTTAATTTCATTTTGTTATAATATAAGATTTTTGTAATCCATGATAATACTGTGATTGCTCTTTTTTATTTTGATTCGTTTCAATAAAAAGGAAAAGCATGTTTAAAAAATTATTTGTGAGTTTATTGGTAACGTCTCTTCGATATCGGAGAGTTAGATTGAGTGAGCAGTGAAGGCGATACGGTAATTGCTAACTTAGTCTTTGATTTATTTAGTTTTATAAACTTATTTTGGCTTTGAAAGAAAAAACTATCTTTTTCTGTTTTGTTTTCGGTATGATAGTCTTTCTTTTAAACACAGGAGTAAACGATGAAAAAAGCATTAGCCCCTTTATTAATTGCCGCCTTGGTCAGCGGTTGCGTCAGTAATATGACGGAAAACCAACGCGCAGCAGTCGGCGGCGTGATTGGTGCGGTAGCCGGTGGTGTGGCAGGTCATCAGATTAATGATAACAATGGTCGCTATGTCGGCGCGGTTGTCGGTGCTTTAGCAGGTGCGGCGGTCGGTAATTATATGGATCAGCAGCAGCGTCAGTTGCAGCAGCAAATGCAGGGCACCGGCGTGAATGTCACGCGTGTGAACGAAAGTACTTTACAGCTTAATATCCCCGGCGATGTCTTATTTGCGACCAATCAATACCAAATTCAGCCGAATTTCTATCAAACGCTGAATAGCGTGGCGCAGACGATGAATCAATATCCGCAAACCGTGGTGCATGTGTATGGCTACACGGATAATGTAGGCGATGCCAACTACAATCAGGGTTTGTCTGAGCGTCGTGCCAATTCGGCGGCGCAATATTTATCTAGCCAAGGTGTGAATCCGCAGCGTATTGTAGTACGTGGCTACGGCGAAAATTATCCGCGCGCTTCTAATGCCAACGCTAACGGTCGTCAGCAAAACCGCCGCGTGGAAATCTTTATTAAGGCGATTTCCGAGCATAATCCGCAAGCAGCCTATCAAACGGTTTACTAAGCGAAATGCGGTTTTTTCAGGCTTTGCAACAATGCAAAGCCTTTTTTATTGGGTAATAGCTTCGGGATAATGGCGAAAGTATAGTCGGAGAAGTGAAAAAGTAGTACAAGGCGGCGAGCCGCAGACAGTACAAGAGCGTACGGCAAGGCGAGCCAACGCCGTAATACTTTTTCAATTCTTTGACTAGCGGGTAAGTGGCGGCGGCGGTAGCAAGCCCCATGGCGGTGAAAATTAGCCAAGGCAGGGCAGGATATCGTGCTGCAGCTCCGCCCTAATTGTCGGGCAATCTCGGACTGTTTTTTGCCTTGAGCGAGCAGAATTATTATGCTTTTTCGTTCTAAAAGTGTAAGATGTCGGTAAGAAGCGTTCATTTTAAAGTCCTTTTTTGTTGGGGAACAAAATGATACTCTATTATGAATGCTTCTTTTTTGTACTTGGATTGTAAATTCAGGAACAAAAAACGTAGTAAATAATAACGGTTTTTGACAAATATCAATAGCAAAATATTTACAAAAGCATTATTATTTACAAGCCAGTTTGGCATTGTTATTTTTATGGGAGATCCAATATGAAAAAATTACTTCTTGCAGCAAGCGCTGCATTAATTATGCAAGCCAGTTCCGCACATGGCGTTTGGGTAACACCTCATTTTGGTGAATTATCCGTAGTTTACGGCATGGGCGTTGCAGATGATGCTTATGGAAAGGAAAAATTAGCGTGGGTCAATGGTTATGACGAAAAATTTGCCACCAGCGAAGTCGTGGTAAGCAAAAAGCCAAGCCATAGCACCATTGATGCTAAAGATGCAGCCGTGTTAACTGTATTTTTCAATAATGGTTTTTGGGAGAAAGGTGAAAATGGTCGCTGGAAAGAAGTCGCAGAGAAAGATATCAGCAAACCAGTAGATACTTCTACTTCTCTTAAATATAACATTTCCGTATTAAAATCATATCAAGGCGAGATGAAGCCGTTTGCAGAATTACCTGTACAAGTTATTCCTGAACAAGATCCTTCAGCGGTGAAACAAGGTGAGCAGCTTGTCGTTACGGTTTATGTTGATGGCAAACCTGCTGCAGACGTGCCTGTTACTAATGATTACATCAATAATTTTGCGGAAAAACAAAAAACAGATAAAGACGGTAAAGTGACGCTGACCGTGCGTAATGACGCATTAAATGTAATTGCTGCACTGGTAAATCACCCAACGCCTGATGATGCCAAAGCGCATTTACAACGTAGCGTAGCAACCTTATCTTTCAAAGCCGCAAAAAAATGATAATTCATCATTCCTAACCATTGATTCACATCAATGCAAAAGGTACTGTTTTCAAATAGAATTTCTTTTTTTTGCTCGTAATAGTTCGGAGAAGTGGAAAAGTAGTACAAGGCGGCGAGCTGCAGACAGTACAGATAGTACGGCAAGGCGAGCCAACGCCGTAATACTTTTTCAATTCTTCGACTATAACTAAAAATGCCGTTTGCAATCTTTATATGCGGACGGCATTTTTAATCGCTTGAATTTACAATCCAAGTGCAAAAAAAGAAGCATTCATAATAGAGTATAATTTTGTTCCCCAACCTTGAATTATCAAACCAAGTGCAATAGTTTTTTAAAGTAAACTTCATAAGGTGTTTTCTAGCCTAAACACTTTCTCGGTCGTAGATTTAATTTGTCAACGACCGATTGAATATAATCATCGCTCCAACGGTTTATATCCTGTTGCTTGGGGAAAAACTCCCTGAGCAACCCGTTTGTATTTTCATTTGTCCCCCTTTGCCACGGCTGATGCGGCTCGGGGAAATAAAAGGCTGCGCCTAATGTTTGCGTAACTAAACTATGTTTGGCAAATTCCTTGCCTCTGTCCGGCGTAATTGACCGTAATTTATGCGGTGTAAGCAGTATTATCTGTGGCAAACTGTTATTTTAGATAGATATTTGGATAAATAACAAAGAAAAAGCAAGTAAATACTTGCTTCATTTAGTAGGATAACCTATAATATGCGCATCAGCAAGGCGCTGATAAAGTAAACCCCCAGCTTTCGATGGGGGCTGACTGGAGATAAAGATGAAAATCACAGTTTTCATCCTCTTACTCCTACTAAGCGTACCAGCTTGGTAGTGTAGTAAAACAGGGGCGGTGGCAGCCGCCTCTGTTCTCCAAATCATAACAAAAACACAGGGAAAAGCAAATGGCAAAAACACGCAATCAAATACAGGCAGAAAGTGATGCACGGCGAGATGTCAAGCTAAAAGCCTTTAAACTGCCGATAGCCGTCGTCGAGGAATTCGAGCGTATCGCCACAGAGCAAGGCTTGGCAAATAATGCCTTATTTATCGCCGCCCTAGAAGCCTATAAAAAACAAGAGAATATAGCATGAACCTTTATCAGCAGTTTAATCAGCTCTTTGCCGCTCACCCACGCGCCACGGCAAAAATCACGGACAATCGCGGTGGTGGTGTGCTAGTGGCACAAACGCCCAACGGCACGGAGGTTATCTTGCACGGCAGCGCCGAGACGGGGAAAACCGTCTATTACGATGTGGCGACAAAAGAGGTGCTGGGCGAAGCGCCGGCGGTGGTTTATACTGAGTTTGGGGTATAGTTTTTGCGCGTCTTTTATTTGCAGCAATGCAAAATTAATGCGTGCTGCGCTTAATATTCGATGCAAAATTAACGCGCGGAAAATGCAAAAATGCGCCGCGCCTTACATATCATCGCCTCTTTCACCAACAATGCTTTTTTGCCTGCAATCTTTTTCACCAAC
>ERZ1023440.26-NODE-26-length-78497-cov-9.852107_pt1 | contig 78497 bp, 66 predicted proteins | sample MGYA00380520_ERZ1023440 | MGnify/ENA primary metagenome ERZ1023440 (study PRJEB33173, sample SAMEA4830335) | metagenome | study: EMG produced TPA metagenomics assembly of the PRJEB25223 data set...
GCTTTGGCGCGTGCGGCAGCGAGTTTGGCTTCGCGTTCTTCGATAGCATTGGGCTTGCTGTGTGCGGCGGGATTTTCTGCCGCCGCTTCTTGTCTTGCCGCACGTTTGGCGGCGGTTCTGGCTTTGGCGGCTTCGATTGCCGCCTGTTTGTTCGCTATGTCTTTTTCTTCTTTATTGTTTTTTATGCTGTTTTCACTGTTTTCCGCCTGTCTTTGGGCGCGGCGTGCTTCTGCTTTGGTACGCGCGGCGGCTATTTTGGTTTGTTTTTCCGCCGCGGCTTGTTCTTCGGGGCTGAGTTGCTGCTGTCTTGCTGCGCGCTTGGCGGCAGCTCTGGCTTTTGCCGCTTCAATGGCGCTTTGTTTGCCGCTGTCTTCAGGGCTGAGGGCTTGCGGGGCGAGTCCTATTTGCGCAGGGTTGGGCATGCTGCGCGTACCGGTGGTGGGGTCGAAATTGCCGAGATGTCTTTGCGCATTGGCGGCATGGGCTTCGCGTTTGGCGGCTTGCGCCGCTTCTGCGATGGCTTGATTGGCTTGCTTGTCGCCGCCTTGGCTGCGCTGTTGCAGGGCTTCGCGCTTGGCCTGCATTTTGGCTTGGCGTTCGGCGGCTTCGCGCTCTAGGCGGGCTTCACGGGCTTCATGGCGGGCTTTGGCGCGTTCGGCGGCGGCTTTGTCGCGGGCGGCGCTGCGCAAGGCGCTTTTGCTGTCGCGGTAGTATTGCACCAGCGGGATGTGTGCCGGACAGACGCTGGCGCAGATGCCGCATTCGATGCAGTCGAAGAGGCGGTATTGATTGAGTTTTTTCTCTTCCAGATTGCGACTGTACCAGTAGAGTTGTTGCGGCATGAGGCTGATTGGGCAGGCATCGGAGCAGCGTGCACAGCGGATACAGTCGGTGGCGGCTTGCTCGCTTGGCATGGGCAGTAGCAGCAGGCAATTGGTGGTTTTGCCGATGCCGGCGGCTTGAGAATGCTGCGGTTCGCCCATCATCGGTCCGCCGATAAGCAGGCGAGTGCCGGCTTTTTGTCCGCCTGCGGCGGCGATTAAGGCGGCGATGGGGGTACCGAGGCGGACAATGCGGTTCTGCGGCTGCATGATGCCTTCGCCTGTGATGCTGAGGTAGCGTTCGATGAGGGGGATGCCGAGCAATAAGGCGTCATGTACGGCTTTCATGGTGGCGCTGTTGTGGCAGATGATGCCGGCATCGGCGGCATGGGCATCGGCGGGCAGGCGGCGCTTGAGGGTGAGCTCGATCAATTGGCGCGAGTTGCCCGAGGGGTAGCGCACCGGCACGACGCTGAGCTTGATGCGCGTATCGTCGCTGTTTTCAATCGCTTGTCTTAAGGCGGCAATGGCTTGCGGTTTGTCGTCTTCAATACCGAAGACGATTTCTTGGGCATGGACGATGTAGGCGCTTAATTGCGCGCCGCGCACAATAGCCGCCGCGTGTTCGCGGATTTGCATGTCGTCGCAGCTGATATAGGGTTCACATTCGGCGGCGTTGATGAGCAGGATGTTGGCTTGGTTCGTCAGTTTGCGGGCGGTGGGAAAGCCGGCGCCGCCCAGTCCGGCGATGCCGCAGAAGGCGATGCGTTCGCGCAAGAGATGAGGCGGATTATTTTCGTCCAGCGGCGGCAGCGGGGCGGCGGCTTGGTCTTTGCCGTCCGCTTCGATGATGATGCTGAGAGCGGCTTCGCCGCTGCGGTGTATATCCGGCTGCGGCGCGATGTCGGCAATGATGCCGGAAGTCGGGGCGTGCAGCATCAGCCCTGCCGGTGTCGAGGCTTGGGCAATGGCTTGTCCTTTAAGGACGGCGTCGCCGATGCGGCAGAGCGGTTCCAGCCAGTTGCCGTCGCGTTGGCGCAGGCTGAGAATGTAGCGCGCTTCAAGCGGGTGGATTTGTGCCGGCTGCTGCGTGGACATGGCTTTATGTGCCGGCAGATGCAATCCGCCGTGAAAGCCGTGTTGTTCAGGGCGGCCGCCCAACAGCCAATCAAGGATTTTCATGGTCTGCTCCTGTGTTGCCGTCTTGCGGCTGCGTCCATTGCCATAAAGTCGCATCGCGCGGTTTCATCACAATGCAGTTCACAGGACAGGGGTCTACGCAGAGTTCGCAGCCTGTGCATTCGTCGGCAATGATGGTGTGCATTTTTTGATTGCTGCCGATAATGGCATCGACGGGGCAGGCTTTGATGCATTTGGTGCAGCCGATGCACCAGTCTTCGACGATAAAGGCGACTTGCGGCGGCTTTTCTTCGCCGACTTCGGCGTCTAAGGGCTTGGCTTCGAGTCCGAGCAAATCGGCGAGTTTTTGTACGCCTTCTTGACCGCCGGGCGGACAGCGGTTGATGTCGGCTTCGCCTTTGGCAATCGCTTGGGCATAGGGTTTGCAGCCGGCGAATCCGCATTGTCCACATTGGGTTTGCGGCAAAACGGCTTCGATTTTTTCGACAATCGGATCGCCTTCGATTTTGAATTTTTGCGCAAAATAGCCCAGCAGCAAACCGCATAGGGCGATGAGGGCGAGCAATAGGAATAGTGCGACGATGCTCATGCCCAACCGCCGAAGCCCATAAAGGCGATTGCCAAAATGCCGGCGCTAATCAGAGCGATAGGGGTGCCGCGAAAAGGCAGCGGCACGTCCGCGGCTTCTAAGCGTTCGCGAATGGCGGCAAAGAGAATCAGCACCAAGGTAAAGCCTAAGGCTGCGCCCAGTCCGTAAACGGCGGAGGCGAGCAGGCTGTGTTCTTGATTGGCATTGAGCAGGGCGACGCCGAGTACGGCGCAATTGGTGGTAATCAGCGGCAGATAGATGCCGAGCAGGCGGTGCAATAGCGGGCTGGTTTTAGCGATGAACATTTCGGTCAGCCCGACTAGAACGGCAATGGCGACGATAAAAGAAATGGTACGCAAATATTGCAGATTGAAGGGGCGCAGAAGATAGGTGTCGATGAGATTGGCGCTGCAGGCGGAGAGGGTCAGCACAAAGGCGGTGGCAAGCCCCATACCCAGCGCGGTGTCGAATTTGCGCGACACGCCCATAAAGGGGCAAAGTCCCAAAAATTGGCTTAAAACAAAATTATTCACCAAAGTCGTGGCGAAAATAATGGTTAGGTAGTATTGCACAAATGCCTCGAAGATTTTTTTGCGTATTTTAGCGCAAAATGCCTTGCCATGCTTTAGTGCGATACATAGTTTGAGTCTGTATTTTACGATAGTTTGTAATGGGAATTTGTAAAAGGTTTTGAATAATTTTTTATTAATGCAAAGGCTTGCAAAAATATCGTCTTTTTTCTCGCTATTAGCGTTTACTCGTGTAAAAGTATGCCGCTATAATGTTTATACGCTTGGATAACAAGTGTTTTTTGTGTAAATGATAGAGAAAATGCTATGAAAACTGTGATGAAAAAATTGATGTTGGCAAGTGCAATGGGCGCAGTATGTGCAACGAGCTGGGCGGCGGATTTGGTGGGCGCTTCTTTGCTCACGCAGCAGCACCCGTTTTATATTGAGTTGGCGGATGCGATGAAGGCGCAGGCTGCCGAAAAAGGTTTGGATTTGCAGGTCTCGATTGCCAATCAGGATTTGAGCAAGCAATTGGCGGATGTGGAGGACTTCATCGTTAAGGGCGCGAAGGTGATTGTGATTTCGCCTGTGGACAGCAAGGGTGTGTTTCCGGCGATTAAAAAGGCGCAAGATGCGGGGATTGCCGTGATTACGGTGGATGTGCCCGCCAATGATGTGGAGGTGACTTCTTATATCGGCACGGATAACTATGCCGGCGGCGTGAAGGCCGGCGATTTGATGGCGGAGGTTTTAGGTAAGAAAGGCAAGGTGGCTTTGATTACTTATCCTACTGTGCAATCTGTGGTGTCGCGTATCGACGGTTTCAAAAAGGCTTTGGAGGCTTATCCCGAGATGGAGATTGTGGCGGAGCAGGCGGGGATTACCCGTGCGGAGGCCTTAGCGGTGGCGCAGAATATGTTGCAGGCCAATCCTGATATTCAAGGAATTTTCGGTTTCGGCGACGATGCGGCTTTGGCGGCTGCGGTGGCGGTGAAATCGGCGGGTTTGCAGGATAAGGTCAAAGTCATCGGTTTCGACGGCATGAAGGAGGCGCGCGATGCGGTGGATAATGATCCTGTGATGGTGGGCGTGATTCAGCAGTTCCCTGATCAAATGGGCAAAACCAGCGTGGATACGGCGGTGAAGGTTTTGGTGGGCGAAGAGGTGCCTGTGTCTCAGCCGATTGAGCCGGGCGTTTATACCAAGCAGGCAAAATAATCTGTTGACAGCCGCAGCCGGTCTGCGGCTTTTTTCTCTAGATGAGGATGTGAAGATGGCAGAAGCGGAAGTGGTGCTGAGTTTGCATGAGGTAAGCAAGTCTTTCGGCGTGGTCAAGGCGCTGAAAGGGATGAATTTGCAAGTCAGACGCGGCACGGTGCATACGCTCTTGGGCGAAAACGGCGCGGGCAAATCGACCTTGATGAAGATTTTGGCGGGCGTGCATCCTGCCGACAGCGGAGAGATATTGCTCAATGGCGCGGCTTATGCGCCGTCTTCGCCGAGTCAGGCGGCGGCACGCGGTTTGGCGATTGTGTTTCAAGAATTGAGTTTGTCGAATAATTTGTCGGTGGCGGAGAATATTTATTCCGCGCATCTGCCTTCGCGTTTCGGCTTTGTGAATAATGCGCAGCTGTATGCACAGGCAGAACGACTGATGCGGGAATTGGGTTTTGCGATTAATGTGCGCGCGCGGGTCGGGGATTTGTCGATTGCGCAGCGCCAGATGGTGGAGATTGCCAAAGGTTTGAGCCGCGATGCGCAGGTGGTGATTCTTGACGAGCCGACTTCTTCTTTGAGCGACGGCGAGGCGGAGATTTTGTTCGGCTTGATTGCGCGTTTGAAAGCGGCGGGCAAGGCAGTGATTTATATTTCGCACCGCATGGAAGAGATTATGCGTTTGTCGGATGAGATTACCGTGATGCGCGACGGCGAGTATGTGCGCACCCTCAAGCGCGCAGAGACCGGCATCGACGAATTGATTGCTTTGATGGTGGGACGGCAATTGAGCCATATTTATCCGCCGCCTTTGCATGAGCCGCCGGGTATGGATGTGCCGCCGCTATTGCAGGTGCGCGATTTGACGCATGAAGGCAAGATGCAGGGCGTGAGTTTCGAAGTAAGAGCCGGAGAGATTTTGGGCTTTTTCGGCTTGGTCGGGGCGGGACGTTCTGATGTGATGCAAGCTTTGTTCGGTTTGCTGCCTGCAAGCGGCGAAGTGATTTTTGAGGGGCGGGCGGTGCGTATCCGCCGTCCCAGCGATGCGATTGCCTGCGGTATCGGCTTTGTAACCGAAAACCGCAAAGAAGAGGGGCTGGTCATGCAGGCGCCGATTAGCAGCAATATTTCCGCGGCTTCTTTGGCGGCGGTTGCGCGCGGCGGCTGGCTGAGTAGGACACGCGAGCAGACGACGGCGGATTTTGAATGCCGGCGTTTGGCGGTGCGTACGCCTTCGATTTTCGTGCCACCGAGCACGCTTTCCGGTGGCAATCAGCAGAAAGTGGTGCTGGCGAAATGGCTGGCGACCAAACCTAAATTATTGATTTTGGACGAGCCGACGCGCGGCGTGGATGTGGGGGCGAAATTTGAGATTTATAAGATTATCCGCCAGTTAGCCGCCGAAGATACGGCAATTTTGCTGGTGTCTTCGGAATTGCCGGAGGTATTGGGTTTGGCGGACAGGGTGGTGGTAATGGCTGAGAAGCGCGTGAATACGGTGGTCAGCGCGAAAGCATTAAGCCCGGAACAGGTCATGACATATGCAACAGGACATTAAGATGAATACAAGCAAACAACATTCGCGCTTTAAAGCGGCATTCAAACAATACGGCGGCATTATCATCGCCTTGATTGCGCTGTGCGTATTTTTCGCGCTCAAAAGCGAGCGTTTTCTTTCTTTGCCGAATTTTTTGAATATTTTGCAGCAGGTGTCGGTGGTGGCGATTGCCGCTTTCGGCATGACTTGGGTAATTTTGCTTGGCGAGATTGATTTATCGGTCGGCTCGATGATTGCCTTGGCGGGCATGATCGGGGCGCAGGCGCTGTCGGTGGATTGGGGTTTCGGCGCAGCATTGTTCTGCACGCTTGTGGCGGGATTATTGATGGGGTTGTGCAACGGTTTGCTGACGGCGAAATTATTGCTGCCTTCTTTTATCGTTACGGTGGCGACGATGGGCGTGTTCCGCGGCATGGTCAGCCTGCCGACCAACGGTTCGCCGCAGTCGATTGGCGATGCCACTTGGCTGGCTATCGGCGGCAAATCTTTCTTGCATCTGCCTTGGGTGGTGTGGATTTTATTGGTGGTTTTCTTGATTAATCACATTGCCTTAGCGCATACCACTTTCGGACGCAAAGCCTATCTGACCGGCGGCAATCCCGAAGCGGCGCGATATTCGGGCATTCGTACCGACCGCGTAAAAATCATCATTTTTTCCATCTCGGGGCTGATGTCGGCGATTGCCGGTATTTTGCTCTCTTCGCGCCTGTATTCGGCGCAAACCAATGCCGCGACAGGTTACGAACTCGATGCGATTGCGGCGGCGGTTTTGGGCGGTACGAGTTTGGCGGGCGGTTCGGGCACAATGATCGGCACGCTAATCGGAGCTTTGATTATCGGCGTGCTGAACAACGGCATGAATATGCTCTCGGTACCTTATTTTTATCAATTGATTATTAAAGGTTTAGTGATTGTTTTGGCGGTATGGCTGGATGTTTATGCCAAACGCAAGGAGAAACGCGCATGAAAAAAATCCTGACAGTCGGCGAAATTTTAGTGGAAATTGTCGCCACGACGAAAGGCGAGGGTTTTTTAGAAGTACAATCCCTTATCGGGCCTTTTCCCTCCGGAGCGCCGGCGATTTTTATCGACCAAATCGGACGTTTGGGCGGCGCAGGCGGTATCATCTCACGCGTGGGCAATGACGATTTCGGTGCGCTCAATATCCGCCGCCTGCAGGCGGACGGCATTGACGTTTCCGCAGTAGAAATTGCCGAGGGCGAAGCCACCGGCAGCGCCTTTGTACGCTATCGGGAAGACGGCAGCCGCAAATTCGTCTTTAACATCGTGCATAGCGCTTACGGCGGTTTGCAAATGACGGCAGCCGCCGAAGCCCTGATTGCCGATTGCGAGCATCTGCATATTATGGGAACAGCTTTGGCGGCGCCGCAGTCGCGCGCCATTGCGCTGCATGCCCTGCAAGCGGTCAAAAGCAGAGGCGGCAGCATTTCTTTCGACCCCAATATTCGCGCCGAAATGATGGGCGACGCCGCTTTTAAGCAGGATTTATTCGCCGTTTTACGCCAATGCGACGTCTTCCTACCCTCGGGCGAGGAACTCTTTTTATTCACGCAGGCGCAGGAAGAAGCGGCGGCGGTTGCGGAATTGCTGGCGCAGGGCGTGCCTGAAATCGTGCTTAAACGCGGCGCGCAAGGCGCGGCGTATTTCAGCTTGCAAGAACATATCGAAACGACGGCGATAACCGTGCAAGAAATCGATCCGACCGGCGCAGGCGATTGCTTCGGCGCGGTATTTATCCGCTTTTGGACGGAAAAAGCATCGCCGCATACCGCGCTGCGTTTTGCCAATGCCGCCGGCGCTTATGCCGTCACGCAATTAGGACCGATGGAAGGCTGTATACATCTCACTGATTTAGAACATTTTATCGCCGAACATGAGTGCAGATAAGCGCATACAGACCATGCAGGGCTTGGCGCAGCAATTAGGTTTGTCGCGCCAAACCTTATCCAAATATTTCAATAATCCCGATTCGGTCAGCGCGAAAACGCGGGCGCAAATTGAAGCGGCGGTCGAAGGCAGCGGTTTTCGTCCCAACCTCTTTGCGGCAAACCTCAAGCGGCGGCAAAGCCGTGTTATCGGCGTCATCGTGCCCAGCACCGTTGACCCCTTCTTCATGCAATTAGCCCATCAAATCAGCCGCCAAGCCGAACTAAGCGGTTATTTCGCCTTGATATTGTCCTCGGACGGCAAGGCCGAGTCCGAGGCGCATGCGGCGCAGCAATTGCAATCCTTAAATATCGCCGGCGCCTTAGTCGCGCCTCTCGGTAAAACGGCAGTCAATCCCGCCGTTTTACGCCTTGCCGAACACATACCGCTGATTTACATCGATACGCCGCCGCTGTATGATGCCGCCTTTGTCGGTACGGATAATTATCAAAGTATTGATTTATTAGTGGAATATTTCTGTCAGCATTATCCTGCGCCCAGCTTTTTAAGCATGCCGGCAATCAATCAAAACGCCGCCCTGCGGCTCGCTGCCTATGAAGAGGCGATGATGCGCCGGCATGAAGCGGCAAAAGTGATTACTATCAGCGAAGAAGAATGGCAATTTGAAGCCTACGGTTATGCCTATAGCCGCCGCTGGCTGAAGCAAAAAGGCGAGAAAAGCCTGCTCTGTGCCAATGACCGCCTTGCTTTCGGCGCCTTGCTTGCCGCTTGGGAAGCGGGCGAACGTGCGGGCGAAGCAGGGCTGTATATTGCAGGACATGACGACCATCCCTTATCCGCCTATTCCTGTCCGCCGCTGACCACCGCCGCGCAAAATAGCGATTTGCTGGCACAAAGCGCTATTGGCAGTCTGTTAAAACAAATCGAAGAACCGCAGAGCCGTTCGGAGCAAATCTATTTACCGGCTCAATTGATTCTGCGCCGATCCGCCTAGCGGTGAAAAATATGCTCTGTCGCGATTGGCTTTGGTTATAATCGCGCCAGATAAATTTCTTCTATTACTGAATCAAGGAATATGCGATGGCAGAAGCGATTGCCCCCAGATATTACCGCTTTTTGCAGCTTGTTTTGCAGCAGGCGGAGCAAGAGGCGCTGATTAGCGAGCAGCAAAGCGCGCAGATATTAAGCCGCTATCAGGCAGCAAGCACCCGTTTTTGGCAGGTTTTGCTGTTTGTTTTAGCCGCCGCTTTGGTAGGTGGTGGGATTATTTTGCTTTTGGCGCATAATTGGGCGGATTTGTCGCGTCCTGTGCGTGCGGTGTTGAGTTATGTGCCGCTGGCGCTGAGTTATGCCACTTTGCTGGCGGCTTATGGCAAGGAGCAGGCGGCAAAAGAGGGCGCCGGTGCTTTTCATGCCCTTGCTTTGATTGCCGCTTTGGCTTTGATTGGGCAGACCTATCATAGCGGCGGCGATGTCTGGGATTTGCTGCGCAATAACGCCATCCTGCTGTTGCCGGTGGCATTGCTTTATCCCGCGCAAAGCAGCGCTTGTGCTTTTATTTTATTTGTCGCGGGCTTATTGTTCCAAAATATCTTAATGCCGACGGATTGGCTGCTGGCGGCGGCGAGCGGCATTCTGCTGTGGCGGCAGCGCGGCAGTGTCTTGGCATGGTTTGTCGCTTTATTCGCTTTCTTGCTACTGATGCGGCTTTTGTTTGATTATATGGATGAGGTGGCTTGGCAGGCAGTCTATGTGCTGCTGCCGCTGTATTATGTCTTAGGCCGCGTCTTCTGCGGGCAGGATTATCTGCGCAATCCTTTGGCGGGCATCGGCGCGGCGGGCATTGTGCTCCTGGCTTTGTTGTCCGCTTGGGATGATAGAGGGTTGTTTACTAATAATTTCTTGTGGGGAATACCGATTTGGGTGGCGATTTTTGTCTATCTTGCTGCGGGCTTGGCAGTCGTCGCAGTCGTTTTGGCCGTGCAAAAGCGCTTGCGCTTTGAGCAGGCCGCTTTTGCCGCTTTATTGCCGCTGATGCTGTTTGCCAATTATTGGTTGCAGACGTCCGATTTGATGACCAATATTTTGGCAAATAAAGTTTTTTTGTTGATGAGCTTTACCTTGGGACTATGCTTGGCGATAGTGGCGGAACGACAGCAGCGTTGGCTGAAATTCAATGCCGCTTTGCTGTTGCTCTGCAATGCTTTGGCTGCTGCATTTTTTGACGAAGTGTATAGCTTTATGCTGCGCGGTATTGTGTTTATTATCATCGGTTTGATTTTACTTTTCGCCAATCTCTTCTTGATGAAGAAAAGGAAAGCGGCATGAAAAAAGGCTATTTTTACGGTTTAATCGCCGCTTTTATATTGCAAAGCCTTGCGCTGGCTTATGTGATCTGGGGACATTATGAGGCGCAAAGCAAGGGCAGGCATTTTCTCTTTCAAACCGAGCCGATTGATCCGCGCGATTATTTTCGCGGTCAGTATGTGGCGCTGAATTTTGCCGCCGACAGCGGCAAGGAAATTGCCAATGATGTCTGCCAAACGGAAGATTATCAGGTCGTGAGCGGCAAATTGTATGCCCGTCTGAAGCAGAATGCACAGGGTTTGGCGGAGATTGATTTTGTGTCGCGTCATCCGCCGCAGGGCGATGATTATGTCAGGATTAACGACGGCTATTGTACAGGCAAAACATTGCATTTCAGCCTGCCTTTTAAACGCTATTATGCCAATGAAAACGAAGCTTTGCCGATGGAGGTCGCCGCACGCGAACATCCCGAGCAAACGTTTTTGCAGGTGGCTGTTTATCGCGGACGCTATGCGGTGGAGCGTTTGATTTTGCCGGCAGCGGCGCAGCCCTAGGGTGGCAGAGGTTCTCCGTCTAAAAGCTATAAGCTTATAACTTTTTGCTCTCATCCCGACACTTGTCTTTGCCTACAATGCGCCTTTCTTTTTTTAGGAGGACATTGCGATGTTTAAACGCATATTCACGGCGGCAACCTTGGCGTTGGCAATTCAGGCACAGGCGGATTCTTTATTGGAGCGCATCAATAATAAGGGCACGATTACGGTCGGCACGGAGGGAACCTATGTACCTTTCACTTATCATGACGAGAGCGGCAAATTAACCGGCTACGATGTGGAAGTGGCGCGTTTGGTCGGCGAGAAATTGGGCGTAACGGTTAAGTTTGAAGAAACGCCTTGGGATTCGATGATGGCGGGATTGAAGGCGGAGCGTTTTGATTTGGTGGCGAATCAGGTGGCTTTGTCTTCGCCGGAACGTCAGGCGACTTTCGATAAATCCGAGCCTTATAATTATTACGGCGCTATGTTGGTGGTTAAGGCGGATAACGACAGCATCAAAACGATTAGCGATATTAAGGGCAAAAAAGCCGCGCAGACCCTGACCAGCAATTACGGCGAACGCGCCAAGCAAGAAGGAGCGGAGATTGTACCAGTGGACGGCATGGCGCAGTCGATGATGCTGATTACGCAGGGACGGGCGGATTTGACCTTAAACAATTCTTTGGCATTGCTCGATTATTTTAAGAAAAACCCGAATCACGGCTTGAAATCGGTCTGGGAAGTGCCGCGCGAAGAGAAACTGGGCGCGGGCTTAGTCGCCAATAAAGGCAATGAGGAGGCTTTGGCAAAGATCAGTGCGGCAATTATGCAATTGCGCGAAGAAGGCAAGCTCAAGGCTTTGGGCGAGCAGTTTTTTGGGGAGGACGTGAGTGTTCGTTGAAAGCATCACGGATCTGATTAGCCAATTGCCTTTTATGGACGATAAGCGCGCACTCTTGGTGGTGGGTGCTTTTCTGCCGATTATGAAAGCCGCTTTTGTTTATACCGTGCCTTTGGCGTTTTTGTCTTTTGCTTTGGGGCTTGTGATTGCGGTGGCGGTGGCTTTGGTGCGGATTTGGCCGAGCGGCGGACGGCTGCATTGGCTGCTGCTGAAAATCGTACGTTTTTATGTTTCCGCCATTCGCGGCACGCCGCTGTTGGTGCAGCTGATGATTGTGTTTTACGGTTTGCCGGCGATTGGCATCAAACTCGATCCTTTCCCTACCGCCATTATCGGCTTTTCGCTGAATGTGGGCGCCTATGCTTCCGAAACGATTCGGGCGGCGATTTTATCCGTGCCGAAAGGGCAATGGGAGGCGGGCTTTACCATCGGCATGACTTATATGCACAGCTTTCGCCGCATTATTCTGCCGCAGGCTTTTCGCGTGGCGGTGCCGCCTTTGTCCAATAGCTTTATCGATTTGTTTAAATCCACTTCTTTGGCGTCCACGATTACGATTACGGAATTATTCCGCACCGCACAGCAAATCGCGAATGCCAACTATGATTTCCTGCCGGTCTATATTTTGGCGGCATTGATTTATTGGCTGTTTTGCTTTGTGTTTTTCATTATTCAAGAAAGAATCGAGCGGCGTTTGGAACGCTCGGTGGCGCGCTGAGGGGCTTATGATAGAGATTCAGAATATTCGCAAATCTTTCGGCAAGGCGGAGATTTTGCACGGCATCGATTTATCCATCCGCAAAGGCAGCGTAACGGTGATTCTCGGGCCTTCCGGCTCGGGAAAAACCACTTTTCTGCGTTGCCTGAACGCCTTGGAAATGCCGCAGCAAGGCAGAATCGTATTTGACGAACACAGCGCAGGCGGCGCATTGAGTATTGATTTTGCCAAGCATTTAAGCAAGAAAGAGATACTCGCCCTGCGGCGCAAATCCGGCATGGTATTTCAGCAATATCATCTTTTTCCGCATAAAACGGCATTGGAAAACATCATCGAAGGTCCGGTGCAGGTACAGAAAAAGCCTGTGGGAGAAGCCAAAGCGGAAGGTTTGGCATTGCTCGGTAAAGTCGGTTTGGCAGATAAGGCGGATTTGTATCCTTATCAACTCTCGGGCGGACAGCAGCAGCGCGTCGGCATTGCACGGGCTTTGGCGATTCGTCCCGAATTATTGCTGTTTGACGAACCGACTTCCGCCCTTGATCCCGAATTGGTACAAGACGTTTTAGACAGTATGAAAGCGCTTGCTGCCGACGGCTGGACAATGGTGGTGGTAACTCATGAAGTGCAATTCGCCTTGGAGGTGGCGGATGTGATGCTGGTCATGGATAAAGGTTTGGTGGTCGAGCAGGGCGCGCCGAAAGACTTGCTGGCAAATCCGCAGCATGAGCGCACGCGCAGTTTCTTGCAGAAAATCCGTCATTAAAAAAGCCCTTAGGGGCTTTGCTTTTTGTGCTTTTGCTTTGATATGGAATGATAATGCTAATTTTTCTAAGGGCTTGTTCCTCAAGCTTGAAAACAATTGATTTTGATGAAATACCGTATAAATAAAATAATTTACAATCACTCAATGTAACAGTTTACAAAATAAGGTAAATCTATAATAATCCTTGCGTGTCAATTTGACACATTGTTTTAATCGATATGTTAGAAAAACCGCATTCAGCGGTGCCACCTTGAGGAGTTTGTATGAATAATCCGATGTATATTACCTTCGGCATTTATTTGATTGCCGTGCTGCTGATTGGTTTGGCGGCTTATTTTTCCACACGCAATTTTGACGATTATATTTTGGGCGGGCGCAGTCTCGGGCCTTATGTGACGGCGATGTCCGCCGGCGCCTCCGATATGTCGGGTTGGCTGCTGATGGGGCTGCCCGGTGCGATTTATGCCAGCGGTTTGAGCGAGGCCTGGATTGCCATCGGCTTGACAATCGGTGCTTGGCTGAACTGGCTCTTTGTCTCGGGACGTTTGCGCGTGCATACCGAATACGCTAATAATGCCTTGACCTTGCCCGATTATTTTTATCACCGTTTCGGTGCCAAAGGGCAGGCAATGAAAGTCATTTCCGCCGTGATTATTCTGTTTTTCTTCACGATTTACTGTGCTTCAGGCATTGTGGCGGGAGCGCGTTTATTCCAAAGTCTGTTTGAAGGTATGAGTTACAACACCGCTTTGTGGTTAGGTGCCGGTGCAACGATTGCCTATACTTTTATCGGCGGCTTTTTGGCGGTGAGCTGGACGGATACCGTACAGGCGACGCTGATGCTCTTTGCCCTAATTTTAACGCCGATTATGGTCTATCTCAGCTTGGGCGGTGCGGCGGAAATGAGCGCGGCGGTGCAGGCTGTGGCTGCCAATACCGGCAAAGAATACGGCAGCCTGTTTGCCGGTACGACCTTCTTAGGCATTATTTCTACCGCCGCTTGGGGTTTGGGCTATTTCGGACAACCGCATATTTTGGCGCGCTTTATGGCGGCGGAAAATGTGAAATCGCTTAATAGTGCACGCCGCATCGGTATGACGTGGATGATTGTCTGCTTGGGCGGTGCGGTGGCGGCCGGTTATTTCGGCATTGCTTATTTCGGCGGTCATCCCGAAGAAGTAGGGGCATTAGGCGGTAATGACGAACGCATTTTCATTGCTTTGGCAACCTTATTGTTTAACCCTTGGATTGCCGGCGTCATTTTGAGTGCGATTTTGGCAGCGGTGATGTCTACGCTGTCTTGCCAGCTCTTAGTCTGTTCCAGCGCCATTACCGAAGATTTTTACAAAGGCTTTCTGCGCCCGAATGCTGCGCAAAACGAATTGGTCTGGGTAGGGCGGATTATGGTATTGGCGGTGGCGATTATTGCCATTTTGATTGCCGGTAATCCCGACAGTAAAGTGCTGGGCTTGGTGTCCTATGCTTGGGCGGGCTTCGGCGCAGCCTTCGGACCGGTGGTGATTTTATCGGTGATGTGGAAGCGCATGACGGCTTCAGGCGCTTTGGCCGGCATGATTAGCGGCGCAGTCGTGGTGGTGCTATGGGCGGAAAAAGTGAATCCGGCATTGAGCAAAACGGGTTTGCCGACCATGTATGAAATCGTGCCCGGATTTATTTTGTGCGGCTTGGCGGTGGTTGCCGTATCCTTATTGAGCAAAACGCCTGAGCGCGAAGTGGTGGAAAAATTCGAAAAAGCAGATGCGGATTATCGCGCAATACATTGAGAGATAGCCGATTATGAAACGAAAAGACGATGAATGTCCTACTCTACAATCTTAATCGGCTTTATGACTGATTGATAAGAGCGCCCTAATATGCGGTACGCTGCCGAAAAAGCCGCGCTGTTCTTTGGGCGCATATTCCGCTGTGGCTGAACAAAATGCCGCCGAAAGGACGGATAAAAAACGATAAGGCAAAAGAAGCAAATGCCAACATGGTATCGACGGTCGGGTCTTCTGCCAGAAAAAATAATTGGTTGAACACCAGTGCGGCAACCGTGCCGTAGAGGAAGTAGTCGAACCATTCGATGGAGCTGCCGATTAAACTGGTCAGCAGCACGCGTTTAGATATTTGAGGGTTTTGTATGATGTTTTTCCAAATGTAGTGTTTTCTTATTGCTCATGATTTCATTCAAACGATCTGTTTGGATGCTTTTATAAATTTAAGAATTCAGGTGTTCGTAAGCCAATACCGCCGCCGCCAAATCTTCCAAGGCGCTGCCGACGGATTTAAATACGGTGATTTCCTCGGTATGTTCGCGTCCTTTGTGTTGCAGACGGCATAAATCGCTTAAGGTGGCGCGAACACGTTCGGGGGCGAACACACCGGCCGCAATCGGGGAGAGTAAATCACCGGCTTTCATCAAGGCTTCTTCGGTATCCACAAACACACTGGTATCGGCAAAACAGGCATCGTCGGTTTCGCGCATATCGGGGGCGAAGCCGCCGATTAAATCCAGATGCGTGCCCGCTTGCAGCCATTCGCGCAAAATCAAAGGGGCGGTGGACAAAGTGGCGCAGCTGACGATGTCGGACTGCTTCACGGCGGAAGCTAAGTCAGTTGCGGCTTCCGCCTGCAAACCTCTGTCGCGCAGACGAACTGCCAGACTTTCGGCTTTATCCTGAGTTTGATTCCAGATGATAAAACGTTCAATCGGGCGCACGCTTAAATAGGCATCGGGCAGCAGTTCCGCCACACGACCGGCACCTACAATCAGCAAGGTTTTGCTGTCTTTGCGGCTTAAAAAGCGTGCGGCCGATGCGGAAGCGGCGGCGGTGCGGCGTGAAGTGATGCTGTCGCCGTCAAAAATGGCGGCCGGTTTGCCGGTTTCTGCGCTGTATAAAATGTAAACCGAGTGCAGACCAGGGAGATTGTGTCGGGCATTTTGCGGAAAAATGGATACGGTTTTCACGCCCAACCAGCGTTCCGGCTGCCAAGCGGGCATCAGCAGCAAGGTGCCGATTTTGTTGTTTTGTGCATCGATAATGGCATGGTTGTGGCGCAGCGGCACTTCGCAGCCTTGGGCAAACAGTTTTTCTACCGCCACCACCAATTCGGGAAACGGTAGAGCGGCGGAAGTTTGGGAGGAGTCGTAATGTAGCATGAGGAGACCCTTGCTTAAAAAACTTTATTGCCTGAAAACTTATCTTGTAAAATAAAAGCTGTCAATATTTAAGTGTAAATTAATTTAAGTCTGTCAATATTTAAGTGTAAATTAATTTAAGCGATGCTTAATATTGAAAGCTGTTAAGACATCATGTTTTATGAATGATGTTTTTCTAGCCTATGATTGAATGCCATCTGTTTTTCAGGAGAAACTAAGGAGAAATCACCATGTTCCAATTTGCCCACCCCGAACAAACGCCCTTACGCCGAGCAGTGACTGAGGCTTATCGCCGCGATGAAATCAAAGCCGTGCAGGATATGCTGCAACAGGCGCAGATGAGCGATGAAGAGCGCCGTGCCGCCGATGATTTGGCGCGCCGTTTGGTCACCCAAGTGCGCGCCAGCCGCCGCAAAGCCAGCGGCGTGGATGCGCTGATGCACGAATTTTCCTTGTCCAGCGAAGAAGGGGTGGCGCTGATGTGCTTGGCAGAAGCCCTGCTGCGCATTCCCGACAATGCTACGCGCAATAAACTGATTGCCGACAAGCTTGCGGATGGCGATTGGCAAAGCCATTTGAACAACAGCCCGAGCCTGTTTGTAAACGCCGCCGCTTGGGGCTTGCTGATTACCGGCAAACTGACCAACGCACCTAGCAGCGAATCGCTTTCAGGCAGTCTGAAAAACGTTTTGAACAAAGGCGGTGCGCCCCTAATCCGCAAAGGCGTGAACTATGCCATGCGCATGCTGGGCAAGCAGTTTGTGACCGGGCAAACCATTGAAGAAGCATTGAAAAACGGCAAAGAACGCGAAAAACTGGGCTACCGTTTTTCATTCGATATGCTGGGCGAAGCGGCGTTTACCCAAGCCGATGCCGACCGCTATTATCAGGATTACCTTACCGCGATTCACGCCATCGGCAAGGATGCGGCAGGTCAGGGCGTGTATGAAGGCAACGGCATTTCGGTGAAATTATCGGCGATTCATCCGCGCTATTTCCGCGCCCAACACGAGCGCGTGATGACCGAACTGCTGCCGAAATTGAAACAGCTGTTTTTATTGGCAAAACAATATAATATCGGTCTGAACATCGATGCCGAAGAAGCCAACCGCTTGGAATTGTCGCTGGATTTGATGGAAGCTTTGGTGTCCGATCCTGATTTGGCGGGTTACAACGGCATCGGTTTTGTGGTGCAGGCCTACCAAAAACGCTGCCCCTTTGTGATTGATTATTTGGTGGATTTGGCGCGCCGCAATAATCAGAAATTGATGATTCGCTTGGTAAAAGGCGCGTATTGGGACAGCGAAATCAAATGGGCGCAGGTGGACGGACTCAACGGCTATCCTGTCTATACCCGCAAAGTGCATACCGACATTTCCTATCTGGCATGCGCGCGCAAACTGCTGGACGCGCAAGATGCCGTGTTCCCGCAATTTGCCACCCACAATGCCTACACGTTGGCGGCGATTTACGAAATGGGCAAGGGCAAGGATTTTGAACACCAATGCCTGCACGGCATGGGCGAAACCCTGTACGACCAAGTGGTCGGTCCGCAAAACTTGGGTCGCCGCGTGCGCATTTACGCACCGGTGGGGACGCACGAAACGCTGTTGGCGTATTTGGTGCGCCGTTTGTTGGAAAACGGTGCCAATTCCTCGTTTGTGAATCAAATCGTCGATGAAAAAATCAGCATTGACGAACTGATTCGTAGCCCTTTCGATACTATCGCCGAAGAAGGTATTCATTTACATGCAGCTTTGCCGCTGCCGCGCGATTTATACGGCAAAGGCCGCCAAAATTCGCAAGGCGTGGATTTGAGCAATGAACATGTGTTGCAGGATTTGCAGCAGCAAATGAACCAAGCCGCCGCGCACAGTTTTCAGGCAGCCTCGATTGTAAACGGCAAGCCGCGTGAAGCAACTGCGCCGCAAGCGGTCAAAAATCCTGCCGATCATAATGACGTGGTCGGTACGGTCGCCTTTGCCGATGCCGCCTTGGCGCAAGAAGCGATTGCCGCAGCGGTGGCCGCACAAACAGCTTGGCGCCAAACGCCGGCTGCCGAACGCGCCGCCTGTCTACGCCGTTTTGCCGATTTGATGGAACAGCACACAGCCGCATTGATGATGCTGGCGGTGCGCGAAGCCGGCAAAACCCTGCAAAACGCGATTGCCGAAGTGCGCGAAGCGGTAGATTTCTGCCGCTACTATGCCGATGAAGCCGAGCAAACGCTGCCTGAAAGCGCGCAAGGTGTCGGCACCATTGTCGCCATCAGCCCTTGGAACTTTCCGCTGGCGATTTTTGTCGGCGAAGTGGCGGCGGCATTGGCTGCCGGTAATACCGTGGTCGCCAAACCTGCCGAACAGACCAGCCTGATTGCCCATTATGCCGTGCAGCTGCTGCATCAGGCAGGTGTGCCGTCCGAAGTCTTGCAGCTGGTATTGGGCGCAGGCGAAGTAGGCGCGGCGCTCACGCAAGATGCGCGTATCGGCGGCGTGATTTTCACCGGCTCGACCGAAGTGGCGCGCCTGATTAACCAAAGCTTGGCCAAACGCGAGGACAACCCCGTGCTGATTGCCGAAACCGGCGGCCAAAACGCCATGATTGTCGATTCCACCGCCTTGGCGGAACAAGTCTGCGCCGATGTGCTCAATTCCGCCTTCGATTCGGCCGGTCAACGCTGTTCGGCGCTGCGTATTTTATGCGTGCAGGAAGACGTGGCCGAGCATATGATTGGCATGATTAAAGGCGCGATGAACGAATTGCGTGTCGGCAACCCGATGCACCTGCACACCGACATCGGCCCCGTGATTGATGCCGAAGCGCAGCAAAACCTGCAAAACCACATCGACAAAATGAAAACGGCCGCCAAGTCTTATCATCAGATTAAGCTGCCTGAATACGCCGACAATGCCACCTTTATCGCCCCGATTTTGTTTGAACTGAACAATTTAAACGAATTGCAGCGCGAAGTATTCGGTCCTGTGCTGCACGTGGTGCGCTACCGCGCCGACGAACTGGACAGCATCATCGACCAAATCAACGGCAAAGGCTACGCGCTGACCCACGGCGTACACAGCCGCATCGACGGCACGGTGGAACACATCAGATCGCGCATTGAAGCCGGCAACGTTTACATTAACCGCAACATCGTCGGCGCCGTGGTCGGCGTGCAACCCTTCGGCGGACACGGTCTGTCAGGCACCGGCCCGAAAGCCGGCGGCCCGTTCTACCTGCAAAAACTCAGCGGCATCACGCACTGGAAACAGCCGACCCTCAGCCGCATCGGCAGCGTCGACGAAACCGCCTTGGCACGCATTCAAGCCCAATTGCATCAGCTGCCTTTATCACAAGAGCAGAAGCTCAATCTTGCCGCCATTGCCGGGCGGACACGTATGCAAACCTTATGCGGCGCCGAAAGCGTACTCACCGGCCCGACCGGCGAGCGCAATGTGCTCAGCTGGCATGCCCCGAAAAAAGTATGGCTCTACGGCGGCGATTTGCAGCAGGCTTTTGCCGCATTGACCATATTGGCCGCTTCGGGCATGGAAGCGATTGTTGCCGCCGATTCCCCTTTAGCCGCCCACCAAGCCGGCTTGGAAGACCTAATCCGCATCAGTACCAATCCGACGGCAGAAGGTATCAGCCATGTGATTGCCTTGGAAAACCTGCCGCTTGCCGTCAAACAGCAGCTTGCCGGCAGCGACGGCGCCTTGGTGAAAATTCTGCCTTCCGAACAAGGCGTGGATGTGTTGCAACTATTTGAAGAAATTTCATGCAGCATCAACACTACCGCCGCCGGCGGCAATGCCAGCCTAATGGCGATGGCAGATTAACATGCTTAAAAAATCAGGCTGCTTAAAGAGCAGCCTGATGTTCTGGATATTTCAAGCGGTAAAATGCCCACCGCCTGATGCAATACGATAATAATCCCTTTGCTTTATTGCATTTTTACTTTCCATACACCGTTATCTTTAACCACATTAATCGACTCGCTGCTTTTTACTTGACCGTTATTGGTTTCGATTTTCAGCACAACGCTTGCCTGAGTCTTATCGCTGTTATAAGTCACTTTTTCCGCTGTGATTTTTTTGACTCCGCCTTGTTTTTTCAGCTCTTCCTGCATGGCATTGAAGACTTGTTCCAATAAGTCCAGACCGAAAGGATTATTGACTTCCGCAGGCAGATAGACGATAGAAAGGGCTTTTTTAACATCGCCTTGCAAGAGTTCGGTAAAGAAGGTTTCCGCCGCTTCGGCAGGGGCTTCTTTGCCGCAGGCGGTTAAAAGCATCAGGCTTAATGCGGATAAGACAAGGAGTTTTTTCATAGGTTTTTCCTAATATGATGTTTCAACACACAGAGCGATACATAAAGCGTCGCTTTACGTGTTGCCCTGAACTGGAAGAGGTTACACCTCTCTCACAGATTATCCTCCCTAAAGGGAGGGGTTTCAACCAGTAAGGAAATTTTGATGAAGCGGCTTACTGTAAAGTATGGTAATTAAAAAGCAAGCGATAGGGGGCGGTATTTTATTTCTAGCGCCGATGAGCCGATTATGTCGTGAATATTCAAGTCAATAGGGCTGTAAAGTACGATTTCGCCGACCGGCTCAAACCATAGTGCGGCAAAATACCAATCAGGGGCTAAAGTAGCGCTGAGCCAAGTGCGGACAAGGCGCGGCGACGGGCTGCGAATGGTGATGCCTTCGGCAAAGGATTCTTGTGTTTTCCAAGTAAAGCCGATGGCGGGCATATCGCTTGGGAAGCGCAAATCCTGTCCTTTGATGAGCGCTTCTTTGACTGTCCACAGGCGGTAAAACAATTCTTGCTGCGCCTTTGCTTCGAGATGGCGCAGGCGTCGGATTTCTTCTGCCGAGCAGGTTTTTTCTGCCAGCGTAAGGTAGTCGCGTTGGCGGAGATATTCCAAATCTACGCCTGTTTTGCCGGTGCCGACGGCAATCAGGCTGTGTCCGTCTTTATGGCTGAGGCAGAGTTTGCCTTGAGGATAGTATTGTTTGGCGAGGTGTTTGCCGACGCGCGAGGTTTGCCAGCTAATGCTTTTGACGAGTTGTGGATTTTGCGCAAGGCGCGCTTGGTCTTGTTCGTCCAGTCGGCAGCGGCGATAATATGCCGCAAGCTGCGGCGGGCAATAAAATAGGGCGGCGGTCATGGTTAAGGCTAAAAAAGCGCAGAGTAGGTGCTTTTGCAGGCAAAGGCAAGCGTGGATTTTTCGCGTTCTGCATTTGTGCTATCTTAAGGGTAAAACAGTATCTGTAGGAAAATGACTTGATAGGAAAAGGAGTGGCGATGAACTTACGTTCTGTATTTGGTTTGGTTTTATGGTCGATGATCGGATTTTTTAGTTTTGCTTTGCTGATGGGGACTTTTTATACGATTGATGAGGGCGAGAGAGGCGTGGTGCTGTCTTATGGTAAGTTTGAAAAAATTGCCGATGCCGGTTTGCATTTTAAAATTCCTATGGTCAATAAGGTGGTAAAAATTCCTGTGCGCACGACAACGGGGACTTTGGATAAAGTGTTTGCCTATTCTTCCGATCAGCAGCCTGCCGATATTACGGTATCTATTACTTTAGCGGTATCGGAGAGCGGCGTGGGAGAGCTGTATCAGCAATTCAAAAATTTGGATAATGCTTATCAGCTGGCAGTCATACCTTTAGTGAAGCAGGAATTAAAGACGGTGTTTGGGCAATATACGGCTTTGCGGGCGGTGCAGCAGCGTGAAAAACTCAATATTGATGTCGAGGTGGCGGTGGAGAAGATTCTTCAGCCTTATCCTTATCTGATTTTGCGCGGTGTACAGATTGAAAACATCGATTATTCCAAGGCTTATGAACAGACGATTGAAGACCGCATGAAAGCGGAAGTGGAAGTCGAGCGTTATAAGCAGAATTTAGAGCGTGAGAAAGTGGAGGCGCAAATCGCGATTACGCGTGCGCAAGCAGAAGCGGCGGCGAAAGTGAAATTTGCCGAAGGCGAGGCAAAGGCGATTGCTTTACGCGCTCAAGCGGAAGCGCAGGCGATTCGCGAGAAATCGGAGGCATTGAAGGAAAATCCGAATATTATCGCTTTGATGCAGGCGGAAAAATGGAACGGACAACTGCCGAGCACGATGCTGCCTAATGGCGCGGTGCCGATGTTGACGGTGCCTAAGCAATAATTTGCGCGCAGCGAAAGGCGGCGGGAATCCTGCTCTTAAGCGCATTTTTCCTTGCCCTTTGGGCTTGCCGTGATATGATGCGCTGGCTTTGGTGATGCCTTGGCATATAGCTAGTGAATTTATCTATTAATAAGGAGTCTAATAAGAATGAGCAAATCCCAATCACTGCAAGATCCGTATTTGAATGCTTTGCGCCGTGAGCGCGTACCTGTATCGGTGTATTTGGTTAACGGCATTAAATTGCAGGGACAAATCGAGTCTTTCGATGCCTTTGTCTTGTTGCTGCGCAATAATATTTCTCAAATGGTGTATAAACACGCGATTTCTACCATCGTGCCTTCGCGCAATGTGCGTTTCGGCGACGAGGCGGAGCAAGAAGAAAGCGCAGAGCCTGAAATCGGCAATGCAGCAGCGGCTCCGGCGGCGCATAGCGATCCTTTGTATTAATTTATTCTTATGCCGGTAAGCGCAGCGCCGCTTGTCGGCTTTATCAAAATTTCCTTATTGGTTGAAACCCTCCCTTTAGGGAAGATGATCTTGTGGGAGAGGTGAAACCTCTTCCAATTCAGGGCAACACGTAGAGCGACGCTTTATGTGTCGCTCTGTGTGTTGAAACAGGAGAGAAAATTTTTGTTTGAGCGTCCGCAAACAGGAGAAAAAGCCGCTTTGATTCAGGTCGATATTAATCGCCCTTATGAGGCGGCGGTGGAAGAAGAATTTCATTTGCTGGCGGCTTCTGCGGGCGCGCAGGCGCTGTGGACGGCGCAATTTTCCCGTACCGAATCCGAGCCTAAATATCTGATTGGCAAAGGTCAGGCGGAAATGATTGCAGAGGCGGTAAAGGCTCATGGTATTGAGCTGGTTATTTTTAATGCGGCATTATCTCCTTCGCAAGAACGCAATTTAGAAAAGCTGTTTTCCGCGCGCGTTTTAGACCGCAGCGGTTTGGTCTTGGATATTTTTGCCCAAAGAGCGCGCAGTCATGAGGGAAAATTGCAGGTGGAATTGGCACAGCTGAACCATTTATCCACGCGCTTGGTGCGCGGTTGGACGCATTTGGAGCGGCAGAAAGGCGGCATCGGCTTGCGCGGTCCCGGCGAAACGCAGTTGGAGACCGACCGCCGCTTGCTTGCCATTCGGATTAAGCAGTTGCAGAAAAAATTAGAAAAGGTGGAGCGGCAGCGTTTTGAAACGCGCAAAAGCCGCCATCGCCGCGATATGCCGACCGTTGCTTTAGCCGGTTATACCAATTCGGGAAAATCAACCTTATTCAACCGCCTGACGGATTCGGCGGTTTTGGCAAAGGATCAATTATTTGCCACCCTAGACCCGACTTGGCGCAAATTGGTGCATGAGGGGCGGCAAACGATTTTGCTTGCCGATACGGTGGGTTTTGTCAGCGATTTGCCGCATGAATTGGTGGCGGCGTTTAAATCGACGTTGGAAGAAACCGCTTTTGCCGATTTGATTTTAAATGTGGTGGATTATCATGATGAAGATCATATTGATCGCGAAGCGGTGGTGGAAAGCGTATTAGAGGAAATCGGCGCAGGCGATGTGCCGATGATTCGCGTATTTAATAAAATTGATTTGAAAGACGAATCCGCGCGCGTTTTGCGCGATGAGAAAGGCAATGCACATACGGTTTTTGTGTCGGCTTTGACAGGGGCGGGCATGGATTTGTTAATCGAGGCTTTGCAAAGCCATTTCGGCGGACAAGAGCAGCGGGGTTGGCTGTTGCTGTCGCCGCAAGAAGGGGCTTTGCGGGCGGAATTGTTTGCCTTGCAAAGCGTCGAAAACGAGACGTTTTTGGCAGACGGCGGCATGGCTTTGCAGCTTCGTCTTGCAGAAAAAGATAGGCGGCGTTTGCAATCCCAGTATAATCGCGCTATAGAATTACAGTCGCAACCAAATAGCTAATAGGTGAGTATGTTTACGATATTAACGTTAAGTCAATATATTGCGCAGCAGCGCGCCGCGCGGGGCTTGCAAATGGCGCAAGACCCTTGGGGCGGTCGGCAGGACAATCAGCAGAATGATTCGAAAGGTCGCGATCAGCCGCCGGATTTGGATGAATTGTTCAATAAATTGATTGGACGGCGCAATAGCAATAGCGGCGGCAACGGAGATAATGGCGGCAATCGCCGCGGCGGAGGCTCTCTGCCGCCGATGAATTTTCAGTTTAATGGCAAATTGGCGGGTTTGGCCGGCGCAGTGCTGTTGGCATTATGGTTGGGTTCCGGCATTTATACGGTCAAAGAGCGTGAAAACGGCGTAGAAACGGTATTAGGCAAATACAGCAGTACCTCTAAATCCGGCTTGAATTGGCGCGTGCCTTATCCTTTCGGACGTGTGGAAATTGTGGATGTGCAATCGATTTCCACCATGCGCGTCGGCGAGTTTAAAACGCAGAAAGGCAGCGTGAGTACTCAAGACCAGCGGGTAGGACAAATGCTGACTAAAGACGAAAATATCGTTGAGATTGGCGCGGCGGTGCAATATCGCATTAGCGATGCCCGCGCTTTTCAATTCAATGCCGCCGATCCGGTGGAAGTTTTGGGCGATGTGGTAACCAGTGCGATTCGCGAAGTAGTGGGCGCCAATACGGTGGACGATATTTTAACCGACCGCCGTAACGAATGGCCGCAGCAGGCGCGCAAAATTATCGAAGAAACGATTGCCGCCTATGGTTTGGGGATTGAAGTCGTCGCCCTAGAATTGCAAGATGCGCGGGTGCCGGTAGAAGTGCAGGATGCCTTTGAAGATGCGGTGCGCGCCCGTGAAGATGAAGAGCGCTTGCGTTTGCAAGCCGAAGCCTTTGCCAATGAGCGTTTGCCGATTGCCCGCGGTCATGCCGAGCAGCAAGTGCAGACCGCTAAGGCTTATGCAGCGCAAATTGAAGCGCGTGCGGCGGCGGATGCGACGCGTTTTACGGTTTTGCTCGATGCCTATCAGCAGGATAAAGCGGCATTGCGCAGCCGATTGTATTTGGAAACCATGAGCGCGGTCTATGCGGATAATCCGAAAGTGGTACTGGAAGGCGATGCGACGCCGATTATCAATATGAACGGCATGGCAAATGATCAAACAGGGCAGAAGTTGCTAGAACAAATCGCCACCGCTCATCAACAGGCGGAGCAGCAGACAGGCAATCACAGCGCAACCTCGAATGCAAATCCGCAAAACAACAGTAGCGCGTCTTCGTTCGGCAATGCCGCCGCTCAAGACGAACGCAGCCGTTTGCGCAGCCGCGGTCGCTAAGGAGAAAGTATGAAAGGATTAAAAGTTATTGGAATTCCGGCGGCAATCTTAGCGGCTTTGGTCTTTAGCGGTGCTTTTTATGTCGTCAATGAACGGCAATTGGCGGTTACCACGCAGTTCTCGCGTTTGGTCGGTACGACGGAAAGCGCAGGGTTGAAGATGAAAATTCCCTTTATTCAGCATGTGGAATTTTTTGACAAGCGGATTCAGCGCCTAAACGTCGATCCCGAATTGTTTTTGACAAATGAAAAGAAATATCTGATTGTCGATTATTATGTGGAATGGAAAGTAGGCGATATCCGCCGTTTCTACACCACCACACAAGGCAATTTCCAACGCGCGGCAACCTTGCTCGATCAATTGGTCAAAGACGGTTTGCGCAATGAATTTGCCCGTCGTTCGGTATCGGAAGTGATTTCGCAAGACCGCAATGCGATTATGAGCCATTTGAATAATGAGCTGAGCAAAGACAGCGAACGTTACGGCGTAGAAATTGTCGGCGTACGTTTGAAGCGTGTGGATTTCTCCGATGATATCCGCGATCGCGTCTTTGAGCGGATGCGCGCCGAACGTGAACGCGTATCGCGCAATTTGCGCGCCCAAGGGCAGGAAAAATCACAGGGTATTCGTGCCAATGCCGAGCGCGAAGCAGCCGAGATTTTAGCTAAGGCAGATGCAGAGGCGCAGGTTATCCGCGGTCATGCCGATGCGCAGGCGGCGAAAATTTATGCGGATGCTTATGGCAAAGATTTAGAGTTTTACGAGTTTTGGCGCAGCATGAATGCTTATCGTGAAGGCTTTGTCGGCAAAGGAAATAATGTCTTAGTGCTTGACCCTAACAATGATTTTCTTAAGTATTTTGCGCCGGCATCGAAAGCAGACGAGGCGGCAGAGTGAGTCCTTGGCTATTGGCGGCAGTGATTATTCTCTTTTTTGAAGGTGCGATTATCGCGATTGCGCCGGAAAAATGGCAGCAGACCATGCGGCAAATCACGCAATTGCCGCCCGCTGTTTTGCGTAAAGTCGGCTGCATTTTAGTCGCCTGCGCTTTCCTTTTGCTCTTTTTATTGCGGTGGATGCAGTCATGACGCGTTATTGGATGCTGCCTGAAGACGTGATTGAATTATTGCCGCAGGAAGCCTTGCATATTGAAGGCTTGAGACGTAAATTGCTCGATAATATGGCTTTATGGGGCTATGAATTGGTCAAGCCGCCTTTGGTGGAATTTTTAGATTCTTTGCTCGCAGGTAGTGAAAATTTAGATATTCAAACCTTTAAAATCACGGATCAAGCCAGCGGGCGTCTCATGGGCGTGCGGGCGGACTTAACGCCGCAAATTGCGCGGATTGATGCGCACCGTATGGCAGGCACGGGCACGCGCCGTTTTGCTTATTGCGGCGATGTTTTGCGTACGCGCAGCGAAAGCACGCAGCCGCGGCGTAATCCTTTGATTGTCGGCGCGGAATTATACGGCGTGGCAAATGTGTCCGGCGATATGGAAGTGATGGGCTTATTATTGGATTGCATGAATGCCTGCGGTGTGGAGCAAAGCGTTTTGGATATCGGGCATTCCGCTATTTTTGCAGGATTGGTGGCTGTGCATGGATTAAGCGCTGAGGACAGTCGCGCGGTAAAAGAAGCGATTAGCGGCGTGCAGCGTCCAACTTTGTCGCAATGGCAAACAGCGAAACGCTTTAGTGCCGCCTGTTTGGCGGATATTGCTTTTTTATTAGATGCGCCTTTGCATAGAGCGGGTTTGGCGGATTTAACACAGCAGTTCGGCGGTCGCCATGCTTTGTTCGATCAGGCAATTGCCGATTTAGAAGCGGCAGAAGCGATGTTGCGCGCGGCATATCCGCAGCAGGAAATAGTAGTGGATGTGAGTAGCATCGGTACTTACGGCTATCATTCGGGTTTAGTCTTCGCCCTTTATGCACAGGGGCATTATGATGCTTTGGCGCGCGGCGGTCGGTATGACGGCTTGGGCGAGGTCTATGGCAAAGCGCGCCCTGCTACAGGTTTTAGTATCGATTTACTGACTTTAGGACAGTTATTGCCTTTGCCTGTGTCTGCACAAACAGCCGAAAAACAGGCTTGGTCGCAAAACAGCAAGATTTTTCAAGATGCTTTGTCAAAAAGACGAAGCGGTATTGCAGTCATTTTTAAACATGAGGGAGAATCATGAGTACCAATTTGGTCATTATCGGCGCGCAATGGGGCGATGAAGGTAAGGGAAAAATTGTTGATTTGCTGACGGAAAAAGCCGCAGCGGTGGTGCGCTTTCAAGGCGGTCATAATGCAGGGCATACGCTGGTCATCAATGGCAAAAAAACGGTACTGCATCTGATTCCCTCCGGAATTTTACATGAGGGCGTCGTCAGTTATATCGGCAATGGTGTCGTTTTATGCTTGCGTGCTTTAATCAAAGAAATGCAGACCTTGCAAGCGGAAGGTGTGCTTGTCAGCGAGCGGTTGCGCATTTCTCCTGCCTGCGCATTGATTTTGCCCAGCCATATCGCTTTGGATCAGGCACGTGAGGCAGCGCGCAGTGAGGGCAAAATCGGCACGACCGGACGCGGCATCGGGCCTTGCTATGAAGATAAAGTGGCAAGACGCGGTCTGCGCTTGGCGGATTTGCATAACCCTGATTTATTCCGCCGCCGTATCACAGAATTGATGGCTTACCATAATTTCTTATTAGAGCATTATTTGCAGGCGGAAACAGTAGCCGTTGAGCCGGTAATTGAAGAATGGTTGACTTATGCGGAAACCGTTCTGCCTATGATTGCTGATGTCAGCGTTGAAATCGAGCAGCATCATCAAGCAGGCAAACATGTGATTTTTGAGGGCGCGCAAGGTGCGATGCTCGATATCGACCACGGCACATATCCCTATGTGACCTCTTCTACCACTTCTTCCGGTGGTGCGGCATCAGGCAGCGGCGTTGGCGTGCATGCGCTAGACTATATCTTGGCAATTACCAAAGCCTATACCACACGCGTCGGCAGCGGACCTTTCCCTACCGAACAACTAAATGAGATTGGTGAGCATTTAGGCAAGGTCGGACAGGAAATCGGCGCATCCACAGGACGCAAACGCCGTTGTGGCTGGATTGATTTGCCTGCTTTGCGCCGCGCACATCTGAATTCTTCTTTTGACGGACTGTGCATTACAAAATTAGATGTCTTAGATGAATTGGAAACCGTGCAAGTCTGCACCCATTACCGCTTACGCGACGAATTATTAAGCATTGCTCCTTTGGGCGCAGATGATTTAGCCGCCTGCGAACCGGTATATGAAAGCGTGGCAGGTTGGCAATCTAATACTTTCGGCTTACGTAACGAAGCGGAATTGCCGCAGAAAGCGCGCGATTACCTTGCCGCATTAGAACAATGGTTAGGACTGCCAATCGTGATTGTTTCCACCGGACCAGACAGACAACATACGATTATTCGAAAATCTTTATTAAAATAAAAAGAGGTAAATTATATGACAAACAATATTCAGCAATATCATCAAGCAGATGACGAAATTGACCTGATTGAACTTATCCGCGTTTTGTGGAAAAACAAACTGCAAATTATCGCCGTTACAGCGATTACAACAATATTAGCTGCGGCTTATGCTTTTACTGCCAAGCAGCAATGGACATCAAAAGCAACAGTCGTTGCTCCCACACTAAGCGATATGGGTGAATATTTGGCTATTCGCCGTGAATATAATCGCATATTGCAAACCGAAGCCATCGATCCTAATGCATTGTCAGCTAATTTATTTGCCAATTTTAGCCAATTAGCACGTTCAACGGATGTCAGAAACGAATTTTTTGCTCAATCTGATATTTACAAACAACTCACAGAAGGTAAAGATGAGTTTGGAAAAATTAAAGTTTTATCTGACTTAAGTAATAAGGCAACACAATTTATTATCCCTGATGCTAAAAAAGAGCCTAATGCCGTTGGTTACCAAATCTCTTTCTTCGCTGAAACGCCAGCAGAAGCACAAAAAACGCTAAAATCTTTTGTAGATTTTGTCAACACTGAAGCTCTTAGAATAGAATTGAATAATTATTTAATTGATTTTGAGAATGTATTACAATCACTTAAATATGAAAAATCAGTACATAATGAAGATGTAGAATTGTTACAAAAAGTTCAATTAGCTTATTTGAATAAAGCCTATGAAACTGCTGACAGAGCAGGAATTGAAGATTATTATAGATTTTTCTTTGATGAAAATATTTCTAATATTTCTCAGAATGTAGCACAAGCACAAGCACAAGCACAAGCACAAGCACAAGCACAAGCACAAGTATCTTTAGTAGATTCACAATTATTCAATAGTAACTACTTATTTATGCTTGGTAAAAAATACTTAAAAGCACAAATTGAAACTTTGACGGAAAAAGGAAAAATTTATTCTACTCGATACTATCAAATTGACTCGCAAATCAAGCAACTAGAACCATTGTTAGAACAAGCTAAAAATATAAAAGCGCAGGCTTACCATTATCATGCTTCGCCTGATTATCCCGTGAGAAAAGATAAGCCAAGAAAAATAATTATTTTAGCTATCGGAGTTATATTAGGAATTTTTATTTCTATTGCCTTTTTGTTGTTAAGCTTTGTTTATAAAACATCTATAAGTAACAAAGAAAAATCATATTATTAACATGGAAATATGAGCATTTTAGACAGAACAGTATTGTTCAATTCTTTATGGATGATTGCAGAAAAAATTATCACTATTTTTGGAGTGATTTTTGTCACCGCTTTCGTAGCTAAATATATTGGACCAGAAAATTTTGGCAAAATAACTTTTGCAGCATCTGTTTTTGGAATAGTTCAAACTATAGCAATGTTTGGTTTAGAAAATATATTATTTCAAAAAATTAGTAAAAATAGAAAACTAGGAGAAAAGTTAATAAAAGCAACACATATTGTAAGGAATATTTTGTATCTTACTTTGGCACCATTGGTATTGTTGTGGATATATTTCAATTCTGATTTTGTTACTTTTATTTTTTCTGTTGCATCTTGTATTAGCTTGTTTTTTGCCTTAAATGATGTTTATGGGATATATTTTAATGCTATTTTAAAGTCTAAAATAAATGCAATATTAAACACAATAGGTTTATCGATAGCTTTTTTAATTCGATATTTAATAGCTTTTTTTGAATTAAATTTTTTTTGGTTGGTGATTCCTATAATATTAACTACATTTTTGCCATTTATTCTTAAATATCTTTATTACCATAAAATAAAACAAACGAATTTTATTGATTACAAGAAATACTTAAAGATATACAGAAATAACATGTTGTTTTCTGGTAAAAAATTAGTCCTTTATAGTTTGTCAATAGCAATATTTACACAAACTTCCCAATTAATATTAGGTTGGAAATCTAAATATGATTTAGGAATATATACAGTTGCTTTAACTTTAGGAAATGGTTTTTATTTTATTTTTACAGCCTTAATTTCTTCTGTTATGGTGAAAATATATGCAGAATCTAGTCAAGAGAAAAGTGAAAAAATGTTATTTGAATTACATTTTATTTTAATTGTTATTTCAGTAATAATTGGAATATTCTTTCGTATATTTGGAAGTGATATTGTTGAATTTCTATATGGTTTTGAATATTTGGAATCTGTTGAAATTATTAATACAATGATTGTTGTATGTGGATTGTCTGGTATATCTGCTATTTCGGAAAAATATTTATTAAAATTTTCTGCTTACAATTATTTAAAAATTAAAACAAATATCATTGTTTTAATTAATGTTCCATTAACATATATTTTAATAGAGAAATTTTCTTTAAATGGAGCTGTTTATTCAATTTTGACAACTAGTATTTTGTCTGCAACTATATTTAATTATTTTCATAGACAATCACGAATATTTTTTATTCAAAGTAGTTTGTTTAAAATGAAAAATTATATAGAACTATTCAGTAAATTAAGAGGGTAATAAAATGAAGAAATTGTCTTTTATAGTACCAGTTTATAATGTAGAAAAATATATTTCACAGTGTTTAGATTCTTTGTTAAGTCAAAATATTCCATTAGATGATTATGAAATTATTGTTGTAAATGACGGTAGTCTAGATAATTCAGTAAATATAATTAAGAATTATCAAGAAAAATATAAGAATATTATTTTAGTCAATAAGGAAAATGGGGGTCTTAGTTCTGCTAGAAATTGTGGTATAGAGCATTCTTTAGGGCAATATATTTGGATGGTAGATTCTGATGATACAATTCAAGAGAATTGTTTGAATGAATTATTGTCTTATGCCTTCAATAAAGATTTAGATTTTATTAGTTTTCCTATAAATGATGTTTTTCCATCAAAAACGATTTTATCGAATTTTAGATATAAACCAAGGAACATAATTATAAATCAATTTGAATATTTAGACAGATTTAATGTTGAACTTTCAGCGTGGTCATTTATAGTCAAAAGAGAGCATCTGAATAATCCAAAAATTAGGTTTGTTGAAGGTATTACTCAAGAAGATATGGATTTTGTCATTCGTTTATTGGAAAATTGTAATCATATAAGCTCATATCAAGAAAAAGGTGCTTTATATAATTATAGAATAGGTAGAGAAGGATCAATCACGACAGTAATGAATAAGAAAAAATATATTAAAACATTAGATAGTTTTTTTATAACAATACAATTTTTGCAAAATAAATATTCTGAAAACATTGATAAAAATGATTATGGTTTTTATGCGCAACGTTATATTAATAATTTTAAATGTTATGCTTTGTCTTACCTTTTATATTTCCCTCTATCATATAATATTAGGAAAAGATATTTTGAAAAATATAAACAAATTAATGCTTACGATATTGGAGAAACACGTTTTTTATCTTGGAAAGTAAAGTTAATGAGCTATATCTATCAAATGCCAATTTTATATAAATTTGCACTTTATGTCATTTCTCTATTTAGGAATAAATAACAAATGTTAAAAAATTATAAAATATCAATTATTGTTCCTATTTATAATGCAGAAAAATATATTGCAAAATGTGTTGAAAGTTTATTGAATCAAAATTTCGACTCAATAGAATATATCTTCATAAATGATTGTACGCCTGATAGAAGTATTGAAATTTTGAATTCACTAATTGAAAAATATCCGCATCGTATGCAAGATATCAAGATTATACATAACGAAGAAAATAAAGGTTCTGGATATAGCCGTAAAAGAGGAATGCAGTTGGCAACCGGTGAGTATACTATTCAAATTGATTCTGATGATTGGGTTGAATTAGAGATGTGCAAGCAATTATACCAAAAAGCAGTAGAAGTTAATGCGGATATCGTAACTTGTGATTATTTTCATTATAAAAAAGATAAGGAAATTTATGTTTGTCAAGAATACTCAGAAAATTCTTTTTTAGATTTCAAAGCAATTTTATCAGGCAAGCTACACGGAAGTTTATGTAATAAACTGATAAAAAGAGAGTTGTATACTATTCACGCTATTTATCCACCTGAAAATTTCAGTTTATATGAAGATAAGATTACAACTTTACCTCTATTTCTCAAAGCAAAAAATGTTGCTTATGTTAATCAAGCATTTTTACATTATCGTCAGCATGACACCTCTATGACAAACAAAACAATAGTAAATGATAAAATTATTCATGATACCATTCTGTTTATTAAAGAGTTGCAAAATTTATTTATAAAAGAAAGTTTACTTCCTAAATTTGAATATGAGTTAAATTCTTGTATTTTATATCATAAAAAATGTTTTATGTTAAATAAAAAGTATTATATTTATTGGGATTCAATTCATCCAGAAGTCAATCGTTTAAAGTATATTAAAGGAATAGAATTATATGACTGGAGGAAAAAATTAATAAAGGCTTTGGCAATGATTTTTTCTAAAAAAATTATGGAAGTTTCATATAAAAAGTATAAACAAATTGGATAATTGAATCAATGATTTATTGGGGTATTATATATTTTGTAATTATTATGAATTTTATAAAGGATAAAAATAATATTATTTTTTCCTCATTTATGTTTGTAATGATTTTTTTTATTGGGTGGCGTTATGAGGTTGGGGGAGATTGGTATTCTTATTTGGGTATGTTTGAAGAAATTAAGTCAACACCTTATCCAAAAGCCTTATTTGTTACAGATTTTGCTTATTCTTTATTGAATAAATGGATTGCAGAAATGAATGGAGGAATTTTTTCTGTTAATTTTTTCTGTGCTTTATTGTTTATTTTAGGAGTGTACAAATTAGCACTCAACTTGAAACATACTTGGATAACTCTATTTATTCTATTTAGTTATACTTTAATTGCAGTTGGAATGGGTTATACTAGACAATCTGTTTCTTTAGGATTTGCATTTTTAGCTTTTGCTAATTTGGTGTCAAAAAAACCTAATAAATTTATATTTTCTTTTTATATATTCATTGGAAGTCTTTTTCATTTCTCATTAGCGATTATGTTTGTTTTTTCCCCATTAATTAATAGTAGAGTTATCAAACAAAAACTATTTCTATTTTATATTTTTTTCTTGCTGATTATTCTTCCAATTTTAAGTAAGAGAATGTTTCCTGAAAGTATTTATTTTCTTTCAGATAGTGAGATTGGAGATGTTTCATCCAAAGGTGCTGTGTTCAGAGTGTTGATTCATATTTTTCCATTATGGATATATTTTTTTTATAGAAAAAGTATATCTAAATTATTAGATAATAGCGTGGTAATTGATGCTTTGGCTTTGTTTGTTTTAGTATGCGTATTTTTAGCTTTTTATTATTCAACACTAGCGGATAGATTCAACGTTTACTTTGTTGTATTTGACTTGATTATTATTAATTTTTGTTTAACGCTTGTTTCTAAAAAATATAAAAAAATATTTTTGTTATCTGTAATTTTTTATTATCTATCATTTTTTGCTATATGGTATTTCTACTCTCCATTTATAGATTGTTGTTATCAATATAAAAATGTACTAATAGAAAATTGGATATAAAATCAGAGCGTTTATGAGAAAATTTAGAAAAATTGCTTTAATTGGTACGGTTGCTGATAAGATTTATGGTTTTCGTGCGGATTTGATAAAAAAATTAATTGCTGAAGGTCATATTGTTTATGCTTTCACTTCTGAATATTCTTTTGATGATTTAGAAAAAATTAAAGCATTAGGTGCAATACCAATTACTTATCAACTTAGCCGTGGTGGATTGAATCCCTTTGCAGATATCAAATCTATGTATCAATTAATAAATAAGTTAAAAGCAATAAAGCCTGATATTGTTTTTTCTTATTTCGCAAAACCAATTGTTTATGGAACATTAGCAGCCAAGATTGCGAAGGTACCGATGAAAATCGGTATGCTTGAAGGTTTAGGCTATACTTTTACAGAACAACCTGAAGGGCAAAGTAATAAAGCAAAATTGGTGAAAAAAATACAAATATTTTTATATAAAATTTCTTTACCTTGTTTAGATAAAATTATTTTTTTAAATCCTGATGACCCTAAAGATTTATTAGATAAAAATAATATTTCTGTTAAAAAGATAGAAATATTGGGTGGTATTGGTCTAAATCTGCATGATTATCCTTATGTTCCTAAAAATGTATATTTGCCTTTAGAGTTTCTATTCATTGGGCGCTTGCTCAAAGAGAAGGGAATTCATGAGTTGATTTCTGCTGTTAAAATTGTTAAACAGAAATATCCTGATACTGTATTTACGATACTCGGAGAAATTGATCATGCAAATATGGGGGCATTAAAGCAAACTCAATTAGATGAGTATATTCAAACTGGATTGATTAATTATATTGGACATGTGTCTAATGTAAAAGATTATATTATCCAATCAGATGTTTTTGTTCTGCCTTCTTATCGTGAAGGAGTTCCTCGAAGTACACAAGAGGCTATGGCTATAGGTCGTCCTGTGATTACGACTGATGTGCCGGGTTGTAGAGAAACGGTAATTGATGGAGTTAATGGATTTTTGATTCCGAAATGGAATGTTGAAACTCTAGCTAAAAAAATGATTTATTTCATTGAAAATCCTGAAAAAGTTTCGATTATGGGCAATGAAAGCTATAAACTAGCTATGGAAAAATTTGATGCAAATGAAGTTAATCATAGATTGTTGGAAATGTTGGGTTTGTAATTGTTTCAACTAAATCAGGAGAATACTGTGAAATATAAAAAAAGTTATTCTAAATGGTATGAGCAACTATTGTCTAATGTATTTATATTATCTGGAATTGGTATATTTTTAACTTCTATTCTGCCAGCATTTATTTTTTGGGGGAAAAATCTTAATGAAGATAGTCGTTATAATACTTTGATCTCTACTGCTGTTGCTTTTTATCTTATTACATTTACTTTGAGTAAATTAATGAGATATCCAGGAAACAAATCAAGTAGTTTTATTCTCTCTACTATCTTTTCTTGGTATTCAATTATAACATTGACACTTCTGTTATTTAGAATTGACTATTCAAATTTATTGTTAGGTACTAGTTTTATCTTAACTTTGATAATTTGTTTTTTTGTTTATTTTTTAGTAAGGAAATGGATAATTCCTAAAATTGCTTATATTCCTTTTGACAGAGCTGAACATATTTACCAAATAGAAAATGTAAATTGGATTGAATTAACATCGCCGAATTTACCGGAAAGAAGGGTCAACGGCATAGTTGCTGATTTTAGAAGTGAAAAATTATCAGCAGAATGGCAACGTTTTTTAGCGAATGCTACGCTTAACTATATTCCCGTTTATAATGTTAGACAATTAGAAGAAACATTAACGGGTAGAGTTAAAATTCATCAAATGTATCAAAATGATTTGGGTGCTATGCTTCCTTCGCCTGTTTATTCTTTTGTAAAACGTTTAATAGATATTGTTCTAATTTTACTTAGTTTTCCTCTTACTTTGCCTATTATGGCAGTTACGGCAATTGCCATTCGCTTAGAGAGTGAAGGCGGGTCGATGTTTATTCAAAAACGCGTAGGTCAAGGTGGTAAAGAGTTCAATATCTATAAATTTAGAAGTATGTGTAAAGATTCTGAGAAAGACGGCGCACAATTTGCTTCAAGCGGAGATATGCGGGTTACCAGAATTGGAAAATTTATTCGCAAAACTCGGATTGACGAATTGCCGCAATTTTTTAATGTACTCAAAGGTGATATGAGTTTGATTGGTCCGCGCCCAGAACAGAAGGTTTTTGTTGATAGATTTGATGCAGAAATTCCATTCTATAATTATCGACATATTGTAAAACCGGGTATTTCGGGCTGGGCTCAAGTTGTTCATGGTTATGCCGCCGATACTGATGATACGCGGGTAAAACTCGAACATGATTTTTACTATATAAGAAATTTTTCGTTATGGTTAGATATTCTAATTGTTTTCAAGACACTTAAGACAATGCTGACAGGTTTTGGCGCTAGATAACATATTCAAAAAATTTTTATCCAGACTTAAAAAATAGCTGCATAATAAATGAGGAGAAAAAATGGCAAAGAAAAAAATTCAATCCTTGCATCATTGGCAACGGCAGGATCCGTATTATCAGCGCGAAATTGAAAAATACGGTGAGAATCCTTTGCCGAGTCGCGAGTTCATTATGCAGTGCTTGGAAAAAGAGGGACGTTTATTAAGTTTCGCCGAGATTATCAATATTTTCCAGCTTGATGAAGCGCGGGCGGAATTATTCAGCCATCGTTTAAAAGCCATGATTCGTGCGGGGCAGTTGATGTCGAATCGGCAGGGACAAATCGGTTTGTCGCGCAAGATGGATTTGGTGGCGGGGCGTGTGATTGCGCATCCTGAAGGTTATGGTTTTCTGCATTTTGAAGGCGATGAGCCTGATGGTTTTATTCCGCCTAAGTATATGAATGAGTTGATGCATGATGACAAAATCCTAGCACGCGTCAGCGATATCGATCGGCAGGGGCGCAAGGATTATGCGCCTGTGGAGATTTTGGAGCGCGGTCAGGCGCGGATTGTGGGCAAATTAAGCCATTTGCAGGGTTTGTGGTTTGTTTTGCCTGAGAACCGCCGTTTAAATCGGCAGTTTTTCATTCCTGACGATAAGCGCAACGGAGCGAAAAACGGCGAAATCGTGGTGGCTGAAATTGTGGAATATCCCACGCGCCACAGTCAGGCAGTGGCGAAAATTTTGTATGTTTTGGGCGAAGAGCGCGCTGCCGGCATGGAAGTGGAAATCGCCTTGGAAAATCATAATATTCCGCGGGAGTTTCCTGAAGCGGTGCAGCAGGAAACGGCGGCTGTGCCGGAGGCTTTGCGTGCGCAAGATTATGAAAATCGGTTGGATTTGCGCCATTTGCCTTTTGTTACTATTGACGACATTAAATTGTGGTCGGTTATTTCACAAAGTGCGGTTATTATGGATTCAGTTTCAGTTGAAGAAGATTGTGCGATCAGTCCTTTTGTTACATTAGGATCGAATGTGCAAATAGGGAAATCTTTTCACGCCAATCTTTATAGTTATGTAGAACACGATTGTGTTATTGGTGATTATGTTACCTTTGCTCCGAGCGTAAAATGCAATGGCAATGTGCATATTGGCAACCATACTTATGTTGGAGCTGGAGCAATGATTAAGCAAGGAACACCTGATAAACCGCTTAAAATTGGCAAAAATGTTGTAATAGGAATGGGAGCTGTTGTGATTAACGATATTCCTGATGATGTTACTGTTGTTGGCAATCCCGCTAGAATTTTAAAGAAATAAGATTTTGCTATTTGGGAATTTAAGATGAAACCACCATTTTCCATTACAAATAAAATGCTTAATCTTATGGTAAAAATATCCCATAAATTAGGCACATTACAGATTGAGTATGAGCGGAATTTACATTTGCGTAAAGAAAATCGTATCCGCTCTATTCATTCATCGTTAGCGATTGAAAATAATAGTCTGACACTTGAGCAAGTGACAGCGGTGCTTAATGGTAAACGAGTTTTAGGGCATCCAAAAGAAATTCAAGAAGTTAAAAATGCCTACGATGCTTATGATGAAATACTTAGTTACGATCCTTATTCCGTACAGGATTTTCTAAAAGCTCATTATTTATTAACTCAAACAATAGTTGATGAATCAGGGAATTTTAGAAGTAAAGATGTTGGTATTTATAATGCCTCCGGGCAATTAGTCCATATGGGAGCGAGGCCGCTGTTTGTTGAGAAGCTGATTAGTGATTTATTTACTTGGGCAAAGAATGATGATACGCCGGATTTAATTAAAAGTGCGGTTGTCCATTATGAAATTGAAATGATTCATCCTTTTAATGATGGAAACGGTCGAATAGGTCGATTATGGCAGAATGTCATCCTGAGTCGTGCTAATCCCATTTTTGCTTGGATCCCTATCGAAACGATTATATACGCTCATCAAGCAGAATATTACCAAGTTTTGGCACAAGCGGATAAAGAAAACGATTCAACCGTATTTATTGAATTTATGCTTGGTGTCATATTAGAAACTTTGGAAAATTTTTGATAAAAATAGGAATTACTCATTGATAAAGAAAATGCCCAAAAAACCCTACATGATTCTATTTTTTTAGCAAGAGAGAAGTTTTTTCCTTATGATGAAATTGTTACTGTGATTGAACGCATGGCAGTATTAGAAGAATCGGAAAATGATTTAGAATGGGTATTGGAACAGTTAGAATATTATGTTGACGGTTATAAGCGTAGTCAGGATGTGCGCAATTATTCGGCATAAAATATTTTCATTTCAAGTTGAGATGCTGTTCTAATATTTTTTCTCATAATATTTGGAGAACTAGAGATGGCAAAGAAAAAAATTCAATCCTTGCATCATTGGCAACGGCAGGATCCGTATTATCAGCGCGAAATTGAAAAATACGGTGAGAATCCTTTGCCGAGTCGCGAGTTCATTATGCAGTGCTTGGAAAAAGAGGGACGTTTATTAAGTTTCGCCGAGATTATCAATATTTTCCAGCTTGATGAAGCGCGGGCGGAATTATTCAGCCATCGTTTAAAAGCCATGATTCGTGCGGGGCAGTTGATGTCGAATCGGCAGGGACAAATCGGTTTGTCGCGCAAGATGGATTTGGTGGCGGGGCGTGTGATTGCGCATCCTGAAGGTTATGGTTTTCTGCATTTTGAAGGCGATGAGCCTGATGGTTTTATTCCGCCTAAGTATATGAATGAGTTGATGCATGATGACAAAATCCTAGCACGCGTCAGCGATATCGATCGGCAGGGGCGCAAGGATTATGCGCCTGTGGAGATTTTGGAGCGCGGTCAGGCGCGGATTGTGGGCAAATTAAGCCATTTGCAGGGTTTGTGGTTTGTTTTGCCTGAGAACCGCCGTTTAAATCGGCAGTTTTTCATTCCTGACGATAAGCGCAACGGAGCGAAAAACGGCGAAATCGTGGTGGCTGAAATTGTGGAATATCCCACGCGCCACAGTCAGGCAGTGGCGAAAATTTTGTATGTTTTGGGCGAAGAGCGCGCTGCCGGCATGGAAGTGGAAATCGCCTTGGAAAATCATAATATTCCGCGGGAGTTTCCTGAAGCGGTGCAGCAGGAAACGGCGGCTGTGCCGGAGGCTTTGCGTGCGCAAGATTATGAAAATCGGTTGGATTTGCGCCATTTGCCTTTTGTTACTATTGACGGCATTAGTGCGCGCGATTTTGACGATGCGGTGTTTGCAGAGAAGCGCGGCGCGAATTATTGCCTGTATGTGGCGATTGCCGATGTGTCGCATTATGTGAAGCTGGGGCGTCCTTTGGACGAAGAGGCGCATTTGCGCGGCACTTCCGTCTATTTCCCTGACCGTGTGATTCCGATGTTGCCGGAAAAATTATCCAATGGATTGTGTTCGCTTAATCCGCATGTGGACAGATTATGTATGGTCTGCCAAATCACGCTGGCGCCCGACGGCAGCATTAAGCGGAGCAAATTTCATGAGGCGGTGATGCATTCGCATGCGCGCCTGACTTATGAAACGGCGCAGAAAATCATTTTTGACCGCGATGCTTTATTGCGCGAAAGTTTTGCCCAATTGCTGCGCCCCTTGGACACGCTGGCGGCGGTGTATGAGATTTTAAAAGCGGCGCGCGAAGCGCGGCATACGATTAATTTCGAGTTTGCGGAAGCGGAGTTTGAATACGACAGCGAAGGCAAAATCGAAAGCATTAAGGCGCGCGAACGTCTGGAAGCGCATAAATTGATTGAAGAATGTATGATTGTGGCGAATATTGCGGCGGCAAAATTTTTAAGCAAACATAAGATTCCCGCACTTTATCGCGTGCATGACACGCCGGGGATTGACCGCTTAGGCAAGCTCAAGCAATATCTGTCGCGGATTGGTCTGGGCGGCAAAATCCGCATCGGCGACAGCGTCAGTCCGCAGCAATTGGCGCAAGTTTTGGCTTTGGCGCAAGGGCGGCCCGATTATGCCTTGATTGAGAAAATGCTGTTGCGCACGATGGAGCAGGCGGTATATTCGCCTAAAAACCGCGGGCATTTCGGCTTGGCTTTGGAAAACTACGCCCATTTTACCTCTCCTATCCGCCGCTATCCCGATTTGCTCGTCCATCGCGCCATTCGCCATATTTTGCGTGGCGGCACAGCGGAAAATTATGCCTACAACGGCGAGCAAATGACGGAACTGGCGATACATACTTCCATGACCGAACGCCGTGCCGACGATGCTACGCGTGAGGCGATGGATTTCCTGAAATGCGAATTTATGAGCCATCGCATCGGCGAAGAATTCGGCGGTCAGATTTCCAATATTACCAGCTTCGGTTTATTCATTACTTTGGATGATTATTTCATTGACGGGCTTGTGCATGTTTCCAGCCTGACTAACGACTATTATCATTATGATGCGGACACGGTTTCGCTGACGGGCGAGCGCAGCGGACATGTATTCCGCATGCTTGACCAAGTGCGGGTGCGCGTGGCAAAAGTCGATATCGACGACCACAAAATCGATTTCGCTTTGCTCAATCATGCGGGCAAACGCCATAAAACCGCCGCTTCCGCGCCCAATCATGAGGTGACCAAAGCGGAGAAGCGTGCGAAAAAGAAAGTCAAAAGCAGCAAGCATCAGCGCGTAGAAACTAAAAAACCTGCCGTCGAGAAAAAAGCGACGAAGAAAAAAAGGAAAATCAAATGAAAACACAATGGATTGGCGGCATACATGCCGTCCGCCAAGCCTTGACGGATAAACGCATTCTGCGAGCGGAAATCGTCGAAGGCAAAAAAAGCAAGAATCTGGCTTTATTGCTGGAAGATATGCTGGCGCAGGGTATTGCGATTGAACGCGTGCCGCTTTACGGCATTGATATGCGTCTGCCCGACGTGCGCCATCAAGGCATTGCCGCGGAATGTCTTGTGGCGGAGCAGGCGGCGAATTGGCAGGCGGCAATCGCCGGTATCGAGCAGCCGCTGATATTGGTCTTGGACGGCATTCAAGATCCGCATAATCTCGGCGCTTGTCTGCGCAGCGCTTTGGCAGCGGGCGTGGATGCCGTATTGCTGCCCAACAGTCGTTCGGCGGATATTACGCCGGTCGTGCATAAAGTTTCCTGCGGTGCATCGGAAGTGCTACCGATTTTCCGCGTTGCCAATCTCAAGCGCGAAGTCGAGGCGATGAAGGAAAAAGGGCTGTGGGTTATCGGCGGCGCCGGCGAAGAAAGCGTTTCCCTCTACAGTCTTGATTTGCGCGGCGGACTGGTGATGATTGTCGGCAATGAAGGCGAGGGCATCCGCTTCGGATTGCGGGAGTGCTGTGATTATCTCGCCGCTATTCCGATGGCGGAGGGCATGGAAAGTCTGAACGTATCGGTTGCCTGCGGCGTGATGCTGTTTGAAGCGAGAAGGCAGCGTTTGTCGGGCGCCTAAGCGTATTTAAACTCACACAAGCATGACAAATTATAGTAAATTCATGGCAAAATCAATCACTTTTTTATGCTTAGATCGGCTACTTGTATCCGACATTGCTTGAAATATCAATTTGTCGGATTCAAGAATCCGACCTACTTTCTTATAAATTAGTAGCTTAGATATTTATATCCAACACAATTTGTCATGCGAGTGCTTTCTGGCATAAACGCCTAAGCTAAGGTTAAAAATATAATGTTCGTATTTGTCATGAATTGACTGTGTTTAAACCAAAGGTTGGTATAAAAGCGCTAAGAAATCAATCCGAATATCGGCGGCTTTGGCATGAATGTTTTTGCGTTCAATATTGAGATTTTCCACGCGGTAGCGGTATTCGATATCGGCAAGGGCTTGCGCCAATTCCTGCTCTAGAGCGGCTATTTCCTGCTCAATCAAGGCAGCTTTTTCTTTTGCCGCGGCAAGGTCTTGGCGCTCTTTGCCGATATTGCCGGCTTTGCGTATGGCGCCGGCGGCGCGGTTGATATTGCTTTGCGACAGCACTTTGCGCCCTGTGAATGCGCCCAGCAAGGCGCCGCCGATGGCAATACCTGTGCTGAGCAGGCTATTTGAGGCTTGCACATTTTCTCTTTCAAGGGCTTGTTCGGCGCTAATTTGCCGGCGCGCTAATCGCATTTGCTTGCTGTTATAGCTTTGGCGCAGTTTCTGCACGGCTTGGTCGCGTTGTTCGTGCGCGGCGGTGCTGAGACGGTTGCGGAAGGTCTGTTCGCTTTCGCCTGCTTCGCTGTAAATTTTAAAGTCCGGCGCATAGAAAATCTCTAGGCTCTTGAATTGGCGCAAAGCGGTTTTGAGGCTGCGTTCCCATGCCGTCCAGCATTTGCTGTCGCCTAGGCTCGGCGGTGCAGGGTGGAAATGCGCCGGCTGTGTCGGGCTGCTTTGCAATTGCTCGAGATTAAGCGCCAGAGGAGCGGCTTGCGTCCAATCGATATCGCCATTTTCCTCTAGGGCGATATTGAGTAAGATTTTATTTTCAGTGCGGATATCGGCTTTGGCGTCTTGATAGAACAAGGTAGCGGAGGCAAGCAGGGTCGGAAAATAATGTGCCGGCGCGCCGTTTTTGCCGCCGGGCGCATAATAGGTGGCAATGCCATTGGGCAGCAGGGCGGGGGACTCATGCGCCGAATGAGGATGTTTGTCTTCTGAAGTCTTGTCGGCGCCGTTTGCGCTTTGGCTGAGTCGGCGGATATGTTCGGCGCCGAGCGGTCCTGCCAAATAGCTCATTGCCCAGCGGGTTTGCAGGATGCAGGGCGCATTTTCATGAATGTTTTTCATCAGGAATTGACGTTTGCCCAGTTGGTCGAACCATTGATCGAGTTCGGCGGCGTTTAAACCGGCTTCGCCTGCGCTGAGCAGACCTTCGCGCAGACGCTTGCGATCTTGCGCGGTTTGCAGGCGTCCGATAAACCATGTGCCGGCATTGGAAAGGGCTTTGTAGTCCAAATCAATCGGGTTTTGCGTGGACAGAACGAGTCCGAGACCAAAGGCGCGCGCCTGTTTGAGCAGGGTCAGGAAAGCGGCTTTGCTGGCGGGATTGCTGTTAGGCGGCAGATAGCCGGCGATTTCGTCCATATAGAGAATGGCGCGCAGGGTGGAAGTGCCTTGTTGGCGGCGCATCCAGGCAATCAGTTTCGCCAGCAGCAGGCTGACAAAATACATTCTTTCGCTGTCGCTTAAATGCGCGATGTTCAAAATGCTGGTTTGGGCGCGTTTTTCAGGACTGTAAAACAGGCTTTCGCAATCCAGCGCTTTGCCGCTGCGCCATTGGGCGAAGCCCGGTGCGGCAAGAAGGTTGTTCAGTCCTAAGGCAAGGGATTGGCGTGATTTTTCCGGAAAGACTTGCGAAAGCGGCAAGATGCCGATTTTTTCAAAAGGCGGTCGGCTGATGGCGGCAATTAAGCCGCCTAAGTCTATGCTTTGCTGCTGCGTCCAGAAATGATTGAATATGTGCGTGAGGAAGACATGCGCCGGCGACAGGCTGTCATTGTCTTGCTTAAGCAAGGCAAGCAGACTTGCCGCGCTGCTGTCAAGATAGTCGGCATAGGCTTCGCGATTGGTTTGAATTTCGGCGGGCGGCGGCGGGAAATCGCCGATTAGTGCCAGCGGCAGACCAAGGCTGCTGCCCGGCGTGTAGAGATGTACGGGATTGCCGGCTTTGAGCATTTGCATGCGTTCGCTGCTTTGTCCTGATTGTTCAATGCCTTGCCGCCATTGCTCGGCGGTGTTTTCCGCCCATGTCGGCGCATCGATGCCTTGCTGGGCTAAGATGTCGGCATCGGCATAAGGCAGAAAATCTTCTGCCTGCAAACGGGGAAAATTGAGCAAGAGATTGCCTAAATCGCCTTTGGGGTCAATGGCGATGACGGGGATATTGTCTAATGCCGCTTCTTCCAAGAGGCTGATGCCCAATCCGGTTTTGCCTGAACCGGTCATGCCGATAATCACGGCATGAGTGCATAAATCGGCGGCATCATAGAGCAGGGGGCGTTGCTCCGGCTGAATTTCATTGCCCAGATAAAATTGTCCGATGTTTTCAGGAATTTGATTCATGCGTCCTCCCATAAGGCGAGCAATGCGAGCAAATCCGCCTGCTCGATAAAAATGCTGGCTTGTTCGCGTACGGCGGGGCGGGCAATGACGCCGCCGTAGCCGATAACCACATCTGCCGCCGCTTTTCCGAGTGCGGCAACATCGCTCATACCGTCGCCGACTAAATGCAGGCTTTTGAATTGATGACGGGCTTTCCATTGCGCCACGATCTCGAATTTGCCGGCGGCGGTCGTTAAGGGGCTGGGCAGCACGCCGCGATAATTGCCCTGCACATCATAATCCAAGGCAACGGCGAAAATATCTTCCTCGGCAATGCCCAGCGATTGTCCGAAGGGCAGCACCGCGTCCAGTAAACCGCCGCTGACAATGCCGACCCGTACTCCTTTGTCCTGCAAATGGCGCACAATTTCTTGCGCATGCAGACAGGGATTGGCGGCATATAAATCCGCAATTGCCCGCACGTCGCTGCGGCTCGGGCGGATAATCTCCAGCCTTTTGGCGTAAACGGCTTCTAGCGGCACTTCGCCGTTCATGGCGCGGTCGGTAAGGGCGGCGATTTCGACACGACAATTTTTTGCCGCCGCCAGTTCGTCAATGCCTTCAATCGTGCTTAGGGTGGAATCGCAATCAAAAATAAGGGCTTGCGGCAGGGGGAAAAGAGGCATGGTCAATCCTGTGTGAGAAAAGCGGACAATAAAAAAGCCGGTTTTATCCGGCTTTTTTATGATGGCATTAGAGTGCGTTAATGCCTGAAGTAACGCCTTTTAAGGAAAATTCTACGGTTTGCTGCTGACCGCCGGCGAAGGTGGCGATTTGCAATTTATTACCTGCTTTGATTTTATTTAATATATCGCTTTCTAAAGGAATGGCAACATGGCAGCCGCCCGGCGAGCAGTAATCCAAGGGAACACTTTTCACTTCTTTCGTATCAACGGCAATGCCGATGCCGGCATGTAGGACTACGCCTAAAGGTACAGTAATGAATAAAACCGCCTGATTATTGGCTTCAGGCACTTTTCTAATCGCTAATAAGCCGACAACGGTACCGGCTTGGTTTTTCGCTTCTTGCATGATGCCGCACATGCCTTCTTGGCAAACGCCTTGCCAGTCGCCGTATTTTTGTCCGTTAGTAACGGCGGCTTGGGCGGCAAGACCGGTGCCTAAAACGGCGGCAATCAAGAGTTGTTTGAATTTCATGGTTCCTCTCCATATAAATGAAAATTTGTATCAGTGTATCAATTATATCGTCTTAGGCAAGCAGATTTTCATTTCGCAATGCTTGGCGCAGCCGAGCGGGATGCGATGCCTATGCTATGATGCCTTATTTTCAGGAATCTTTATGCGGATAAAAATTTGCGGTTTAAGCTGCGCGGAAGATGTGCAGGCGGCGGCGGCGGCGGGGGCGGATGCTTTGGGTTTTGTCTTTTATCCGCCTTCAAAACGCGCGGTTTCGATTGAAGAGGCGGCGGCATTGTTATCGGCGGTGCCGCCTTTTGTGCAAAGCGTAGGGCTGTTTGTGAATCCTGAAGCGGCATTTGTGCGGGCGGTATTAGAGAAAGTGCCGCTGGAGGTCTTGCAATTTCACGGTCAGGAAGAAGCGGCATTTTGCGCTGGTTTCGGGCGGCGTTGGATTAAGGCGGTGCCGATGCAGGATTTGCCCGACAGCGCTGCGGTTGTGCAGTATTGCAGCGCTTATGCGCAGGCGGACGGTTTTTTATTAGATGCTTTCGGGGCGCAATCCAACGGTGGAAGTGGGAAAGTATTTGATTGGAAAAAGATTCCCGCGGTGTCTAAAGCGCTGATTCTGGCGGGCGGCTTGAATGTCGAGAATGTGGCGGCGGCGGTAAAAGCGGTGCGTCCTTGGGCGGTCGATGTGTCTTCGGGTGTGGAAAGTGCGCCGGCACGGAAATCATTTGCTAAAATGCAGGCTTTTATTTCTCAAGCAAGAGCAGCAGCTTTATGACAGATTATTATCAATATCCTGATGCACGCGGTTATTTCGCCCAATTCGGCGGACAATTTGTTGCCGAAACCTTAATGCAGGCCGTCTTGGAATTGCAGGATGCTTATGAAAGCGCGCGCAATGAGCCTGCTTTTTGGCAGCGTTATCGCGAGGAATTGCGCCATTATGTCGGACGTCCCTCGCCTTTGTATTTCGCCAAACGTTTGAGCGAACGCGTAGGCGGCGCGGAAATTTGGCTGAAACGTGAGGATTTGAATCATACGGGCGCGCATAAGGTCAATAATACAATTGGGCAAGCCTTGTTGGCGGAGCGTTTGGCAAAACGGCGCGTGATTGCCGAAACCGGCGCGGGACAGCATGGCGTGGCAACGGCGACGGTTGCCGCACGTTTGGGCTTGGAATGCGTGGTCTATATGGGCGCTGATGACGTGCAGCGTCAAGCGCCGAATGTCTATCGCATGAAATTGCTCGGCGCGGAAGTGGTGGCGGTGAAATCCGGCTCGCGGACGCTCAAAGATGCGATGAACGAGGCGATGCGCGATTGGGTCGCCCATATCGACGACACGTTTTACATCATCGGCACGGTGGCAGGTCCGCATCCTTATCCGATGTTGGTGCGCGATTTTCAAAAAGTTATCGGCGAGGAAGCCAAAGCGCAATGTCAAGAGCAATTCGGCGCTTTGCCCGATGCGGTAGTGGCTTGCGTCGGCGGCGGCTCGAATGCGATCGGGCTGTTCTATCCTTTCTATGACGATGCCGGCGTGCGCATTATCGGTGTGGAAGCAGGGGGGCGCGGTTTGCATACGGACGAACATGCCGCGCCTTTAAGTGTCGGCGCGCCCATCGGCGTGCTGCACGGCAACCGCACGCGGATTATGAGCAATGAAGACGGACAAATCACCGCAACGCATTCGATTTCCGCCGGTTTGGACTACCCCGGCGTCGGACCCGAGCATGCCTTTTTGCAAGCCAGCGGCCGCGCCGAATATGTGGCGGCGACAGATGAGGAAGCCTTGGCGGCCTTCCATGATTTATGTCATTTGGAAGGGATTATTCCTGCTTTAGAATCCGCGCACGCCTTGGCGCATGCGATGAAATTGGCAAAAGAATTGGGCAAGGGCAAGCGCATTGTGGTCAATCTCTCAGGGCGCGGCGACAAAGACATTAATACGATTGCCGCCTTAGACGGCATCACTTTGTGAGGTAAGCATGAGTAAGAGAATGGAGGCGGTTTTCGCCGCTTTGGCAGAAAACGGTCGCAAAGCATTGATTCCCTATATTTCTGCCGGCGATCCGCTGCCGGAACAGTGTGTGAACGTGATGCATGCCTTGGTGGCGGGCGGAGCGAATATTCTGGAATTGGGCATTCCTTTCTCCGACCCTGCCGCAGACGGCGAAACGATTCAATTAGCTAATGAGCGTGCTTTGGCGCGCGGCGTGAGTCTGCCGGATGTTTTGGCGATGGCGGCGGAATTTCGCCAGCAGGACAGCGCAACGCCGATTGTTTTAATGGGTTATTTGAACAGTTTTGAGCGGCGCGGCTTTGCCCAGAGCATGCAGGCGGCGGCGCAAAGCGGCGTGGATGCGGTCATTTTGGTCGATTGCCCGATTGAGGCTTTGCCGGATTATGCGGCGGACTTGAGCGCGAATAATATGACCGCGATTCAATTATTGGCGCCTACCACCGGCGCCGAGCGGCAACATAAAATTATCGCCGCTGCAGAAGGCTTTATTTACTATGTATCTTTGCGCGGCGTCACGGGCAAACAGGAAGCGCAGGCGCAAGCGATTCGCCATGCGGTAGAAGACATCAAAACTCAAACAAAAACGCCTGTCTGCATTGGCTTCGGCATTCGCGACGGCGCTACCGCCAAGGCAATGGCGGCATTTGCCGACGGTGTGATTATCGGTTCGGCTTTGGTCGCCAAATTATGGCAGGCCGCGCAAGAGGGGCAGGATGTGTCGCAGGCGGCAAGAACATTTGTAGAAACTATCCGACAAGCTCTGGATAATTGAGAGGAAAAACATGGGTTGGTTTGATAATTTGATGCCCTCGCGTATCAAAACCAAAAATAAAAATCAGCAAATTCCGGACGGTTTATGGCTGAAGTGCAGCAGTTGCAGCCGTACCTTGTATCGGCAAGACGTGAAAAACGCGCAATATGTCTGCCCCGAATGCGAGCATCATATGCGCATCAGCGCACGCGAGCGTTTGCAGAATCTTTTTGATGCGGATACGGAAATTCAAGAAATTGCCAAAGAATTGCAGCCGATTGATTTTTTGAAATTCAAAGACAGCAAACGCTACAAAGATCGGATTAGCCAAGCCAATAAGGCCAGCGGCGAAAGCGATGCGCTGATTGCCATGGCAGGCAAAATTTTAGGGCGCGATTTCACGGCGGCGGCTTTCGAATTTTCCTATATGGGCGGTTCGATGGGCTCTGTGGTGGGCGAACGCTTTGTGCGCGCGGTGGAACATGCCATTGCACATAAAACGCCCTTTGTCTGCTTTGCCGCCAGCGGCGGCGCACGGATGCAGGAGGGCTTGACCTCTTTGATGCAAATGGCGAAAACCTCCGCCGCACTAACGCAGCTGCATAAGGCGGGATTGCCCTTTATCTCGGTCTTAACCGATCCCACGATGGGCGGGGTGTCCGCTTCTTTTGCCATGTTGGGCGATTTGATTATCGCCGAGCCGGGCGCTTTAATCGGCTTTGCCGGCCCGCGCGTGATTGAGCAAACGGTGCGCGAAACCTTGCCCGAAGGCTTCCAGCGTAGCGAATTTTTACTTGAAAAAGGTGCGATTGATATGATTGTCGATCGTCGCCGTATGCGCGAAGAATTGGCAGGCATCTGTGCCATGTTGCTGAACGAGGCGGCGCCGGAATATGACTGCGAGCCGGTGCTTGTCAGCGCAAAAACGGAAATGGCCGAGGCGGCGCCTAGCGATATTGCCGAAGAATCTGCGCAAGATGATTTGCAGGAAACGGCGGCGGACAGCGGCGGCATTGCCCATCCCGTGCGCGAAGAGGCGGCAGAAGCCGCAGCACAGCACAGCCAAGAAGCGGTCGTATCTGAGAATGAGAAGAGTGCAGAAGAGAAATCATGAGTATGGTAGCCGCACCGCGCGGGCAAAATGATTTGGCGGCTTGGTTGGCTTGGCAGGAACAGGCGCATCCGAAAAGTTGGGATTTGGGATTAACGAGAATTTCGGCGGTCTGGCAGGCTTTGGGCGCACCGCGTCTAGCCGATTACATTCTCAGCATTGCCGGCACGAACGGCAAAGGTTCCTGCGTGGCGTGGGCGGAGGCAATCTGTCAAGTGGCAGGCGTTTCTACGGCGAGTTTTACCTCGCCGCATTTGCTCGATTACCGCGAGCGGATTCGTTTTGACGGACAAATGGTCGATGCGGCGGAACTTTGTGCCGCCTTTGACGCGGTCGATATCGCACGCGGCGAGATTTCTTTAAGCTATTTCGAATGGTCCGCTTTGGCAGCCTTTTATTTGATGGCGCAAAAGCGACCGCAAGTCGCGATTTTGGAAGTCGGCTTAGGCGGGCGTTTGGACGCGGTCAATTTGATTGATGCGGATGCCGTTGTATTGACAAGAATCGGTTTGGATCATCAGCAATGGCTGGGCGAAACGGTAGCGGAAATTGCCGCCGAAAAAGCCGGGATTATGCGGCAGGGGCAAAAAATCTTCTTTGCCGATCACAATGCGCCTGCCGCTTTGTTTGATGCCGCGCAAGCCTTGCATACGCCGGTCATGCAATACGGACGCGATTTCAGCGTGCAAGCGGCGCCAGATAGCCTGTCTTTGCATTTGCCGCAGGCGGTATTTGCAGATTTGCCCTTGCCGGCTTTATTGCAAGGTGCGCATCAATACGGGCATTTTGCCGCCGTTGCCGCGGCTTTGGCAGACTGCCTGCCGCTGAATCGGGCGGTGCTGAGTCAGGCATTAAGACAGGCGTATAATCCCGCGCGTCTGATGCTTAAAGATGGGCGTCCGCGCTATGTGATTGATGTGGCGCATAATCAGGACAGCGCCGAAGTATTGGCGGCTTTTTTGCGTCGTATCCGCCGCCCGCAGGAGCGTTTTCATATCGTCTGCGGTATGTTGGCAGATAAGGATCATGCCGCGATTGTGGCGCATCTTGCAGAAGTCGGCGATGCTTGGTATTTTGCCTCTTTGCAAGGCGCGCGCGGCAGCGATGCGGCGGAAATTGCCGCGCAAGTCGCGCCGCTCTTAATCGGCAAAACCGTCGCGGCATATGAGGATGTGCAAGGCGCATTGGCGGCGGCAGTGCGGCAGGCGGCAGAGAATGATGCGATTGTAATAATGGGGTCTTTTGTGACGGTAACTGAAGTCTTAACTCAATGGAATAGTAATGAATAAATGGTTGGCACGCGCTTTAGGCGTGATTATTCTCGCGGTGGTTGCTGTGTTTTTTTATGACGGCTGGTTTAATCCCAAAGTGCCGCCTGCAATATTGGAGGGTAAAAAAAACGAAGAGGTAATCGCCTTGACGCCTGAGGGACGCAAAACCCTAGCGGAACAAGGTCCTTCCGAAACCGCTCAGCCGCCGCAGCCCGAGATTTCCCTGACTTCTTTGCAGGGTATGGAAAGCGATAGAGGTGCGCCGCCGGTCTTGGCAAGTCCGAATCAAAGCACGGATAGCAGCTCGAATATGCCCGAAACTCATGCGCCGCCGGCAGCACAGAGCAATCAAAGCGCAGCGACAGCGCAAAATAACAATATTCAATTAGAAAGCTTGGCGAATGCCCAAAGCAATAATAGGGCGGCAACATCGTCTGCAACGGCTCCTGCCAAGCCAACTGCCGCTCCGTCTGCGCAAGCACAGGGCTCGACATGGATTCAAGCCGGCTCTTTCGGCGAAAAAGCCAATGCCGACCGTTTAGCAGAAAATATTCGCAGCAAACGCTTGCCTGCAATCGTGGAGCCTGCGACCGTAAATGGTCGAACCTATCATCGCGTCTATGTCGGTCCGATTGCGAGCAACCGTCTAACAGACATTTTAGACAGTTTGTCGGCAATGGGTGTGAAAGCGCGGCAGATTAATCGTTGAGGACATTATGGATTTACAGGGTTTAAATATTTTTGATTTGGGATTGGGCGGTATTGTCCTGATTTCCGCCATTATCGGCATCGCACGCGGTTTGCTGCGCGAGATGTTGTCGCTTGTGGCATGGGTAGCGGCTTTATGGGCGGCATTTACCTTTGCGGAAATGGTTTCCCAACAATTTGTGCAGCAAGTTATCAGCGATAAGCATATCGCCTATATCGCTTCTTTCGGCAGCGTATTTTTACTGGCTTTATTTTTAATCGGGCTGTTGAATTTATTGATTACTTCTTTATTCAAAGCCACAGGATTAGGCGGTTTTGATCGTTTATTGGGTATGCTCTTCGGTCTGGCGCGCGGGGCGATTATCGGCGCGGTGCTAATCTTTTTCGCGCGTTTATATCCCGGGATTGAAAAATTGCCTTCTTGGCAGCAATCGCAATTGGTGCCGGGTTTTTCCAATCTTGCCAATTGGGGGATTAAGCGCATTCCCGAACATGTGCGCGCCTATGCCGACTCGTGGATGAATCCGAATGAAGTAGTGATTTTACCTGCGCAAACGCCGAACACAGAGAGACAAAATCATCCTGCGACGATCGAACTCTCTTCGCTTAATGCCGTTGAAAATTCTCAGGCGGCGCGTCCTCAATTGAGTGCCGAGCAAGCCCGTCAGCAAAGTGTGCAAAGCAATGCTTTGTCCAATATTGCCAATCCCGAAGCGGAAAACGCAGGTCTGCGTTTGGAATCTTTGCAAGATCAGAATTATGAAGGCGAGATCGAGGCCGTGCCGGAAGAGGACGAAAGCGGTATTGCGCCGCTGCAATTAGAATCGCTGCAACCTTAGGAATATTATGAGCAAACTAAACAAAGCCCGATTTGAAACTCGTGCCATCCGCGAAGCCGAGCAGCGCGGCGCATTTAACGAGCATTCGCCCGCCCTACATCTGACTTCGTCTTATGTGTTCAGCGATGCGCAAAATGCCGCCGATATTTTTGCAGAACGCATCCGCACCTTTAGCTACAGCCGTTTTGCCAATCCGACCGTCAGCATGTTTGAAGAAAAAATGGCTTTGTTGGAAGGCGGGGCAAGAGCAACCGCTACGTCAACCGGCATGGGCGCGATTTTAACCTTGCTGATGGCGGAATTATCCGCCGGCGATCATGTGGTCTGTTCGCGCAATTGCTTTGGCTCGACCTTAAACATGATTGGCAAGACTTTTGCCAAATTCAGCGTGGACAGCACCTTGGTGGACTTGCAGAGTCTTGAGCAATGGCAGGCGGCGATTCGCCCCAATACCAAACTGTTTTTTCTGGAAACCCCTGCCAATCCCTTGTTGGATATCGGCGATATTGCCGCATTAAGCGCATTGGCGCATCAGCATGGGATTAAAGTGGTGGTGGATAATTGCTTGGCAACGCCTTATTTGCAGCAGCCCTTGGTATTAGGGGCGGATTATTCCGTGCATTCCGCCACCAAATACATTGACGGGCAGGGACGTGCCTTAGGCGGCTGCATTATCAGCAAAACCGAAGAAGACGGCGAGAAGATTTATCAGCTCATGCGCAGCTGCGGCACCACGATGGGTGCATTTGAGGCATGGTTATTCGTCAAAAGTTTGGAAACCTTGGCGCTGCGTATGGACAAACACAGCCACAATGCTTTGCAGATTGCCCAATGGTTGGAAGAGCAGACGGCGGTGAAGCGCGTCTTCTATCCGGGCTTGCCCAGCCATCCGCAACATCAATTAGCCAAAGCGCAAATGCCGCGCGGTTTTGGCGGCATGGTCAGCTTTGAGCTGCAAGGCGGCAAAGAAGCCGCTTGGCATCTGATTGACAACAGCCAATGGTTGTCGATTACGGGCAATTTGGGCGATACCCGCACCACGATTACCCACCCTGACACCACCACGCATTTTCGCGTTGCCCAAGAAGAAAAAGACCGTGTCGGCATCACCGGCGGCATTATCCGCTTATCGATCGGCTTAGAGCATGTCGAAGATATTCAAACCGCGCTCAGCCAAGGATTGCCCGCCTAAATGCCCTCCGAAGCCTCTGCATCAAATCCGTCGGCACCGCACCGCTTTCTGCCATATCTCTTAGCGGTGTCGGCATTTATGCAGATGTTGGATGCCACCATTCTCAATACCGCCTTGCCCAGTATTGCCGCGGATTTGCAGGAATCGCCCCTGCGCATGCAATCCGCCGTGATTTCCTATGCCCTGACCTTGGCACTTATCATGCCGCTTTCGGGTTATTTATGCGATCGCTTCGGCACAAAGCGCATTTTCGGCGGCGCGATATTCGTCTTTATTTTAGGTTCTTTGCTTTGTGCGGCGGCGCAGAATTTAACTATGTTAGTCGCTGCGCGTATCGTACAAGGCATTGGCGGTGCGATGCTGCTGCCCGTGCCGCGCATGATTATGATGCGCGCCTATAGCAAGGACAGATTGCTGAATATCCTCAATATTATGCTTATGCCGGCTTTGGTTGGGCCTATTCTTGGGCCTTTGGTCGGCGGCTATTTGGTCGATTATGCCAGTTGGCATTGGATTTTTCTGATTAATGTGCCGATAGGGCTGCTCGGATTGTTCCTGACCTTTAAAATCATGCCGGATTTCTATGCCGTCGGGCAGATTCATCCCTTAGATATCAGCGGCTTCCTGCTCTTTGCTTTTGCCGCCGCTGGACTGACTTTTGCCGCGGAAATCTTCATATATCCGAGACTCAGAATGTATGCCTTGATGCTATTCTTACTCGGTATTGCCAGTTTATATGTCTATTGGCGCCATGCGCACCACGACCCCGAGCCGCTCTATCAGCCGAATTTATTGCAGGTACGCACCTATCGCCTCGGTTTATTGGGCAATATGCTCAGCCGTTTGGGCATGAGTGCAGTGCCTTTTTTATTGCCGCTCTTATTTCAAGTCGCTTTTGCTTACAGCGCCTCCGCTTCCGCTTGGATGTTGGCGCCGATTGCCGTAGCCACTATGTTGGCAAAACCGTTCATCAAATCTTTAATGCGGCGCTTCGGTTATCGCCGCGTCTTGATCATGAATACGCGCTTATTGGGCATATTGATTGCCTTATTGGCATTTTTGGATGCGGATACGCCGATCGTGCCGGCAATCATATTGCTTTTTATCATGGGCGCTTCTAACTCCATTCAATTTACTTCCATGAATACCATTGCCTTATCCAATTTGCGTGCTTGGCAAACCGGCAGCGGCAATAGCCTTTTGGCGGTTAATCAGCAATTATCGATTGCTTTCGGTATTGCCTTCGGCGCGATGTTATTAAATCAGTTAAGCGCCAATCCGGCTTTTCAGGATGATTTGCCGCAGGCTTTTCGTTACACCTTTATGATTTTAGGCGGCGTAACCTTTCTCTCCAGTTGGGTCTTTCGCGCTTTGCATCCGCGTGACGGTTCGAGTTTGGTAGGGGTGAAATAGCGACAGCCTTTCATTGCAAAACAAATTTGCAATGAAAGGCTGGAAAAGACTAAAAATTAGAATTTTGCGATGAATTCCGCATAGGCTTTGATAAAGCCCTGCAAAGTGGCTTTTGCCGCTTCGCTGACCAGTTCGCCATTTTCATCGAATGCGCCGGCGAAGATGCCGCCGATTGTAGCTGCAAAGGGCGCAACCGGCATGTTGACATAGGTGCTGGCAGCAATGGTACGCAGGGCGTCGACGGCGCGATTGCTGCCGCTGGCATTAACGCTCATCAGTCCTAAAGGTTTGCCGATCCACAGACTTTGTCCTGCCGGACGTGAGACCACATCGATGGCGTTTTTGATCATCGCAGAATAGCTGCCGTTATGCTCGGGGCTGACCCAAATCACGGCATCGGCGGCTTTGATCGCTTCGCGTACGCGCGTATAGGTCGGCACTTCCTGCTCGTCCGAATCGCGGTCATAAAGCGGTAAATCACCGATTTCCACGATATTAAGCTCTAGATTTTCCGGTGCGATTTTTTGCAGATGCTTGACTGCCAGATGGTTAAAAGAAGTCTTACTGGCTGAGCCAATCAGAACCGCAATGTGTTTAGTCATAGTTTACTCTCTTGTTTAGGGTTAGAAATGAGGCAGCTGCCCGAAGAGGCGCAGCTGCTCGGCGTTTATTTAAGTCGGCTGAGGTCGCGTACTGCGCCTTTGTCGGCACTGGTGGCGAAGTGTCCGTAGATTTTCAATGCGGTGGATACTTTGCGCGGGCGCGGTGCGGCGGGTTGCCAGCCTTTGGCGTCTTGTGCGCTACGGCGCGCCGCCATTTCTTCTTCGCTGATGTCCAAACGGATGCTGCGCTCGGGAATGTTGATGTGAATGGTGTCGCCGTCGCGTACCAAGCCGATGGCGCCGCCTGCCGCGGCTTCGGGTGAGGCATGCCCGATGGAGAGTCCGCTGGTGCCGCCTGAGAAACGTCCGTCGGTCAGCAGGGCGCAGTCTTTGCCTAGGCCCATGGATTTCAGATAGCTGGTCGGGTAGAGCATTTCCTGCATGCCCGGCCCGCCGCGCGGTCCTTCGTAGCGGATAATGACGACATCGCCGGCTTTGACTTTGCGTTTTAAGATGCCTTGCACGGCATCGTCTTGGCTTTCAAAAACAATGGCTTTGCCGCTAAAGCGGTGGATGCTTTCGTCCACGCCGGCGGTTTTGACCACGCAACCGTTTTCGGCGATATTGCCGTAGAGCACTGCCAGTCCGCCTTCTTGGGAATAGGCGTGTTCGATGCTGCGGATGCAGCCTTGCGCGCGGTCGTCATCGACGCTGTCGTAGCGGCAGTCCTGCGAGAAGGCGGTTTGTGAGCGCAGCCCCGCCGGTCCTGCTTTATAAAATTCGACTACTTCTGCATCAGGTTGGTTTTTCAAATCATAATGCGCAATGGCTTCGCCTAGGCTGCGGCTGTGTACGGTCGGCAAATCGGCATGAATCAGACCGGCGCGGTTAAGTTCGGCAAGAATGTTCATGATGCCGCCGGCGCGATGTACGTCTTCGATATGGTAGTCCGGCACATTGGGCGCGACTTTGCACAGTTGCGGAATTTTGCGCGACAGGGCGTCAATATCTTGCATGGTATAAGATACTTGCGCTTCTTGCGCGGCGGCGAGTAAATGCAAAATGGTATTGGTGGAGCCGCCCATGGCAATGTCTAACGTCATCGCGTTTTGGAAGGCTTCGTATGTGGCGATGCTGCGCGGCAGGATGCTCTCGTCGCCTTCATCATAATAGCGTTTGCAGAGGGCGACGATTTGGCGTGCTGCTTGTAAGAACAATTGTTTGCGATCGGCGTGGGTGGCGAGCACCGTACCGTTTCCGGGCAGGGATAAGCCCATGGCTTCAGTGAGGCAGTTCATGGAATTGGCGGTAAACATGCCCGAGCAGGAGCCGCAGGTCGGGCAGGCGTTTTTCTCGAATTCGTCCACGACCGCATCATCGGCATTGGGATCGGCGGCATAAACCATGGCATCGACCAGATCGAGTTTATGTTCGGATAATTTGGTTTTGCCGGCTTCCATCGGGCCGCCGGAGACGAAAATGGTGGGAATATTTAAGCGCATCGCCGCCATCAGCATGCCGGGGGTGATTTTGTCGCAGTTGGAAATGCAGACCATGGCGTCGGCGCAATGCGCATTGACCATATATTCCACGCTGTCGGCGATAATGTCGCGGCTAGGTAGGGAATACAGCATGCCGTCATGCCCCATGGCGATGCCGTCGTCCACGGCGATGGTATTGAATTCTTTTGCTACCGCGCCCGCCGCCTCAATTTCTTTGGCAACCAGTTGTCCCATGTCTTTCAAATGCACATGACCAGGGACGAATTGGGTAAAGCTATTGACCACGGCAATAATCGGCTTTTTAAAATCCGCATCCGTCATGCCGGTGGCGCGCCATAGAGCGCGCGCACCCGCCATATTGCGTCCGGCGGTAGAAGTATGCGAACGCAGAGGAATTTTGCGACTCATGATGTATCCTTCTTTATGATTTATGGTTGATTTTGAAGATTTTGGCTGTCGTAGCGACGCACATTAGGGATTTGCTCATTGGCAAAAGGCTGATTGAGATGATTGATTTGATTATTGATTTCAAACATCGTCACCACTTGCGCTACACCTGAAACGCGGCTCGCCACATTGGCAATGGCATTGGCTTCTTGCTGAGTCACAATACCCATCAGATAAGTGATGCCGTGTTCGGTAACCACTTTGACGCGATTGGGATTAAAGCCCTCGACTTTGACATCTAACATCACGGTTTTGACTTTGGCTGTTTGCGCGGCATCGTAGCTGCGGTTAATCAAACTGCTCATCGGTCCGATAATCATATGGTTATTCACATTCACCGTGCCTTCCATTGCCCGCGCTACCGTTTCAATATCTTGGCGAATGGTTTCATTTGCCGCCTCGCCGGTGAGCAAGACTAAGCCGTTGAAGGTATTGACGTTGACATGGCTGTTTTCTGCCAAACGCGGAATGCTGGCAATGCGGTTGCTGATATAGAGTTGTAAGGTTTTATCATCAATGACGGTGCCGGTAGTGCGGCGGTCGTCGGCAATCATCACGCCGGTTGCGGCGCCGCCCACGAGCAAAGGCGCACAGCCTTGCAAAAACGCTGCGCTTAGCGCAGTCAATAAAGCGATCTTTTTCATTTCATTCCCCTAAAGCGAAAAGCTTGCATTATAGCGATTTTGCAGGCTATGTGTGTATTTAAGGTTTTTAAACATATTGTACTTTTTTTTAAAATTACAACAATGGGATATGATTTTTAATGTATGATACCTGAGATGAGGTCATTATTGACATTAAAAACCGGCTGTTGAAAGCAGCCGGTTTTTAATCGATTGGATTTAAAATTAAGTTAAAAAGAGATAAGCAAAAATAGCGGTAATGATGCCGTAAAGCAGCATTGGAATAATGGTTTTTTTGATAATAGCCCCTTCTTGATTTTTCACGTTCAATACCGAGCAAACTGCGACAATATTATTGATGCAGACCATATTGCCCATTGCTCCACCCACGGATTGCGCCGCAAGAACAGTCGTCGGATTCAGACCTGTCTGCTGGGCGATTTCATATTGAATCGTGCCGAAGGTTAAATTGGATACCGTATTCGAGCCGGAGAAAAATGAGCCGATAGCCCCCAGATAAGAGGCGAAATATATCCAATTATCTTTTGTCAATTCGGCGAATTCTCTGCCGATAACTTTGACCATCGATTTATCCCCGCCCGCCATCATCAGCTTGACCATGATTAATGCGCCGATTAATGCAATCAAGGGTTTGAATGTTTGGAACAAGGTGCCGATATAGACATGAAAACTTCTTTTCATATTGGTTCTGAAGAATAGCAAGGATGCCCAGACGGTAACGACAAACGGAATAAAGGCGGGAACGTATAAGAATTTATAGCTTTCGCTGATATTCGTGCCGAACAGATTGTTGAAATTGAAAATCAGCGCCTGACTTAATTGGAAATCAAATAAACCGTTAATAGAAAATCCCCAAATCGGCGTATTGTCATTGAGCATATCTTTGAACGGCAATTGCTTGATACGGGTAAGAATTAAGATTGTCATCAACATAATTAAAGGAAACAGCGCTTTTAAGACAATATTGAATGCCAAAGGCGAGGTTTTATTTTCCTGTCCTTCTTTGCTTAGTCCCCAGCCTTTATTGGCAACAAAAACTGAAATACCCAAGCCGATGGCGCCGGCAACCAATGAAGGAAATTCTTCATTAAATTGTGCCAAAATAACATAAGGAATGGTACAGCTTAAAATGGAAATATAAATAAAGCCGATGTTTTCTTTTATTTGTTTGTTCGAAACAATAAAGCGCAAGGCAATGATAGGAATGATAAAGCCTGCAACAAAATGGATTAATGCGGTTTTTTGCCCGATTTCAATAACTTGCTCCATGTTGATGCTGTAAGGCGCGGTCATTAAGGGCTTCATGCCGAACCAAGTGGGCGTGCCGACGGCGCCGAAAGATACCGGCACGGAGTTCATGACGAGGGCGAAGACGGCGACTTTGAAAGGACTAAAGCCTAAGCCCATTAAAATCGGCGCGGCGATGGCGGCAGGAGTGCCGAATCCGGAAGCGCCTTCAATCATAAAGGCAAATGCCCAGCCGATAATCATTAATTGCGCAACGGGATTGGGATTGATATTGCTTAACCAATGACGGATATTATTGGTACAACCAGTTTCCTCCATCATGCGGTTAAAGAAAATCGCGCCGAAAATAACCGTAATCGGTGTGGCGGCATTAATGATGCCGGCGCCGACATAGGCGCTTAATTCGATAAAATTGGATTGGAAATATAAGAGCTGAATTAAAAATACTAAAGCGGCAATTAATGGCAATGCATGATAAGAAGGCATTGCATTTTTCTTAATCATCAGAAAGATTAATAGTATGATGGGAAAAATACTGAGTACGAGATCCATGATAATTATCCTTTGCTGGTGTATAGGGTTTCTAGGGGTTAAAATTAAATTATGTTTATCTTGTAAAATAATTTGGTATAATTTTATTTTAAAACGTAGAAATAATGGAAAAGCATTTTATTATCGAGAATAAAATGCTTTTTTGTTGTTTAGAAAGTGCCGGGGACGAGAATTTCTTTTCCAACTTTTTTAATATCCGTATGTCCGCAGAATGCCATCGTGATATCCATCTCATTGTAAATAATTTCCAAACAGCGTCTGACGCCGTCCTCGCCGTAGGCACCTAAGCCGTATAAAAAGGCTTTGCCGATCATGGTGCCTTTGGCGCCCAAAGCCATGGTTTTCAGCACGTCTTGTCCGCTGGTAATACCGCTGTCAAGCCAGACTTCTATGTTATTGCCAACGGCAGAAACAATCTCCGGCAAGGCTTTGATGGAAGAGAGCGCGCCGTCTAATTGCCGACCGCCATGGTTGGAAACGACTAAGGCATCTGCTCCGCTTTGTGCCGCTTTTTCAGCATCTTCCGCCGTCATCACGCCTTTGATGATTAATTTTCCGTCCCATAAATCTTTGATTCTTGCGACATCGTCCCAGCTGAGTTTCGGGTCGAATTGCTCTGTCGTCCAAGAAGAAAGCGAGGACATATCGCTGACGTTTTTCGCATGACCGACAATATTACGGAATGTACGGCGTTGCGTGCCAAGCATTTTCAAACACCATTCAGGCCGCAGAGCTAAATCTAGCATGTTGAGCAAAGTCGGTTTCGGCGGTGCGGATAAGCCGTTTTTGATGTCGCGATGGCGTTGTCCGAGTACTTGTAGATCGACGGTCAGAACGAGCGCCGAGCAATGCGCGGCTTTAGCGCGGCTGATGAGATTTTGCATGAATTCGCGGTCTCTCATGACATATAGCTGAAACCAAAACGGTTTCTCCGTATTTTCTGCTACATCTTCAATCGAGCAGATAGACATGGTGGACAGGCAGAAGGGAACGCCGAATTTTTCCGCAGCGCGTGCGGCATGAATTTCGCCGTCGGCATGCATCATGCCGGTAAAACCTGTCGGTGCAATGGCGACAGGCATTTTGACGGTTTCGCCGACCATAGTCGTTTCTAAGCTGCGGTTGGTCATATCGATCAAAATTTTCTGGCGGAATTTAATCTCGTCGAAATCGCGGCTGTTATGGCGCAGGGTGTTTTCCGTCCATGAACCTGAGCGCGTGTAGTCGAAAAACATTTTTGGCACTTTGCGGCGAGCAATACGGCGCAAATCTTCTATGTTTGTGATTTTTTTGAGGTCTTTAGCCATCATTTTTCCTTTTTTATTGTTGCATTAAAGTTGAGAAGTATTCATTTTTACGCAATCATTAGGAAAAAACAATAAGTTTAAAAGAAAATCTGTAGGATCAGGTTGTTCAAATTAATGTTGTTTTGTTTAAATTGCATGATAAGTGTTTGTTTATTCTATTTTTTATACTTATTTGAATTTGTTAATAACGATATGAAAATATATATTTTAAACAATTGAATACTAAGAAATAGAATGTGATGGGGTTTATAATAATTGTTACATTATTTTATTGTAATGGATATGGTCGAAGCAGTGTAAAGCGATGCAAGGTGGTGAACCGCAGACATAACGAGCGCATGACAAAGCGATCAATTCCGTAGTACTCCAATGAGTAAACTATAGTCAAAGAATTGAAAAAGTATTACAGCGTTGGCTCGCCTTGCCGTACGCTCTTGTACTGTCTGCGGCTTGCCGCCTTGTACTACTTTTTCACTTCTCCGACTATATATAGTTGAAGAATTGAAAAAGGACACAAGGTGGCAAGTGGCAAGCATCGCAGAAATTAAAGCAAGCTGAGTCTAATCTGTAACTCTTTTCGAATTCTTTGACTATATACAATCAGTGTTATAGTCTCTTAACTTCAAAATGAGATTATTCTAAGCGCTTCTCCTGACAAAATGTGTATCTCTAAGTCTCATTTTGAAGTTAAGGTACTATAGATTCCCTATATGTTTATTCTGATACGTCAAAATCATGTGACATTTTGTCCTTAATTGACTATAGTTGTTTTTTGTAAAGCTCGGATGTCGTATATTTAAGCTTGGTCGATATAAATCATTTTTTCCAAGGCTTTGATTTGGTCGCGCAGGGCGGCGGCTTTTTCAAATTCCAAATCGCGAGCATGCGCCAGCATGTCTTTTTCCAGTTTTTTCATCAGTTTTTCCGCTTCCGCCGCGCTCATTTGCTCAGGTGCTTTGCCGCTTTTTTCTTGGTGGGCTTTTTTCGCTTTGACGGCGATATTCGCGCCTTCCATCACATCCGCGACTTTTTTGCGGATGGTCTGCGGCGTGATGCCGTGGGCATTATTGTGCGCGATTTGTTTTTCGCGGCGGCGCGCGGTTTCGTCCATGGCTTTTTGCATGGATTGGGTGATGCGGTCGGCATAGAGAATCGCCATGCCGTTGGCGTTGCGCGCAGCGCGTCCGATGGTTTGAATCAGGGCGCGTTCGCCGCGTAAAAAGCCTTCTTTGTCGGCATCGAAGATGGCGACTAAGGAGACTTCCGGCATGTCCAAGCCTTCGCGCAGCAGGTTGATGCCGACTAGGACGTCAAATTCGCCTAAGCGCAGGTCGCGGATGATTTCCATGCGCTCGACGGTGTTGACGTCGCTGTGGATATAGCGCACGCGCACGCCGTGTTCCATGAGGAAGTCGGTTAAATCTTCGCTCATTTTTTTGGTCAGGGTGGTGATGAGTACGCGTTCGTCAATGGCGGCGCGTTTGCGGATTTCGCTTAGTACGTCATCGACTTGTATGGATACGGGGCGGACTTCGACGACGGGGTCGAGCAAACCGGTGGGGCGCACGACTTGTTCAATGATGTCGCCGCTTTTCGCCAGTTCGTAAGCGCCGGGGGTGGCGGAGATGTAGATGGTTTGCGGGGCGATGGCTTCAAATTCTTCAAAGCGCAGCGGGCGGTTATCTAGGGCGGAGGGCAGACGGAAGCCGTATTCGACTAGGGTTTCTTTGCGCGAGCGGTCGCCGCGGTACATGCCGTTGAGCTGGGGAATGGTTACGTGGCTTTCGTCGATAATCAGCAGGGCATCGGGCGGCAGGTAGTCGTGCAGGGTCGGCGGCGGTTCGCCGGCGGCGCGTCCCGAAAGGTAGCGCGAGTAGTTTTCCACGCCCGAGCAGTAGCCCAATTCCTGCATCATTTCAATGTCAAAGCGGGTGCGTTGTTCCAGACGTTGCATTTCCACGAGTTTGTTTTGTGCCTGCAATTGGGCAAGGCGTTCGCGCAGCTCGATTTTAATGCTTTCAATGGCTTCTAAGATGGTGTGGCGCGGGGTGGCGTAGTGGGTTTTGGGGTAGATGGTGATGCGCGGAATTTGGTCGAGCATTTCGCCTGTCAGCGGGTCGAAGTAGCGGATGCTGTCGATTTCGTCGTCAAAGAGTTCTACGCGCACCGCATACCAATCGCTTTCCGCCGGCATGATGTCGATGATGTCGCCGCGGACGCGGAAAGTGCCGCGCAGCAGTTGCGTGTCGTTGCGGGTGTATTGCAGTTCGGCGAGGCGCGAGAGCATTTCGCGGCTGTCGATGCGGGTGCCGCGGTTTAGGTGCAGTACCATCTGCATGTAGAGGCGCGGATCGCCCAAGCCGTAAATGGAGGAAACGGAGGCGACGATGATGGTGTCGCGGCGTTCTAAGATGGCTTTGGTGGCGGAAAGGCGCATTTGCTCAATGTGTTCATTGATGGAGGCGTCTTTTTCAATAAAGGTGTCTGAAGCCGGCACATAGGCTTCAGGCTGGTAGTAGTCGTAATAAGAAACGAAGTATTCCACCGCATTATGCGGAAAAAATTCGCGCATTTCGCCGTAGAGCTGGGCGGCAAGGGTTTTGTTGGGCGCAAGAATCAGGGCAGGGCGGTTGGCTTTGGCGATGACGTTTGCCATGGTAAAGGTTTTGCCCGAGCCGGTAACGCCGAGCAGGGTTTGCTTGGCAAGCCCGTTTTCCAGTCCGGCTAAAATGCCGGTGATTGCAGTGGGTTGGTCGCCGGCAGGGGCGTAATCGGCGACCAGTTGAAAGTGATCATCATGCATGGCTAATCTCGTCAAAAAATCGGAATACGGTTTCGGGCATCCAGCGTAGATGTCCGCGTCCTGTGCCTGAGACAAAGCCGACATGTCCGCCGCTGCGCGGTTGCAATAAATAGACTTGCGGCGAAATCTCCGCTTCTTGCGGCATCGCTTCAGGCGGTAAAAAGGGGTCGTTATGCGCGTTAATCAGCAGAGTGGGCAGGCGAATATCGCGCAGATAGGGTTTGGCGGCGGCACGGCGGTAATAATCGGCGGCATCAATAAAGCCGTTGAGCGGCGCGGTGTAGGCATTGTCGAAATCGGCTAAAGAGCGGAGTTTGACCGCTTTGGCATCGGCAGGCACTTTTTTGCGCAAACTGCTGAGAAAATAAGGCGTATAAAGCAGACGCGGTAAACCTTGGCTAATCGCTAGGCTGGAAGCAGTCAAATCCACCGGTGCGGAAACCGCCGCTGCCGCTTGTAAACCGCAAGAAATATTTGCACGACCGCATTCGCCCAAATATTTCGCCAAAGCATTGCCGCCTAAAGACACCCCGACCGCGTAAATGCGCGGATAGCGTGCCTGCATCAGCTTAAGGGCATGGGCAATCGCCGCCGTATCGCCGCTGTGATAATACTTCTGCGCCGCCACGCCGCCGCAGCTGGAAAAATGCGCCACTACCGCATGCCAGCCCCGCGCTTGCGCGGCAAGCATCAAGGCCACCGCATAATGACTGCGACTGCTGCCCTCCAGTCCGTGAAAATGCAGCAGTAAAGGTGCATCGGGATGGGGGCTGTCTAAAAAATCAAAAGCCAGCATGCCGCTGTTTTCGTGATTGGGCAGCAACTCGCGGCGATAAGGCGGCGCAGGAGATTGCAGACTTTTCGCGTACAGGGTTTCGATATTGCCGCCGCGCAACCAAGGCGGCGTGTGCAAAGGCGGTAATCGGGCGATAAGAGCGTGTTTGGGCATAGCGATTCGGATAAACAAAGCGCGCATTATAGCCTTATTTGCGGCGGCAGATTTGCTGCATTACTAAGCTTAATGTGAGGATTTATTCGTCTTATATCGATTGAAGACTTTATAATGGGTCGGGTTTTCAATAAGGACGAAAAATGAACGACATCTATTTTCAAGACGGGAGTTCGCGCCCGGTCGGTACGATTTTCTGTATCGCGCGCAATTATGTGGCGCATATTGAGGAGCTGAATAACAGCAAGCCCGATATGCCTGTGATTTTCTGCAAACCGATTACTGCGCTGAATACGGCGGCGGATATCCGTTTGCCGGCCTATTCGCAGGATGTGCATTATGAAACGGAATTGGTTTTGCAAATCGGCAAGGGCGGACGCGATATTGCCGAGGCGGAGGCTTTGTCGCATATCGGCGGTATTGCCGTCGGTTTAGATTTGACCGCCCGCGATGTACAAGGCAAACTGCAAGCCAAATCATGGCCTTGGGAATTGGCAAAAGGTTTTGAACATGCCGCTTGCGTATCGGAGTTTGTCAGCGCGGATACGATTGCCGACTGGTCTTATGTGAATTTTTCTCTACATATCAATGATGAATTGCGCCAAGAAGGCGATTCTCGTCTGATGATTTTCTCGATTGCCGAGCAAATTGCCTTTATCAGCCGCCATTTTTCTTTAAGAGAAGGTGATTTGTTATTTACCGGTACGCCTGCCGGCGTGGGCGCATTGGCCAGCGGCGATCATCTGCATGGCGAATTGGAAGGCGGCTTGATTAGTATGGATTGGAGGGTTTTATGACGGGAATCGCTTGTCCGCAATGTGCGGGCGAATACGGTTATTTTGACGGCGTGAATAATGTGTGTCCGGAATGCGCGCATGAATGGCAGGAGGGCGAGGTATCGGCGCAAGCAGAGCAAGCGGTTAAAGATGCTTTCGGCAATGTATTGAGCGACGGCGATACGGTTACTTTAATCAAGGCGCTGAAATTAAAAGGCAGCAATGAGTCCATCAAGCAAGGCACCAAAGTGAAAAATATCCGCTTAGTGCCTGAGGGTGATCACAATATCGATTGCAAAATCGACGGCGTGGCAATGATGCTGAAATCGGAGTTTGTGAAAAAAGCTTAGCTGCTGTATTGATGAATAAAATAGCCATATGGCAATGACTTATCAGTGCAAGTGCTTGTTATAAAATGAAAAGCGGTGACATCAAAATCACCGCTTTTTGATTGAGTTTATAAACTGTTTAAGACATTTTCAATATGTTTGATAATTTCGCGCCCAATCGGAATGGCAGAGGTGGCGGCAGGCGAGGGCGCATTGCAGACGTGCAGACTGCGCTCGCTTTGCAGCCAATGAAAATCTTCTACCAGTTTGCCGTCGGCGCTGACGGCTTGGGCGCGGATACCGGCAGGATAGGGACGTAAATCTTTGAGCCGTATTGATGGGCAATAGCGCTGTACTTCGCCGAGATAACCGCGTTTGAACCAAGCATTGCGTTGTTCTTTCAGTCCGTGGCGCAGATTTTTTTTCAGCACTTTGCGGATGCCGGCATAGGAAAACATATGCCAGAGATCGCGCGGACTGATGTCGCGTTTGCGATAGCCTTCGCGCGCCATTGCCAATACGGCGGAAGGTCCGACGGTAACGGAGCCGTCAATCATGCGGGTCAAATGCACGCCGAGAAAGGGGACGCCGGATTCCGGCACGGGATAGATGAGGTGCTTGACGATGGCATTGTGGCTTGGCGGCAGTTGATAGTATTCGCCGCGAAACGGGCAGACGCGGAAATCCGGCTGAAGTCCTGCCATGTCGGCAATGCGGTCGGCATGCAGTCCTGCGCAGGCGATGAGGTAGCGGGCGCGGATTTCTTTATTGCCTGCGATGACGAGGATTTCATTAGCGCTTTCGCGGATGCTTTGTACTTCGCAGTCAAAGTGTAGGCTGACGCCGTCTTTTTCGAGTAATGCCGCCATTTTTTCGGCGATTTGCCGGTAGGAAACGATACCGCTAGAGGGCACGAAAAATGCTGCCAAGCCGCGAATATTGGGTTCGCGTTCGGCAAGTTCGGCGCCGCTCCACCAGTGGCGTTCCAGTTCGTTTTCTGCCGCGCGTTGATAAAGTGCTTGCAGACGCGGCATTTCTTCTTCCTGCGTAGCGACGATGAGTTTGCCGCAGATGTCGTAGGCGATGCCGTGTTCATCGCAAAAGGCTTTGGTGGCGGCATTGCCGGCGCGGCAGAGTTCTGCTTTGCGGCTGCCGGGCGGATAATAGACGCCGGCATGGATGACGCCGCTGTTGTGTCCGGTTTGATGAACGGCAGGGCGGGATTCTTTTTCCACTAAAGTAAGAGAGAGATGCGGAAAGCGACGGCGCACTTCCATTGCGGTGGATAGTCCGACTATGCCTGCGCCGATGATGAGAATGTCGGTGTTCATTCGGTATTTTTTCTCATAAAAAAGCGCTTATCGCGATAATTTTTCTCACGATAAGCGCTTCTGTGTGGTAAAAAATCACTATATTTTGCAATATGATGAATTATTCTTTGACGGCGTTTTCCAGCAGCGTTTCTGCTTTGGCCAGGGTGTCGGCCACTTCGTCCGCCGTGATGCTGCTGCCTTCGATCACGCGCGCGGTGGGGGTGAAGACGATTTGCACGCCTTGTTCGCCTTCGGTCACCAGGACTTTGAGCGGCAGTTGCAGCGCCAGCCGCGGATCTTTGCGCATCAGCGGCGTGCCGGCTTTGGGCGCGCCGAAGATGATGACGGTGGCGGGCTGCATGTCGAGTTCCGCCTTGCCCGCCGCTGCTTTATGGTCGATGACGGCGAAGATGGTCATGCCTTTGCTTTCGATGGCGCTGCTGAGTTTGGCGACGGTGGTGTCAAAGTCCGCCACCGAGGGGATGACGCGGTAGACGGCGTCGTCGGCGCGGGCGGATAAGCTCAAGGCGGCTAGGGCGGCGATGAGGGTGAGAAGGGATTTTTTCATAGTGTCTCCTTGGGTTGCGAATGCCGCTTTACCAGTCCTGACCGTTGTCGGCGGAGGGGGCGGCGGGTTTGAGCAGTTTGAAATGGGCGATAAACAGGAGGGCGAAGGTGGCCAGGCCGATGAGGCGGTAGGCATCATGCGGCCACAGGAGCGCGATGCCGCAGAGGCCGCAGAGCAGACGCCACGACCACGGCAAGGGGCGTTCCATGCCGCCTTGCATGGCGGCGGCAAGGGCATAGATGCCCACGCAGGCAAAAGTAAAAATTTTAAGGCTTTCGCTAAAATCGCCCGCTAAAAATGGGGTGTAGGCAAAGAGAATCGGCATGATGTATAAGCCTTTTGCCAGTTTCCAGCTGGTAAATCCGGTTGCCATGGGCGGCGTTTTGGCGATGGTGGCGGCGGTAAAGGCGGCCAAACAGACAGGCGGGGTAACGTTAGAATCTTGCGAGAGCCAGAAAATAATCATATGTGCGGATAGAAGCGCGACTTCATAAAATTCTTTGTTTACCGCTTGTTCGCGCAGAGAATAGCGCAGGGCATCGGGCAGTTTTGCATAGAGTTCGCGCGCAGCTTCAGGCGGCATGGGGGCATTGAGTGCTTCCGTGATGCTGGGGTCGGCAAGCATGAGCAGGGGTTTGACGGCTTCAGGCAGGTTGCCGGCAGCGATCAGGTGCAGTATTTCGCTGTCCACCATCATGGCGGTCAGCGCCGGTGCGGAGAGCGTTGCCAAGACGATATAGGCGGCGGTAACCGGTAGCCCCATGCCCAGCACTAATGAGGCGATGGCAATCAGGACAATTGCTATCAACAGGTTGCCGTTCGCCCATTGGTTAATCATCAGCGAGAAGGTGTTGCCGATGCCGGTTGTGGCGATGGTGTTGATGACGACACCGACCGCAATCAGCAAGACGCCCATCATAATCATGCCGCGGCTGCCGCTAATCAGCGCTTCCATGCAGGCGCGTATGCCCATTTTGGTTTTGGTAAACCAACTGGAAATAATGATGGCGACAATGCCGGCAACAGCGGCATAGGTGGGGGTATAGCCCATGCCGAGTAGCACGATGAGTAGCACAATCGGAATGATGAAACTTGCACCTTGATCTTTGAGCGCCTGTTTTAGCGGTTTGACTTCCGTATCGGCAACAGCTTGCAGATTATGTTTTTTCGCTTCGATGCGCACAAAAACGGCGACGGAAAAGAAATATAAAAGGGCAGGGAGGAAGGAAACTTTTACGATGTGTTCGTAAGGAATCAGGGTGTAGCTTGCCATCACGAAAGCGCCTGCGCCCATAATCGGCGGCATAATTTGCCCGCCAGTGGAGGCGGCGGATTCAACGCCTGCGGAAAATTTGGCGGGAAAACCTGCGCGTTTCATCAAAGGAATGGTAATTACGCCGGTGGAGGCGGTGTTGGCGACCGCAGAGCCTGAAATTGTTCCGGTGAGTCCCGAGGCAATCACCGCCACCCAGCCTGGACCGCCGATAAAACGTCCTGCCACGCCGCGCGCCAAATCCACCACAAAATCGCCGGCACCGCTTCTTAATAGAAAAGCACCGAAAATAATAAATAAAAATACATAGGTGCTGGCGATGGAGGCGATAGAGCCGAATAAGCCGTCATCGCCGTACAGCGTGCGATAGAGGACAGTGTCAAAAGACAAGCCTTTAAAGGAAAATACGCCGCCCATGAGCTTGCCCAGCCATGTCATATAGGAAAGCGACAGCAGCATCAAGATGGGAATAATCAAACCGGTAGTGCGACGGGTCAGTTCGAGAAATCCGCATAATAAGCAGGCGGCGAAAAACCAATCGACGGCGGAAAATAGCGTTTGCTGTGCGTTTTGGCGCGTGGCAGCCGCATCTTCGCCCAGCATAAACCAAATAATGGCGGCTGCCGTCAAAAAGCCTAATACCGTATCAAAAACAAAACTTTTGCTCTTACCGTCTTTTTTCAGCAGGGGATGATAATTCACCGCCAATAGCACGAATACCGCGCCGTGCAGCATATTGCGTTCTAAGCCGGATACCAGCGGATAAAAAGCATTGACGATGCAAAATAAAGCCAAGATCAATGCAGTGAAATTGAAGAGCATCAGCACCTTGGGCGGCATATGGTTGCTGTGTTCGTCAGTAAATCGAAGAGGATTATTCATCAAACATTCCTTACCGGTTGAAATAGGACTTGCCTTACAGGCTAGAAAGCACCATGACTACGATAAAAGACTTATTAGGGCGGCAATGACCTAAGAAATCTTGATAATAAAAATAGCGGTAATTGCTGAGATTATTTAGCAAGCAAACGCTCAGGAATATCAATGCCTTGCTCTTGATAATAGCGTGCGGCGCCGGGGTGCAAAGGTATCGGTAAGCCTTCGATCGCTTTTTCTAATGCCATTACTTTGGTAGCGGAATGAATGCCTTGCAAGAAACCAAGGTTTTCATATACCGCCTTTGTGAGATGGTAAACATCTTCTTCGGAAACATCGGCGGTTGTGGCGAGGAAATTCGGCTGGGCAATCGTTTGAATATCGCGTTCTACGGAAACATAAGTATTTTGCGGAATCACATAGCGCGTCCACAAATTGCGTCCGGCATCCATTTTAGCAAGCTCTTCATCCGTAACGTCTAAAATGGCAATCTGTTTACCAACCGATGCAAATAATTTCGTCACGGAACCCGCAGGCGCGCCGGCAGGAATAGAAGTACCTGCCGCTTGGCGGTTTTGCAGAGCCTCCGCGCTCGGATCATAGCCGCCATAAATTAAGTTGTAATCTTTGAAAATATCGATGCCTAAACCTTCAAGCATGGCGGCATTTGAGCCGATAGTGCCGGAGTTCTTAGCGCCCAATGCCATGCGCTGCCCTTTAAGCGCGGCATAATCGCTGACCGTGCCTTTGTCTACATGCTTGGCATCAATCAGAAAATGCTCCACGTTCTGCCACAGCATGGAAACGGAGCGCAATTTTTCCTGCTTGCCTGCCGTTTCCATCGGGCCTGTTCCCGTCCAAGCATAATAGCCGTACAGACCTTGCAACAAAGCGAACTGCGCCTCGCCTTTAGCCAACATGCTGATGTTTTCATCCGAGCCGCTAGAGCTGATGGCTGACAAACTAAAACCATGTTCGGGTTGAACTTTTACTTTGGTGAGCGTGGAGATAGCAACGCCGACGGGATAATAAGTGCCGCCTGTCGTGGCGGTGGCGAGAATATATTCGCGTTCTTGGGCTTGCGCATGTCCGAAAACAGCGGCGGCACTTAAGGCAAGAATGAGTTTTTTCAACATGTTAGTCTCCTTTGGTTTAATAGTTAAAGGCGATTATAAGTCATGTTATTTATTTGTGACAAATTCCGGCGGCTAAACTGAGTGGGAAATAATTTATTGTTTCGTTTATGTATTTGTTTTTAATTTGAATTAAAGAGTGATTGATTGTGTTGTTTCATAGGTAAATTAGACAAATCGATTGGGATTTTTAGTGTTTAAGTGGATTTCGCACAGTAAAATTCGTATATGCACAACATTATCACAGAAAAAATCGTTGCTAATCCTCACATTTGTTCGTAAAATTCACAGAAATGTTAAAAGCGATTATTTTTTACAATATTTTTCACAAAACTTTCTTAGGGAGGAAATATGCAACTTTCTTATGCCGAATTAAAACAAGAATTTAAACGTGTGTTGCGCTCGCGTCAGGTCAGCGAGGAAAAAGCGGAGGCTTGCGCGGCGATGTTTGCCGATACGACTTATGCGGGCGTGTATTCGCATGGTGTCAATCGTTTTCCCAAATTTATCGAGCAGATGGATAAGGGAGATATTCAGCCGGCGGCAGAGGCGGAAAAAATGTTGTCATTAGGCGCGATTGAGCAATGGGACGGCAAGCTCTCAATTGGCAATTTAACCGCCAAGAAAATGATGGATCGCGCCATGGCTTTGGCGGATACGCACGGTATCGGCGTAGTGGCTTTGCGTAATGCCAATCACTGGATGCGCGGCGGCAGTTACGGCGTACAGGCGGCGGAAAAAGGTTATATCGGCATTTGTTGGACCAATTCGATTGCGGCAATGCCGCCTTGGGGCGGCAAAGAGGCGCGTATCGGTACTAATCCGATAATTATTGCCGTGCCAAGCAATCCGATTACTTATGTGGATATGTCTTGTTCGATGTTTTCTTATGGAAAATTAGAAGTTACGCGTTTGGCGGGCAAACAAACGCCGATTGACGCGGGCTTTGACGACGAAGGGAATTTATGCCGCGATCCGGGCGTGATTGAGAAAAACCGCCGTTTGTTGCCGACGGGCTATTGGAAAGGTTCCGGCTTATCGATTGTATTGGATATGCTCGGTATGCTGCTTTCCGGCGGCGGATTAACTGTGCCGGAGATTACCGAAGATCAAGGCGGCGAGTTCGGCGTTACGGAAATTTTCATTGCGATTGATGTGAATAAATTGATTGACGGTAAAACGAAAGAAGAGAAATTACAGCGGATTATGGATTATGTGACTTCTTGTCCTGCGGCAGAGGAGGGAACAACAGTACGTCTGCCCGGGCATAATGCCGCCAAAATCAGAGCCGAGCACGATAAAAACGGTATTCCCGTTGCAGACAGCGTTTGGGAAAAAATTCGTTCTTTATAAGGAAATGCCATGTTTTTTGATACCTTAGCCAGCGCGCAATTATCCCTTTATCCTGGCAAAATCGCTCAGGCGATAAAATGGCTGCGCGCGCAAGACTTATCGGCTTTGCCGGCAGGTCGGCAAGAGGTTGAGGGCGAGATAATGTTCGCTCAGGTAATTGATCATGAGACGAAATTATCATCGGAAATTTTAGCGGAGCGACATCGTCTTTATCTTGACGTGCAATGCGTTTACCGCGGCGCGGAGCAGATGGCGGTTTCGATTGAGACGGGGCAAAATGTTTTGCATACGCCTTATGATGAAAACCGCGATATTTTGTTCTACGAAATTCCTGCCCAAGAAAGCCTGCTTATCGTCAATGCGGGACAGTTTGCGGTCTTTTTCCCGACCGACGTCCATCGTCCGGGAATTGCGCTTGACGAGACGCCTGCGGCGGTGCGCAAAATCGTGGTAAAAATTCGCGTCGATAGCCTCTAGGGGGGACTTATGCGGCAAATTCTCGATAAAATTAATCAAGTGCTGGCTTTGCTCGTGGTAGCGAATCTGGCGCTGATGACTTTTTTAGTGGTGCTGAATGTGGTGCTGCGCTACGGTTTTAATTCCGGTATTACGCTGACCGAAGAGCTGTCGCGCGTGCTCTTTGTCTGGATGACTTTTATCGGCGCCATTTTGGTCTTGGATAAAGACGAGCATGTGTCGATGAACGTTTTATTGCATAAAGCCCCGCCTTTTTGGCAAAACCTTTGGCTGATTGCCTTGGATGTACTGATGTTGGGCTTAAGCGGCTTATTGCTTTTGGGTTGTGTGCGCTTAAGTTTGCAAAACATGAGCAATCATATGCCGATTACCGGCATTCCGACAGGCGTGAATTATCTTGCCGCTTGTGTGATGGCCTTGCTGTTTGTCGTGATATTGATTAGTCGCATTGTGGCACGTACCCTCATTGTCAAAAGAGGAGAGATTGCATGATTATCGCCGTTTTCCTCATCACGCTCTTGGGTGCGATTGTTGCCGGCGTGCCGATTGCTTTTTCGCTGCTGCTTTGCGGCTTGGCAATGATGATTTATCTTGACGAATTCAGCGTGCAGATTATTGCCGAAAGCATAGTCGGCGGTGCGGACAGTTTCTCGCTGATGGCAATTCCCTTCTTTATTCTGGCGGGGGAAATCATGAATGCCGGCGGATTATCGCGCCGCATTATTGAATTGCCGATGAAATTGGTCGGACATAAACGCGGCGGCTTGGGCTATGTGGCGATTATGGCGGCGATGATTATGGCGAGTTTGTCCGGTTCGGCGGTGGCAGATACCGCAGCGGTCGCCGCCATGCTGATTCCCATGATGAAAGCGGCAGGCTATCCTGAGAACCGTTCCGCCGGCTTGATCGGTGCGGCAGGCATTATCGCGCCGATTATTCCGCCTTCGATTCCCTTCATTATTTTCGGCGTAACCAGCGGCGTCTCGATTACCAAACTTTTCATGGCAGGCATCTTTCCCGGCATTTTAATGGGCTGTGCTTTAGCATTGATGTGGTATTTCCAAGCGCGTCATATGCAATTGGACGTGCAGGAAAAAGCCTCATGGGCGGAAGTACGGCAGGCATTGAAAAAAGGTTTTTGGGCTTTGCTGCTGCCGGTGATTATTATCGGCGGATTCCGCATGAAGATTTTCACGCCGACCGAAGCGGGAGCGGTGGCGGCCGCTTATGCCTTGTTCGTCGCCATGCTCATTTACGGTGAATTAAAAATGCGCGATTTATACGGCGTATTTTTAGCCTCGGCGAAAACGACTGCGGTCGTGATGTTTTTGGTAGCGGCGGCCAGCGTGCCTTCATGGTTTATTACCATTGCGGAATTGCCGCAAATGCTGGCGGAATTATTGGAGCCGATGTTGGATTCGCCGACTTTATTGCTGGCGATGATTATGGTCTTTGTCTTTGTCATCGGCATGGTGATGGATTTGACGCCGACGGTCTTAATTCTTACCCCGGTGTTGATGCCTTTGGTCAAAGAAGCCGGCATTGATCCCGTGTATTTCGGCGTATTGTTTATCTTAAACACTTCTATCGGTTTGATTACGCCGCCGGTCGGTAATGTGCTCAACGTCATCACGGGCGTGACTAAAATGCCGTTCGACAAAGCGGCGAAGGGTATGCTGCCCTATGTTGCCTTATTAATCGGGTTGTTGATTTTATTTATTATTTTTCCGCAACTCATTATTGCGCCGTATAAATTCTTTAGCGGCTAGTTTTTACTCACGAGGAGAACAATATGAAACCTACTTTACTTGCAGCAATCATCGCCGCCGCGGCATTGGCATTTGCGCCGGCACAGGCGGCAACCAAATTAAAATTCGGCTATGAAGCGCCGCGCAGCGATACACAGCATATTGCCGCCAAACGTTTCCAAGAATTGCTGAAAGAAAAAACCGACGGCGAATTGGATTTGTCGCTGTTCCCAGATAGCGCCCTAGGCAATGCGCAAGCGATGATCAGCAGCGTGCGCTCAGGCACTTTGGATATCGAAATGTCAGGCTCGCCGAATTTCACGGGCTTGGCAGGGCGTTTGAACGTAATTGATATTCCCTTTATTTTCCGCGACAAAGAACATGCTTTCAAAGTACTGGACGGCGAAATCGGTGACGGTCTAATGAAAGATTTGGAAGGGCAAGGCTTAAAACCTTTGGCTTGGTGGGATGTAGGCTTCCGTGCCATTTCTAATTCCAAGCAGCCGGTCAAAACGCCGGTGGATGTGAAAGGGCTTAAAATCCGTACCAATCAAAACCCGATGTATATCAAAGCATTTGAAATCTTAGGCGCCAATCCGGTGCCGATGCCTTTGGCAGAGCTCTACACCGCTTTGGAAACCAAAACCGTTGACGCGCAAGAGCATCCGGTGGGCATTTTGTATTCCGTAAAATTATACGAAGTGCAAAAATACCTATCTTTAACCAATCATGGTTACACGCCTTTGTTGGTTGTGATGAACAAGGCGAAATTCGATGCTTTGCCGGCGGAGCAGCAGGAAGCCTTAATCAGCGCCGCGAAAGAAGCGGGCGCTTACCAACGTCAGCTGAATGCGGACAAAGAAGCGGAAATGCTAGCGCAAATGGAAAAAGAAGGCCTGCAAATCATTCGTGATGTGGATATCACGCCGTTCCGCGAAGCGATTGGCGGCGAAGTGCGGAAAATGTTTATCGACCAGCACGGCGATGAATTACCCAAAGCGATTGATGCTTTAGCAGAATAAGCGCATAAGGCTTTTTAGAAAAAAGGGGACTTGTTCCCCTTTTCTTAATAGGAGAGGAAAGAATGGATTATTGGCTTGGAATTGATTGCGGCGGTACTTTTATCAAAGCCGCCGCGGTAAAGGCGAGCGGCGAAACTGTCTGTTTGGCAAGACGCAATCTTGCCGTAATCAGCGAACAGCCGGGATATGCCGAGCGTGACGGTGAGCAATTATGGCAGGTATTGGCGGAAGTGATTCGCGAAATATGTGCGCAGATTTCTGCCGACTCCATTCGCGGGATTGGTATTTCCGCGCAAGGCAAAGGATTGTTTACTTTGGATAAAAAGGGTAATACGCTTGGGCGAGGCATTTTATCCTCGGATCAACGTGCCCTGCCGATCGTCAAAGCCTATCAAGCCCAAGAAATTCCTGCCAAACTCTATCCGCATACGCGGCAAACTCTATGGACAGGGCATCCGGTATCGATTCTGCGCGCTCTGAAAGAACAGCAGCCCGAGCGTTATCAAGCCATCGGCGCCGTGATGATGTCGCATGATTATTTGCGCTACCGCTTAAGCGACAGTATTGCCTGCGAAGAAACCAATATCTCCGAATCCAATTTATATAATTTCAATACAGGGAATTATGATAAAAACCTCGCTGAATTGTTGGGCATCGGCGAAATTATCGAACATTTGCCGACAATCGTTGCCGCCACCGAAATCGCAGGCAGGGTAAGCGAAGAAGCCGCCGCTTTGACGGGGCTGACAGTCGGAACGCCGATTGTCGGCGGATTGTTTGACGTCGTATCCACCGCCATGTGCGCCGGTTTGGCGGGCGAGCATATGCTTAACGTCGTATTAGGCACTTGGTCGGTAGTCACCGGCATCACTCGGGAAATCGACGACAGCCAAAACCTAGCCTTTGTGTACGGCAAATCGGCACAAGCAGGGGAATATATCGTGCATGAAGCGAGTCCGACCTCAGCCGCTAATTTGGAATGGATTAATGATTTGCTGGGCAATCAGGACTATCGGACCGTCAATCGGATGATTGCCGATTTGCCGCCGGCGGCAAGCAGCGTATTTTTCCTACCTTTTCTCTATGGCTCGAATGCAGGCTTAGGCATGCAGGCCGGCTTATACGGTTTGCAATCATTCCATCAAAAAGCGCATATCTATCAGGCGGTTTTCGAGGGCGTGTTGTTCAGCTTGATGACACATATTCAGCGCATGAGCATACGTTTTCCGCAAGTAGACATCTTGCGTGTAACGGGAGGACCGGCAAAATCTGAGGTATGGATGCAAATGTTGGCGGATATCAGCGGAAAAATCGTGGAAATTCCGCAAATTGAAGAAACCGGCTGTTTGGGTGCCGCAATTGCGGCTATGGTCGGCACAGGACTTTATCCCGATGTTAACAGCGCCGCCGCTGCTTTGAAGCATGAAATTGTGCGTTACATTCCCAATCCTGAGCATCAAGCCGCTTATGCGGAAAAATATCGCCGCTATCAATTATTAACGGAACAATTGCAAGCTTTCAATCAATTGCTGAGTGCTTAAAATAATAGAGACTTATCGCCAATCGATTATGGTCGAATCGCCAATCGATTATGGTCGAAGAAGTAGAAAAATAGTATCAGTCGCTGGTCGCAGGCAGGAAGGCTGTACGGCAAGCTAAGTCCGTAATACTTTTTCAATTCTTCGACTATAGCGTATGATTTTTAAAGAGCTACTGAAATATAGTACCTTAACTTCAAAATGAGACTTAGAGATACACATTTTGTCAGGAGAAGCGCTTAGAATAATCTCATTTTGAAGTTAAGAGACTATAATAGAGACTTATCGCCAATCGCTTATGGTCGGAGAAGTAGAAAAGTAGTATCAGTCGCTGGTCGCAGGCAGGAAGGTTGTACGACGAGCTAAGTCCGTAATACTTTTTCAATTCTTCGACTATAGCGTATGATATAGTCAATTCAACCCGAAGCTAAACATGTGATAAAATCTTTCCCACCATTATT
>ERZ1023440.27-NODE-27-length-75230-cov-362.997087_pt1 | contig 75230 bp, 68 predicted proteins | sample MGYA00380520_ERZ1023440 | MGnify/ENA primary metagenome ERZ1023440 (study PRJEB33173, sample SAMEA4830335) | metagenome | study: EMG produced TPA metagenomics assembly of the PRJEB25223 data set...
CCATAAAAAGCACCCCAAAGGTTAGTGTGTCTAACTTTTGGGGTGCGGTTCAATAAAAGAGTATGATTTATTAAAGGTGATAAAAAAGCATTGCCAATATAGCAATGCTTTTTGATAGATAAATTAACCTTATAAATACGCCTTAATTCTTTCCACAAGCTCATCCACTTGCTCTTTGGTGGTGTCAAAACTCATCATCAGACGTATCTCCCCCGTTTCATCATTCCAATCATAAAAATGAAAGTCATCGTGTAGTTTTGTAACCACATCGGGCGGCAATATGACAAACACAGCATTGCTCTGGACTTTTTGGGTGATGACAACTCCGTCTAAGTCTTTGATTTGGCTGTATAAATAGCTTGCCATGTCGTTACTATGTTTGGCAAGCGACAGCCACAGTTCTTGTTCAAACCACGCCACAAATTGAGCTGAGATGAACCGCATTTTTGATGCCAGTTGCATGCTAGATTTGCGTAAGTGCAAAATATCCTTGTCCAGTTTGGGATTTAAAAACACCAAACATTCGCCCATCATCATGCCATTTTTGGTACCACCAAGCGAGAGTACATCAGCAAACTGGGCAATGTCCACCAAACGACAACCCAAGTGGGCAGCGGCATTGGACAGCCTTGCCCCGTCAATGTAGAGATACAGCCCAAACTCATCACAAGCTTGGCGGATATTGGCAAGCTCATCAAGACTATAACAAGTACCAAGCTCAGTGGTTTGACTAATATAGACCGCACGAGCCTGTGGGTGGTGCTCGGATGGGCGAATAAAGTGGCGGATTTTTTGGGGATCTAGCTTGCCATCATCACTATCAATCACCAACAGCTTAATCCCTGCAACATACTGCGGAGCGATACTTTCATCATTGTTGATGTGGGCGTGATTGGTGCAGATAACCGCACCAAATCGTGGTAATATCGCCGACAATCCCAAAACATTCGCCCCTGTGCCGTTAAAAACAGGATAGCCAACTGCCTGCTCGCCAAAGGTTTGTTTGATATGCTCCGCCAGAGCTTGGCTGTGGCTATCGTAACCGTATGCCTTGTCATGTCCGTTATTGGCACTAATAAGTGCGTCCATGATGGCAGGATGTACGCCTGAATAGTTGTCAGAGGCAAAAGCAAAATTATGTTGGGCGTTCGTACTCATGCGGTCAATGCCTTTTTGACAAGTCCTGAGATGACAGCAGGGTCGGCTTGCCCTGCGGTCTTGTCTTTGACGGTGTTCATCACACGCCCTATGTCTTTCATGCCAGACGCACCAAGCTCGCTGATGGTCTCATTGATGATAGCAATGAGCTTGTCATCGGACAACTGCTCGGGCAAAAAGGCGGAAATCACGTCAATCTCAAACTGCTCTTTTTGTGCCAAATCATCACGCCCATTGGCGGTATAAATACCCAAAGACTCTTGGCGTTGTTTGATTTGTTTTTGTAAAATCGCCAATACATCTTTGTCATCAAGCTCGGTTTGTCCATCAATCTCTACTTGTTTGATGACAGCCTGTACGTTCCGCAACACTTTAACCTGCTCCATGTTTTTGGCTTTCATGGCGGTTTTGATGGTGTCGGTTAGGGTTACTTTTAGAGTCATGAGTATCTCCTGTTAAATGGTATATTTTAGCAAATTTGGGTTAGATTTTCGATAAAATTAATCATGATTTGGCAACTTGCAAAACAAATATTCATATTGTATAATCAAAAACCCCCAAAATTTATCATATCATTATAGGAGAAAATGATGGGTATGCTGTCAAAAACCTATGATAAAAGTTTATGTAAAGTTCGTACGGTTACCGCTTTTATTTGTTTGTCTGATGATAAAAATGATTGGGAAAATATTTTAAATGTCGCCAAACTCAATTGCCAAAAAGTCGCCCATCAATTAATGGAGCATGGCTATATTGTACAATCCCTTCGTTTGGTTACAAACCCATTTGGTGAATACATCAATACGGATAATTTTGATTTTGCCAAACAAGATTTGTCTGATTTGACAAGTATTTTAAATAAACTCAATCAAGACAATCCTTTACGCCTAAGATTTGCCATTGGTGAGGCTAAAACCGCCAAAGAAATCGCTTTATTACCAGAGCTGATTAAAGATTATGGCGATTTATGCAATGCTTGTGTGAATATTGATGTTGATGAGCATGGGTTTTTGGACAATGAAAAAATCATGAACAGCGTTCACGCCATTAATCACATCGCCAACATTACCCCAAATGGACAAGGTAATTTTAATTTTACCGTCAATTTTAATTGCAATTCTTTCATTCCTTATTTTCCTGCCAGTTATCATCGTAACGAATTAGGCAATGTGTTAGTAGTGGGACTTGAAACGCCTGATTTATTGGTTTCTGCCTTAAATGACATTCAACACGAAAAATCACAATTAAGCCACGCTGATTTTATGCAATTGGCATATCAAACCATGCACCAAGCCCTAAGTCAGCATATTTTACCAATCAACGACATTGTCAATAACACCACATTAACAGATAATTATCGTTTTATTGGCATTGACACTTCTGCTGCCCCATCAAAAAATTGCTCATCAATGACAAAACTTTATGAATTATTGGGCGTGCCATTTTTTGGGGCATCTGGTACGGTTGAGATTTCAGCATTATTAACTAAAGTATTTAAAAGTATTGCGGTTACACAGGTGGGATTTAGCGGACTTATGCTTGCTGTTACTGAGGACACAGGATTGGCGATTGGCACACAAAGGGGTGATTTTGATATTCATGGATTGCTGACATTTAGTAGTGTTTGTGGTATTGGACTTGATACTGTGCCAATTGAAGGTAATACGCCATTTGATAAAATCGTACATATCATGCGTGATACAGGCACAATGGCATATCGTCTCAATAAACCTTTGACGGTGCGTTTATTTCCTGTGCCCAATCTCACACAAGGACAAATGACAGCATTTGATAGTGATGATTTGTGTAATTGTGCGGTGATGGCATTGCCTTAATTTAAAACCCAATAAACATCACTTTTATTGGGTTTTATTTTGTCTTAATTATTTTTGTGTTAATATGAGTAGTCTGTCATAAACCATACTTTTTTTAATACCCAATACATCCGCCACGATTGCACTTGCTTTTTTTGGTGGTAATTCTTTGGCAATGGCAAGTAGCCATTCATCATAATCCGCCTTTTGTTCTTTTTGGGTATTGCCTGCCACAACCAGCACAATCTCGCCACGTTGTTGGTTGGAGTCATTTTTTACAAATTCTAATAAATCAGCCAGCGGTAATTTTTTTATCGTCTCAAAGGTTTTGCTAATCTCACGGCACAGCGTGGCTTCTCGCTCACCGCCAAACACGTCCGCCATGTCGGATAGGCAATCTGTAATTCGGTGCGGTGCTTCATAAAAAATCAGCGTTTCAGTACGGTCTTGATATGCCTTTAAGCTCTCTATGCGTCCATGTTGTTTGGCGGGCAAAAACCCCACAAAGCTAAATTTATCAGACGGCAAACCCGCCACAGACAACGCCCCAATGACCGCACACGCCCCGACAATCGGCACAACGGTGATGCTCTCATCATGGCACGCCTTCACCAGTCGATAACCAGGGTCGGAGATGAGCGGTGTACCAGCGTCCGAAATCAAGGCAACCGATTGACCGCCTTGTAATCGCTCTATCAGCCGTGCCGTCTGCGTGTCGGCATTATGCTCATGATAGGCGGTGGTGGGCGTGGATATATTAAAAAAACTTAATAATTTGCCACTGGTGCGAGTGTCTTCGCAGGCTATCACGTCCACGGATTTTAGGGTGTCAATCGCCCTTGCCGTCATGTCGTTTAGATTGCCAATGGGGGTGGCAACGATATATAAAATGCCTGTCATTTTTTGCCTTTTTAATTTAAATCATGGTTGTTAATTTTATTTGAGCGAATGTGATTTTCCCCTACAATAATTCACAAATTTTTAATTATCATTATTTAATTCTGCATTATCCAATTTATCATTTGCCAAATTTTCATTATCAAAATCCGCATTTTCTAAATTTAAGGTTTCGCCCAAATGTAGCCAATTGCCCAATACGTCCGCCAATTCATCAAGCCCTTCTTTATTTAATGCCGAAAACAGCTGAATGGAAAATGGCAAGTCTAAGGCTTGCAGTTGTTTTTTGGTTTGCAAAAGGGCGGTTTTTTGAGCCCCACGTTTTAATTTATCCGCTTTGGTGAGTAACACATGAACGGGCAAGTCGCCGTCCTTTGCCCAATGGAGCATTTGCTCATCAAAATACTTCAACGGGTGGCGAATGTCGGTGAGCAAAATTAGCCCCGTCAAACTTTCACGATGAACAAGGTAATTTTCAAGCTCTTTTTGCCATTTGATTTTCATCGCTTCTGGCACTTGGGCATAGCCATAGCCGGGCAAATCCACGATACGACTATGTTCTGAGCCGACATTAAAAAAGTTAATCATCTGCGTCCGCCCTGGGGTTTTGGACGAGCGGGCGAGCTGTTTTTGGTGAGTGATGGTGTTAATGGCGGACGATTTGCCTGCGTTAGACCGCCCTGCAAACGCCACTTCAAAGCCTGTATCAGGCGGACAAAGTTTGAGCGTAGGGGCGGAGAGCGAAAAGGTGGTTTGGCGAATGATTTTTTGGTAGTCGGTGGTGGTCATGATGTAAATATAACTGCTAAAATGATAAAATAGTGTATCATGAAAGCCATAAAATAGCGATAAAAACCCAAAGGCTAAATAAGTCGCATTCGGCATAGTTACCAAATATCCCTTGCAACTTGGCAAAAAACTTGCATAATAAAAGCATAAGAGAAAACAGTCATTCTCACATTTATCCCAAATTACCCTTAGTGGGAGTCATTATGCCAAAATTATTACAAATCGCCATTGCCAGTCTTGCTCTAGTCGCCACAGGCGTAAGCCATGCCGATGTCGCCACGACTTACCAGAAAACCTGTGCCACCTGCCACGATAGCGGTGCCTTAAACGCCCCCAAAAAAGGCGACAAAGCCACATGGGATAGGCTAAAAGCCCAAAAAGGCATGGAAACCTTAGTCAAAAACACCAAAAAAGGCATGCCTCAAATGCCCGCCAAGGGCTTGTGCCAAACATGTAGCGATGATGAGTTTCGGGCATTGATTGACTACATGGCAAAATAAAAAACTGGGGCATGTTTACCCAAACAGCAACATCATCTTTTGGGTACATGCCCCATTTTTATGGCTTTTGTCAATCATGAGTTCATAATGATGGCTTGATTTGATAATTTTTTGTTAAAATCTCATCTTTTTGCAAAAAAATGTTGCCAAAACCACAATTTTTGTAGGAAAATTTAGCGAAGTCTTGCTATAATAAGCAAGATTTACCCATTTGACTTTTAAAAGCCAAATAAAAAGATACAAAACCCAAGACACGGGGATTGCCCCGAAGTTAGTAGGAAATTGTTATGAAAGCCATGAATTTGTCAGCCAAAGCCATGCTAGCCAAAACGTTGCTCGCCACAGGTTTTGGTTTTGTCGCCTTGACCGCTACTGCCGCTCCAACTGTTCCCGCCTTTGACATCGAAGCAGGTAAAGCCATTGTAGATGCCAACTGCGCCGCTTGTCACGGTGCCAATGGTGTCTCGGTTGCCCCAGCTCAGCCAAATTTGGGCGGTCAAAACATCAAATACCTATACAAACAACTGGTCGATTTTAAAACAGGTGCCAGAAAAAATGGCATCATGCAGGCACAACTTGCAGGACTTACCCAACAAGATCTTGCTAACGTAGCAGGCTACTATGCCAGTCAAGCCCCGTGGCTACCGGGCTATGGCAACAAAGCCACGAACGCCACCGCCCAAAAGCTCTACCTAGGTGGCGACAAGAGTCGTGGTATCATCCCTTGTGCAGGGTGCCATGACCCCAAAGGGGCAGGCAATGACTGGGCGGCGTTCCCACGCATTGGCGGTCAGCATGCTACCTATATCTCAACTCAACTAAAACTGTTCCGTGCCGCAGGTCGTGAAGATGAAGGTCTCATGGCAGAACAGGTTCGTACCAACGACTCTGCCAAAAAAGACGAAAAAGGCATGATGCAAATCGTGGCAGCCAAACTGTCTGATAAAGACATCAAAATGCTATCTGAATTTATCAGTGCCGTTCACTGATTTGTCAGATTTAGACTTGTGTGTAATAAAACCCCTTGATTGGGGTTTTGTCGTTGCTTGATTTTGCCCCTATTTGGTTTTTGCTTACCCTTATCCATCCCTAACCGCCCAACCAGAGCTTGCTATGTTATCTCGTTATACCGTGTTTTTTGTGGCATGTGCCTTACCACTCTTATTTGCCCATCAGATTGCCCCGAGCATGGCTCATGAGCTAGATTTTTGGCTGTTGTGGGTGATTGCCATGCTTGTGGTGGGTCTACCTGTCTTATTTGCCGAGCTTGCCCTATCTGCTCGCAGTGGCGATGGCGTGTGGCTTGGCATGCAAAAGCTTACCCGTGAAGCCGATGCCAAGATGACATGGCGAGCTTTTGCAGGGCTGTCGGTGTTGGTCTCACTACTCATTGGTGCGACCATGACCGCACGCATTGGAGCAGGACTTCATCAGCATCTACCCCAGCTCAACCTTAGCGTGCCAAGCGTTGGGCTTAGTGCAGGGGCGATGATAGTAGCACTCATCCTAAGCCTGCTCAAAACTCGCCTGCTCGGGGTCGGGGTCATCATTGTCACTATCGGCGGGCTTATCTCACTCTTTGATGGCGGTCTAGCTAGCGGTGTGAGTGTGCCAACCATCACGTCTGTATCGCTTGGCGAGTGGGCAAGGGCGGTCTCTTTGGCATTACTCTCGGTGGGCGTGGGTACAGGTCTGTACTGGTTCTTGGGCGTGGACATGACCCGACAAGTCATGGATAAGAACAACAAAAAGCCCTTATCAGGATTGATATTACCCATCTGGCTTACTCAGCTTGTGTTTGGGGCGTTTGCTCTGATGGTCGGCAGTGCCTTTGTCACGCCAACATCCTTTGCCGTGACGAGTGTGGGCATGCTGTTCATCGCCAGTTTCTTGGTGTACTATGCCATCAGTCAGCTCAAAATCCGCTTTGGACTTATCAAGGGCGTATCTGCTGGTATCGTGCTTGCCATGCTGTTATCCGCCCTGCCTGCCAACATCGCCCTAATGGCACTGGTCGTCATCAGTCTCTTGACGGTCGTTATCTTGGCGGTGTTCTCTGGCTTTGTGATGAAAATCAGCCACTTACGCAAAACTTTTAACTTTAAAAGTGAAGGGCGTTATAACATCTGGCGAGTGCTGGTGCGTATTGGCGTGCCACTTGCCATCATCATCGCACTCATCGGCTGGGTCGGGCAATGGCTACAATAAACATCGCTTTGGCGTATGCAGACGCGGACAGGCACTACTATCAAGAACTTATCCTGCCCCACGGAACAACCCTATACCAAGCCCTAGTTCATGCAGGCTGGCTTAGCCTGCCGAATTTTATCGACTTTGGGGCGTGGTGCGACACGCACATGACTGCCGACCCTAGCCACAAGGCGTGGTATGTCGGCATATACAGCCAAAAAAAACGCCTAGACACAGTGCTGTCAGATGGCGATAGGGTGGAGATTTATCGCCCTTTATCCTATGACCCGATGTCCAGACGCAAAACCAAATCCAAAGTCCGCCTAAAAAAGCTCGGCTATCGTCCGTTATAGCATTGTTGAATGACGATATTTTAAAAACCACACCAAAAATCAGGCAAAACACCCTGCTTTGCCTGATTTTTATCTGATGGTACAATAATTAATTACTGATTTCTTCTTGGCAGTGATTCACGCCCTGCGATACGCACCACACGCCCATTTTCAAAAAAGATAGACAGGTAATGACTGGCGTTTTTGATGTCTTTTTTGTCGGCACGCTTGCCGTCTGTGCCTGCGGTGTAGTCATACAGATAGTCAAAGCGGTCAGGGTTTAGCGTGTCTTTCATGGCAGGGCTACCCAGCAGATAAGTCACTTGGTCGGCGGTCATGCCCACTTGCACCTGCGATGCCTGAGCGGACGTGATGGGCGTGCCTTGGGGTAGGTCAATGGTATACACACGAAACACCGAACAGCCTGACAATGCCAATGTGCCAATCAGTGCCAACGCCATGAATTTAGGGGCAAATGTTTGCGATAGGGTCATCATATACTCTCATCTTTATAAATAATCGCCATATTAAACGCAAGTGCGAAAATATGCAAGTTTTTTATGACGCCCTACCCCCAAAAGCCGACTACCCAAAGTTTACAAAATATGCTATGCTCACGATGATTTTACCGCCTGTTGATGTCATCATGTCCGACTTGTTACACAATTTTTTGCACGACTTTGCCACCATTGACCCGACCGCCCCTTGGCTCGCCCCTTATGCGTCCATTCATCAGGCATTTGCCGACCGCCCTGCTCTGCCACTTTTTGAGTGGTTAAATGGTTATTTTGCCGACAATGATATTACCCTAAAAAATTACCAAAACTACCCACTCGCCTTTACCCACCAAAACGACCTAGAACACGGCACAGCATACGAAACCCACATCGGGCAACACCACAAAATCCCAACCCGTGATAATCTACACGACTGGTTTGGGGCGTGCGTGTGGTCGGTTTTTCCCCATACCAAATCGCTATTGAACGCCAAACATCTCGCCCACATGGGCGACAACCACACCGCCAACGGACGTAACCGTGTGCGAGATACCATTACCGTATTTGATGAAAATGGGGCGATACTTGTTGTCGCCGATGATGAGATTGGCACTACCATTGGGCAAGCCTTGGTGGGTTTTGATTGGCAAACGTGCTTGGTGGATAACCGTGAATATTGGGCGGACTATCATCATGACAACAATAAAAAAGCCAAAGTCTTTATATTCGGTCATGCGTTATTGGAGCAACTCATCAGCCCCTACAAATCCTTATGTAGCCATACCGTGATTATCAAAGTTCATTCATCATTTTTTAAAAAATCACTCAACGAGCAATTAGCCATGTTGGATAATCAATTATCAGAACATTTAAATAACTTTTTAAAAGATGATGTTACCCCACGCCAATTAAATCCCTTGCCGATATTGGGCGTGCCGTATTTTTGGGATAATGCCGACCCCGCCTTTTATGATGACCCTTTTGTATTTAGAGCAGGGCGGAGAAAATAGTTTTTAAAATAAATTTAAAATAAAAACACTTTATAAAAACCCAATCATTTATCACACCCATATAACCAAGTTGGAAAAAACCATGTATAAAATTGCCTTGATTTTACATTTATTTGGAGCCAGCATTTGGGTGGGTGGGCATTTATACCTGCTTATCCGCCTAATGCCCAATTTTATCCGCCAAAATGACGTGGCAGGATTTTTAGCCTTTGAAAAAAGCTATGAACCCTTGGGCATGACCGCCCTTGCCGTGCAAGTGATAACAGGCTTTTATATGCTAACAACCCTACTACCCCCATCACTTTGGGGGCAAAACATGGGCATGCTGACCGCCCTTGTGCATGGTAAATTAACATGGCTCATCTTGACGATACTCACCGCCTTGCACGCCCGTTTTCGGGTGGTTAAAAAGCTAGAAAATGGCATGCATACCGCCAATACATTAAAAGTCATGGGATTTCACGTGCTACTTATCTGCGTGTGGAGCGTGGCATTTGTCATCAATGGGACGTTTTTCCGTTTTGGGTGATATTTTTATAAACAATTATCATTTGCAAAATCACACCCCATCTTGTCTCATATCTTTTTGACATAATCATGACAATCAACCATTTACCCTTAATATTCCCTTAATATTCCCTTAATATTTCTCAAAAATTTCTGTAAATTTATCAAAGTTTAGCGTATAATAGATAGGATTTTCATGCCTAATTTGGGCAAGAGAACGATTGTTAGGACGTGTTAAACATGATGATGTTGCCAGTCATAGACAGTGATTTGTCAAGTCTTATTCATCTAAATTTTAATTAACACGCCCTAAACGTTCATCAAAACAGGTAGCCAGTCGCCACTGTAACTACAAAGCATTAACGTGTTGTTAAGGAGTTTAAGGTCAGCGTTAAAGCTCTCGTGTGTACCAACAGGAGTCTGGTATGGTCATTTCACTCAGAGTGAGTATCCGCTTATGATTACCATAAAAAAGGGGTTGGACTTGCCTATCACAGGCGAGCCAACCAAAGAAATTAGCGAACACACACCTACTCATGTCGCCCTTATCGGTTATGATTATATCGGTATGCGTCCGACCATGCACGTCAAGGAAGGCGATATAGTCGCCAAAGGACAGGTGGTGTTTGAAGACAAAAAGCGTCTGGGGGTCAAATATACCGCCCCTGCATCGGGCAAGGTCATCGCCATCAACCGTGGCGAGCGACGTGTGTTTGAGAGCCTGGTCATCGAAGTCGCCCAAGGCGATGAGATTGGCTTTAAAGCCCACGCCAAAGACAGCCTTGCCAAGCTATCTCGTGAAGAAGTGGTCGCCCAGCTTAACGACGCTGGCGAATGGACAGCGTTTCGCACCCGTCCGTTTAGCCGTACCCCCGAGCTTGACAGCACGCCGTCAGCGATTTTTGTCACCGCAACCGACACCAACCCCTTATGTGCCGACCCTGCCGATATCATCAATGCCAATATTGATGATTTTAACAGCGGTCTTGTCGTCATCTCTATCCTATCGCCAAAGACGCTTGTCTGTCATGGCAAAACCGCCCCAACCAAAGCCACCAATGTCGCAGGCAGTGTTGAATACCACGGTTTTGACGGCGTTCACCCTGCTGGCAACGCAGGCACGCACATTCACTTTTTGCACCCCTTGGCTCGTGGCGTAACCGTGTGGACGATTGGCTATCAAGACGTGATTGCCATCGGCAAGCTCTTTACCACAGGTAAAATTCACACCGAACGCACCATCAGCCTAGCTGGCACGGTCGTCAAAAACCCACGCCTTATCAAGACTCATCGTGGGGCGGATTTGAACGCCTTGACCAATGGCGAGCTTAACGGCAATGACAACCGCATCATCTCAGGGTCGGTGCTGTCAGGTCGCAAGGCAAGCGGTGCGGTGGCGTATCTGGGTCGTTTTCACAATCAAGTCTCGGTGCTAGTCGAAGGTCGTGAACGCCCTGCCATGCACTTTTTTACCTTAGGTGCGAACCGTTTTTCAACGTTACCGATTTATATCTCTCAGTTTGTCAAAGGCAAAAAATACGCCTTTACCACCACAACCAACGGCTCACCCCGTGCCATGGTGCCAATCGGTTCATTTGAAACCGTCATGCCCCAAGACTACCTACCCACTCAGCTACTTCGCTCACTCATCGTTGGCGACATTGTAGAAGCGGTGGAGCTTGGTGCGTTGGAGCTTGACGAAGAAGATTTGGCACTTTGCACCTTTGTATCGCCCGGTAAATATGAGTTTGGCGATATTTTGCGTGATAACTTGACCCGTATTGAGCAGGAAGGCTAAACGATGAAATTTATTCACAATATCTTTGACCGTATGGAGCCGTCCTTTACCAAAGGTGGCAAATACGAAAAATATTATGCTGTTTTTGAGATGTTTGACACATTTTTTCGTCAGCCAAGCTCACAAACATACAGTGCGTCCCATGTCCGTGACGGTATCGACCTAAAACGCATGATGATTACCGTGTGGCTCTGTACTTTCCCTGCCATGTTTTGGGGGATGTACAATGTCGGCTTTCAAGCCCTAAATGCCATACAGCATTTTGGCATTGACCCGACAGGCTGGCGTACTGTCATCACAGGCATGGTAGGCTATGACCCGAACAGCATCCTAGCATGTATGGTCTATGGTGCCATGCAGTTTTTGCCCATTTATATCGTCACCTTTGCGGTCGGTATCTTGTGGGAGATTATCTTTGCCGTGGTGCGTGGACACGAAGTAAACGAAGGTTTCTTTGTAACGTCTGTGCTGTTCGCTCTATCGCTACCACCTGATATTCCACTGTGGCAAGTTGCCCTAGGTATCAGCTTTGGTGTGGTCGTGGCAAAAGAAGTCTTTGGCGGTACAGGCAAGAACTTTCTCAACCCCGCCTTGGCAGGTCGTGCGTTCTTGTACTTTGCCTACCCTGCCTACATCTCAGGCGATGCGGTGTGGACGGCTGTCAAAGGTCTAAATAACGTGGACGGTTATAGCGGTGCTACCCCACTAGGTCAAGCTGCCGCAGGTGTGCCGTCTAATGCCTTTGCAGACGCTTATGGTCAGACCATCTCTTGGGGTCAAGCCTTTTTGGGCAACATGCAAGGCTCTATCGGCGAAGTCTCAACCCTTGCCATCCTTATCGGTGGTGCGGTACTGATGTACACCAGAATCGCCAGCTGGCGTGTGGTTGCCGGTGCTGTCATCGGTCTTGTGGTGACTGCCTTTATCTTTAACATGATTGGCTCTGAGACCAACCCAATGATGAGCCTAGCTCCACATTGGCATTTGGTCATCGGTGGCTTTATGTTCGGTGCGGTCTTTATGGCAACTGACCCTGTCTCTGCCGCCCACACCAATACAGGTCGCTGGTGCTATGGTCTGCTTATCGGCTTCATGACGGTGGTTATCCGTGTGATAAACCCTGCCTTCCCAGAAGGTATCATGCTTGCCATCTTGTTTGCCAACCTATTTGCACCGCTATTTGACTACTTTGTCAAACAAGCCAACATCAAACGTCAAACAGCACGGAGACTAGCTCATGTCAGCCAAAAATAGTAATGTTACAACCCTTGTAACCGCTTTGGTGCTGTGCCTTGTCTGTTCGGTCATGGTGTCAGCCGTTGCGGTGGGTCTAAAACCCAAACAAATCGCCAACAGCACGCTTGATTTTAACAAAAACGTGCTCATCGCCACAGGCAAATTCAACCCCGCCACCGACAGCAACAGCATGGTGGCAGAGCGTTTTGCCGACTTTGAAGTCCGAATGGTCAATCTAGACACAGGCACATTTGCCACCGACGATGAGCTGGCAGCAGCAGGCATCACAGACATCGCAAGCTATGATGTCGCCAAAGCCGCTCGCACCCCCGCCCTTAGCACGCCCCTAGCAGATGACATCGCTGCCATCGGTGGCAAGCCTAAGTTTGGCAAAGTGTATCTGTCCAAAGATGCCAGCGGTCAGATTGACATGATTGTCCTGCCGTTTCATGGGGCGGGTCTGTGGGGTCAAATCTATGGACTGCTTACCCTAGACAGCGACTTTAACACCATCAAAGGCGTGAACTTCTACGAGCATAAAGAAACCCCCGGTCTGGGTTCTCGCATCACCGAAGAGCCATGGCGTGCTCAATGGGTGGACAAAAAAGTTCACAACGACAACGGCGATGTCATCATGGGTGTTGCCAAGGCAGGTACTGCCAGACCTGAGCAAGTGGACGGCATCAGTGGTGCAACCCTAACAGGTCGTGGCGTGCATAACATGGTTCAGTTTTGGCTGGGCAAAGATGGCTATCAGCCGTTTTTGGAAAACCTAAAAGCTGGCAAAGCTGACGGTACAGGAGCATAATCATGGCGGATACTCAGAAAATTTTAACCACGCCGATTTTTAATAACAACCCCATCGCACTACAAATCTTGGGCATTTGTTCGGCATTGGCGGTAACGACCAATGTCAAAAACGCCCTTGTCATGTGTATTGCTTTGACCTTGGTTACGGCGTTTTCTAGCTTTTTTATCTCAACCATTCGTAACAAAATCCCATCATCGATTCGTATCATCGTACAGATGGTGGTGATTGCATCACTGGTTATCGTGGTGGATCAAGTCCTAAAAGCCGTCGCTTATGACACCGCCAAATCGTTAGGTGCGTTCATCGGACTCATCATCACCAACTGTATCGTCATGGGTCGTGCCGAAGCCTACGCCATGAGCAACCCACCCATTCCGAGCTTTATCGATGGTATCGGTAACGGTCTGGGCTACTCTGCGGTATTGATTTTTGTGGCAAGTATCCGTGAGATTATCGGTAACGGCAGTTGGTTTGATATCCAAATCCTAGAAAAAGCCACTGATGGTGGTTGGTACATCCCGAACGGCTTGTTACTACTGCCCCCGTCATCATTCTTTGTCATCGCTCTGTTCATCGCCATCGTGCGTTTTTGGAAGCCCGAGCAACAAGAGCCTGCGGAGTTTGTCATCGCACAAAATTCTAAGGGGGAATCACACTAATGGAACATTACATCAGTTTATTCATCACGTCCGTATTCATCGAAAACATGGCACTTGCCTTTTTCTTGGGTATGTGTACGTTCATCGCCGTTTCCAAAAAAGTCTCAACATCCATCGGGCTGGGCATTGCGGTTATCGTTGTGATGACCATCTGTGTCCCGCTAAACAACCTACTCTACCAATTCCTGCTAAAAGACGGGGCATTGGCGTGGGCAGGCATGCCAAACACCGATTTGTCTTTCTTGGGGCTACTTAGCTACATCGCTCTGATTGCGGCAACTGTCCAAATCTTGGAGATGTTTTTGGACAAATTCGTCCCTGCCCTATATAACGCCCTAGGCGTATTCTTGCCACTCATCACCGTAAACTGTGCCATCCTAGGTGGCGTACTGTTCATGGTAGAGCGTGACTACAACTTTGGCGAATCCATCGTCTATGGTGTGGGTTCTGGCTTTGGCTGGGCGTTGGCGATTACAGCATTGGCAGGTATCCGTGAAAAACTCAAATACTCAGACGTACCCGGCCCGCTTCGTGGTCTTGGCATCACGTTTGTTACCGTCGGTCTAATGTCGCTTGGCTTTATGTCATTCGGCGGTATGAGCTTATAAGGAGAAAGTATGTTTGGTACAGCTATTGGTGGCGTTGCCATGTTTACCGCCATCATCATGAGCCTTGTGGTAGTTATCCTTATCGCACGCTCACGATTGGTAAGCTCTGGCAACGTAACCATCAACATCAATGATGACCCCGATAACAGCGTCAGCACCGCCGCTGGGGGCAAACTCTTGCAGACATTGGCAGGCGAAGGCATTTTCCTGTCATCAGCCTGTGGTGGCGGTGGCACATGTGGTCAGTGTCGCTGTAAAGTGCTAGACGGTGGTGGCTCTATCCTACCCACCGAAGAAGGTCATTTTACCCAAGGCGAGATTCGTGAAGGCATGCGTTTGGCGTGTCAAGTTGCCGTCAAACAAGACATGAAAATCGAGATTGACCCTGAATTCTTTGGTGTCAAAAAATGGGAATGTGAAGTCATCTCTAATGACAACGTCGCAACGTTCATCAAAGAGCTGACCCTAAAAATCCCCGAAGGCGAAGTCGTGCCGTTTCGTGCTGGTGGCTATGTACAGCTAGAAGCCCCACCGCACGAAGTCCACTACAAAGACTTTGACATCGCCAAAGAATACCACGAAGACTGGGATAACTTTAACCTATGGCGTTATACATCCAAGGTTGATGAGCCTGTCATTCGTGCCTACTCTATGGCAAACTACCCCGAAGAAAAGGGCATCATCAAGTTTAACATTCGTATCGCAAGCCCACCACCACGGGGGCCTGACAACATCCCACCGGGCAAAATGTCGTCCTATGTGTTTAGTCTAAAACCAGGGGATAAGATTACCGTATCAGGTCCTTATGGCGAGTTCTTTGCCAAAGACACCAAAGCCGAGATGGTATTCATCGGGGGTGGTGCAGGTATGGCACCCATGCGTTCGCACATCTTTGACCAGCTAAAACGCCTAAAATCTGACCGCAAAATCAGCTTTTGGTATGGTGCTCGCTCTAAGCGTGAGATGTTCTATGTCGAAGACTATGACGGTCTGGCTGCCGAGTTCCCAAATTTCACTTGGAACGTGGCTTTGTCTGACCCACAGCCCGAAGACAACTGGGAAGGCTATACAGGCTTTATTCACAACGTCCTGTACGAAAACTACCTAAAAGACCACCCTACCCCAGAAGATTGTGAATTCTACATGTGTGGTCCACCGGTAATGAACGCTGCCGTCATCAAAATGCTCAAAGACTTGGGCGTCGAAGATGAAAACATCTTGCTTGATGACTTTGGTGGTTAATCGCCAACCTTGACAAAATCCGCTCTGTATGGGGCGGATTTTTTGGTGCATGGCAAATCGCCAATCTCAACTTAAAATGGCAACTTTTTGATTAGGGCGTGTTGAACATTGATAACACTTTTATCAATTTTTGCATGAAAAATGGCTAAATCTTGTTTTTCATCGTCAAAAACTTGTCTGATAGAATAACTATCAACCTGCGTTTTTTCCTTGAAAAACGTGCGATTTTTCTCATTTTTCATTGCAAATACCAAAGTTCAACACGCCCTATTTCATAATTATTTTTGGGTTGTGGGGAAAAATTGCAATTCGCCCTTAACAAATCAATCACTCATATAAAATTGGAAATGGGACTGAGCCATTTTTTTATAGGTCATGGGACAAATCACAAATCGCCCTTTTTCTTTGTTCATATTTGTTTTATAATCCACTCATCAACTAGGAGCATGCCATGTCATTTAACCAAACCCACTTTTATGAACAATTAGAACAACTGGGCAAAGACCCAAACCCCGACACCTTCTTTTTTGAGCTACTGACCCTAACAGGCACATCCAAAAGCACCATCACCAACCTAAAAAATGGCACCAACCCCATCGCAGGCAGTGGGCTAAACGGCATGGCACGAAAAAGCCACTTATACTTTGAGCAGGTGGACAAAGCGACCAGCTTTGACGAGCTGTACGCCCTACTTGACACCATCAAAGCCAATCCCGCCATCAAACGCCACAAAATCCGTATCATCTTTTTGACCGACTTTGACAAGATTTTGGCGTATGATACCAAACTAGATGACACGCTTAGCATCGAGCGGTTTGATGAGATAAACTCCGACTTCACGTTCTTTTTGCCCTTGGTTGGCATTGAAAAAAGCCAAACATACAGCGAACACCCTGCCGATGTCAAAGCATCTGAGAAAATGGGGCGACTGTTTGACCAGCTCAAAAAACACAACGATTTTAAACAGAACAAAGACGACATTCATGCCCTAAACTTATTTTTGACACGGCTGTTATTTTGCTTTTTTGCCGATGATACGGGCATTTTTGACAAAGACAGCTTTGCCCACACCTTACAAAACGTCACTCAGACAGACGGTAGCGACCTTGCGGTATTTTTTGAAAACCTATTTAGCGTGCTAAACCTGCCAGAAGACAGCCCCGAACGCACCGAATACCCATCCTATTTACACGGTTTTCCTTATGTCAATGGCGGGATTTTTAAGGATTTTTATGCCATTCCCATCTTTACCAGTCGCTCTCGGCGTGTCTTGATTGAGTGTGCTCGCTTGGATTGGAGTCAGATTAACCCTGACATCTTTGGCTCCATGTTCCAAGCGGTCATTGACCCTGCCCAGAGAAGTCAGCTAGGACAGCACTACACGTCCGTGAGCAACATCAAAAAAGTGATAGAACCCCTGTTCATCGCACCCCTACGCCAAGAGCTGAACACACTACTGGCACTAAGCGATGACAACAAATCCAAAAACAACAAACAAGCACGCCTAGAACATTTTCTCACCCGCCTGCGTGGCATCAAAGTCTTTGACCCTGCCTGTGGTTCGGGCAACTTTTTGATTACCGCTTATAAAGCCCTACGCCATTTGGAGATGGACACCATCCATGCCTTGCAGTTACTCATCGGTGGCAAGCCTGAGTTTGATGACAAACACTTGGAGCTGGGGTTGGGGCTTGGGTATGACAGTCAGATACCCCTTGGTCATTTTTATGGCATTGATTATGATGATTTTCCAGTACAAATCGCCCATTTGTCGCTGTATCTGGCAGACCATCAGATGAATGCGATTTTTCGGTCAAAATTCGGGCATTGTCGTGACACCTTGCCATTACAACAAGGCGGGCATATCGTTCAGGGCAACAGCCTACGCACCGATTGGCAAAAAGTCTGCCCCAATAACGGCACCGATGAGATTTATATCGTGGGCAATCCCCCATTTAACGGAAAAGCCAAACGCAATGAAGAACAAAAAGCAGACATGGAACTTGTTTTTAAAAAAATAAAGGGAGCAAACACCTTAGATTATGTGGCGTGTTGGTTTTATAAAGCTGGACAATACATTCAAAATAGCCATGCGAAAATGGCATTGGTTGCCACCAACTCTATCGTACAAGGCGAACAAGTTTCATTGCTGTTTAAACCCTTGTTTGACATGGGTCTAACCATCGGTTTTGCTTACCCAAGTTTCATTTGGAGAAATAACGCCCGTGATAATGCCACCGTACATGTGGTCATCATTGGTCTAACCAACAAAAACAACCCTTTAAATATTGACAAAGCTCTTTATCATTATAACGAGAAAACCGACATCAGCGTAACCGAACATGCACAAAATATCAGCCCCTATCTAATCAAAGGGTCGGACATTATTGTGGAAAAACGCTCAAATCCAATTACCAACCAATCGCCGATGGAATTTGGCAGTATGCCAAATGATGGGGGACATCTATTATTAACCGCTGATGAAAAAGACGCACTGACTGCCAAAGAACCGCAAGCCCAAAAATGGATAAAAAAACTGCTGGGTGCTGATGAATTTTTAAATGGCAAACAACGTTTTTGCTTATGGCTTGCTGGCATTAATGATGATGAGCTTGCAAAAATGCCCTTTGTCTTAGAGCGAGTGCAAGCAGTTCAAGCCATTCGTCAAAAAAGCACCCGTAAAGAAACCCGAGAATTGGCAGATACGCCACATTTATTTGGGGAAATCCGTCAGCCCACATCGGGTAAATACATTCTTGTGCCAAGCGTGTCATCAGAACGTCGCCCTTATATTCCCATTGATTTTTTAAATCATGATATTATTTCCACCAACGCCAATCAAATCATTCCCAATGCCACCATGTTTGATTTTGGCATATTAACATCACAGGCACATAACGACTGGATGAGATTGGTGGCGGGCAGACTAAAAAGTGACTACCGCTACTCAGGCACGATTGTCTATAACACCTTTGCATTTCCTGATGTCAGCGATGATGATAAGGCAACGATAGAACAGCTTGCCAAAGACATCCTAAGAGCCAGAGCCATGCACCAAGGCAAGACACTTGCCGAGCTGTACAACCCTGAGACCATGCCCGACAACCTAAAACAGGCACATCACAGGCTTGATGTTGCGGTGGATAAGCTGTATCGTGAACAGGGTTTTGCCGATACTGCCGAGCGACTGGCGTTTTTGTTGGCACGCTACGAAAAACTCATCCAACAAGAAGCCACCAAAAAGACAGACAAAGCCCGTAAAAAATAAAACCATCTAAGGCGTGCTAGGATGTGCCTTTGCATGCCTTTGTATTTGCCATGATAATGGATGCACCATGACCGAAATCTCCCTACTTACCAAAACCTACACCCAAACAGGCGACAGCCAAGCCGAAAACCACATGGGCATGCGACAAATGCAATCCCGTGCCTTTGCCAAACGCAACTGCCAATACCTGCTCATCAAATCGCCCCCAGCATCGGGCAAATCCCGTGCCATGATGTACATCGCTCTGGACAAACTAAGAAATCAAGGCATCAACAAAGTAGTCATCATCGTGCCTGAGATGAGCATCGGGCGGTCTTTTGCCAGTACTGATTTGACATCATCGGGATTTTTTGCCGATTGGCAGGTGGCACATCGCTATAATCTTTGTCTCAATACTTTGTCCAGCGACACCGCCAAGACTCAGATTTTTGCGGAGTTTATGGCAGATGACAACCCCGCACAGGTCTTGGTCTGCACCCATCACAGCTTTCGTTTTGGCTATGACAAGCTGGACAACCCTAAGCTGTTTGACAAGGTACTACTGGGCATTGATGAATTTCATCACGTCTCAGCATCGGACAACAGCCGATTGGGGGCTATCTTAGATGAGATAATGAGCGTATCGGATGCTCACGTTGTCGCCATGACAGGCTCGTATTTTCGGGGCGATGCCATTCCCATCTTGACCCCAGAAGACGAAGAGCGGTTTGAGAAAGTCACTTATAGCTACTATGAACAGCTAAATGGCTACACCCATCTAAAATCGCTGAGCTTGGATTATAAATTCTACGGTCAGTCGTTTTTTGATGCCCTAAGTGACTGCTTTGACACCACCAAAAAAACCATCGTACACATCCCCAACGTCAATTCCCAATCCGCCGAAACGGACAAATACAACACCGTGGGCAAAATCATGGACATCATCGGCGAACCCATCGCCCAAGACCTAGACACAGGGGTGTGGTTGGTTGCCACCGCTGACGGCAGAACCCTAAAACTGGCGGATTTGGTTACAGATGATGAGCACCGCCCAAAAACCCAACAGTATCTCGCCCAAATCAGCCATCGAGACGACATGGACATCATCATCGCACTGGGCATGGCAAAAGAAGGCTTTGACTGGGTGTACTGCGAGCACGTCCTAACCATCGGCTATCGTGGCTCCATGACCGAAGTGGTGCAAATCATCGGGCGAGCAACCCGAGACTGTGTGGACAAAACCCATGCCAAATTTACCAACGTCATCGCCAAGCCTGATGCAAACCAAGATGATGTCGTCTCTGGGGTCAATGACATGCTAAAAGCCATCTCCTTGTCGCTACTCATGGAACAAGTGCTTGCCCCTAACGTCAATTTTCGCCGTAGAAGCACGCTGACAGAGAACGAAAAACTCCCCACTGGCACCATCATCATCGATGATGGCAAAGATGGCAGTCGCCTATCAAAACGTGCCGAGAAAATCCTACAACAAGACATGCCCGACCTAATCGCCACCATCGCCCAAGACACCCGTGTGTCTGCCCAATACCTGTCCAGCGACGAAGGCAGAAACGTGGTGGACTCAGAAATCATCAATGACACCATCATCCCACAGATTATCCGCACACGCTATCCTGATTTGGACGACAAAGAGACCGACCAAGTCATGCAGGGGCTACTCGCTCAGGTGTACATCAACAGCCATGGCGGTATGATTGATGGCGATGACATCAGCCCTGATGCCGTGATAGAGAACGAAGAGCTGTACATCTTTCAAGACGGCAGATACATCAACACCGAGCATCTAAGCCCAGAACAAAGGGCGGTCATCGCCGAGCATGTCCGCCACAGAGATTTGCCTGATGATGCCAAGATTTTTGACCCCCACACCCAGACCACCACCAAAAAGAGCGTGCATGGCTTTGTCAAAATCGGCGAAAAATTCATCAACGTGGATAAAATCCCCGTGGATTTGATTCATGCGGTCAACCCCTTTGCCAAGGCGTATGAAGTGCTGTCAAAAAACATAGACAGCGACACCCTAAAAACCATCAATAACGTGGTCAAAGCCACCAAATCCAACATCAGTGAAGCCGAAGCGGTACAAAGCTGGACTTTGATAGAGCGGTTTTTTAAAACCCATGGGCGAGAACCCGACCCGAACTCAACCGACCCCAGAGAAGCACGCATGGGACTGGTGCTGGCATGGGTCAGAAACAAAAAAGCAGAGCGTTTACGCCAACAACAAAACACCAAGGATAACGCATGAACATCAACGCCCTATATGAGAGCCGAAAATATCACAATCTCGATGATTTGTTCGCCAATGAGACAAGCACCCTGCTAGATGACGTCCAAATCGCACCCCAAAAAACCATCCATACCGCAGATGACATACTCACCCACCGCTTTGGTGAGATTATGGCGTTTTATGAAAAACAGGGGCGACCACCCATGATGGACAGTGATGATTTTGACGAAGAGCTGTTGGCGATAGCGTTATCATCGATACAACACAACGCCGAGCAAAGAGATGTTTTGCTGGCACATGACCGCTTTGGCTTATTATAAAAGAGCATGAGAGAGCATGAGAGAGTATATGACAGCACATCATGAACAGACCACCCCATCCGTGCAGTCTTTGGATGACATCTTTTCATCAGACAGGCTAGGCTTGTTAGATGACATTGGCAACGTGGACATACTCGGCGACAACACCCACAGCATTCGTGCCAAAAAAAGGATACTAAATACCCCTGATGATACCGCTGACAGATACCCTTGTCCTGATTTTGACAACTTTCGCCCGATATTTTTTAAGATTGAACAGCTCATCCAACAGGGCAAATACAAAATCCAAAACAGCCGTCCCACAGACTATGTCAAAAAAAATGCCGTGTTCGTGTTGCAAGGCATGCTCTGTTTCGTCGCTGACATCTATGAAGACAGCGGTCGCCAAAACAGTCTTTTTAAAGACCGCATTCGCCTAGTTTTTGCCAACGGCACCGAATCCAACATGCTGGCACGCTCGCTGGCAACCGCCCTATCCAAGCACAGACAGACCAGTCATCATGTGCTAATGACTGATGATGAGTGGCTCATGCAGTTCCCGCTGTCAGATGATGATTTGTTCAGAACCCACGATGATGCTCGCACGGGCGTGATTTATGTCGCTCGCCTGACTCAGCCTAGGGCGGAGTTCATGCGTTATTTGCATTTGCACAAAATCGGCTTTACCAAAGGCACAGGTGATGAGCGTATCAAAAACTGCTTGGATGATGAGACTTTTTTGTACAGCGACGTAGAAATCATCGCCGAATACGAGATGAGTAACGCCAATGCCCAAAAGATTGAGTTCATCTTACATTCTTTTTTTGCCGAGCAAAAGCTCAACATGAGACTGCTGGCAAAAGACGGTCGCTACTATAAGCCTAGCGAGTGGTTCAATGTGCCGATAGAGATGATTGACCGAGCCATTGATTTGATTGGGACGGGTCAGATAAACCAATATCGTTATAATGACTATCTGATGAGTATCGAGAAAAGATAGCAAAATAAAAAGCGGGGGTAGTAAAGCAACCCCCAAATCTTGCCACCTTGTATTTATCACCTTGTCATAAACACAAAAAAGGCTTAATCCTATTATACAGACTAAGCCTTTGATTTTTAAAGGAATATTTGGTGCGAACGGAGGGACTTGAACCCTCACGCCGTGAAGCACTACCCCCTCAAGATAGCGTGTCTACCAATTCCACCACGTTCGCAAGTGGTGTGCATTATAGCCGAAGCCATCATCATTTTCAAGTATTTTTTGCAAAAGATAGCGGTGTATCTCGCCCAAAATGCACCTCAACAGTCAGTTTTGGTACGTCCCCCAGCACGTCTTGGCACACGTTCATGACATGCTCGGCGGTGAGCCATTCTACCGCACTGCTCTCTTGGGCGGTGTCCTTGATCAGCAGAGCCGACCCCAGTATCGCCACACGTCTGAGTCCTTTGTACCGCATGAGTTCGCAAATGTATGGTTTTAGGGCGGTTAGGCAGCGTGTGAGCATTCGCACGCTGATGGGCTGTTCGGGGAATTTTTGGACGACAAGGCTACCGACATATTCTACCCCGCCCGTCCGCACACCAAGCCCCGTGGTCTGCTTAGAGATACGAAACGCCACCGCATCGCCAAGCGACAACTCGCCTCCGATTGCCTTTTTTTGATAATGCTCGTAGTTATCGGCATACAAACCTTTGCACCTTGCGATGACAGGGTGGGCGATGTTACCGTCCGTACTAACGGGCATGATAAGCATCTGAGCACGAGATTGCAAAAACGGCTCATGACTGGCAAAAATCACAACGCACCGCCCGATACAGGATAAGCCTGCTCGTTGTCGGGATTGTCATTATTATCTTTTTCATCAGCAGACAGTTCGGTATTGTCTTGCTCATCAGCTAGGCTGTCATGAATGATAAAGGAGTTGATGTTACATAGCTCGCACATAATTTTCACATATAGATGAAGAACGTTAAAATTACCGCAAATTTATGATGTGTGGTATCATCAAGGGCGTGGAAAGCACGCCCCTACAAAGCCTGTGGTAAATATTAAGTTTGTTAAGTATAAATATCAATAGACCCTACTTATTATAATGCCAAACACCAAAAATACCAATGCCCACCGCCAATAATGATATAATGCCCATTTATGATACCCAAAAAATAGGCACTCATGACCCACCAGTTATCCAAATCCAAGCAAACCCAAACACCCATCACCCTACATATCACCGCCCTAACCCATGACGGGCGTGGTATCGCAACCTATGATGACACGCATGGCGACAAATCGGGCAAAAAAGTCTTTGTTAGCCACGCCCTACCCACCGAGACGGTAACGGCAACCCTTACCAAATCCAAAAAAAGCTATGACGAAGCCGACTGCTTGGACGTGCTAACCTCAAGCCCCCACCGCACCGCTCCCATGTGTCCGCATTTTGGGGTATGTGGCGGTTGCACCTTACAGCATTTTGACGTGGACGAGCAGATTAAACACAAACAGTCCGTCCTACAAAACCACCTTGCCAAATCAGGCATTGCCCCTGCCACATGGCTGTCGCCAATCGTGGGCGACAGAACGCATTATCGCACCAAAGCCCGTTTGGGCGTGCGTTACCTACCCAAGACAGGTAGGCTCATTGTGGGTTTTCGTGAGCGAGCGAGTAATTTTTTGACGGACATTGGCACTTGTCCGATTTTGGATAGGCGTGTGGGCGATAGATTAGATGACTTAAAACAGCTTTTAAAAACGCTAAAAATCAAAGACAGTATTACCCACTTAGAAATCGCTATGGGCGAGAATGCGAGCAAAGAAATGGGCGACTTGCCAAGCGTGGCTCTTATCGTCCGCCATACCAAGCCAATCAATAAAGCCGACACCGCCAAACTTATCCATTTTGGCAAGCCCGTTAATTGGCAAGTTTATTTACAGCCCAAAGGATATGACAGCATTTACCGCATTGATAGCACGGACAAGGCAATACTGCCCATGAGCCACGCCACGCCCCCGACAGGCGGACTGTTTTATCATTTGCCTGAGTTTGGCTTAACCTTACAAAGTAGCCCCACCGACTTTACACAGGTCAATTTATCGGTCAATCGGCAAATGGTTGAGCTTGCCTGCCGTCTTCTAGATTTAAAGCAAGGCGAGCGAGTGCTGGATTTGTTTTGTGGGCTGGGTAACTTTTCGCTTGCTCTTGCCAAATGTGTGGGAGATACAGGCAGGGTCATCGGCGTGGAAGGTAGCACCGACATGGTCATGCGTGCTACGATGAATGCTAGGGACAACGGGCTTACCAACACCGACTTTTCTGTTCAAGATTTAACCCAAGATTTCTCAGATAAGCCGTGGGTCGGGCAGGTGGATGCTCTACTCATTGACCCGCCACGCACAGGAGCATGGGAAGTTATGGATTATCTGGGGCGATTTGATGCCCGCCGTATCGTCTATGTCTCATGCGACCCTGCCACGCTTGCCCGAGACAGCATTCGCCTTGCCGAGCAGGGCTATCGGGCGACTCATGCAGGGGTTATGGATATGTTTTGTCATACAGGACACGTTGAGAGCATTGTTCGCTTTGAAAAGGTGGTCTAAACCCATCAAAACAACAAACCCATCATCTATCAGATGATGGGTTTTGGGTATGATACATGCTAATTATTTGCTTAGCTTTTGGCTAATCTCACGCAGTAGCAATACCTCTTCTGATGGCTCGGCAGGAGCTTCTGGTTCTGCTTCGGCTTGTCTACGCATTTTGTTCATGCCTTTAACAAGCAAGAATACGATGAATGCTAGGATGATAAAATTAATCAAAATCGTGATAAAATTACCATACGCCAATACAGGCACGCCCGCCTCTTTTAAGGCGGCGTAAGTCATCGCTGTACCCTCTGGCACTTCGGCAAGTGGGATAAGCATGTTGCTAAAATCCACGTCGCCAATCGCCGCAGAGATGACCGGCATAATCACATCATCGACCAATGACGTGGTAATCTTGCCGAACGCCCCGCCGATGATGACACCAACTGCCAAATCCATCACGTTGCCTTTAACGGCAAATTCTTTAAACTCTTGAAGCATACTCATGGTTTATCTCTATATGGGCAGTGTCTATATGCTTACGCACTGTTTGTCTTGCTTGATATTGACCCGTCTGATTTATTTAATTTATCTGATTTGTTAAAGCCATCAAAAAAACTTAAACATTGGGTTCAATATGCCCTAAAAAAATAACTACTTTATGATAAATAATCTTATTATCATAAAGTAGTTTTGTCAATGGTCATTACCAAAACACAAAGATTCGCTAAGATACTATAAGTAATTTTAAATTCAATTAAGAATTTTTAACTTATGGTTTTAGCTTTACTTATCATGCATCCTTTTTACGCCCAAAACGCTTACGGTCATTTTCGGTCAGATACTTTTTGCGAATACGGATGGATTTTGGCGTGACTTCGACAAGCTCATCATCTTCGATAAACTCTAACGCCTGCTCCAAGCTATACTCCAAGGCAGGGGTCAGGATAATCGCATCGTCCGAGCCTGACGCACGGATGTTGGTCAGCTGTTTGGCTTTGGTTGGGTTGACCACCATGTCATCGCCACGAGAGTTGATACCGACAATCATACCTTCATAAACTTCAAGCTGTGGCTTGGCGAACAGTCGACCACGCTCTTGCAAGCTAAACAGAGCATAGCCTAGGCAAGTACCTGTTACCATAGAAATGAGTACGCCATTTTGACGTTTGGCAACCGCACCCTCTTTCATCTCGCCATAATGGCTAAAACTTGATGTCATGATACCCGTGCCAGATGTCATGGTCAAAAACTCCGAGCGAAAGCCGATAAGTCCACGAGACGGCACAGTTGCCTCGATACGGATACGACCTTTGCCGTCCACCTCCATGTTGGTCAGCTCGCCTTTGCGGTTACCCATCTGCTCCATGACTGCCCCTTGATGCTGTTCTTCGACATCAAAAGTCACGTTCTCATAAGGCTCACACATCACACCATCAATCTCTTTGATGATAACTTCTGGTCGAGATACACCCAGCTCAAAGCCCTCACGTCTCATGTTTTCAATCAAAACAGACAGATGTAGCTCGCCACGACCCGATACCTTAAAGCGGTCTGGACTGTCGGTGTCTTCAACACGCAGTGCCACATTATGAATCAGTTCACGGTCTAGGCGTTCACGAATGTTGCGAGACGTGACAAATTTACCCTCTTTGCCGGCAAATGGGCTGTCATTGACCTGAAAAGTCATCGATACGGTCGGCTCATCCACCGATAACGCTGGCAAGGCTTCGACTTCTTTGGGGTCGCAAATGGTGTCTGAGATGTTAAGGTTGTCAATGCCCGTTACGCAGACGATGTCGCCTGCTTGGGCAGAGTCCACGTCCACACGTTCAAGTCCATGATAGCCCATGATTTTTAGGATACGACCGTTACGCTTGTTGCCGTCTTTATCCACAATCACCACAGGGGTATTGGTCTTGACCGAGCCACGCTGAATGCGACCCACGCCAATCACGCCAACAAAGCTGTTGTAGTCAAGGCTTGAAATTTGCATTTGGAATGCACCGTCCACGTCCACTTTTGGTGGCTCAACGATGTCCACAATGGTCTCAAACAAGGGGGTCATGTCAGGGGCAAGCTCATCAGGCGATAGTCCTGCAATGCCGTTAATGCCCGAGGCATAGACAATCGGAAAATCAAGTTGTTCGTCTGTACCACCAAGATTATCAAATAAATCAAAGACTTGGTCAATCACCCAATCAGCACGGGCGGCAGGTTTGTCGATTTTATTGATAATCACAATCGGCTTTAAGCCACGGGCAAACGCCTTTTGGGTCACAAAGCGAGTCTGTGGCATCGGGCCTTCTTGGCTATCGACCAACAGTAGCACACAGTCCACCATAGACAGCACACGCTCCACTTCACCGCCAAAGTCGGCGTGTCCGGGGGTGTCCACGATGTTAATGCGGTATTCGGTATCGGTGCGTTTGTCCGTCCACTTGATGGCGGTATTTTTGGCAAGAATGGTGATACCACGCTCGCTTTCTAGGGCGTTTGAGTCCATGACTCGTTCAATCTCACCCGCACGCTCGCCCAAGGCACCTGATTGTTGTAGAAGTTTATCAACCAAGGTTGTTTTACCGTGGTCAACGTGGGCAATGATGGCAATATTGCGTAGATGTTGGATATTGTTTGACATAAAATCTCAAAATTTTGAATAAAAAAATATGGGTGCAAGCTCAGAGCTTACACAAAAGCTGTCTATTATAGCATGGATTTGACCAATAATAATATAAAATGCCAATTTTATTAGCAAACAAAAAACCACCCAAATCACTTTGGATGGTTTTTGAATAATCAGAAGATTATTTGGTTTCTACAACGTTAGTTACTTTGTTACCTTGGATAACTGCATAAACACGACGGTTAAGTGCTTTGTTTTCAGCAGTATCGTTAGGCACCGCAGGACGGTCAAAGCCATAACCTACCGCAGAAACACGGTTAGGAGCGATACCAAACTCGTTAGATAGCATAGACTTCACAGCGTTTGCACGAGCTTCTGATAGGCGTTGGTTGTAGCGAGCACTTGAACGCTTGCTGTCTTTAGAAGCATGACCTTCGATGGCAGCAGTAGCGTTCGGGAATTCACGCATTTTTTCTGCAACTTTGGCAACTTCTTCACGGAACTGTGGCTTGATGTTTGACTTGTCACGGTCAAAGAATACACGAAGTTCCATGCGTAGGTCTTCTTGTACTGCACGCTCAACTGGACAGCCGTTAGCATCTACCACAACGTTACGTGGGGTATTTGGGCATAGATCTAGATGGTCAGCCACACCGTCGCCATCACTATCAACAACTTCTGGTGCTTCAATCACAATCACTGGTGGTGTAGTTACCACTGGTGGTGTAGTTACCACAGGCTCATGAATAGGTGCTACAGGTACGGTAGGTGCCAAACGACCACCTAGGGTTACTTCAAGACCTGCTAGGGCTTGACCTTCCCACCATGCGTTGTCAAAGTTGTGAACGGCACGAGCTTCGCCACGTAGAGCTAAGGCATCGTTGATTAGGTAGCGAGCACCTAGACCTAGGTTACCGATGGTGTCTTTTGATTCAGATACTTCTGTGCCAGCTGGTGTGCCATCAAGAAGTTGTTCACGGCTTTCTACTTTATATTTGGCTTGACCTGCACCGATAAGCACATAAGGCTTGAACTTATTGTTGGTGTAGCCTGAAAACTGCTCAGTACCAATTAGGAAGTTACCAGAGATGATTTCTTCTTTGGCATCAAATACGTTTCTAGGATGAGCATTAGCAGAAGCTTTTGAAGCTCTTGCATCAGTGTCAGTTACGCCATATTCTGCTTGGAACTGAGTAGATGGGGTTAGTTCCACACCTAGGGCTACGCCAGTATATAGGTCGCTTTCAAGAGCAACACCGCCATTTGTTGGGTTGGTAGGTGCATTGGTGTTAGCACCGTTAAGTTGCTGACCAGTTTTAAAAATCTCACGTTGCTTTTTGTGAGCTTCGTCTTGATATTGGTAACCAACTAGTGGGGTTACGGTTACGCCAGCAGATGCAACGGTAGCAGCAGTGGCAACCAATGCCAAAGCGATTTTATTAAGTTTCATAAATTCCTCCAAAGGATGGTTTTGATAAAGTCAAACACACTTAGACTATCACTGTCTATTCTAACATTAAGCGGAAATATTTTTCAATACAAATTACAAAAATAATTCAGCTTTCTGACAGATAGTTATAGCTTAACGGTAAAATAAGAATTTGACAACCTTTTTTTGATGAAAAATACAGTTTATTACATAAAAGGTGCCAACTTTTACAATAAAATGGGGATTTTTTACCGATAAATGGTAATAAAGGTTAATCAGAGAATGCTTGTCTCATGTTTTTCACCGCTTTATCTAGTCCCACAAACACGCTATCGGCAATGATACTATGCCCGATGTTTAATTCATGAACGCCGTCAATTTGGGCAATGGGAGCAACATTATCCACCGTCAAGCCATGCCCTGCATTCACCAAAAAGCTCGGATGCTTGGATAAGGCAAACGCCACCGCCATTTTGACACGGTCTAACTCATGGCTGATTTTTTCTTTATCATTTTCAAGACAGCGTTCAGCATACGCCCCTGTATGAATCTCAATGGCATCTGCTCCAAGCTCTATCGCCCTTTCAATTTGGGCGGTATCAGGGTCAATAAAGAGCGATACTTTGATACCGACATTCTGTAAGTCTTTGATAAAGCTGGGTAATTTATCATTATTGATGACATCAAGCCCACCTTCGGTCGTCACCTCTTGGCGTTTTTCGGGGACAAGGCACACCCACTGGGGACGGACATCACGGGCAATGGCGAGCATCTCATCTGTTACCGCCATTTCTAGGTTCATCGGAATGCCAATCGCCTCTTTCATGGCATAGACATCGACATCCTTGATATGACGGCGGTCTTCACGCAGGTGCAGGGTAATGCCGTCCGCTCCTGCCTGCTCACACACCACCGCCCCTTTGACAGGACACGGATAATCCACGCCACGGGCGTTACGAAGCGTGGCGATGTGGTCAATATTGACACCAAGTCGGGGAGTTTTCATGGTTTTTCCTTAATAATATGTCGCATGTGTTAGGGCTTGTTATTGTTAAGGCTTGCCATCTGCTGGCATGGTCGGCTCTTGACTGTTGTCAAAAAGCGTTTGTTCCAACTCAGGCAGTGCCGTTTTCATGAGACTACCAACATACATCTGCGGCTGTGATGGCGTAAAGCCCATGAGTGCTTCTAGCTCGCCCACCCGCTTTTTGGCGTAGGCGTAGGCATTATCAAAAGTGTTTTTATCGCCACGCAAACCTTCGGCAAAAAACGCCCGTCCAAAATAACTCAAATCGGCGTTATGACTGCACCCAAAAGACGCTCTATCGGCAGCCGATGCGGTGATAATAAGCGTGGTCGGTGATGCCAAACTCTCAATAAACGCACCCGAGTAGCACGATGAGATGACAATCACCCGCCAACGAATGCCCGATGCATCCAGTGTCTCTTTTAGCCACACAGGGTCAATGTCATCCAAATCCAGTGGCGGGTTATCCAGCACCAAATCCCCTAAAATCTGACCACTCTCATCCACCGCTCCGTGTGAGCTTAACGTCAAAAACAGCACATCTTCATCAGCATTCATCTGTTTGCCGATGGTTTGGAGTGTCTCGTGAATGCTGGTCTTGGTGGCGATGGGGTCAGACTGCCATGTGTTTGGGTTATTGATGAGTGCAATCGATTTGCCCTTTGTACCAAAACGCACATCAAACAGCTGTTTTGCCTGCTCTATTTCATTGGTAAAGACATCCAACTCACTATATCCTGCCACACCCATAAAGTACCAGTCGGTCTCGCCCGTCTCCGACTTTTCAATGCCTGCCAAATGGTCTGCCAAAATCATCGGCTGGGCATAAAAAGCGGTCTCGCTGATGGTCGGGTTTTGGTTTTTTACCTTAAAAATGGGTTGGTCTGCCACGTTTTTTTGCCATACTACCAACAGGGCAATCGCCCCGATCATCATGATGACTCGCTCCCACCACTGCCAGTGCAAACGTTTGGCAAAAATCAGAAGCAGTGCTGCCGTCTGCCACACAAACAGTGCCACGAACAAATCTGGCAAAATGCGATACATCCAGTTTGGTAGCCAGTTTTGCAAGCTCAAAAACTGCATGCCACTTTGCACCAAAATCAGTAGCGTATCCGCCACAAGCCACAAAATCACAGGCACAAACAGCAGTGAATAGTTGAGCGTACGCTTGGCAAGCAAAATCCCTGCAATGAGCATGATGGTCGGCCAAATCAGATAACTGATGAGTCCTTGCTCGTTAAAATCACTGCCAAAATGTGCTGTCAGCCATGCCAGCAAAATATTGACCGCCAACGCTAATAAAGCAAATAGCACAAACTGCCCAAACGTGGGCTTAACCCAATTAAAGGCACGTACTGACCCCACCAACATCCACAAGGCAGCGACGATATTGGCGGCAAAGTTTAGGGAAAATCTTGGTAAAGACTGTATTTTTAGGGATTGTAGTGACAAATGGCGACTCTTTATCAGATATAAAACAAAAAGCTAATTTGGCTTATTTTCGCAAAAATTTACAGCTGTGGCAAGTGATTTTGTAAAAAATCAGTGTATGGCTGTTCATATGGCTGTTCATATGGCTATTTATATGACCATTTATCCATGCTATTTATCCATGCTAAACGTTTGGCATCACCTACCAAATATTAAATCGGCTCGGTCGGCTTTTAAGAAACTTTTAAGAAATTTAAGAAACTTTTAAGAAAAAAGTTATGTTTATCCAAAAACCATAAATTTTTTATGGGCTTTTAAAAATTTGCTGTCAAAACTGATAAATGTGTTAAAATGTGGATTATTTGCAAACACAATTTACCTAATGTCATGAATAAGATATGATTATTTGGTTGCACATAACATGACCACATAACGCATTTTATAAAAATGCCATGAGTATGGGCATGCCCCAATCAATGACCAATATAAAAGATGAGTGAAAAGATAAAAAACCCTGATTTGGGTAAACTAGCAAAGAACTTGTGCTTTTGGAACAGATGACATGACCAGTATCTACCTACTCATTCCGCTAAGTCTTATGTTGTTCGTTGTGGCGATTTGGGCGATTGCTTATGCGGTCAAGTCCAACCAGTTTGAAGATTTAGACAATGCCCCCGACCAAATCATCTTAGATGACCGTCAAGCTCGCCGTGATGCCTTAAATCACGCCAGCAAGGCAACCCAAAACAACCAACGTAATAAGGATGACGCATGAGTATCGTATTATTAGCGCCCGCCCTTGCCATGGGCTTTTTGGGATCACCACACTGCATGGGGATGTGTGGTGGTATCGTAACTGCTTTTGGCATCTCCATGAAGAACCTAAGCCCACAAAAACGTGGCATGCTCATCGCAACCTATCACACTGGACGTTTGATGAGTTATATGGCTCTTGGGCTGATTGCAACCATCTTTGGCGAGACGGTGCTTGCCCCCTTTATGACGGGCAACGCCCTGCCCCGCATCGTGCTGGGTCTGGCGATTGTGTTTGCCGCCCTGCTCATGCTTGGCGTGCCATTTCTAAATCGCCTTGAAAAAGTGGGACTGGGTCTTTGGAATCGCCTTGCTCCCATCCGTCAAAAGGTACTGCCCATGGACAGCCTGCCTAAGGCTCTTGGGGCAGGACTGCTGTGGGGACTGCTGCCTTGTGGTCTGGTCTATGGGGCTTTGGTGATGGCGATGAGTGTGGCGGCGACAGGACATGAACCCATCATGGGCGTACTGTTCATGCTTGTCTTTGGACTGGGTACTCTGCCCATGCTTATCATGACCGGGGCAACGCTATCATGGTTACAACAAAAGGTCAAGACCTTTAACCTGCGTAAATTTAGCGGTGCTGTCATGCTCATCTCAGGGCTGTTTGTCATGCTCTCGCCTACCGTCATGCACCTCATGCACGGTCATCATCATGGCGGGCATGCCCATCACAATCATGAACATAGCCATGAGCATGGTCATGCACATAGTCATGAACACAGCCATTAAATGAGCCAAGACGCTCATGCAGGGCATGAACATCATCATGGACATGGTGAACATCAGCACAGTCATGAACACAGCTCTCATGGACACAGCCACGACCACCATCATTAAATGCCATCATCAAAGCCCCGTCATGGGGCTTTGACATGATTGGGCGGATGTTTTTATGGACACGCAAAGCCAACCCCCAAAACCTATGGCAAATATCGAATTCATTGGGTGTACAACAAACCACACCCCATTATCAATCACTACTTATTCTCATTGCTAGCCTTTTTAACCTGAAAAATTTTTGATTTTATGATAAAATACTGAAAAATTTTTAACCCAAAACCGCCATGCTAGAAATCCGCCATTTGCAAATGCTCTCCGCCCTTGACCGCCTCGGTTCGCTTGCCATGACTGCCGATGAGCTCAATTTGACCGCATCCGCCATTTCTCACCAGTTAAAAGAGCTAGAAAGCTATTATGACATTACGCTGGTCAATCGCCGTACTCGCCCTGTAACCTTTACGCCAGCAGGTCGCTTGGTTTTGCAGCTTGCCGATAATGTCCTGCCGCAAGTCGCTCGCACCAAAGCCGACATAAGACGTTTGGCACACGGACAAGCAGGGCAACTAAGACTGGCAAGCGAGTGCCATAGCTGTTTTGATTGGCTCATGCCGATTTTAAATGTCTATCGTAACGAGTATAGCGATGTGGAGTTGGATTTTGCCTCTGGCTTTGAACCCGAACCACACCAAATGCTCCTAGACGGCGACATTGACCTACTCATCACGGCAAGCGATTTGCCGATAGACGGTATCCATTATGAGCCACTGTTTACCTACGAAAGTCGCCTTGTGATGTCGCCCACGCACCGCTTGGCAAGCCATAGCGTGATAACTCCTACCGACCTAGCGGACGAGACACTCATCGCCTATCCTGTGGAGCAGACTCGCCTTGATGTCATTGCTAAATTTTTAGAGCCAAATGGCGTTACCCCCAAACATATTCGCACGACCGAGCTTACCGCCATGCTCATTCAGCTGGTGGCAAGCGAGCGGGGTGTGTCGGCACTGCCCGACTGGGTGGCGAGCGAATATGAGAAAAAAGGCTGGGTGGTAACACGTCCGCTCGGGGCGGGGGTATATTGTCAGCTGTATGCAGGGGTGCGTGCAAGTAGTATGGATATGGCGTATGTGAAGGGGTTTTTGGGGTTACTTGAAGGGATTAAAAAGCCGTAATCGGACAGTAAAAGATGATGGCAAATATAGTGATTTTGACGGATTGGCATTTGATGTGGATAAATTTGGATAATATGTTTGATTTATCTTAGGCAGTTTTTATTTTATTTTGCCTTGTCAAATAAAATCTTTCTATTTTAATCTTGCCACCTTTAACCCCATCAAACTTAACCCTGTTAAACCACGCCTAAAAATGGGACAACCATCATTTACGCTATTTACCCCCTGCCACCCACAACAAATTTTTATTGCAAAATCCCACCTATTTCACTTAAAATAATCAATTTGCCTTTATAAAATGGGGATTGCCCCCATAAATATAAATTCATCACATCTTTACCGAGCGTTAAATTTTTATGAGCGTATTTGCCATTGGTCAGCGTTATTTGTCCGATTCTGAGAGTAATTTGGGGTTGGGCGTGGTCATCGAAGTGGACGACCGCTGTGTTCACATCTTATTCCCCCAAAGCGAAGAAAAACGAGTATATGCCAAAGCGTCCGCTCAACTGTCACGGGTGGTCTTTGGCAGTGGCGACACCATTTTTGACCAAGACGGGCAAGAGTTCGTGGTGGCAAGCTGTGAAGAGATAGCCGATGTCATGCGTTATCACTTGACCTGTGGCAAAAGTCTCATGGAAACTCGCCTATCGGCAAACATCACGCTCGCCAAGCCCTTGGAGCGACTGTTGGCAGGACGCATTGAGCATAATGAGCATTATGAAGTCCGCCAAGACGCCTTGAAACTCAACGCCATGCTCACCCGTCACCCCTTGCGTGGACTCATCGGGGCAAGAGTGGATATCATCAACCATCAGCTCTACATCGCCCACGAAGTCGGCAAACGCCTAGCCCCCCGAGTACTGTTGGCGGATGAAGTGGGACTGGGCAAGACGATAGAAGCAGGGCTTATCGTTCATCAACAGCTCATCACAGGACGGGCAAATCGAGTGCTTATCCTTGTCCCTGACAGCTTGCAGTATCAGTGGATGATAGAGTTAAAACGCCGATTTAACTTAGACTTTGCCATTTTTGACCTAGTACGGACAGCGTCCATCAAAGAGCATAACCCTGATGAAAACGTCTTTGGCACCGAACAGCTCATCATTGCTAGCATTGATTTATTGCTTGACCATCACGACCTATATGAGCAGGCGTATGCGTCGGGCTTTGATTTACTTGTGGTGGATGAAGCCCATCATCTGCATTGGGACAGCGAACAAGGCGGTAATGACAAATACGAGCTGGTGGCGGATTTTGCTCAGCACATCGCAGGGGTGTTACTGCTGACTGCCACACCAGAACAGCTTGGCGTGGAGAGCCATTTTGCCCGCCTGCGACTGCTTGACCCACACCGCTTTGATGATTTGGATGATTTTATCGCGTCCCAAGACGCCTTTGCGGACGTGGCAATGGTGGCAACCTTGCTGATAGACGGTAAAGATTTGACCGACAAACAAATCACGGCAGTGGCAGGACTGCTCGGCTTTGATGTCAGTGAGATTGCCGACATCAACACCAATGACAAGCTCCGTCAGCACATCATTAACGAGCTACTAGACCGTCACGGCACAGGGCGAGTGCTATTTCGTAACACCCGAGACAGCGTACAGGGCTTTTATGGGCGTACCAGTATCGCCTATCCACTCCCCCTACCAACAGCGTGGCAAAATACCCCTTATACTCATGGCAAACTGCGTGAACAGCTGTGGGGCGAAGAGAGTTTTCCTGACGGCTCGTGGCTAGAAGCTGACCCCCGAGTGCCGTGGCTCATTGAGCTATTAAAAAATAACCTAAAACACAAAAAAGCCCTACTCATCGCCCGTTCAGGGGCAACCATTGAAAGTTTAGAGGCGGTACTGCGTCTGCATGCTGGCATTAAGACCGCCATTTTTACCGAGCAGATGAGCCTGTTGGAGCGTGACCAAGCATCTGCCTACTTTGCTGACACACATGGGGCTCAGATACTGCTGTGTAGCGAGATTGGTTCAGAAGGACGTAATTTTCAATTTGCCCAAGATTTGGTGCTGTTTGATTTGCCTGCCAACCCTGACACCTTAGAGCAACGTATCGGACGACTTGACCGTATCGGACAAATCGCCCAAATCCGCCTGCACGTCCCCTTTGTCGTTGGCACTGCCCAAGAACGCTTGTATCATTGGTATGACCACGCCCTAAATATTTTTAACCACATCAGTCCGACCGCCCAAACAGTGCAAGAGCATTTCATCGCTGATCTAAAACCCATGCTAGAAGGACAAAACAGCTTTGATGACTTTAATAGACTTGTAGCAAATGCAACCGCTCTACGCATACAACTTGAAAAAGAACTACAAGCAGGACGAGATCGCCTGTTAGAGTATAACTCATGCCGCCCCAGCGTATCAGGGCGTATCGTACAAGCCATGCACGAGATGGATAATGCACAAGTATTGCCAGTATTTCTTGACCGCTATCTGGACGCACTCAACGTCGATTATAGCATTAGCCGTGATGATTCGTGGGTCATTCATCCCATTGACAGCACCGAAGTGCAGGACATCTCGGGACTGCCCCTTGACGAAGACGGTATGACCCTAACTTTTGACCGCACCCAAGCCCTGACCCGTGAAGACATGGCGTACATGACCTTAGAACATCCGCTCATGACGGGCGTGTTGGAGTCCATCAAGTCAGGCACCTTTGGCAACACCAGCGTGGTGCTGTTAAAGTCATCCGCCATGCCACAGGGTCTGATGCTCATCGAAAACCACTTTCGAGTCGAAGCCATCGCCCCCAAGCACCTAAACCTATCTGCCTATCTCTCAGGGCAAATCATCCGTGTGCTACTTGCCGAAAATGGCAACGACCTAACCAAAGTGGCAACCCCCGACAAACTTCTGCCCATCATTGACAGACTGGACAAAGCCAAAGCCCGTCAAGTCGTCAAGGCAAGACATGAAGTCATCGGCAACATCACCGCCCTAGCCAAAACCAAGGCAACCGATGAGCTGTCCGCCATCAGTACATCCGCCCAAAGCCAATTTGCCGACCATCTGGACAAAGAGATAGGACGATTGCAACGCTTACAAGCCATCAATCCCAACGTGCGAGATGATGAAATTGCACAGCTCATTGAGATGAAAGAGCAGGGCCTGACGGCATTGGCAAATCTATCGCTCGTGCCTGACAGCATTCGTGTGCTGATTTGTGTCAAACCTGATTAACCTAAAAGGGAAGTTTTATGCCCCATCTTACCCTAGAATTATCCAAAAACCTAAAAATCGCCGATGAAGCCGACTTATTGTTAAAAATAAATACTGCCCTATTTGAAAGCGGTCAATTTGCCAAGTCCAAAGACATCAAAAGCCGTGTGTATCATGCGACAGACAGTCTTATCGGACTGGCATTTGATGACGGTGAGCATTTTGTCGTGGCACATTTGGCGATTATGGCAGGTCGCAGTGATGAGATAAAGGCGGATTTGGTTGGGCGTGTGATGAGCGTACTACAAAGCGAGATTGGTAAGACTTATCAAAACGTGCAATATGCGGTCAATTTAACCGAATTGTCCGATGTTTATCAAAAGGCGATTGTTTAATTCATGGCTTAAACCACAAGGAAACATCATGAATTATCTACAATACTTGGATTATTTAGAAAAGACTTATGAAGTTACTTTGCCAAGTTTATACAAACAGCTTGCCAAAGATGATATGCTGGATATGCAAACTGGCGTGCCAAATTGGTATCAAGATGTATTCCCAAAACTTGTGCAAAATCCGCCTTTTTTACTCGTGTCTTATGAATATGAGCTGTATTCGCCTGATGAGATGATTGCCTGTACCAAAGACCATCTGCCAAGCCAAGATGACGGCGATTGGTTTTATCTAAAACCAGAGTACGAAAACCGCTTGGTGATGTTTGCCCAGTGTGGCAACGGCGACTGTTATGCCTTTTATTATGAACACGACAAGCACAGCGAGCCACAGATTGTCAGAATTTGCCATGACTGTGAAAGCGAATATGTGGCAAAAAATCTGCAAGAATTTATGGTATATAAAATGCTTGAAGTGGCTTTGGTGGGGCAGGATAGCCCAAACATCAAAGAATATTTACTGGCTCAATTACGCACGCACAGTCCTTATTTAACACCTGTCCAAATTGAGCGTTTAAATGACGTGTATCAAAAAGAACCTGTCAAAAACAATCATGGTGATTGGGTTTTATTAAATAATGACGAGTTTGATACGTTGGTTGATGAGCTAATCCCTTTTGATAAAAGAGATGAGACCTTTGAGCTTTATGAATATGAATAACCGTGGTTTAACTGATGTTTTAGGGATTGTAGGGAAAATTGCAATTCGCCCAATGATTAAAATTTGATAAATTTTAATAAAAGGTAAATTGTAATTTTCCCTACAAATTTATTTGCAAGCATTATCTATTAACCACACCAACCATTACCAATCCTAAAATTTAAGATTATAAACCCATGTCCTTCGCCCAAATCCACACCCGTTCTGTCATCGGTCTGACCGCACCGCCTGTTACGGTGGAAGTCCACATCTCCCAAGGCTTGCCTGCTCTAACCATGGTCGGCTTGCCCGAAGCGTCTGTGCGTGAAAGCAAAGACCGTGTCCGCTCGGCGATTATCAACAGTGGCTTTGACTTTCCCAATCGCCGTATCACGATTAACCTTGCCCCTGCTGACCTACCCAAGGACGGGGCTAGGCTTGATTTGCCCATTGCCATTGGGATTTTGACGGCAAGCGGACAGATTGATGAGACGGTGCTGGATAATTTTGAATTTGTGGGTGAGCTTGCCCTAAATGGCGATTTGCGTGGGGTAACAGGCTCGCTGTCGGTGGCTCGCACCCTAAAAAGCGGTGGGCGAACACTAATGTTGCCAAGTGCCAATGCGTCCGAAGCGGTGCAAGTGGCGGATATTTGTGTGCTGGGGGCGAATAATCTTGCCCAAGTCTGCCGTCATCTAAACGCTATCAATGGCGGCAATACAGACGATAGGCTGACCCCAACCGCCATACCGACCACCAAAACGGTGGCGACTTATCCGCTTGATTTGTCCGATGTCAAAGGGCAACACCACGCCCGCAGAGCGTTGGAGATTTGTGCCACAGGCGGGCATTCTATGCTGTTTAAAGGTTCGCCTGGTTCGGGCAAAACCTTAATGGCAAGCCGTCTGCCGAGCATTTTACCGCCCTTGACCGATGATGAAGCCCTAGAAGTGGCAAGCGTGTATTCGGTGGCAGGACTGCCTTATGAATTTGGTGTACGTCCGTTTCGCTCTTGTCATCATACCATGAGTGCGGTGGCGTTGTCGGGCGGTGGTTCACGCCCCAAACCAGGGGAGATTAGTTTAGCTCATCAGGGCGTTTTGTTTCTTGATGAATTGCCCGAATTTGACCGCAAGACCTTAGAAGTCATGCGACAGCCGTTAGAGTCCAAAGAGATTATCATCAGCCGAGCCAACGCCCAAGTGGCTTATCCTGCCAATTTTCAGCTTATCGGAGCAATGAATCCGTGTCCGTGTGGCTATCATGGCGACCCGTCCAATCGTTGTCGCTGTACGCCCGACCAAGTCCGCCGTTATCAGGACAAAATCTCAGGCCCCTTGCTTGACCGCATTGACCTGCATATCCACGTCCCTGCCATGCCGATAGACGACCTGCAAAACGCCCCGCAAGGCGAGCCGTCCGCTGTGGTGCGTGAGCGAGTTGCCAAAGCTCGTCAAATCGCCCTAGACCGTCAAGGCAAAGCCAACAGCGAGCTGACCCCAAGCGAGATTGATACACACATACCGCTCGGCACGGCAGAAAAACAGCTTCTAGCGACCGCCCAATCACGGCTCAATCTCTCCGCTCGTAGCTATCATCGGGTGCTAAGAGTAGCTCGCACCATTGCTGACCTGGCAGGGGCGGATAGGGTGGGCGTGGCTCATTTGGCGGAAGCGGTGAGTTATCGCTAACTTATTTTTATATCAAGCGACCCATCATGAAAAACGAGCCACTGACCGGCTATCTGCTACACGCCCGAGCCTACCAAGAAAAACGGGCGATTTATCAGTTTTTTAGTGCCGAACATGGCGTGGTGCATGGCGTGGGCGTGCGTGGTATGCCGTCCTTTGCGGTCATTGAGCTGTTTGCCAGTGGGCAAAACGCCCTAAAAAACTTCACCCAAATTCACATCACGACCACATCGCCCCCACGCCCTTTGGGGCAAAATCAGTACGCCCTGCTCTATCTTAATGAACTCATCTGCCGACTCATCGCCCCCGAAAACCCCTGCCCTGCCCTATGGCAACACTATCATGACAGCATAACACAGCTCCAAGCTGTCAGTCATGACATGAGCGATGGCACAGCTCATGAGATGGATAACATGAAACAGATACTACGGCAGTTTGAGAGAGCGTTGTTTGATGAGCTGGGCGTAGGCATTGACTGGGGTGCAGATGAGACAGGACGGGCGATTGACGTGCAGGCATATTATGACTTTATCCCCACACGGGGCTTTGTCAGCACCGATGGCACTGGCACATCAGGGGCGGTGATTAGGGCGGTCAGTGAGTCAGACCATCATCAGCCAAGCCCCACTGCCTTGGCACTACTCGGACAAGTACATCGAGCGATGATAGACTACCTGCTTGACTACAAACCCCTAAACAGCCGTAAGCTATGGGCAGAGCAGGTCAGATATCGCCAGTTGTCTTAACCGCCTGCCCTGCGTTTGTTATACAGTCAAAGAATTTTAAAATTACCACAAATTTATGTCATGTAGACGTAGGGACGTGCTGAGCACGTCCTTTGATAACGCCAATTTTAGGGTGCAAAGTCAGCCCGATAAACCTATGGCAGTCAATTACAACTCACCATCCGCCACAAGCATACGAATTACCTTTTTGTCGTGCTTGCCCACGCTGGTTTTGGGAATGTCGGCGACAAAACGTAGCTCGTTGGGTATGCCGTATTTGGGGATAATCTCACGTTCATAGGCTTGGTGTGCCAATGCCAAAATATCATCAGGCGTAATGTCGTCATGATTTGGCTTTTTGACCACCAGTGCCAAAGGTCGCTCGCCCCATTTGTCATCAGGCACACCGATGACGGCAATGTCTGCCACAGACGGGTGCAACGACAAAATCGTCTCAATCTCCAATGACGACACCCACTCGCCCCCTGATTTGATGACATCTTTTAGGCGGTCGGTAACTCGCACCACGCCTTTATCGTCCATGTGGGCAATGTCTTGGGTGTGCAGATAGCCACCCGTCCACAGCCCATCGCCTGCGTCTTGGTTTTTAAAATAACTCTGGGTCAGCCATGGTGTACGCACCACCACCTCGCCTGCCGTTTTGCCGTCTTGGGGTAGGATTTGCCCGTGTTCATTCCAGATTTGCAAATCCACCAGTGGCACAGGCACGCCCGTACTCACCCGAGTGGCAAGTGAGTTCTCAGGCGTTAAAGGCTCTTTTTTGTCAAAAGTTGCCACCGTAATCACAGGGCAAGTCTCACTCATGCCATAGGCGGTATAAACCTGTATGCCATGGACTAGGGCGGATTTGGCAAGCCCTTCGGTCAGACGGGAGCCACCGATAATCATCTTTAAGCCGTCAAAGGCAATATCACGCTCGCTTGCTTCTTTTAACATCATTTGCAAAATGGTCGGCACGCAGTGGGTAAAGCTTACCTTGTGTTTGATTGCCAAATCCACCAACAGGCTTGGTACATAACGGCTCGGATAGATTTGTTTTAACCCAATCATGGTCGCCACATAGGGAATGCCCCAGCCATTGACATGAAACATCGGCGTAATCGGCATATACACGTCCGAGTATCTCAGTCCGACTTCATCGGGGTTTAGGCTTGCCCCCATTGTCACCGCCATGGCGTGCAGGACGATTTGGCGATGACTAAAAAACACGCCCTTGGGGTCGCCTGTCGTGCCAGACGTATAAAAAGTCGTGGCAATGGTGTTTTCATCAAAATCTTCAAATTCAAATACATCATCGGCACAGCTTAACAGCTCTTCGTACTCGCCCACCACAAAATCAGGGGCAGGCGTGGCGTGGTCGTCAAGCCAAATGATTTTCTCAACGCTTGGCACGTCATGGACATGATTACCAATCATCGGCATAAATTCAGAATTTAACAGTAACGCCTTGGGTTTGGCGTGGTTTAGGGTGTATAGGATTTTTTCTGGCGATAGGCGGATATTGACCGTTTGCAAAATTAGCCCAAGCATGGGAATGGCAAAATACGCTTCTAGGTAGCGATGACTGTCCCAGTCCATGACCGCCACGACATCGCCTCGTTTTAGCCCCAAATCGGTCAAAACATTGGCAAAACGCTGTATCCGCCCCAAAAACTCCCGATAAGTAAATCGGGCTTTGTCAGCATAAAAAATCTCTTGGTCAAGCGAGACGGTTTTGGCTCGGTTTAACAGCTGTTTGATGATGAGTGGAAAAGGATAGGCGTGGGGGCTGGCTTCATAGCCGTGAATGTGGTCGTGCATGGTGTGTCCTTACAAATGAAAACAAAAAAATCATCAATCCTAAAATTATCAATCCTAAGACTGATGACCTAGCATAACTCATTTAAAAACACTTGTAAAGATTTTTATAAACAAAAATCCCCAACCAACGGTCAGGGATTTGATGTCTAACTGATATACAGATTAGAATTTATGGCTAACACCTAGGGCATAGACCACAGGGTTTACTTCTAGCTCACCGATTTTGGCACCATCAACTTCCAAATCAGTTTTTAGGTCTACATAACGTACGTCAGCAAACAGACCCCATGGTGATGATGGCTTAGAGTAGGTCACACCGATTTGAGCGGCAGGAGCAACAACAGTGTCTGCTTCTAGTTTGGCATTACTACCAAGAAGTTCTTCTTCATAAGGCACAAGTACGGTGGCACCGATACCAATGTTAGCACCAAAGCCATTAACTTCTGGAGTATTGTATTTAAAGGTTAAAGTTGGTGGCAAGTGCTTGAATTTAGCCACATCACTTCTGTTGGCATCATTGGCACCAACGCTGACAGTGTGCTCAAATGGGCTGGCTAATAGCAACTCTGCTGAAAATGGGCTGTTGGCAAAGCGATAGTCAAAAGAAGGCAATACTGCCATTTCGCTACTTACTTTAGCATTTGGAAGACCTGTGGCAATGTCTTTTTCCGCGGTTGGATCAAGATAACCTAGACCTGCTTTAAAAGTTAAGTTGGCAGACGCTGTGGCAGACAACGCCAGTACACTGGTCGCTAAAAGAATGTGTTTTAACATTGGGGATTACCTATTGTTAACAAAAAAGAAGTGCAAAATGGTTTTACACTTCCATTATAACGTATTTTTAATCATTTTGTCACAAAGTTTGGCATAATTATGACTAATTTTTATAAAAATTATCAAAAATGATAAAAATTGGTATGGCTAGGGCGTGCCTGCCTTTTGTATTTGCAATGAAAAATGCCTGTTTAAAAAAGCAGGGAAATCGCACGTTTTTCAAGGAAAAAGTGAAGTTTGATAGTCGTTCTATCAAACGAGCTTTTGACGATGAAAAACAATCCGACCACTTAATTTAAAAAATTGAGTTAAAATCTTGAAAATTTACCCGATTAAGTGGTCGGATAGCCATTTTTCATGCAAAAACGATTAGTTTTTTCTAAAATATTTCTATATTAGACTTCTTTCCAAACCCCGATTTTTGTGGATTTTTAAAAACCTCAACCCCAATACTTATAAGGGTTTATTTTTAGTTTGGAAAGAGATTTATTGTAAATAGTGTTATAAAGGGCAGGCACGCCCTAACCATCAGTCATTGGTATGGAACAACAAAAACAGCTCAGTGACATTGCCTTCTAGGCTGTTGGCAAGCTGTACCATCATGTCAATGTCGCCTCTCATCATGCCAAGTTCTTCACTCTCTTCATCCATGCCTGATAAGATGACCATCGGCAAGGTCAGCTCCGCCACATCTTCTTCGGTGTCGGCATCATCAAACCAGTCCACAGACTCGTCGCCATACATCGCCTCAATAAAGCCGATACACCACGCCACCACATCTGAGTCTTCGCCAAAGTCTTCTTCGTCGTCATCGGCATCAAAGGGTAGCTCAACAGGCTCTTCGTCTTTTAGGGTTTGATAAATCTCATCTCGCCATGCCGTCAGGGCGGTTTTGACATCAACACTCACGTCATTTTCATGCCCATCAAAATAGACAGACAGCCAATTTGGCAACGGCTTGCCGACAATACTGGCGGTCAAAAACCCATGCGTGGCAACAGGGTCAAAGCCATAAGGGTTCGTCTCTTCGCTGTATAGTAGCGTTATTAATTCATCACGGGTCATGGGTGTACTCTTGGGGTTTGGATTAAAATAGCATGGCTAAAAGTAACATGATTAGATGACAGACAGATGACAACAACAACTTAGCCTAAGGTAAGTTTAGGCATCAAAATCATCATCGTCCAAATCATCAAATTCGGCAAAATCATCGTCATCTTCTAAGGCACGCATGAGTTTATTTAGGCGTTGCTCTTCGAGCATGGCGTCGATTTTAAGGCGTTTTTCTAAGGGCTTGGCTTTGGTGTCGTCTGCCAGTTGGGCATCGGCATCTTCTTCAAAATTATCATCATCAAAATCATCATCAAGACCGCTCATGATAACTCCTTTTGGATAAATGGGTTGGGGTAAATAAATAATGGGCAAGATGAGTAAATTTGTTTTTATTTTTAAACTAATTTAGCAAAAACAAACTGACCCAATTTCAAAATCCTTATAAAGGTAAAATCATCTTTTGTCAAGTAATTTTTAAAAATATTAGGGCGTGCTGAACCTTTATAGCACTATTTACAATAAATCTCTTTCCAAACTAAAAATAAACCCTTATAAGTATTGGGGTTGAAGTTTTTAAAAATCCATAAAAATCAGGGTTTGGAAAGAAGTCTAATATAGAAATATTTTAGAAAAAACTAATCGTTTTTGCATGAAAAATGGCTATCCGACCACTTAATCGGGTAAATTTTCAAGATTTTAACTCAATTTTTTAAATTAAGTGGTCGGATTGTTTTTCATCGTCAAAAGCTCGTTTGATAGAACGACTATCAAACTTCACTTTTTCCTTGAAAAACGTGCGATTTCCCTGCTTTTTTAAACAGGCATTTTTCATTGCAAATACAAAGATTCAACACGCCCTACCATCCCCCATTTTTATCCATTAGCCAGACAGCAATACTTTGTCTCGCACTCGCTCCAATGTCTCGGCATGAGAGATACTCACATGTCTTAGATGACGGCATTCACGCTCGGCAACACTAATCGGATCGGCAAGTTTTAGAAAATTACCATGGGGCGACAGACCCGTGACGACACGGTTTGGCAGTAGTACCAATGGCGTTTTACGGTGTTTTATCCCCACGCCCACCACTTCATCTTGACGGGCGATGTCGCTAACATAAGTACGCATGGGCAGGGCAAAGCGTTTGAGTTCACGGTGCTTGTCATAGATGGTTTGATTAAGCATGAGTGCCAGCCGTGCCAGCAGGATGGATGCTAGGGCGGATTTGCTATATTTATCCTTACCTGACAGCACGATACGACAGCCTTGGTCATCAAAGGGCAAAATACTCTCTACGCTGACCCCATGAAACACTGGCAAGGCAAGCAGTTCTGTGGTCGCCTTACTCAGTAGCTGATGACACAGTGAAAAATAGACGTTTTTGGTCTGATTGCCCACCGTGGCAAGCAGGTCATTGGGGTCGTCAAAGCGGGCTTGGATGACATAAGTATGCTCGCTTTGCGTTTGATGTGACGGCTCAGATTGGGCAGGGGGCGTGTCATGCTTGGCGTGAGGTGTGCCAGATGAGCCTGTTTGAGTGCCGATGGGGTCGCCACTGCTGTGGGCGTGGTTCTTTTGATTGACATCATACAGCAGTCCCTTGGCAAGCAGGCGGTTACGCACGTCATGGGAAATCTCAATGCGAATGGCGTCGGTCGGGCGTGCCACATAGCCATAAATGAGCAATAGCAGTGCATGTAAAAACGCCACCCCCACCAGATACATCCAGTTATCAGAGATAATCTTGGCTCGATTAATCTCATGCGTCTGTACCGTCACATAGCCCAGTACGCTTTGACTGCCTGTCACCACTTCTTTGACCGCATGCCCCTGTGTCTCTTTACCCACAGGCACGAGCAGATTGTCATTCACATCATACACCCCCACAAATGCCACGTCATCGCCCCGAATGTAGCGATTTGCCACCACGCTCATGCTAATGCGGTCGTTAATGCTAAGCGGTGCAGACAACTCTTCGGCAATCGCCACCGCTTCCGCCTGTATGCTACGCTCATAACGCTCTTTTTGCTGTCGCTCGTTACTGATGACAAAAAACAGCAAATTTAGGGTTAAACTTACCAAAATAAAAACAGCAAATAAGCCGTGACGGGGGGCAGGATAGGTCATGATGAATCGTTCATTGGGCATGTGGACAAATAGGGTGTAGATTTTATCATTTTTTTTGTGAAATTTTAAGCACTTAAACTCATGCCGGCATGATTTGGATAAAATTTTACATAATATTGACCAAATTGTTATAAAATCTGAGTAATTAACACTCATGCCATTTTTAACTTTTCATTGCCTAGCTAAAAATGTTACAATAAAACGCAACATCAACAATAACGAGTACTAACGATGAATACTTACGCACTTCCCAAAGATTCTAAGGCATGGCAAAATGCCATTGACCGTGTGGCACATCTTTTGCCTGAGGGTACAACAGGCAGTATTCAGGCTCTAAAACAGTTGCCTGTGTTTGCCATCATCTTGGTCGTGGCAAAGACAGCAGTTGATGAGCTGACGGACAGCGGTCGGCAGATGGATGAGGTGGTGCAAGCATGGAGCAGTGAGCAAAGGGGTTGGCAAGCGGTGGCGGTTTTTGATGATGAGACGGCAGTCGCCAACGCACACCTGATAGGCACACATGAGCATCTCTCGGACGTGGCAGTGTATCGCTATCTGCTCATCCCAACTGACCACAAAGAGATGAGTGCCGACAAGCGTGAGGCGGTCGCCCATATCATTGACGAACAGCTGACGGCTTATCTAAGAAAGGTGTTAAAACCCAAGCCTAATTATCAATTTCAAGTTGATGAGACAGGACAAATATCCGAACTCACGCCCGAGCAGTTGACTCAGTTTAAAAAAGGCTATATTGACGTTCACATCCTTTCTATCGCCCAAACGCTCCGTCGTCATAAACTTGTCTGCTTTGACATGGATTCAACGCTCATTCATCAAGAGGTTATCGTTGAGTTGGCACGCATTGCTGGCGTGGCGGACAAGGTTGCAGAGATTACCGAATCTGCCATGCGTGGTGAGATAGATTTTAATGAAAGTTTTGCCAAACGTGTGGCACTCTTAGAGGGAGTGGATGTCTCGGTGGTTGATGAGATTATCAAAGACCACATCAGCTTCTCAGAGGGAGCATTTGCCACCATCAAAGCTCTAAAAAGCAAAGGCTGTCGCACGGTGCTGATATCGGGAGGCTTTACCCCATTTGCCAAATACGTTGCCGAGACGTTGGGCATGGATGAATATCATGCCAACCCCCTACTGGCAACAGGCGGTAAGCTGACAGGTGGGGTCGAGCGTGGCATCATTGATGGCAAAGCCAAAGCCCGCATCGTCGCTCATGTCGCTGACAAGATGGCGATAGACATGGAAGAAGTGGTGTGCGTGGGCGATGGGGCAAACGATTTGCCGATGATGGCGATTAGTGACATTGGTGTTGCTTATAAAGCCAAGCCCATCGTACGTGTTAAAGCCGATGCATCAGTCAATATCACAGGACTAGAAGGCGTGCTGTATGCCATGGGTCATCGCTTTGATAAACGATAAGCCCGAGCGACACCCCGAGCGATACATCAAAGACAAGTTACCAAAAAACACTTTATAAACGCTCGGATTTGCGTTAGAGTATTATTTTTTGCTATTTTGAGAACATCATGCCAACTTTACCCATCATTGACGTAAAAACCGACCCTTTGGACGCCCTGCTATATGGCTTGGGACTGCGACTGTCATCCCTATCCAAGGGCGATAACGAAACTTATCACAACCTAGTCAAAGACAAAGAACTTGCCATTCAATTTAAAAGTGGCGATGACGTGGCACGCTACTACCGCTTTGTTGATGGGCATTTTGGGCAGGCATTGGGGACTGCCAGACATGCCGATTTGACCATTGATTTTAAAGACTCCATGACGGGCGTGCGACTACTCACCAAAGGCGACATCGCAAGTTTTATGAGTGCCGTCCAAGATGGTGATGTGGTTATCTCGGGTGACTATAAGCTCGTGCTGTGGTTTGCAGGTGTTGCCAAACAAGGGGCGAGCTTGCCTGAACCTTATGCTGATTATGTCAAACAAGCCAAGCCGTATTTTGAGCAGGCTCGTCCTTATCTAAATAAAGCGGTTGATTTTACCAATAAGACATTTGGCAAAAAGTTTGGTAAGTCTGGTAAATAACATCTCATTTATCAAATACACACCAAAAAAGACTGTGGGGCGTGGCATACACGCCCTTTTTTTAAAATGGGTGCAACAAATTACCCCAAGTTATCCTCCAATTTTACTCGCCACACCCATTACCCTACCCATACACCAATTTCTTACCGCTTACCAGTCCTGCCAACAGCTCCTTAATGCCGTCCACGTCCAGCACATCCCTGCCCCGAGTGCAGGCGACATAGAGCAGGCGTAGCTCTTCGGGGCTGATTTTGACCGTTTGGCGATTGACATCGTACAAAAAATCATCATCTATCTGCACCCGACCCCATTCTAGCCCTTTGGATTTGTGGGCGGTAGAGACAACATAGTCAGCGTGCGAGTGCGTGGTTAGGTTATTGATGGCGGATGTGATGGTCTTGGTGCCATGCTCTTCGATGAGTCGCACCCATGTTTTTAGGTCACTGCCTTCGCCTGTCTCGCTAAATTCTTGGACTTCGCCCCAATGACTAAAAAAAGCAAGCTCGGGCGTGCCATAGGCGGATTTGCCATGTTTTAAGCTGTCCGCCCCTTGGCAAAATCGTAGCATCCTTGCACTGTCAGCTTGCAAGGCGACTTTATGCCCCATCTTTTGCCCTGCCAACAGACGTGCCATGGCGTTGGCATTGGTGCGACACAGGATGGCATCTTTTTGTCCATTTGCCAACAGGCGTGCGGTCATCGAATGTTTGGCAGGGTTGCCTTTTAGGGGAATCTCTTCTTGTAATGCCTTTAAAAAAATATTGGCAACTTTGGCAATCTCATCGCCAAAGCGAAACGACTGCGTGAGCAAGGTGGCAGGATAGGGCAAGCGTTTCATCGCATTGGTCGCCCCCCGCCATTCATAAATCTGCTGATGAGCATCCCCGACATAGATGGTCTGCTTATTTTGTTGTAATAACGCCCCCATCATGAGTGGGTCGGCATCTTGGGCTTCATCAAACAGGATGAAGTCGGCAGGAATGATGGGACTTGAGAGTGTCCACAGTTTTAGATAGACATCATGCCCTATCCCTGCACTGTGGCGTGGGTCGATGGACGACAGCCAGCGATATTCAAAGGCAGGATAGAGTAGCTCTTGCAAGCGTGCCTTGTCAGCATCCGACAGCCAAGATGGGGGCGTGATGTGGCGTGGGGCAGGATAGGCAGATGACGTCTTACAAAACGTGATGATGGCTTCGCTGATGATATTAGCAAGTTTGGCAGGGGTCAGCACCACGGATTTTTTGACCCCGTCAAAACTTCGCTCTACTTCGATGGCGGTCAAGCCAAGCTCCGTTGCCAGCCTAGCAGGGGTCAGCCGTGGCAGGCTCACTTTGGCGGTAATACCCCGTGGCACATGGCGATAGGCGAGCGAGTGAAAGGTTTGGCATTTGACATTGGGGGGAAATTTGCCTTGGGCTTCGCTGGCGATGGATTTGTTAAATGCCAAATACAGCCCACGCCCACGCAAATTCTCACTGATGAGTTTGAGCGTCGTGGTCTTGCCTGCCCCTGCATACGCCACGATTTTAAAGGAATCGCCTGTCATCGCCATATTTAGGGCGGATAATTGCTCATCGGTGGGGGCGTATGCGGTCATGGCGGTCGGTCTGGATAAAACGTGGTATTATAGCAAATTTTGCCCGTGTTGTGGGTAGGACAATAATAAACCGCCCTTTTTGGCGGTTTTGCGGACATCACAATCACAGCGAAATTTTAGAATTAAATTTCATCAAACGCTCATACCGCCCAGACAACAGCTCATTTTTGCCCAGCATTTCAAGCTCGTTAAGCTGATGATTTAACAAATTTTTTAAATTTGTCATCACCACATCAGGCTCAATGTGTCCGCCAGCCCCTTCGTCCACGACTTCGTCAATCAGCCCCAACTGGTGCAAATTATTTGCTGACAGTTTCAAGGCTTCGGACGCATCAGGGGCTTTTTCGGCGGTTTTCCATAGAATAGATGCACAGCCTTCGGGGGAAATGACCGAATAAATGCTGTTTTGGAGCATATTGACCTTATCCGCCACGCCAATGGCTAACGCCCCGCCCGAACCGCCTTCGCCGATGACGGTAGCGATGATTGGGGTGTTGAGACTACTAAATACCGCAATCGCTTTGGCAATGGCTTCTGCTTGCCCACGCTCTTCTGCTCCGACACCAGGGTACGCCCCTGGGGTGTCAATGAACGTCAAAACAGGCAAACCAAAACGCTCCGCCATTTGCACAAGGCGAATGACCTTGCGATAGCCTTCGGGGCTTGCCATGCCAAAATTGTGGGTAATCCGCTCACGAGTAGAACGCCCACGGTGCTGACCGATGACCATGACAGGCTTGCCGTCAAAACGAGCAAGACCGCCCAAAATCGCACGGTCGTCTGCAAATGCACGGTCGCCATGCAACTCATCAAACTCGGTAAACAGCGTCTTGACATAATCCAAAAATAGTGGACGGTCGGCATGGCGGGCAAGTTTGACACTTTCCCAAACGCTCACAGGTTGGCTCATAATTTTGTCCTTGATAAATATTACAAATGTAAACTTATATAGTTTAGCATACTTTTTGGGGTTTGGGAAATGGTTTAGGGGTCGTCCCACGCTCGCCCATTGGTGTAGTTTTTCTTAACAAAAGGGAAATGGCTGGCGATTGGGTCTTGTTGGAGCATTTTTACCATGTTGCTAATTATCCAAACGCAACTTTTGAGACTTTCGGGAATGTATTTTTCATTTTGATGTTCAAAATAAAAAGTCGCCCCCATTTCATTGGAACTGATTACATAAGAAAAATCATGCCACAATGACTTTTTATAACTTATCGCAAACGACAGATTGCCCTTAGAAATATAAACACTTCCTATCTTATCAATCGGCATAGCCACAAGCTCTTCACCAAAAGGGTCATACACACGCACGTCTTGATGATTAATGGCAATAAAAGGAGTGATTTTTGGTAGATTCTTAATTACTTTTAATTGCTTTTTATATTGGTATTTGTCAATCATTGAAATGACCGCAAACATCACGATGAGTAGAAGCCAAAACCAAATAATATCCAGTATCGAATTACCCAAAGATAACAAAAGACCCAACACAAACAGTTGCCCTATCACCACCAAAGCACAAAACAACCAACCATGCAGATTGTCTTTTTTATAATACTCTGCAAATCGCTCTTTGGTAGCATTCTCACGCATGATGACAAACGGCAAGGGAATGCTCATACGGCTCGGAATATCATCATTGCTCTTGTATACGGTCATGGATTTACCCCACCACCGACAATTTCACGCCCCATTTGGCAAACTGAGCAATGTCGGCGGTAAGCTGACTGCTGATAAGCTCTTTGTGCAAGCCGTCGCCTAGCGTGATTTTCCAATGGTCTTTGTCTTTATCCATGACCGACAGATAAATGGGGGCGGATTTTATGGTGCGTGAGTGGTTGGCGGTAACGGCAAGGCGTAAAATCAGGCACAGATAGGCAAGTTTGCGACCGCCTAGGTTTTCAATAATATCTAGGTTTTCGGATTTAAGTTTTCGTCTGTGGTTTAGGGCAATTTGAGCCATGCTCGCCTGCCCTGATTGAGCAAAGCCTGCAATGTCTGAGAATTCCAACAAATACGCACTATGACGCTGATAGTTGCTATGACCCACGGCAAGCCCAATCTCATGCAAATTGGACGCACGGCGGAGCAAGTCCCTGTCTTCATCATCAAAGCCCAAATCTGCCTTGACCATGTCAAACAGTCGCCCACAAGTCGTCATGACCCGCCCCGCCTGCTTAAAATCCACCGAATACCGCTCGGCAAGGGCAGACACCGAACGGTCTCGCACGTCTTCGTTGTCAAGTCGCCCGAGCATATCGTACATCACGCCTTCACGCAACGCCCCGTCCGAATAATAAAGCTCTTTAATATCAAGCGTTTGCATGATTGCCAACAGCTCTGCCACTCCTGCTGGAAATACCGCTTGGCGATGAGCTTTTACCCCTTCAAAGGCGATTTTATCAATGTTGCCAAGTTTGATTAGGTGTTTTTTTAATTTTATCATGCCGTCCAGCGTGATGACGTCTTTGGCAAACCCTAGCTCTTCTAGCACAAGTTTACACGCCTTTGCCGTACCCGATGACGCAATGGCATTATCCCAGCCTGTTTTTTTGTAGCGTTTGGCAATGCTCAAAAGCTCGGTTTGGGTTGCCGTCATCGCCCCGTCAAACGCACGCTCGCTGATACGTCCGTCTGCAAAAAATTTACGGGTAAAAGACACACAGCCCATTTGCAAACTTTCCATTTCAATGGGTTCAAACCCTTGTCCGATGATAAATTCGGTACTGCCCCCACCGATGTCAATGACAAGGCGTTTGTCGGTACTGGCGTTGGAGTGCGACACGCCAAGATAGATAAGGCGAGCTTCTTCACGCCCTGCGATGACTTCAATGGGCTTTGGCAAAAAGGCATTGGCACGGCGGATAAATTCTTGGGCGTTCACCGCCTTTCTTAGGGCGTTGGTTGCCACCACCCTTAGGCGGTCGGGGCTGATTTCGCTAACATGGGGCAAAAAGCGTTTTAGGCAGTCAATGCCACGCTCCATGGCTTCTTCGGATAAGACGTTGTTTTCATCAAGCCCTGCCCCCAGTTGCACTTTTTCAGAAATGCTGGCGATACGGCGGACTTCGCCATGGTCAAGCCGAGCGATTGCCAAGTGAAAACTGTTTGACCCCAAGTCTATCGCCCCCAAAAGCTCATCACGGGACAGTCCTGTGTCGTGAATGGATTTGGCAATGGCTTCATGGCGGGCGGTGGTGTCTATCATTACAGGTTTCATGGCGGTTTTTCCAAAAAATATAAATGACTACTGTAAAATAAAATTGGCAAATTGTCTAGGGCTTTTTGGGGAAATTGGGTTGATTTGGGGTGGTGGGTGTTTTACAATAGGGTTATGTAAATCAACATCAAAGAGTAGCATTATGGTTATAGAAATCAGCCTATTGCCCCAAGTGGTTCAACAGCAAATCCTAGCGGTAGAACAAGGGCAAACGGTAGCATTTACCAATCACGGTAAAGTCATCGGCACATTGAGTGGAGAGAAACCGAAAGATAGCCTTATGGCGGTTGCAGGGATTTTGCAAGGTAAGAACATTGACGGTTTGGAATATGAACGTCAAATTCGCAGTGAATGGGTGCGAGAGTATGAAATTAACCGTTTTAATTATCAGTCTTTTGGTTGATATCTAAAGTCCATTACCATATGTCTAATTGTATAATCCAATCCCGATGAAGGATGTTTATGATTGCTATAAAACACTAAAGGATTCTTTGAGTCATAGACAATATCAATAACATTAACATAAGGCATTTCATCATTATCATCGCTGACAGTTTCATTTTTATTTGATAAAAACTTTTGCCAATCATTAAGTATATCTAACTGACTCTTAGAGCTTTGATTTATATAAATCAACACACCCCCTGCATTTTCGTTATGCAGACCAGTAGAGTATCGGTACATTAACTGTTTAAAACCATCATAAATTTTACTATTACTCCCTTTTATTTTACCCTCGCCAATCCATTGATAGTCTTCACCCGACAGCTCCACAACAATATCCGCATGACCATTAACAGAAGTGTCATGCCTTGCCATCCAGCCACACATTTCCAGCATATCACAAATGATTGTATTTATTAAATCCTCACCATTTCTAGAATTATCCCTCATGCCTTGAGCGTATTTATCTTTGGATTTAGCAAACTTCTTGATAATAAAATCAATATCGTTATACAATAATTCCAAAAATTCTTCGTAATTTTTAGGATTAAGAATACTAAGATTTCTGATAGCAGGATTAGATAATGTAGGGTTTTTTAATATTTTAGACATAATTAACAGCTTGCATCATTTTCTGAGTTGGGGAAAAAAAAGTTAACACCTGCTCTCCAAACTCCTGCTCAGACAGCTCCTTACCCGTAAAAGGATTAAAAAATTCTTTTTCTTTAATATCATCAATAATTTGTTGCTTATCTGGAACAATTTGGTAATCACCACGACAGTTTATTGCCTCAAAGTTCTGCTCCAACACTCCAAATTTATGTCTGGTTAATAAAAATACTGCATTATAAAACGTATTTTCATCAACTTTTGGACTAATATCATAAAGACGTGCAAAAGTTAGATGAGTTTTTTTGTCAGGTTCAGTAGAAAGATAATCAATAATCGCAAAACAAACTTTAGCCATATCATCACTGATACGACTTTCTTTTATTTTATCTTTAACATCAGATAAAAAATCTATGCTCTGCATAATAATACCCACTATTTTATTTTTTCAGCAGTTTGTCTAAAACAAAATCAAACTGTTCCAAACTTCTTGCACCATAGGTTAAAGCCTCATAGAGATGAGAGCCATTACTTGTGTTGATAGCCACATAGCTACTTTTTAGAGCGATTTGCAATTCACTGTATTCTTGATAAAATTTAGATGTAATACGGCATGCACTAATATCAGCATTAAGCATTTCATTCAAAGATTTTATCTTTCTTAAACCTTGAACGCCTGATGAGTGATAGGTCGCTGTACGCAAATCTCTTGTATTGCCCCGAGCTGTTTCATGGTGAGCCGTCCCTTCATCCGTCATAAAGTATATTTCGATAACACCATTGGAATCATCTTTTGGTAGATTATAGAAATATTTTATTTTTGGAAACAAATCAATTTTTTGATTATTCTCAATCTTGATATTTAATTCTTTATTTAAGAAATTTGCAAAGTTTAGATTGGCGATATTTACTTCGTTTGCACCCAAAATCTGTGCAAGATCAACACCCAAAACAGCAATATCTCTTTCAAAATCCAAAAGAACAAAATCATAACAGTGCAATTTCATCTTTTTAACACCTATCAATTCTTGATAGTCTTCCACTATTTCTTCTCTTAGACTGCTTACACTAAGCGATTCTCTAACATTAATTTCCCGAACGGTACTAAACTGATAAAGCTTTTTATGTTCTGACAATTGTTCAATCTTATAGGCTAAATAAGCATACTGTTCGGGTTCAAAATCTGTACCAAACGCTTGTTGCAACTTACTTTCCACATCAATTAAACTGATATTTCTTATAAGTGTAATCATCTTATCATCAAATTTTATATGAGACTGCACAAGCTCTTCAAGGTCATTTTTCAGGTTATTAAGCAATTTTACATCGTAAAACTCATTTAAGCGTTTTTTAAGCCCAAAAAAGTTACGAGCAGATACATTACTAATATTTCTAAAAATATTTTGAACTTGAGAAAGGGGGATTTCTCTTTCATCAGCAATGTCAATCAAATCGGCAATATCACCATAAAATTCGTCAAGTTCCATACATAACCCTGAATTAAAAGTTTCTAAGTTATCTCATTTTACATTATTTTTTCTCTATTATGCGATAAATATATACATAATTTTAAACCCTATCCCCCACAATCCCCCTGATATCATCAGGCAACTCCGCTTCAAACACCTGCACACCGTCATCACTCGGCACGGCAATCCGCCAAGCGTGTAGGCACAGCCGTTTTATGCCTTTTTGGGTGGCAAGGCTTGCCTGCGTGGGCGACTGATACTTGTCATCGCCAAGCAAGGCATGACCGATACTTGCCATATGCACACGGATTTGGTGCGTGCGTCCTGTGAGTGGACTTGCCTTGACAAGGCTTACCGCCATGCCGTCTATCTCAAAGCTCGCCAGCACGTCTATCACGGTTTGGGACGGTTTGCCGTCTTTATCTACCTTGACCCGTCTTTCGCCATTTTTTAGGGTGTATTTGAGTAGCGGTTTGTCTATTTTTTGACCGCTCTTGACCGCCCCATGCACCACGCACAGATAGTCTTTTTGTATGGTTTTTTCTCTAAAATGGACTTGTAAGTCTTTTAAAGTACTGCGTTTTTTGGCAATCAGCAGTAGCCCTGACGTGTCTTTGTCAATCCTATGGATGAGTTCTAAATATTTTTTGCCCGTTGCCACTCGCATGGCTTCAATCACCCCAAAACTCTCGCCACTTCCGCCATGCACCGCCAAGCCATGCGGTTTGTTTAGCACAATCAAGCCGTCATTTTCAAACACCACCCGTCCAAGCAAACCCTTGGCAAAGTCGTCCGACACCACAGGCTCATCACGCACCGACAGGCGAATGGGAGCGACACGCACGACATCGCCCACGCTTAGGCGGTCATGGGGCTTACAGCGTTTTTTGTTGATGCGGATTTCATCATCTCTGATGAGCTTATACAGGTGCGAGCGTGGCAAGCCTTTTAGGCGAGCGAGCAAAAAATTATCAATGCGTTGTCCGTCTTGGTTGGCGGTTACGGTCAAAAAATTGACACGGCTAAAATCGCTAATCACATCATCAGCCGATTGGGGCATTTTGGGGGAATTTTGGGTCATATTGTTAAATTTTTAAAATTTTGATAGGAAAATTTGGGTAAATCTGATATAGTTTAGCACGTTACCAAATAAAGTGATGACAAAAGTGAAATTTTTGCCAAAAATGGCGTATTGATTAAAAATACCAAACATAATCTTGGTATTGATTATTTATATTCATCACAGGTAGCCCATAATTTTTTCGGTAATGATTTGAAAAAATGATAGGTTTTCCGTTCGCCCTGAGCTTGTCGAAGGGTGGCAGAAAACCGTTATGGTTCGACAAGCTCACCGCGAACGGTTTTCTTGTTGACACACCTTTAAATCAAAACCTATTTTTTATTTTGCACATCAAGGTGCGTAAGATTTTTTGCCAAACACACACAAAAACACAAGACAAACACTGTTTTTGTAGAATTTGCTGTTTGGTTTCATCGGTGCAAGCGATGACTGTATGATAAGGGTTAATCCCAACCAATTTTTTAGGCGTTGAACTGATTTGGTAATGATTTACCAAATGGGTTTTTAGTTTTGTAGATTTTTATTGTAAAAAGCCAAAACAAGGGTGCTGATGTATCCGATTTTTGCAAACCTAACACACCATAAAGCCCAACCATTTGTCTAATAGGCAACGCCCTATCTTACCGCCTTGATGTTTACTTTTTAAGGAACATCATGAAACGCATTCTTATCAACGCCACCCACAACGAAGAAATTCGTGTGGCACTGTGCAAAGACCACCACCTTTACGATTTTGACCTAGAAAATCGCACTCGTGAACAAAAAAAAGCCAACATCTACAAGGGACATATCACCCGTGTTGAGCCGTCATTAGAAGCGGTATTTGTTGAATACGGCTCGGCTCGTCAGGGCTTTTTGCCCCTGCGTGAGATTGCCCCCGAGTATCTCAAAGGCAACCCCCGCACCGACAATATCCGAGACATCATCAAAGAAGGCGACAGCGTCATCGTTCAAGTCGAAAAAGAAGAACGTGGCAACAAAGGGGCTGCCTTGTCCACCTACATCTCGCTGGCTGGGCGGTATTTGGTACTCATGCCAAACAACGCCAAAGGGGGCGGTATCAGCCGTCAAATCTCAGGCAAAGTGCGTGATGAAATGAAGCAAATCATCGCCAGTCTATCAATACCCCGTGGCATGAGTGTGATTGTACGCACGGCAGGGATTGGCAAGGGCTTTGATGACCTACAAAACGACCTAAACCACCTGCTGGATGCGTGGTCATCTATCCTAGAACAAAACCGCACTCGCCCAAGCCCCTGCCTTGTTCACCAAGAAGCAGGCGTGGTTACTCGTGCCGTGCGTGATTATCTGCGTGATGACATCGGCGAAGTGTGGATTGACTCTGAGAACGCCTATAACGAAGCGGCTCACTTTATTGCGTCTGTCATGCCAACCCAAATGGGCAAATTGCGTAAATATACCGATTATGAACCCCTATTTACCCGCTTTGGCATTGAGCGTCAGATTGAAACCGCCTATCAGCGTGAAGTGCGTCTGCCGTCTGGTGGCTCTATCGTCATCGACCAAACCGAAGCAATGGTGGCAATCGACATCAACTCCGCCAAGTCCACCAAAGGCTCGGACGTCTCCGAGACCGCTTACCACACCAACCTAGAAGCCGCCGATGAGATTGCCCGTCAGCTACGCCTAAGAGACATGGGCGGTCTGATTGTCATTGACTTTATTGACATGAACGACCCACAGCACCAAAAGGACGTGGAAAAACGCTTAATTGATGCCACACGCTACGACCGTGCCAGAGTGCAGTTTGCCGAGATTAGCAAATTTGGACTGATGGAGATGAGCCGTCAGCGTCTGCGTCCGTCCCTAGAAGAAGCCACAGGCTATCTGTGCCCACGTTGTCATGGCAATGGCATGATACGGGATTTGCGTTCTTTGGCTCTGTCTATCATGCGACAAATCGAGCAGATTGCCCTAAAAGAGCGTATGGGCGAGATTCAAGCCGAAGTGCCGACCGAGATTGCCGCCTTTTTGCTTAATGAAAAACGTGAAAGCCTTGTGTATCTAGAACAAGACTCAGGCACACGCATTACCATTTTGCCCCATGCTCATTTAGAAAGTCCTAATTTTAGCCTGCACTTCAACCCAGACGGCTTTGCCCCGTCAAGCTATGAGCGGATTGTTGATGTTGAAGAACGTGAAAACATTGACCGTGGTTATGAAGTGAATTGGCAAACCAAAACCGATGAACCGACCACAGTGGCAAACCGTTGGCAAAAGGCGGATAATGCCACCACCAAAGCCAAAGACCAAAAAGGCGACAACAAACGAGACAAAGCCCCCCAAGAGACCCCCAAACAGTCCCAAGAAGTCAAAGCCGTGGCATGGCTGTCCAACCTATTCGCTCCCAAGCCACAGGCACGCCTTACTCATGCCTTAAATAACGCAGACGCTGCCGCCGCCATCGAATCCATCGTCAATGGTGGGGCAAGTAGCTTGGGTGCATTTGGACAAATCAGCCTACCCACCGCTAGCGAGAGTACCCCAGACAAAGCCCCCCAAAAGTCTGACAGAACCGACAAAGCCGAGCGTGGCACCCGCACCGAGCGTGATGACAAATACAAGAAAAAAACCAAACCTGCCAATGATGACAAAAACGACAAGGCAGAAAAGCGTGAAGCCGTCCGTGATACCCAAAGCGACAAGGACAAAAACAGAGCCGACCGCCGTAAAAAAGAACAGGACTACCCCAAGCGTGAGCCACACTCTCAGCGTGAACCTCGTGGCGAGACGGTGCGTGGCGAGACACTACAACCTGCCGACAAAACAGACGTGGTAAATACCAACAGCCATCAGTCAGGCAAAGCCCGCGACAAAGCAGACAAAGGGGCGGATAAAGGCACAGACAAGGGCATGGACAAATCAACAGCCAAGCCCCAAGCCCATGAGCCAAAGCCAGAATCAAAACATGAGCCAAGAGCAGATAAAGGTGCTGACAAACCTGCCAAAGCTGACCGTAGCACACGCAAATCTACCAACCCTGATGAAGTGGTGCTACACGTCAGCCCCATCACCGAGCCCGAGATGACAGGCGATGTGGTGCATGTCTCGCTAGACAACAGCAAACCCAAGCCAAAACGCACCAGAGCTGAAAAAGCCGAACCTGCCGATAAACCTAGCAAAGACAGCGACGTGGCAAACTTGGCGGTGCCAACAGAAGTGCAAGCAGAAGTGGCGGCAGAGACCATCGGTGTGGATGGTGATGTTACTGCACCTGACGATGATATAGGAGCAAATCAAACAGGGCAAGCCACATCCGCCCAAGCAGATGAAGTGAGTACCCATGCTCCTGACATGACACAGCAGACAGATACGCCAACCGCTGATGTCGTGAGTGCAGAACGCCTAACCACACTCGCCCAAGAGATGAACAAGGCAATCAACGACCCCCGAGTCGTGGCAGTCGCCCTGCGTGAGAAGCTCGGTCTGACCAAAGCACAGCCAGCCCCCACCACAACTCGCCCAACCATCACAGGCACGGCAGGTGAGTTTATCCAAAGCGTGTTGGGCGACACCCTGCCCCAAGCATGGCGTGACGACTTTGTGGCACACTTTTTGCGTGCGGTAGATACCATTCACGCTGACAAACCCACAGAGACCCACTCTGCGACAGACGGCGAGCAGGCGTTCGAACAGGCGTTTGCCGAGCAGTTCGCCAACTATGGCTATGCCCCACTCTCAGACGAGTATTTGGCAGACTTTGCCGAGCATACCACCGCACAGCGTGCATGGCACATCGGACAAGGCAAAACCGAAGCCATACCACGTCCCATCGCTCAGCGTGCCAGCAACGACCCCCGTGGTCAGCACCCTGACTTAGGCACACCACCCATCTCTGATGAGACGGTAGGCAAATCTGTCCCGAATGTAGTAGCAGATGAGACGGCAGCCCCTGCCACAGAAGCCCACAAGCCTGAGCCTGTGGACAACCCTGACCTGCCAGCAGGCGACATGGCTGAGCCTTTACCCCCTAAGACAGAGCCTAGCACAAATGACACTACCGAGCCGAGCTTGTTAGAGTCTGCCAGCGATACCATGGATAAAGTGTTAGAATCCGCAGAATCCGCCTTAGAATCTTTGGTGCAAGCCTTGGATGACATCATCAGCCCAGCTGATGAACCCAAAGACGATGGTAAACCAGACGCCCAAGCCCCCAAAGCAGATGATAAGGCTGACAATAAGACACATGATGAGACCACCAAAACCAGTCCTACCAGCTATAAGGACATGATTGAGAGCGTCTCAGGTCAGCTGTTACAACCAACAGGGATTTTGAATTTGGTAACGCCCAAAAAGCCCAAGCCCGCCAAAGCAAAAACCCCAAAACCTGCCAAAACCCCCGCCAAAAGAACATCTAAGGCAGCCCAGAAGGCAGAAGTCGTCAAACGCAAACCCAAAGCCGATGATAACGCTCCACTTGATAACCCATCATCTGATGACAATCAGGCGTGATGAACCGTCATACGAAACCGCTCAAATCTCATTGGGCGGTTTTGCTTTACGATCAAAACATGATTTAAAAATCGCTTGCAATCTGACAAAAACCTGCTATAATAATCGCCTATTCGGGGTGTAGCGCAGCTTGGTAGCGCACTTGCATGGGGTGCAAGGGGTCGCGAGTTCGAATCCCGCCACTCCGACCATACAACAGTCTAGGGCTATCCACAACAGTGCGATAGCCCTTGATTTTTCTAGGCTTTATCCCTTTTCCTTGTCTTTGGTAGTCCACCATAATCTATTGCTATCCATGAATTTTGTTGGTATTTGAGTTTGCCATCACAATATACCAACAATAAGCCTTACAGATACCGCCATTAAATGCTTGCAGCCTAATGACAAATGCACGCCAAATAAGCCTAATAAAATCATAAACTTGTACAAATACACCGCCAAAAATAAAAATAAAAACCCAGAAATGGGGGAAATAAACCAAAAACCCCTGCAAGCCTTATAAATAAAGGCTTTACGCCATTTTCCCCACGTTTTCCCCTAGATTGAGAAAAATGCCTTGATTGGTCGTGTGATTAAATTTATAATGGATACGTACCACACAAGGATTAACCATGATTATTGACCTACCACCGACCACCGCTCACATCATCGAGCGTATTGCCAACGTACAGGGCATTAGTGTTGAGCAGTTTTGTGTCAATAGCGTTTATGAAAAAGCCTTAGAGTTTGCCTATATGCCAAACAGCGAAACCAAACAAGCCATAGATGAGCTTGTGGCGGGGCAGGGCAAGCAATTTGATACGCTTGATGAACTTATGGCGGATTTGAACGCTTAAATTACAACGCTCAAACGCCTTTAAAAGAGACTTTAAAAAGCATGGCGAGCTTGATACCGCTTTGATAGAAGTGCTTTATTTGCTACTGAACAACAAACCTTTACCGCCAAAATACAAAGACCATGATTTAATTGGTAATTACAAGGGGTTTAGAGAATGTCACATCAAGCCCGACTTACTACTTATCTACCAAAAGATGATGAATATTTGTCATTGGCAAGGTTGGGCAGTCATGGCGAATTATTTTAAGGATTAACCATGATTATAGATTTACCACCACACATCGAACAAGCCATTATTGCCAAAGCCCATGAGCAGGGTTTAACGGTGCAGGAAATGCTAGCCAAAGATTATGATGATATTTGGCAGGTGTTAGACCAACACGGCTTAAATGGCGATGAAATCCGCCTAAGTGATGATGAAACACGGCATTTGATGAGCCTACTGGATAACCCCCCAAAACCTAACCCAAAGGCAAGAGCCTTGTTGTTTGGGGATAGCCATGTTTGAGCCATTAGACAAGCACCACGACCGCACCGCCTTTGATTGTGGACAAGATGACATTAACCGCTATTTGCAGACAATGGCAAGCCAGCACCACAAAAAGGGCGTAGCAAGGGTTCATGTATTGGCAGATGACAGCGTTATCAAGGCGTTTTACACCCTATCCAACGCCCATTTTGACAACGCCACCATAAAAGGCTATCCCAAACAAATTCCCATTGTCATCATAGGGCGGATTGGGGTAAGCAAGGATTATCAAGGGCAGGGGCTATCAAAACACGCCATTAGAAACGCCCTAGAACGCATTAAAAATATCAGCACCCAAAGCGGTGTGGCGTTCGCCATGATAGATGCCAAAGATAAGCAGTTAGCCCAATATTATGAGCGATTGGGGTTTATCCGTATCAATGGCGGATTGAAGTTGGCTTATTTGGTTAGTCAAATTTAGATAGGCTTAGATTGGGGCAATCTAACTAGATGATTCAAATTTGAATCATGTATCAGTTTTAGCAGGCTAGGAAGTCATGAGCCGAACGGTGGTTATTTTTCATACCTTAGACCGCCCCGCCTGCCATCTTATTTATTAAGGCATGGTAAGGTATGAGAGCATGGCGATTTATGACTTTAAGAGCCTGTTCATGATTAGAGCATGCCTGCCATTGATAACATTTTTATAAAGTAAGGTCAAAACTTAACACTTTAACTCAATTTTTGTAATGAAAATATCCGTTTAAACAGGCACGCCCACCCTTGACAGAATTGTTTGGCTAATTTAGGATAAATTAAAAAATTACCAATCATGAAATTTATCACCCCCTTACTTATCATCTTATCATGTATGGCGATTACCGCCATGATTTTATTATCCAATAATCAAAGCCAATTCACCCACATCAGCTATGATATGTGTACGCACAAAGAGTTAAGTAAGATTGCCCTAAAACATGGGGCGGATTATATGACCAATCATGATTTTGATATGCCTGCCCTTGATGTGATTGGCGACAAACAAATCATTCAAACAATCCAAGATGAATTTAATCAAATCCAAAGTACGCATTCATCGTCAGATAATTGTCATATATCCAATCTTAAATATCACGCCAAGCACATCAATCCCAAATTAACATCTCACATTCCTGATGACGTGGATTATATCAGCTATGCCCCGCCCAATATCGGACAGGATAAAGCGGTATATTGCCATTATCATTTTAGCGAGCAAATTTTTACCACGCCACACGCACAGTCGCAATGCCATTTTATTTATCTTGATAATGACCGACTTATCACCGAAGACATTAGCGATTTAGAGCGACTGCATTTAAGTTTGATGTATGACACACATCAATTTTATAAACCATACAGCTTTGTTTATAAATGGCATGATAACACCCATTTACGCTATGGCATGACTTTTGCTACTCAGGTGAATAATCAGCGTTATGGATATGATGGTATTTATTAAGGGTAATTAACATATTTTTAAAAATAAAAATAAGGGCAAATTTAATTTACCCTTATTCATCTATTTAAAATCATTATAACCAATAGATTTAAACAAACCCAAACCCTACTTTTTTATCATCAACCGCTTTATATTCTTTTTCGTCAATGTGGGTTAATTCGGCAAGGGTCATCTCTTTATCCACCGTGATGTTTTTGCCAATGGATTTTAGATAAGCATTGCATTTTTCAATGGATAATTTACCAAATTGATATTCGGCAATGAGTCGCCCACGTCTTAATAAGGCATGGTCAATATCCATTAAATCAGCATTAAAGGTGCAAATAAACTGGCACTCTAATACGTCTGACAATATCCCGTCAGCGATATTGAGAATAATCCCCACCACGTCCGTTTGATTGCCACCGCCCACACGCTCGGCAATATAGTTTTCACAGTCTTCTAATACCAACACCGAATTTTTTTGTTCAATAAGCATACTCATAAATTCAGGTTTGGCAAGCTCGCCAATCATATTATTTGGCACAAAGATAAAATCCTTATCAGGAATTTGGGCGGTGAGCCATTTGATATAATTGGTCTTGCCCGTCCCTGCCAAGCCGTGCAATAATACCACGCCTTTTTTGCCTTGTGCCAATTCATCTTTGACTTTATGATGAGTTGGCAAAAAGTCGTCATTATACATTGTCTGCAAGTCGAGCGTATAAGGTTTAATACTTTGGTGTCTAAATACCAAATCTCGCCCTTCTTTTAATAATAGAAATACCTTGCTGTCTTTTGAGATATATTTTTCCAAATACTCATTAAAAAAGGCACGGATATTAGTTAGGGCATTTTCATTGGTTGGGTCATAAAAAATACGATTTACCTTTAAAAAACCCGATTCAAAAATGGTTTTGTCGTATTCATTGCTTAGATTTTCTTTGGCAATGATAAATAATTCGTATTTTTCATAAAAGTAACACAATTCATTTTCATAAAAAACATGGCTTTTTTTATCAAATGCCACAGGGTGATAATCGGTGCATTTAATAAAATCCACCAATTTGTCTTTTTTAATCACCATATCATGAAAATCAACACTGGGTAATAATGAATCTAATAATTCATTATAAGGATTATCATAAGTAGAAACAGCATGGTCTAAATCTTGGGAAGTAATTTGATATTGATTATCCCTAAATATTTCAGTGATGACCTTTCTAGGACGATAATGTTTGGATTGTAAAATTTTCATAAGATAACTTCGTTTTTTGTGAGTTTATTAACCAAATAAAATGATAACAGATAAAATTAAAAATTACCAATCATCTTTAAGCATTCGCTTGCCATTATCATGCCTACGCTTGCCGTTACCGTTACTGCCGAGCCATAACCACCACAGTTAAGTCCGCTCTCGCAAGCATTGGCAAGTTTTAAAGGTTCGGACGAATAGACGCATTTCATGCCAAACTTTTCTTTTAAAGATTTATTGATATTTTTATCTCTTAGGTGTTGGCGTAATTTGGCAAGTAAGGGGTCTTGATACACATCTTTTAAATCGCTCACTTTTATTTGCAAGGGGTCAATTTTTCCCCCTGCTCCGCCTGAGATGATGAGCTTGACTTTATTAAATCGGCAATATAGGGCGATTGCCAATTTGGCATTCATATCGTCCACACAGTCCAATATAACAAGCGGTCTTTTTTTGGCTTTGTAGTCTTTTATGGTTTCAATAGTGGGTAATAATTCATGAATATTATTAGGCGTGATAAATTCATCAATAACATTGATTTTGATATTGGGGTTAATGCCTACCGCCCGTTTTGTCATCTCGCCGATTTTGGATTCGCCAAAGGTGTCGGTTAGGGCGGGCAGTTGGCGATTGACATTGCTCTCCACCAGCACATCCATGTCAATGAGCGTCAGCTCGCCCACGCCAGTGCGAGCAAGGGCTTCTGTCGCCCACGACCCCACGCCACCAATACCGATGATAATAACGTGAGCATTGGCAAATTTATCAAAATCATCTTGATATAGCGTGCGTGTGCCTGTAAATCTGCGGTTGGTCATTTTATTTTACTCTTTAAATTTTATTGATTTTTAAATAAATTAAGCGAATTAAAAAAACCGTTCGCCCTGAGCTAAGTCGAAGGGTAAAACGGTTTTTCGTCATGGTTCGACAAGCTCACCACGAACGGAAAAACCCATTAAAAAATCATTTAATGATATTCAAAATTAGTTTTAAATGCGTCATTGCTGTTTTGCCAAAGTTTATATGCCAAAGTCTCTTTATCCATATTAAATAATACCGCCAATTCATCTAAAACATAAATCAAATTTTTGGGTTCATTAAAATAATTACCGCCAGTTTGAGCAGGAATAGGATTCATATCAGGGCAATCGGTTTCAATCACAAAAGCAGATATGCCAATTTTATCAAACACCGTTTTTACCGCTTGGCGTAATTTTTTGGCATTGGGGTTGGTGATTTGTCCTGTAATGCCAATTTTAAAACCCAATTTGGCAAAATGCAATGCTTCATTTTCGCCACCGCTAAAACTGTGAGCAATACCGCCTTGATTATGGGCGTTATATTTTTGTGCTTTTAAAAGTTTTAGGGTGTCAGCGTGCGATTTACGAATGTGCAATAAAATGGGTAAATCATGCGTTTTTGATAAGCCGATTTGTTCTATAAAAAAACGGCATTGTTTATCATAACTATCCGCCCGTTTTAATTCGTCAGGATAAGTATCAAGCCCTATCTCGCCAATGGCAATGTTGGGATATTTTTTTAGATAATTATCCAAAAGAATTAAATCATCATCGCCATGCTCTTTGATATATAACGGGTGCAAGCCACACGCTAAATGGTGCTTGATTGGGTAATGGGTGTCGGCATAATGCTTGACCTGTCTCATTCTGTCAAAATACTTTGCCAAATAGCCGATAAGCACCACATGACGCACGCCATGAGCAAAGGCGGTGTGATTATAATCATCTCGCTTATTATCGTATTCGGGTACGTCAAAATGGGTGTGGGTGTCAAATAAATACATGAGCTACCTTTTTGGCGGATTGGGACTACTTCGCCTTGGTATCAATAACAGTGCCAAGGCGGTTAGGGTGAGTTTAAGCAGTTTGGATTTTTTCATCAGCCCTTATCCAGCACCATTTTCAAAAACCGCCCCGTATGCGACTTTTCGTCTTGTGCCACTTGTTCGGGCGTGCCTGTGGCGACAATCTCACCCCCACCTGAGCCACCTTCATAACCCAAATCCACGATATGGTCAGCGGTCTTGATGACGTCCAAATTATGCTCAATGACCACCACCGTATTGCCCTTATCACGCAGGGCGTGCAGAATGTCAAGCAGTTTGGCGATGTCTTCAAAATGCAGTCCTGTGGTCGGCTCATCTAGGATATACAGGGTTTGCCCTGTGTCCCGTTTGGCAAGCTCTTTGGCAAGTTTGACCCTTTGGGCTTCGCCCCCTGATAAAGTCGTGGCGGATTGCCCAAGCTGAATGTAGCCCAAACCCACTTGCATGAGAGCTTCTAATTTACGATGAATGGCAGGGATTGCTTCAAAAAACGCCAAGGCATCTTCTACCGTCATGTCCAGCACGTCCGAGATAGATTTGCCCTTGTAGTGGACTTCTAGGGTCTCACGGTTGTAGCGTTTGCCATGACAGACATCGCACGGCACATACATATCGGGCAAAAAGTGCATTTCTACCTTTATCATGCCGTCCCCTTGACAGGCTTCACAGCGACCGCCTTTGACGTTAAAACTAAACCGCCCTGCCTTATAGCCCCTTGCCTGAGCTTCGGGGGTTTGGGTAAATAGGTCTCTGATGAGCGTAAACACGCCCGTATAAGTGGCAGGGTTGGAGCGTGGCGTGCGACCGATTGGCGACTGGTCTATGTCCACCATTTTATCAAGGTGTTCAAGCCCTGTGATTTTGTCATACGGCTCTGGCACGAGCGTGGTTGCATTATTTAGGTGCGTGGCGGACAGTGGCATGAGCGTGCGGTTGATGAGCGTGGATTTGCCCGAACCCGACACGCCTGTGATACAGGTCATCACACCGATTGGAATGGCTAGGTTTACATTTTTTAAATTATTGCCCTTGGCTCCGTCTAGGCGGATATACAGGGGTTCGGTAATGGTTTTTTTGCCTTTTTTAATCTCGCCTGTCTTGGCACTGTGGCGGATTTTGGGAATTTCAATGCGTTTTTTGCCTGATAAATATTGCCCTGTTAATGAATCATCATTTTTGGCAATCTCGTCCGCCGTCCCTGTGGTAATCACACGCCCCCCATGCACGCCTGCCCCCACGCCAATGTCAATGATGTGGTCAGCGGTACGAATGGCATCTTCGTCATGTTCCACGACAATGACAGTATTGCCTAGGTCTCGTAGGTGCGTTAAGGTGGATAACAGGCGGTCATTGTCTCGTTGGTGCAAGCCAATGGACGGCTCATCTAGCACATACATGACCCCCATAAGCCCTGCTCCGATTTGGCTTGCCAAACGGATACGCTGGGCTTCCCCACCCGATAGGGTCTCGGCAGAGCGGGCAAGGGTTAGGTATTCTAGTCCCACTTTGGTCAAAAAGCCCAAACGCTCACGAATTTCTTTAAAAATCTTATCCGCCACTTCGCCTTTGTGTCCGCCGATGTGCAGGTTTTTATAATACTCCCACGCTTGCCCTATCGGCAGATGAATGATGTCGCCCACGCCCCGTCCGTCCACTTTGACACTGCGGGCGATATCATTTAGGCGAACGCCATTACAGACATTACAAGTGGTGTCAGATAAATATTGGGCAAGCTCATCTCGCACGATGTTGCTTGTGGTGCTGTGATAACGGCGTTCTAGGTACGGCAAAATCCCTTCAAATGGCACGGTTTTGGTTGTTTTACGCCCACGCTCATCGGTAAAGTTAAAGGTCAGTTTTTCTTTACCCGAGCCGTTTAGGATAATGGTTTGTTCTTTTTTGGTTAAATCTTGCCACGGCTTATCCATGTCAATGCCAAAATGCGTGCAAACGGTTGTCAGTAGCCCAAAATAATACGCATGGCGTTTGTCCCAACCGTGTATCGCCCCTTGATTTAAGGATTTGGCAGGTTCGGTAACGATACGTTCGGCAGAGAAATACTGGCGTTTACCCAGACCATCGCAGGACGGACACGCCCCAGCAGGATTGTTAAAGCTAAACAGGCGTGGCTCCAACTCACTCACCGCCCTATCGCAGGCAGGGCAAGAGTGCTTGGCAGACAGCACCGTCTCGCTCTCATCGTCCATGTTGTGCAAAATTGCAATGTCCGAGCCGAGCCGTAACGTGGTCTCTAAACTCTCCGCCACTCGGTTACCCAAATCATCTCGCACCTTAAATCTATCCACCACCATGTCTATGGTGTGTTTGTGCGTTTTGGCAAGGGTTGGTAGCTCGTCCATGTCGTATACCGTACCGTCAATGCGAACTTTGGTAAAACCCTGTGCCTGCAAGCTCTCCAACAGGGCGATATGCTCACCCTTACGCTCACGCACGACAGGGGCAAGGAGCATGAGCCGAGTGCCGTCAGGTTTGGCAAGAATATCATCCACCATTTCGCTCACTGTTTGGGCAACCATAGGCAAACCGTGTTCAGGACAATGGGGCGTGCCGACACGAGCGAACAACAAACGCAAATAATCATACACTTCGGTAATCGTGCCGACTGTGGAGCGGGGGTTGTGGTTGGTTGATTTTTGTTCAATGGCAATGGCAGGGGATAAGCCTTCGATGCTATCTACATCAGGCTTTTCCATTTGTGATAGAAACTGGCGAGCATAAGCGGACAGGCTCTCCACATAACGTCTTTGCCCTTCGGCGTAGAGCGTATCAAAAGCCAGCGATGATTTGCCCGAACCCGACAAACCTGTAATCACGACCAGTTTGTCTCGTGGAATATCCACGTTAATGTCTTTTAGGTTGTGGGTTTTTGCCCCTTTGATACTGATGTATTCGTGTGCCATGATGTGCCTTATTTGATTAGTATTTTGATAAATATTTTGGTAAATATGGGTTTATAAATGGGGATGTTTTTAAAATTTGAAATGGCAATAACCAAAATTTACAATGATAAAACAGCACAAAAAACCACCCAAATGCAGAACTTTTGGGTGGTTTATTTTATGAGCCTAATTAAAATTAATCGGGCAAATTTAACTTCTTAGTTTTTCACACGATACCATGCATCACGGGCAGCAAGTTTGGCTTGTTCCCACGCCAGACGTGATTCGCCTTTGACTTCATTCCACGAACGCTCCAAATCACTCTCATGATCTTCAAAGCGAGCATCAGCAGGATAATGCGGACGGTTAGCATAACCTACGGCATAAGCAGGTAGGTAGTCACGGTCATAGTCATAGCCTGCCACATAGTTTGGCGATGCGGCATAGTGAGCACGCCAGTAGGCTTCTTCTACGGTTGGGTCAAAGGCTTCGCCTGCGGCACTACCTGCACCACCACCAACAACAGCACCCACGGCACCACCAATCAACGCCCCTAGCGGCCCCGCCAATGCACCGATGGCTGCCCCTGCGGCTGCACCACCTAGACCACCAACGGCTGTACCCACTGGGTGTGAACCCGGCTCGCCTGTGATTGGGTCAGCGTTTAGGTCTGCTTTGGTCTCATCAGACATGTTTTTTACAACGTCACGGTCGATATTGTCATGGTTACTCATGGTGTATTCCTTATTAAAAATGGATTAATGTTACTTAGTTACTTGCTGAATTAGGTAAAGTGAAACTCTATTTTCTGTTAATGTTGATTTATCAAATGTTATTTAAAATAACATCTCACAAATACCATCAAAATCATCCAAAACCAACCTTACCTACGATGCCAACTCTGCTACATCACTCATGCTAATCATCTTAGTCCAACAGATGCCAAGCATTTATCTAGCACTCATTTGTCGTTGGCGATGGGTGTATGATAGGGGATTTTTGGGGTGCGTGATAGCCACAAAATGTAAAGTCATGGGTGGTCTTGTGCATGCTTTACCCTAGAAATTTTAAAAATGTTACACCATTGTTGCAACTGTCGTGGTTGTGCGAATGCATTAAGTAAAATGTAATTTTGCGTAAATTTTGGACAATCCGCCACACAAAAACTTCAATTTTTGACATTGGTTTTGATATCAATAAGTCATCAAGCACCCACATGGCAAATTATCATCACAAACCCACCAATTCATCAATTTTTGCCATAATGTCTTAGCAATCCATGCTATAATAACCAATTTCCCCAAATTTACCCATTATGATAAGATTACAAGGCGTCAGCAAAACTTTCGCCATAAAAAAAGACGGCAAACCCACGACCTTTACCGCCCTACAACCGACCGATTTGACGGTGGCAAAGGGCGAGATTTTTGGTGTGATTGGAGCAAGCGGAGCGGGCAAATCCACGCTCATTCGCTGTGTCAATCTCCTAGAACGCCCCACGACAGGACACGTTTTTGTGGACGGTGTGGACTTGATGAGCCTAGATAACGCCGCCCTTATCAAGGCTCGCCGTCATATCGGCATGATTTTTCAGCAGTTTAACCTGCTCTCATCTCGCACGGTGTTTGATAATGTCGCCCTTAGCCTTGAACTCTCCGGCACGCCCAAACACGTTATCAAACAAAAGGTAAGCTCCTTGCTTGAACTCGTGGGCTTATCCGAGCGTCATCACGCCTATCCGTCTAGCTTATCAGGCGGTCAAAAACAGCGTGTTGCCATTGCCCGAGCGTTGGCAACCGACCCCAAGGTTTTACTCTGCGATGAAGCGACCAGTGCCTTAGACCCTGCCACGACAGGGGCGATTTTGGATTTATTAAAAAAAATCAACAGCGAACTTGGCATTACCATACTGCTCATCACGCACGAAATGGACGTGGTCAAACGCATTTGTGATAAAGTGGCGGTCATTGACAAGGGCGTGTTGGTGGAACAAGGCACGGTGGGGCAGATTTTTGCCAATCCCCAAACCGAGCTTGCTCACGACTTTATCAAGGCGACTTTTCATGTGAGCTTGCCTGATGAATTTTTGGCACGCCTGCACGCCCATGAGACGGACGGCACTTATCCTGTGATACGCTTTGAATTTAGTGGCAAAACGGTGGACAGTCCGCTTTTTTCGGAGGCGACACGGCGATTTGGCGTGGCGTTTAACATTTTGACTTCACAAATGGACTATGTGGGCGGTGTCAAGTTTGGCGTAACCATTAGCCAAATGATAGGCGAGCGGACGGCGTGCGTGGAGGCGTTGGCGTTTTTTACAGAACATCATGTTGGATTTGAGGTGTTAGGCTATGTGGCATGAGATTTATCAAGGCTTTATGAGCGAGCTGACCCCCCAAATGTGGCAAATGGTCTATAAGTCCACTTACGAGACGGTCTATATGGGGCTGGTCTCTACCGCCATATCGGTGCTGGTGGGGCTACCGCTTGGGTTTTTGGCATTTTTGACGGGCAAGGGGCGGATTTTGGCAAACAAGCCCTTATTTGCCATATTGGACGTGGTTATCAACGTGGGGCGGTCGGTGCCGTTCATCATTTTGCTCATTATTTTGTTGCCCTTTACTCGTCTGATTGTGGGGACGACCTTGGGGACGACCGCCGCCATTGTGCCACTTGCCATGACCGCCATTCCTTTTGTGGCAAGGCTTACTGCCAACGCCCTAGCCGAGATTCCCACAGGTTTGACCGAATCGGCTCACGCCATGGGGGCGACCAACTGGCAAATCATCACAAAATACTACTTCCCCGAGAGCCTACCCATACTCATCAACGCCATAACGCTCACGCTCGTCTCGCTCATCGGCTACTCAGCCATGGCAGGTGTGGTGGGCGGTGGTGGGCTGGGCAACCTTGCTATCAGCTATGGCGAACATCGTGGCATGGTCTATGTCAAATGGATAGCGACCGTCATCATCGTGGCGATTGTCATGATATGCCAAAAAGTGGGGGATATGCTTGCCGAGCGGTTTGATCACAGATGATATGCCAAAATGGCATAACCTTTTGTTAAAATTTTAGCCAAAATTCATATTGAAGTTTGGCTAATTTTTTGCTTTAATATGCTAAAATTTATTGTTGTCATGATTTTGTCATTTGATAAATTTAATAGACTTCTTGCAATACTAGGTTTTCCGTTCGCTCTAAGCTATGCCTTCGGGTGAAAGAAAACCTTTTCATGGTTCGACAAGCTCACCACGAACGGTTTTCTTTAATTCTAAGTTTTGCAAGAAGCCCAATGATTTTAAATTGACAAACAGATAAATATCATTCCTTTTTAAACAGAGAACTCTTATGAAAGCAAACAAATTTTTTGGTCTGTGTGCCTTAGCATCAGGCATTGCCCTAGTTGGCTGTGGTGGCGACAAACCTGCCCAAACCGAAACCAAAACCGACACAACCGCCCAAACCACAACGGCAACCACAACCGCTTGCCCTGCTGGCGACCCCAACAAAATCAAAGTGGGCGTGATGAGCGGGCCTGAACATAAAGTTGCCGAAGTGGCTGCCAAAGTCGCCAAAGAAAAATATGGTTTGGTGGTAGAATACGTTGAGTTTAACGACTACGCCCTGCCCAACACCGCTGTCTCCAAGTGCGACCTAGACGCCAACGCCATGCAACACAAGCCCTATCTTGACAAAGACAGCCAAGAGAAAAAACTGGATAATCTGGTCATCGTAGGCAATACATTCGTATATCCACTGGCAGGCTATTCTAAAAAAATCAAAAGCATAAGCGAGCTTAAAGACGGTGCTATCGTGGCGGTGCCAAACGACCCGTCAAACCTAGCTCGTGCATTGATTTTGCTTGAAAAACAAGGGCTTATCAAGCTAAAAGACAACACCAACCTATTCTCAACATCGCTTGACATCGTAGAAAACCCCAAAAAACTTGAAATCAAAGAAGTGGATACATCAGTCGCCGCTCGTGCCTTAGATGACGTGGATTTGGCGGTGGTGAACAACACTTATGCCGGTCAAGTGGGCTTAACCGCCAATGACGGCGTGTTTGTTGAAGACAAAGATTCGCCTTATGTGAACATCATCGTTGCCCGTGCCGATAACAAAGACTCGGACGCTATCAAAAACTTCGTTCAAGCCTATCAGTCTGATGAAGTGGAAGCCGAAGCCAAAAACCAATTTAAAGACGGTGTGGTCAAAGGCTGGTAACTGACCAAAAATAAGGGCAATATTGAACCGCACCCCAAAAGTTAGACACACTAACCTTTGGGGTGCTTTTTATGG
>ERZ1023440.30-NODE-30-length-73171-cov-315.438782_pt1 | contig 73171 bp, 59 predicted proteins | sample MGYA00380520_ERZ1023440 | MGnify/ENA primary metagenome ERZ1023440 (study PRJEB33173, sample SAMEA4830335) | metagenome | study: EMG produced TPA metagenomics assembly of the PRJEB25223 data set...
ACAACATTCTAGCAGATAATCTAGGTTTGGTGTTGGGTTGATACAAGGGCGAACGGAAAACCTAAGGCTTGAAAATCTTTTTATTTTACCAAATTTTCCAATTCATCCCAACGCTCTAATTTTTCCATTAAAAGCTCATCAATCTCGCCAAGTCGTTCGCTATATTGGGTCGCCAATGCCAAATCACTGACAAATAACGAACCGTCCGCCAGTTTGTCATTTAGCTCGCTTTGCTCGCTTTCAAGGTCGGCAATTTCATTGGGTAGGCTTTCTAATTCACGTTGTTCTTTATAGGAGAGTTTGCGTTTTTGTTCAGCTTTGGGCGTGTCGGATTTTGGTTTGTCAGCTTTGACTGTTTCTGATTTTTCAACTTTATCCGCTTTGGGCTTGGTTGGTTCATGGCGGGCTTTTTGAGTGAGATAATCTTGATAACCGCCCACATATTCATCAATCACGCCATGACCGTCCTTGTCCGTGCCAAATACCCACGTTTGCGTTACCACGTTGTCCATAAAGGTGCGGTCGTGGCTGATGAGCAAAATCGTGCCGTCAAAGCCTGCGACAAACTCTTCTAATAGTTCAAGCGTTGCCATGTCAAGGTCGTTGGTCGGCTCATCAAGCACCAAGACGTTGGCAGGTTTTAGCAAATTTTTGGCGAGCAATACACGGGCTTTTTCGCCCCCTGATAGGGCTTTGACAGGTGTTCTGGCACGGTTTGGCGTGAACAAGAAGTCCTGCAAATACCCCAAAATGTGCGTGCGTCTTCCGCCCACGTCCACATAGTCCGAGCCTTCAGAGACGTTTTCGGCAACGGATTTATCAAAGTCTAATTGGTCTTTTAATTGGTCAAAAAAGGCGATATTTAGGTTTGTGCCGAGCTTGACCGTACCGCCCACTTTGGCAGAGTCATCAAGCCCAAGCACGGTGCGGATTAGGGTGGTTTTGCCCACGCCATTATTACCGATGATGCCGACTTTGTCGCCACGCATGAGCAGGGTTGAGAAGTTTTTGACCAGTATTTTGCCGTCATATTGTAGAGTTAAGTCCTTGACTTCACAGACGATTTTGCCCGATTTTTCGGATATGTTTTGGGTGAGTGAAACGCTCCCCACCACATCACGGCGTTGTTTTCGCTCTTCACGAAGTGCCTTTAACGCACGCACACGCCCTTCGTTACGAGTACGTCTTGCTTTAATGCCTTGGCGAATCCATACTTCTTCTTGGGCAAGTTTTTTGTCAAATTCTTCAAAAGATTTTTGTTCGCTGGCAAGCTCCAATTCCTTTAACTCTTGATAGCGAGCATAGCCCTTAACCCCTTGGGTTACGTCATAAGTGGAGAGTTTGCCACGGTCTAGCTCCACAATGCGAGTGGCAAGATTATCCACAAATTTGCGATCGTGCGTGATAAACAGCACGGTCAAATTTTGCCCGAGCAGGTAATTTTCTAGCCAGTCAATGCTCTCTACGTCCAAATGGTTGGTCGGCTCATCAAGTAGCAACACATCAGGCTTAACCACCAATGCCCGAGCGAGCAAAACCCGTCTTTTTCGTCCGCCCGATAAGTCGGCAAGGCGGTCGGTAGGGTTTAGCCCCATGTTGTCAAGTAAGGTGCGAGCGTTTCGTTCTAGCTCCCAGCCATGCAAAGCGTCAATCTCATGTTGCACGTCCGTCATACGCTCGCAGGCGGTCATGTCGCCCGTTCCGCATTTGTCCGATAGGTCGTGGTATTGGCGAAGCAGGGTTGCCACTTTTTCATCGCCATTCATGACAATGTCAAGCAAGGTGCCGTCATCGCTTGGCACGTCTTGGGCAAGCATGGCAATCTTGATACCGTCTGCAATGATAATCTCGCCGTCATCGGGGCTTTGTGTGCCGTCAATGAGCTTAAAGAGTGTGGATTTACCTTCGCCATTTCGTCCGATGAGACATACCCGCTCGCCCACATCAAGGCTAAAATTAACGTGGTCTAAGACAGGGGCAACGCCAAAGGCAAGAGAGATATTTTTTAGATGAATGAGTGCCATAATTTATTTTCAATACGGATTTTTGGTTCTGGTTTAAAAAGTATGCTATTAAGAAAACCGTTCGTGGTGAGCCTGTCGAACCATGACGGAAACCGACCCTTCGACAAGCTCAGGGCGAACGGAAAACCTAGTTTGGCATACTTTTTATACCACTACCTGCTTTTCAATGATAAAATGTGCCAATTATAGCAAATTTACACCTTAAAGGGGAAAATAAAATGACAGGCACCCACGCTGATATTACTGACTTACAAATCAAAATCGCCTATCTTGAAAATACGGTAGATACACTAAATGACGTTATTGCCCAGCAGGATAAGACGTTAAAAGACTTGCAAGACCAATTAAAACTTTTGTATAAATTCTTAGAAAGTCGTGATGATGACGGCATTGCTCCGTTTGATTTATTGGCAGACAGACCACCGCATTATTGAGTGGATAAAACAAAAAACAGTATTTAATTTATAATAATAATTATTATTTGTAATCATTTATCCATATTTACAAATTTTTGATGAAATGCCAAAAAATGGGGATTTTGTGCGGTTTTTGCTATTGCTTTATGAGTTATTTTGTTTTAATATGTAGCAATGAAACATTTGTTAAAACGTTTGTTATACGATTGTAAAAACAGTTGTATGGATGTTTTGGCAGGATTTCTAGGTGTATGTGCGACATACGGAAATTTTATGGTAATAAATCGGAGTGGTTCTATGTTTAACTACAAACACTTAGCAGTAGCGATTGCGTCCATCAGTGCAGTTGGCGTGGCAGATGCAGCAGGTCTTGACCGTTCAGGGCAGGACATCACGGCATTTTTACAAGATGGCACTTATGGCGAAGTGGTCTATACTTATATTGATGCGGATGTGTCAGGCAAGGACATCTCTGACAACTCAATCTCTGACATTGCCGAAGCCTATGATTTTGGGCGTTTTGGTGTGAAAGCGGACATTAATGACACGTTTAGTGTGGGCGTACTTTATGATGAGCCATGGGGTGCGGCGGTACAGTATGGTGGTAGCAATAACTTTGTTAGCCAAGGGGCAGATGCAACAGTTAATGCTTTAACTGGTGGTCTTGCTCCTAATGTGGCAACTGCCCAAGCACGATTTGCACAAGCCCAAGCTGGTATTGCTCAGTTACAAAATGCCATCGCACAAACTGCAGCAGCTGGTGGCGATACTACCGCACTACAAGCACAGCTTGCTAGCACTGTAACCACTGCTCGCAACTTAGGCAGTGCGTTAAATGTCGCATCTACTGCCGAAGAACAAAAAGACGAAGGCACCAACGTAGAAATCCGCACCCAAAACGCCACATTATTACTTGGTGCCAAATTGGGTGAAAACAAAAACTTCCAAATCTATGGTGGTCCACAAATGCAACGCCTGACAGGTGAAGTGCATTTGCGTGGCACTGCGTATGGTGGCATGGGTGGTTATGACGCCAACATCGGTGCAGACATGGGCTATGGCTGGGTGGCTGGTGTTGCTTATCACAAGCCTGAGATTGCCCTAAAAGCTGCCTTGACCTATCGCTCCGAGATTGACCACGAGCGTTCTATTGCTGAATTTGTACCTGCAACAGGCTATGCAGGCTCTCGTGACTTTAAAGTTACCCTACCTGAGTCATGGAATCTAGACTTTCAAACAGGGATTAACCCAACCACGCTCTTGACCGCCAAAGTGCGTTATGTGCCATGGTCTGACTTTAATATTACACCACCACAATATAGTGACACCATCAAAGGCAGTAACCCTGCTCTTTATCCAAATGGTCTGCCCATTGTACGCTATGCAAAAGATCAGTGGTCGGCAGAAGTTGGTTTGGGCAAAAAAGTCAGTGACAAACTTGCTGTATCAGGCAGTGTCGGTTATGACAGCGGTGCAGGCAATCCTGTCAGTACGCTAGGACCTATCAAAGGCTATTATAGCCTAGGCTTGGGTGCAAAATATAACGTTACCCCAGAATGGTCAGTGTCGCTTGGCGGTAAATACTTTAAATTCGGCGATGCAACTGCACAAATCCCAACTCAGGTAGGGACAGATGCTAGCGTGGCACGTTTTGAAGATAACGACGGCTATGCGGTCGGTCTAAAACTGGCTTATCAGAAAAAATAACCAAAACCCCAAACTCCCAAAAAAACGGTTTGAGCATTCAAGCCGTTTTTTTAGTTTACATTTACAAACCTTTTAACTTGCATAAACAATCAATTTTTATTATAATAACCAAATTAACGATATCGGGATTATTTCATAATTTATTGTTATGAGATTTATCAACATTAGCTTACCAACTTCGGGAGAATACACCTTGCGTCCATTCAAATCACTTTTTGCACTTATGCTATCCATCCCACTTGTTGCCTGTGGCGACAAACCTAGCGAGACAACAAATACAGCCACCAGCAATGAGCCTGCCACGACCCATGTTCAAGCCACCGATAACAACTTGCCTGTATATCGTGTTGGGACAATGCCAGACTATGCCCCTTATGGTGTGAGCGATGAAAAAGGACAGATTGGTGGGTTGGACATAGACATCTTGCAAGCGGTTGCCAAAGACCAAGGATTTGTCATTACCACTCACAGCGTGCCATGGGACATCATGCCAGAAGCGTTAAACAGCAATGAAGTTGATATCATTGCCAATGGTTTGGCAGGCGATGATTATCCCCAAGACACCATTGTTGCCACTGACAGCTACATGCGGTCTGCTGACTGTGTTTGGGCAAAGGATAAGGAGAAATTAGCGAACTGGCAAAAAGGCATCATTGCCACGCCTGATGTGGCGGACATGGGTGCAGAGCTTGCTGAGAACTTTAATATCAGTGAGTCACAGCTCGTGATTGACAAATTAGAATTTGGCAGTTTACAAAGCTTGATTCATGATAGAGCGGACGTGGTAGTAAGCGATTGCGTGGCATTAGATTATTTTGGTAAACGAGAAGAGTTTAAGGCATTCCAATTTGAAAAAATGATCGTGCCTGATTCAGATTTGCCCGAGCAGTCCGACTTAGTGTTTATGGTACGCAGAGAAGATGATGAACTATTAAACAAAATCAATCAAGGACTTGCTAATATCAAAAAAAGCGGTGAACTTGCCCAAATAGAACAAAAATGGCACTAAATCCTTTGGTGTTAAAATTACTAACAAACCACTTGTTTCTAGCAAGTGGTTTTTGTGATTTTTCATGTCAAAATATATGCTAAAAATCGCATTTTGGCACAAAATCTGCTATCATAAGCCAAATTTTAACTTTATTATTCACCATGAAAATCCTACCTGAAAAACAATTTCTTATCGCCCCGTCTATTTTATCAGCCGATTTTGCCCGTCTGGGCGATGACACAAAAGCCGTGCTAGATGCAGGGGCGGACGTGGTGCATTTTGATGTCATGGATAACCACTATGTGCCAAACTTGACTTTTGGGGCGATGGTCTGCCGTGCCTTAAAAGATTATGGCATTACCGCCCCCATAGATGTGCATCTTATGGTAAAGCCTGTTGATAGAATGATTGAGGAGTTTATCAAGGCAGGGGCGGATATTATTACCTTTCACCCAGAGGCAAGCGAGCATATTGACAGAAGTTTACAGCTTATCAAGGACAGTGGTGTCAAGTGTGGATTGGTCTTTAACCCTGCCACGCCCTTACACTACCTAGATTATACCATTGACAAACTTGACCAAATTCTTATCATGAGCGTAAACCCTGGTTTTGGTGGGCAAAAGTTCATTGATGGTACGCTTGATAAGGTGCGAGCGGTTCGCCGTATGATAGATGAGCGTGGGCTTGACATTCGCTTGGAGATTGACGGCGGTGTTAATCCTGACAATATCCGTGCGATTGCGGACGCTGGCGTGGATATGTTTGTGGCGGGTTCGGCGATTTTTGGTAAAGAGGATTATAAGGCGGTCATTGAAAAAATGCGTGATGAGCTTGCCAAGTCTGATTTGGCTAAATGATGGTACGGTAAATTTATGTCAGAATTAAATACTAATCCCAAATCCCTAAGTTCAAAACCTCCAAGCCTCGTCCCCATTGGTGTAACCATTGGGCTTGCTGTTTTTGCCCTTGTGCTTGCGTTGGCAGGGTATGGCTTTCGCCTACTGGCAGGGCATGACGTGGGGGCGGTGGTGCGTCATGCATCTGTGGTGGTGTCGTTTTTTATGATTGTTGTGCCAGCGTTGTTCGTGGGTGGGGCAAAGCTATTAAACGAATTTAACGGGGCAAATATCCAAACCCGCAACGCCATCACGCTTGGGTATCTCACATCTGTTGTGGCGATTTTGACGATTATGGGGCGGTATAGCTGATGGCAAATTTTCAAATAAGCAACATTTTACCTGACCGTTTTGTGCCAAAGGACATTCCCAAAGGCTTGATTTTGACCCTTATCATCGTCATCATGCTCACAAGTCTGTCCGCTTATCGTTATGGCAATGGCAACACCATGCAAGGCGTACTTCATGTCCTAGAAAACTGGGTGCTATACCTGCTCCTTATCCCAAGTTGTACCGCCCTTGTCAGTCTGCCGATAAAATACCGAGACAACAGCTTTGATGTGCGGATGGCGTATTATCTGGGGATGTTTGTGGGACTGCTATTTATGATGGCAAAACTTAGATATTGGCGTTAAAACGGTTGCAATTACTGGCTGTTTTTAGTATAATACCAAGCTAACAATTTGGCAAAAAGCCAATCACAGATGACAGAACACCACCCCAATCGGCGTGGTGTTTTTAGCTATGTATTGATAATTATCAGGAGAGACCATGCAACGCTATCCCATGACCCCACAAGGACACGCCGCCCTAGAAGCAGAATTAAAACAGCTCAAAACCGTGGAGCGTCCACGCATTACCGCCGCCATTGCCGAAGCTCGTGAGCATGGCGACCTAAAAGAAAACGCTGAATACCATGCCGCTCGGGAACAGCAAGGGCTGTCCGAAGCACGCATTCGTGACATCGAAGCAAAACTTGGCGGGGCTCAGGTCATTGACCCCACCACCCTACCCCAAGACGGGCGTGTGGTATTTGGCGTGACCGTGGTCATCGAAGACGTGGATTCGGGCGACCAAAAACGCTACAAAATCGTGGGCGAAGATGAAGCGGATGTCAAAGTCGGCAAAATCTCGGTTGGCAGTCCCATTGCCAAAGGCTTGATTGGTAAATCAGAAGGTGATGAAGCCAAAATCCAAACCCCAAGCGGTTTGGCAGAGTATGAGATTGTTGAAGTCCTATACGAATAATGAGCTTTGCCAGTCATCGCCAACAAATATAAACGATACAAACAACACACTCACTAAGGTCGTCTTATGAAACATCTACATTTACTCATGGTTGTGATTACCATTGGGCTGTTTTTATATCAAACAGGGCTGATTTTCGCAGGCGGTCAGGTGACCCAGTCACGCACCTTTAAGATAGCAAGCCACGTCATCTATTTGCTACTGGTTGGTAGTGGGCTTTATTTGATGTGGCGGTTGTGGCAAGTAGCAGGGGCTCAGTATTGGGCGGTTGTCAAGATTATGCTGTTGGCTGTGGCGGTCTCTGCCAATATCAAGGCTTTGCGGGCTCCACTACTGAGCCAAAAAAAGGCAGGCATGGTGATTGCAGGTATCGCCTATGTGGGGATTTTGGTGCTGGCAGTAACCAAGCCCATGCTTTGATACACCATGGCACATGATGACATCCCTGTCATGTGCCATCCTTGCCATTTCTGGTTTTTTGTGAGTGATGATACTTATAAATTGACATCTATTAATTAGGACAACCACTCGCCCCTACACGCCCATCATCTACATCCATCATTTAAAATACATACCTAACGAACTTGATATTTACCACAGGCTTGTAGGGATATGCTGAGTACACCTTTTGATGATATTGCCATGCAAAGCGTGCTCAGCAGCCCCTACATCCACACATCATGTGGTTGTAGTAGCCGTACTCATTGACGCTTTTATATACTTTTTTACACAAACACCTTTTGCACCAATATCATATACAAAATCGTCCCCACGCCAATGGAGATAAACATATTTTTTCGCCATAGGTGCAACCCCACGACCACCGCCCCTGCGATAAACTCCGCCATGCCGTGATATTGCCCCAAAATATCTACGTTTTTGTAGCAATACACCACGAGCAGTCCAAACACCGCAGACGGCAACGCCTTGCCCAGATATTGCACAAAATCAGGCACTTTTTTGTGAGCAGGAAAGGCCCAAAACGCCACCCAACGGCAGAGCTGAACGGCAACAATGGCAGTGGCAATGGTCAAAAGTTGTTCATTTAGGGTCATTTTGCCACCTTATTGGTCAATTTGTCATGAAGTGCCGAGCGTCTGACGGTCAAATACACCAAAATGCCGAGCATGGCAGGGATTAAAAAGTTCGTTTTGCCAAACACCACCAACGCCAACGCCGTCATGCCAATGCCAAGGAGCGAGCTTTCGTGCGTGGCTTCCCTACCCCATTGCTCCACAAAAATCACCAAAAATAGTGCTGTCATCGCAAACTCCGCCCCCTTCAAATCAAACGGCAACACCGCCCCCATGACCGCCCCCAGTGCCGACCCTGTTACCCAATAAAGGTGCAAAAACAGCGTAACTAACACCATAAACCACGCCTTATCCACGCCTGCCTTGTCCGTGTCGGCGGTGTAGTTAATGGCAAAGCTCTCATCCACCATGCCTGCGATGAGATACCAGCGTTTCCACCCCGTAATGCCCCGAAATTTATCCAACATAGAAATGGCATAAAAAATCTGTCTGGCACTAATCATCGCCACAAGCAAAAACACCGATGACGGGTTGAACGCCATGATAAGTAGCCCCGCCACGATAAATTCCACCGACCCTGCAAAAATCAGCACCGCCATGATGACAGGATACCATGCCGAAAAGCCAAGCGAGTGCATATACACCCCATACGCCATACCCAAAAACAAAAAGCCCGACAAAATGGGCAAGCTCTGGGTAAAGGCGTATTTGGCGGTAGTTCTAAAACAATAGTCGGTGGTCATGGTGTGGGCAGGTTATGATAAAGAGAAATATTTTACTTCATTCTCAACTTAAAATGGTAACTTATTGATTGTTTGAGAATTATTTTTGAGTCTTAGGGACGAATTGCAATTCACCCTTGATAAATCAATCATTTATACAAAGTTGAGAATGGCATATATTTTACTTGAAAAGACGACAATTTATCATGACAAATTATTATCTTTTAAAAAGCAAAAAGTTTGTCATATCAGATTTTACAAATCAAGCGATTTTGGCAAAATTATGTTAAAATAACCTTTTGTTATTTTAGAATTTGATGATGAAAAACTTATTATTTAGCCTAGCACTGGCACTCACCCTAACCGCATGCGGACAAAAAGGGGCGTTATACCTGCCCGAAAAATCCCCCACCCCACCCCACTCTACCCCAACGCAAGGCGAGCCTGTGGACATGCCTGTTAGCACCGATTCCAATGATTATTGATGGCAAAGATTGATTTTATAAATTTTGACAAATAAAAAAGAGAACCCCATGAGTAAAGTTATCCCCCTATTAAACAAAGACGGCATTGAAAAGATGAAAGTGGCAGGACAACTTGCCTCAGAAGTCCTACAAATGCTAGACCCCCACGTCAAGGCAGGGGTAAGTACAGGCTTTTTGGACGATTTGGCGTACAAACACATCACCGAAGTCCAAAACGCCATTCCTGCTTGCCTAAACTACCACGGCTACCCCTACACCCTATGCACGTCTATCAACCATGTGGTGTGTCATGGCATGCCCGACCACGAGCGTATCTTAAAGGATGGCGACATCATCAACATTGACGTAACGGTCATTAAAGACGGCTATTATGGCGACACGTCCGCCATGTGGATTATCGGCGAAGGCTCGGTCATGGCAAACCGCCTATGCAAAGTCGCCCAAGACGCTCTGTATGCAGGTATTAGCGTGGTAAAAAATGGAGCAAGACTTGGCGACATCGGGGCGGAGATTGAAAAGATTGTCCTGCCTGAGCGGTTTTCTATCGTGCGTGAGTTCTGCGGTCATGGCATTGGCACCGAGTTTCACTGCGAGCCACAGGTGCTACACTACGGCAAAGCAGGAACAGGCGTGGAGCTAAAAACAGGCATGGCACTGACCATTGAGCCGATGATTAACCAAGGCGTATGGCAAACCAAAATCATGAAAGACGGCTGGACGGCTATCACCAAAGACCGCAAACTCTCCGCTCAATGGGAACATACACTCATCGTTACCGATAACGGCTGTATCATTACCACAGGGCGACCCGATGAAGATCTAAGCTGGGTGAAAAGCTAGATACCCAACTTAATATCAAAACAAAGACCCGACATGATTTGTTGGGTCTTTTGTTGTTGGGTTTGTTGATAAACTCCTTATTGGATACAAACTTAACACCCGTCAACAGTCAAACAAAAACGCCCCCATTGGGAGCGTTTTTGATGTTGTTTTACAGTATTGAGATGGTTAGACACCTGAAACGTTAATACCGTCTTGGATGTAAAGTTTTACACTTCCATCATCTGTATAACCTTCATATACTTTAAAGGTTGTGCCGGTTTTTTCGTCATTATAAGTTTCTTCTGACTCTGTATTCATGCCTTTCATCAATTTCACGGTATCTCTACCATCCCCATCCACATCACCACGAATGAACAGTTGATTTCTACCATCTGTCATATTTAGTACTGTGTCAGCAGTGATTTCTAGCGTCTGAGCAAAATCATTTCTCATATCAATCTCTTCAATATTCTTAACGTTTCGCACATCGTTAAAGTCAATAGGTAATGGATTGTTATTCTCGTCAAGCTCCAACCAATGTGTTAATGACAGGATATCCACATAATCCTTACCATCGGTTGCTTTGCCACCCTGATTATTGGCACCATCACCGTCAATCAAGACTGCATCTTTGGCATAGAACAATACATCATTACCAGCACCGCCAATGAGTGTATCTCCACCGCCATTACCAACAATGACATCATCACCGATACCACCATAGATAATATCAGCTTGGGTTGAGCCTACAATATAATCATTACTCTCACCATCAACGTAAGGATTGGCACGACTTTCTTGCATTTGAGCCTTTGTTAAACCTTCAAAATTAAATACCACCTCTGACTTGGCAATATCGCCATCTGAGTCACTATATTGATATTCCACTGTGAATGTCTCATCAGCCCCTTCGGCAATAAGTCTGGCAATATCATTGACAGCAGTAAAACGATAATCACCATCTTTTCTACCCACAAGCGTACCATAAGTAGTAACGATTTCAGTAGACTGAGCATTTTCTTGGGTGGTTTCTCTGCCGTTGGCGTCTTTGTAGGTGATTTCTTTAATATGTGGATTATCACCATCAATGGTTGCCGTCCATAGAACATCAACCTTTTTGTTGCCTTGACTGTCTAGCAACAAGTCACCACCCATATGAATCTTACCTTGAATATCAACGTTGGTTTCAAGGTCAAGGGGGTTTGTGATAGGCTCGATACGAGCTTGGACGTTATAGTTATTGGTCTGGTTTTCATCTGAATGCACAAGCACCATCTGAGCTTTATCTAAGAACGCTAACGCCTTATCCACATCTTCTTTACTAAGTATCGGGTTGTTTGGGTGGTTATCATGGAAACCGTTGGCAACCAAACCAAGATTCTCCGCCTCAGTAATCAAGCCTGTACCAAATGTCTCTTTTAGCATTTCCATAGCTACCTGATCATAAAGATAGCCAGTTGTTCCACCTGTCTTAACCTTCAAGGATTCTTGCAGGAAGTACAAATATTGGGCTTGCAGATAATCGGCATAACTGACATTTTCTGGCATACCTTGTGGGACATTATTGGCAACAGGAACAAATCCTTCAACACTCAAGCGATAAGCTGTATCGCCAATGATAAAGGTCTTGTCTGACTGCTTAAATGCCACCAAATCGCCTGCTACGCCATCAAGAACACCGACGTTTTGAGTCTCTAGATGCACAAAGTTGTAGTCAATGTCTGAGATGGTAACATCTTTGCCATTGATAGCTGTATTAAAGCTGTAGGTCAACGTACCCGAGCGAATCTGCTGACTGGCTGTATAAATAGAGTAGTTTTGGTGAGTAAATGTACCGATATTGAACGATTCACCAAGACCTGTGATTAGCTCCTTAACGTTAGTGCCAGAGAACTCGCTGTTTTCTCTAGCTTCATAGGCAGCTTGATTATACCCTTGGTTTTCCCATGGAAATGGCACACCCCATGCAATTCCGTCATACAATGGGTCATCATCTAAAATTCTCCAACGAGCAGGGTAATTATCTCTTAAATCATTAAATACATTATCGTTTAAATTTTCAACGCCTTTTAAAGTGACATTCTGCTTAAAGCCACCGATTAGACCGCTAAGAGTCACTTCGTCATGAGCCACTTGGATATTATGCACCACTCGTTCTGCGATTGGTGCATCATCTTCAATCACTACCACCACAGTCTCATTGGTTGCAATGTTTGAATCACCATCTTTGGCAATGATGGTAAAGTTTACAGGCAAGTTGTCTTGACCTTCTCCTGCTGACGAATCAGCGGTAATGATAGAGTTACCCTCATGATAAATGGCTTTATGAAGCTCAACATCATAGGTAAACTCAACCACTTCTTTGCCATCAACAGTTGCAACTTTACGAGAGTTGTTATCTATCGTAACGGTCAATGCGGGGTCTTCGACATCAGTCTCATAGGCATACCAAGTAATCTTGCCTGCGACGCTTTCATCTTTTTCCCATGTCAGATTCGCACCATTTTGACTCAAGCGAATTGGGGTGGCATTTGACAAGTCTAACGACAGTCTATCAAGCAAGTTTGTATCAGTGGTATCGACATTGGTGATGCATATCTTGCCTGATGTTCTTGTCTCATTAGTGATGTCGTAGTCATTATTATTTGGTGTACTTGCATTTACTGTGGTGTTGTTGGCGTGCTTAGCAGAGTCATTATCTTTATTACCTCCTGGCAAGCCCTCTTCTGAGACGTGAGCTGGTGGATCAAGCTCAATGGCGGGCTTATCCTTGTTGGCATCAGTCTCACCTTCAAAGTCATCAATCACCGTGGTTACTGACTGCTTATTAGAGTCTGTGGTGCGAACATCAGCATCGTCAAGTTTGGCCTCAATGAGCTCAACACGATAGGTCTCTTTACCCTCATAAATGTCATCATCAACAATCGGAAGATTAATCTCAAACTTGGTTTGACCCGCTGGGATTTCAACTTCGACCACTCTATCGATCACAACAGAGTCACCAAAGTCTGCTTGTTCGGCAGGATTGATGGTGTCACTTGCTTCGGGTAAGGTTACTTTATATTTTACCTTGATTGGCTTATCAGAAGTTTTGCCATTTTCAATCTCAATGGTGTAATTAGCCGAGCCTGCACTTTCAAGGACTTCATCGTCACCCTTGATGATAACCACAGGTTTATCCCCTGTTGGTGCAGGGTTATCTGTTGGGTCGACAGGTTTGGTTGGGTCAAATGGCTTGTCCCCATCTTTACCATCATCCACGATATAGCCTGTTGCATTGCCATTGTTGGAATCGATTTTTGGCTCAATACGTGAATCAGTTGTGCCTGTATCATCCACATCAGTGATGGCAAGTGTGACTTTCTCTGAGATTTCATAGACATCATCATCTTTGGCATAGATACGCACTTTGATGTGACCTTTGGTGTCGGTCGCATCTTGTGGCATGGTAACCACTTTGCCTGCAACTAGGTCGGCATAAGTTGCATCCGCCAATTGCTTGCCAGTCTCATCGACAATCTCAACACGAGCCACATCCTTAGCATCAATCTCGGTGCCACCAGCTTGGATTTGCAAAGTGATCTTAACATCACCTTTGAAGCTATTACCCTCAACGATGGCACTGCGAGCCACAGTAAACTCCACAAAGTCATCTGCGGTGGCTTTTTCAACTGCCACTGGCTTGGTGGCTTTGATAGAGACCACTGGTGTTTTTCTGTCATCATCTGCTTTTGGCAGGTCATCAGGGGTGACAGGTTCGTCAGGATTGTTAGGATCCTTCATTGGTCCATCAGGATTGTTCGGGTCAGGGTAGTTAGATGGGTCGTTTGGATCACGTCCATCGGTGGTGCCTTGACCTTCGTCATTGATGGTGGTGATGACGGTGTTGGCTTTGTCATTAACCACAGCTTTGTTGTCGGCATGGACAATGCTCACGCTGTAATCTTCGTTACCTTCGTGCTCTTCGTCGTTTTTAATACCAACATTGATGGTTGCTTTGGTGTCGCCTTTTTTGATGGTGACAGTTTGTACCGTGCCGATGTTGGCGGTGGTAAAGTCATCATTTTCGGTTGGGTTATCGTTTGGACCATCTGCTTTGTGGTTGATGACATAGCTGATGACAATGTCTTCGGTGGCAGGACGGTCTAGGGCAACGGTATAAGTAACCGTACCTACTGCTTCATTGACAAGCTCTGGACCACTGATGGCAACGATTGGCTTATCGCCCAAGGTGTTGTCTTTATCCACTGGCACCAATGGGTTTTCATCAGGGTTATTTGGGTCATGTGGCTTGGCTGGGTCTTTTGGCACCATTGGGCTGTCATTAGACGGCACTTCTGGGGTGCTTGGTGTTACCGGATTGTTCGGATCAGTTGTCTCATTTGGATTTTTTGGGGTGCCATCATAAGGCTCATCTTTGATTTCGCCTGTGGCAGTATTGTCCTTGGCATTAGGACTGATTGAACCTTTGCTAACGTCTACCACTTGAACACTGATGGTCTCTGTGCCTTCAGGGATGTCATCATCTTTGGCAGTGATGGTAATGACAGGTGCTGTGGTGCCATTGACAGGGATAACCACCTCAATGCCATCTGTAAAGAATTTGGCAATGTCAGCTGGGTCTTTAATGGTTACTTTTGTATTTGTACCATCTGTGTAGCTGATGGACTCGATGTCATCTGCACTCACCGTACCTGCTGGTAGGTTGCCTTTTACTTTAATGGTGTTGGCTTCGTCAATGGTGTCACTTTGAGACACTTCAAAGACAAGTTTGTTGTCTGTGGCAGGGTCATCACCTTCACCGCCTTCAATGGCGACAGAGTCTGTGGCTTTGATAGAGACGATGGGCTTTGGTGCTTCTACTGGATAAGTAACGTTGACCGGTGTCGGCTCTGAGAAATCGTCAGAGTCAATGTCTTTGACCACATAGTTAATCGGTGATGGGTCTTTATCGCCCAGCTCTGGCACAGGCGTGAATGTAATCTCCCCTGGATTAGGACCAACCGTCCAAGTACCCTCGTTAGGCACAATAATCTCATCCACAGGCTGTTTGGTGATAGGATTGATAAGTTTAACAGTTGTAGGATCGACATTGTTATCATTATCAACAACGTTTTGTGTGACAGGATGACCCTTAAACCCTGGTTTTGTATCAGGATTGGTGGCAATAGGCGTGTCATCGCCATCCACCGGCTGTGGATAACTAACCACCACAGGTGTCGGTGGCAACACATTACCATTGTCATCTTCAACAACATAGCTGATCGGTGTTGGATTGCCTGTGAAGTTAGGGTCAGGGGTAAAGGTAACTTCGCCATCTGGGGTTACTGTCCAAGTGCCTTCGTCAGGGATGGTAACTTTATCAGATGGTGGGTTATTTGGATTGTTAGGGTCTACCAGTTTGACGGTGCTTGGGTCTACATTACCATCATTGTCTGTAACTTTTTGAGTAACAGGGTTGTTCGGCGTACCTGCTTTTGTATCAGGATTGGTTAATGACGGATAAGTCACAGCCACAGGTGTCGGTGGCAACACATTACCATTGTCATCTTCAACAACATAGCTGATCGGTGTTGGATTGCCTGTGAAGTTAGGGTCAGGGGTAAAGGTAACTTCGCCATCTGGGGTTACTGTCCAAGTGCCTTCGTCAGGGATGGTAACTTTATCAGATGGTGGGTTATTTGGATTGTTAGGGTCTACCAGTTTGACGGTGCTTGGGTCTACATTACCATCATTGTCTGTAACTTTTTGAGTAACAGGTTTGCCCGGTGTGCCGATTTTGGTGTCGGGGGTGGTAGGATTTGGATAGATGACGGTAACTGGCGTTGGCAACGTAGTATGACCGTTAGAATCCGTGCCGATATAGTTAATCGGTGTTGGGTTGCCCGTATAGTTATCCTCTGGCTTGAAGGTAACAATGCCTTTATCATCAACACTCCAAGTACCTTGACCTTTAATGACAACTTCATTGGTAGGTTCGCCAGTAGATGGATTGATGATTTTAACGCTGTCTTTGACAATGTTCTTATCATTTGCCAATACGTCTACATCAACAGGTTTGCCATAAGAACCTGTTTTGACATCAGCGGTGGTCATTGATGGATAAGTGACGTTAATCGGTGTTGGTAGCAACTGATTGCCATCAGTGTCTTTGACGACATAGTTAATGGGCTTAGGACTGCCTGCAAAGCCAGTATCAGGGGTGAAGGTCACTTTGCCGTCACTTACCGTCCAAGTACCCTCGTCTTTTACTTTTACAGTATCGACCAATATTGGGGTTTCGGGAGTACCAGGGTTGGCAGGGTCAATCAGTCTGACCGAAGATGCATCCACCGCATTATCATTGGTTGTGACATCAATGGTAACGGGCTCGCCTAGATTACCCACCTGCACGTCAGGTCTGGTGTGACCATTGCCATAACTTACGCTGTCATAACTAACACCGACCGTTGTCTCATAATCCCCTCCTGTCGTGGTAGTGACTCGGTATTTGATGGGAGTTGGGTTGTCTGTAAAGCCATCTTCGGGCGTAAAGGTCACCTCACCTGTTGGCTTATTATCACCACCAAGCACAAGCTCCCACTTGCCCTCACCTGCCACAACCAAAGCCAAGCCCGTCTCGCCTGTGGCAGGATTGACAAGTTGTAGGGTCTCAGTTACCAGTCCGTCCTTGTTATCGTTAGCCAATACATCCTGAGTGACTGGCGTGCCTGCTTTGCCCGATGCGTTATCAGCGGTTAGGGCATGACCGTAGTCCACCGCCACCGCAGTGCTAACTGAATATTCCCCCTTGGTTGTTTGGCACGATGTAGTTGATGGGGGTTGGGTTGCCTGTAAAACCCTCTTCTCGGACAAAAGTGACATTACCCTCGTCATCTACTGTCCATGTACCCTGCCCTTTTACGGTGACTTTTTTACCGTCTTCTTCGGTGCTGATTTGGTTGGTTTGTGGGCTGATGAGCTTAATGCCAGCTTTATTGATATTTGATGAGCTGTCATTATCTAACACATTAATCGTCACCCCATTTACTTTTTCATCTTCGCTAACCTGTGCCAAGACAATGTCAGGCGTGGTGTTAGGTCTTGCCTCAGCTAGCGGTGCTGGGTCATCATCTTTATCTCTGATAAGAAAAGGCACCACGCCCAGTAGTGGCCACCATGGCAAGCCATTGACCATCATAATCCAAAATGGCACCAGCATTTCCTCGCCGCCCAGTGCCTGACCTTCGACATCGCCCGCTTGAAGTTGAGTGACGTAGTCTGCCACTTCACCGGTATCAGGAATATAATAGTAGTAACGACCGTTTTCGGCGATACCCACCAAGCCCTGCTCATCATTTTCATAAAAGTCTTCGATGATAAGGTCGCTCTCAACACCCTCTCGCTCAAAAGAGACGTGCAGGTCTTTGCCTTGACGCTTGGTGATGATGTGGTTAGGGGCACGTCCGATAGATTCATCAAAAAAGTCATAATTGACATGCTTGCCTGCTTTGATGACCGTAGGCTGACCGTCTTTGGTCACCACACGCACTTCATTAATGGCTTCATTGGTATTATAGGTTTTTACAATCACGGTTTTCATAGATATTTCCTGTTTAGATTAGTAAGTAAAGACAGCGACCACACGACGGTTCTGTTGGCGACCCTCAGCGGTGTTATTAGATGCGATGGGACGTAGCTCACCATGCCCTTCGGCAGTGATGATGTCAGGGTTTACGCCATAATTTTTGATAAGTACGTTTCTTACAGCATTGGCACGACGCTCTGATAGAGCTTGGTTGTAAGGCTCGCTGGCTCGGCTGTCAGTATGACCTTCGATGACCACGGTGGCATTTGGATGGCTTGCCAAAAAGTCAGCTGCTTCTTTGATTTTGTCATGATATTGGGATTTTACAACTGACTTATCAGTGTCAAACAGCACCGCAAGCTCGATGGAGCGAGTTTGTTTGGCGGTAGTTGCCACAGATACAGGGGCAGGTTTGACAACCGCAGGAGCGGGTATGGGAGCAGGGGCAGGTGCTGGGCAGTTAGGAACCACACGGCTGATTTGGTGGGTTTGCAATCTGGTGTGTTCTAGCAGGCTCTTAGCACTGGTGTCATCAATCTGCTTGATGGTAGAGCGGGCATTATCATCTACTTCTACATAAAAATAGTATGTTTGACCTACTGATAGATAATGTGTTTGTAGGTTTGCCAATAGGTCATTATGCTTAGCACCCGTAACCGCAGAGCTAAGCTGGTTAATGCCTGAGCAAGAATATACTTGACTAAAATTCCCCGGCTGGATGCTCACCTGAAAGCGGTCATTAATGGCAATATTGGCACTGGTCTGCAAGGGGTCTTGGTCGGCTTGACGAATAAATACCACGTTCACCGCATTATCAGGCACATGTGCGTTCATGACATCGTTTGTATTCACGCTTTTTTCTTTGTGCCATTTGACATGCCCGACTGCCTTGGTGTTTTCATTATCCACGATACGAACAGCATGAGCAGACAGTGTCATGCCTACTGCCAATGCACAGATGGCAATCTTAATGGGGTTTAGGGTAATTTTCATCACGCCTCCTATTTGAGCGTTTTTGTTGAGACATCACACCAGTAACAACCAATAACAAAAGTACCGATGACCCAGCATGTCGCTTAGCATCATCGGCATGGTTCGTTACAATGTATCAATGTTTAAAAAAATTAAATGATATTTTAAATCAAACAATATTTTAATAAATCTCTTTCCAAACTAAAAATAAACCCTTATAAGTATTGGGGTTGAAGTTTTAAAAATCCATAAAAATCAGGGTTTGGAAAGAAGTCTAATACAAAAAAACTCTGTTAAGTTTTATTGGTCGCCAAAAAGGATACAATCGTCACTCTTTTTGTAAACGCTGTGTAACAGATGGTAATGATTAAAATTTGTTTAACTATTGTTCAAATTAATTAAAAATTAATCATAATATGTTGCAAAAACCATGCTAACTTGATTAATTTTTCATCTTTTTATAAAAATTTAAAAGGTTATTGAGAAAAATCTATAGCAGATGGGCATCATTTGGCACAAGTTGATGGCAAAAATTGCTTTTTTGGGGGTGGTAATGATAAAATACACACCATGACAAATTTGCATAACTCATCAAAACAGCCAATTTTGGCAAAATAACTTATTGCCACACCCAACACAAATTCATATTCATACAACCACCCTATCATCACAAATCAATGTTAATTTAACCGCTCACGATTCAACATAACTTAACAACACCAAAAAGAACAGTAATATGTACACCGACACCCACGCCCATTTGACCTATTTAGACACTTACCAACACGACAAACCCGCCCTACTTGCCAACCTAAAAGAGATGAACGTCAGCCGTATCATGGCAATTTGCTGTGAATTTGGCGAGATTGACGACATCAGGCAGTGGGTAGATTTATCCAATGACAACATCAACATCGGCATGAGTATTGGCTTGCACCCTTGCCAAGACAAGGCGATTTTAAAGGCGGTGAGTGTGGACGACTTTGTGCGGTTAAATGATGACAAGGTATGGGCGTTTGGCGAGACGGGGCTAGATTATCATTGGGACGACACCAAAAAGAGCGAGCAAAAATACAGCTTTGCCACGCACATTCACGCAAGCCAAACCCTAAAAAAACCAATCATCGTCCACACCCGTAACGCCTATCACGACACGCTTGACCTATTAAAAGCCGAAAAGTGCGAACACGGCATTATCCACTGCTTTACCGAAGATTATGCCTTTGCCAAAACCGCCCTTGACATGGGGTTATACATCTCATTTTCAGGGATTGTCAGTTTTAAAAAATCGGTGGAATTACAAGACGTTGCCAAAAAATTGCCCCTTGACCGCCTTTTGATAGAAACCGACAGCCCCTATCTCGCCCCTGTGCCAAAGCGTGGGCGTGATAATGAGCCGTCTTTTGTGCCGTATGTGGCAAAGGCTCTGGCAGATATTTTTGGTAAAACGCCTGATGAGATAGGACGTATCACGAGCCAAAATTTTGATGAGTTGTTAAATCAATATGGTTAAATGTGGCATGGCAAAAATCATGTTAAAATTGGCATGGTAGGGGCGAATTGCAATTCGCCCAAGATTGGGGTTTGTACAAAATAAAACGCCATTTACCCCAAAAACCACAACCGCCCAACACATAAAAATTTATAAAAAGTAGTAGAAAAAAGTTGTTTTTTTGTATATAATAAACAAAATCTACGACAAGCGAGTGATTATGAAAATACAACTTTACTTTTGCCCCTTATTTGAGCAAAGTTGAGTTTATTTTTAATCATTCGCTTTTTTGTGTCTAAATTTTAGCTTGTGGCAGTTTTGCCAAAAAATTTTGTCTAAAATTTGCCAAAAACCAAAATTTTTATATCTTTATAACTCTATAATTTATTTTTTCCAATTGGAGCGTGTCATGACCAAAAAAGCCATTTTAGCCCTACAAGACGGTACAATTTTTCATGGTGTTAGCATTGGGGCGGACGGTGAGACGGTCGGCGAAGTCGTCTTTAACACCGCCATGACAGGCTACCAAGAGATTTTGACCGACCCAAGCTACGCCAAACAAATGGTTACGCTGACCTATCCGCACATCGGCAACACAGGCTGTAATGAAGAAGACACCGAGTCTGGACGCATTCACAAGGTGTGGGCGAGCGGTCTGATTATCCGTGATTTGCCATTGCTTCACAGTAATTTTAGAAGCGAGATGTCGCTGTCTGAATACCTTATCAAACACAATGTCGTGGCAATTGGCGATATTGACACTCGTAAACTGACCCGTATCTTGCGTGAAAAAGGGGCTCAAAATGGGGCAATCGTTGTGGGCGATGATGTGGAGAGAGCCTTAGAACTTGCCAAAAACGCCCCTGACATGAACGGACTTGATTTGGCAAAAGAATACTGTGATAAAGACGGCTTTACATGGACGCAAGGCTCGTGGGAGCTGGGCGTGGGCTTTACCGAGCCTGAACTAAAATACCACGTTGTCGCCTATGATTATGGCGTAAAAACCAACATTTTGCGTATGCTTGCCGATAGGGGCTGTCGCCTAACGGTCGTCCCTGCCCAAACCCTTGCCAAAGACGTGCTGGACATGAACCCAGACGGCATTTTCCTATCCAATGGCCCGGGCGACCCGTCCGCGTGTGATTATGCCATTGACAGCATTCGCACCATTATTGAAACCAGTAAAATCCCTGTGTTTGGCATTTGTTTGGGTCATCAGCTGTTGGCACTCGCTAGCGGTGCTAAAACCATGAAAATGGGGCATGGTCATCATGGGGCGAACCACCCTGTGCAGGATTTGGACAATGGCACGGTGATGATTACCTCCCAAAACCACGGCTTTTGTGTGGACGAAAGCACCCTACCTGCCACGCTACGAGCCACGCACCGTTCGCTGTTTGACGGCACCAATCAAGGCATTGAGCGTACCGACCGCCCTGCATTTAGTTTTCAAGGACACCCAGAAGCCAGCCCCGGCCCACATGATTGTTCGGTGCTGTTTGATAGATTTATTATGGAGATGCAAAAGGCGAAGGCATAAATTGGGTGCATTTGGTTTGTGAAACGCACCATCTAAAATAACTTGCTCTTCTGGAAAGCTGTTATGAATTTTAATAATCGTGAATACCGTGATAAATGCCGTGCTTTAACATTAAAGCTGATGAGCGATAATAAAGTTCGTAAACGCCAAGAGATTTATCAAGGCGTCATTCAATTGGGGGAATTTTCTGATGAAATTTTGACCCTACGCTTTAATCATGGTCAGCCAAAAGTGGAAAATGCCATCGCTTGGTCAATCACCTCTTTAACCAAAGCAGGCATTTTAAATCGCATCAGTAAAGCCACTTATCAAATCACACCCATTGGTTTAAAAATGGCACAGCTTTGGCAAGATAAAACAGAAATTAGTGAGAAACTATATGATGAAGCTGATTTACCTGATTGGAAAAGTTATTTAAAAAGTAGAGCAGAAATTAAACATAAAGAAAAATCATCAGACAAATCCGCCATTAAAATTGATGATAATGATGACATGGATTTTGAAGCCCAAGCTAAAAATGCCATTAAAAATCTTGAAACAGAAATTTCGGTTGAACTGTTAAATAAATTGCAACAAGGCACGCCTTTATTTTTTGAAAAATCAGTATTAAAGTTATTGCTTGCCATGGGATATGGTGGTAAAGAAAACTTGTTTGAACATACTGGCAAATCATACGATGGTGGCATTGATGGGGTCATCAAACAAGACCCATTAGGCATTCAAAATATCTACATTCAAGCCAAAAGATATGCCAGTGATAACATGATTGGTTCAAAAGAATTACAATCCTTTTCAGGAGCATTACAGGGCAATGGTGTGGAACGGGGTGTGTTTATCACCACATCATCATTTACCAAATCCGCCCAAGGATTTTCTCAAAAATTATTGGGCAAGATTGTCCTGATTGATGGGCAAGAGCTGGTTGGTTTGATGATTAAATATAAAGTGGGCATTCAAGTTAAAGAAGTACTTGAAATTTGTGAAATTGATGAAGATTTTTTTGAATGAATATGCCCATCATATTTACTGACAAATTCAACCTAACCCTTGAACAAAATCGTTTTTTGGCTCGTAAAAATATCGTGGAAGTCATTCACAGCATGTCACGCTTGGAAAATGTCAATACCACTTTCCCCAGACCAAAACCATTATTGATGGCATGAGTGTGAGCGGCATTTCAACCCATGACATGCAAGTGCTGTTAAATCTAAAAAATGCATGGCAATTTATTTTATCATCAAACAGTGATTTTAAGTTGGTACTCGTGTGTAAGTAAATGGTTACGTATGGCACACATTATTATCAGCATTTTATAAAAGCAATGATGATAACAAGATTGTGGCGTGGACTTATGAGAATTGTTTATATACAGCTAACAAAATTGAATTTTACCACGGAAGCCGTTCGCCCTGAGCTATGCCTGCGGGTGGTTTTCCATGATGGTTTGACTTAGCTCACCACGAACGGAAACCGTGGTACTTTTTCGTTTTGTAGAGTGTAACATGATGGTCTAAAACATCATTAATTAAAAACCTCATAAACCCAATTTATATTCATTTCAATTTCAATGGAAAAACATCAATGACAATGATTTTAAGCATCTTAATCCTATTTTTTATCATCAGACTGTTATTTTTAGCCGTCTCCATTAAACATGAAAAAGCCTTGATTGCCAAAGGGGCGACACAATACGGAAAAACCAATTCCACGGTGCTTGCGCTGGTTCATACCCTTTATTATTTGGCATGTTTTATCTCGGTATGGTTTTCTGACACTGCTTTTAATGGCATATCCTTGATTGGTACGCTGATGGTGACGGCTTCATTTGTGATATTGGCGTTGATTATCAAGCAGTTAGGGGAGATTTGGACGGTTAAAATCTATATTTTGCCAGAACATCAAATTAATCGTTCGTGGTTATTTAAAACATTTCGCCACCCCAATTATTTTTTAAACATCATACCCGAACTGATTGGCATCGCCTTATTATGTCAAGCGTGGTATGTGTTATTGATTGGCTTGCCCATTTATTTGCTGGTCTTATTTAAGCGTATCCGCCAAGAAGAGCAAGCGATGGCAACACTTTTTTAACCCATTTTATCAATCAAAAAATTTATCAACAAAGAGAGACACCATGCCAAAGCGTACCGACATTAAATCCATTCTTATCATCGGGGCAGGCCCCATTGTCATCGGACAAGCCTGTGAATTTGACTATTCAGGGGCTCAGGCGTGTAAAGCCTTAAAAGAAGAAGGCTACCGAGTGATTTTGGTGAACTCAAACCCCGCCACAATCATGACCGACCCGTCTATGGCGGACGCCACTTACATTGAGCCGATTACTTGGCAGACGGTTGCCAAAATCATTGAAAAAGAACGCCCTGATGCGGTGCTACCGACCATGGGCGGACAGACGGCATTGAACTGTGCGTTGGCACTAGATGCAAACGGCGTGCTAAAACAGTACGGTTGTGAGCTGATTGGGGCGACCAAAGAAGCCATTGAAAAAGCCGAAGACCGCAACCTATTTGACAAGGCGATGAAAAAAATCGGTCTTGAATGCCCCAAAGCCGACATTGCCGAGACCATGGAGCAAGCCTTAGAAATCCAATCTCGTTTTGGTTTTCCTGTCATTATCCGCCCGTCTTTTACCATGGGCGGAAGTGGGGGCGGTATTGCCTATAATAAAGAAGAGTTTTTGGAGATTTGTCAGCGTGGTTTTGACTTATCGCCCACGCATCAGCTATTGATTGATGAGAGCCTTATCGGCTGGAAAGAGTATGAAATGGAAGTCGTGCGAGACAAAAACGACAACTGTATCATCGTCTGCTCCATTGAAAACTTTGACCCCATGGGCGTGCATACAGGCGACTCAATCACCGTTGCCCCTGCTCAGACTTTGACCGATAAAGAATATCAGCTCATGCGTAACGCCTCTATCGCTGTCTTGCGTGAGATTGGCGTAGAGACGGGTGGCTCCAACGTACAGTTTGGTATCAACCCCAAAGACGGTCGCATGGTCGTCATTGAAATGAACCCCCGTGTGAGCCGTTCATCAGCGTTAGCGTCCAAGGCGACAGGTTTTCCGATTGCCAAAATCGCTGCCAAATTGGCGGTCGGTTACACGCTTGACGAGCTAAAAAATGACATTACAGGCGGTGTTACCCCTGCGTCTTTTGAGCCGTCCATTGATTATGTCGTTACCAAAATTCCACGCTTTAACTTTGAAAAATTCCCCCAAGCTGAACCTGTGCTAACCACACAAATGAAGTCAGTCGGTGAAGTTATGGCAATCGGTCGCAATTTTCAAGAATCCATGCAAAAGGCACTGCGTGGGCTTGAAACAGGGGCGACAGGCTTTGATGAAGTGATGAATTTGGAAAACAAATCGGCAAATGCCATTGTTTCTGAGATTAAAAACCGCCTAAGCATTCCCACGCCTGAACGCATTTTTTATCTTGCCGAAGCGTTTCGTCATGGATTTAGCCTTGATGAAGTGTTTGAATTGACGAAGATTGACCGTTGGTTCTTGGTGCAAATTGAAGACATCATCAAAACCGAAAATGAAATCAAAACCTTAGGCTTTGGCGATTTGACTGCCGAGAATATCCGCACCTTTAAGCGTAAGGGCATGAGCGATTTACGCATTGCCAATCTTATGGGCATTAGCCAAAAGCAGTTCCGCAAACAGCGTTGGAATTTGGGCGTATATCCGATTTATAAACGAGTGGACACCTGTGCAGGCGAATTTGCGTCCAATACCGCCTATATGTATTCAAGCTATGATGACGAGTGCGAGGCATGCCCAACCGACAAAGACAAAATCATGGTCATCGGCGGAGGTCCAAACCGTATCGGACAAGGCATTGAGTTTGATTACTGCTGTGTTCATGCCGCCCTTGCCATGCGTGAAGACGGCTACGAGACCATTATGGTAAACTGTAACCCAGAAACCGTCTCAACCGACTATGACACGTCAGACCGCTTGTATTTTGAGCCGATTACCCTAGAAGATGTGCTAGAAATCGTCCGCACCGAAAATCCTAAGGGCGTGATTGTGCAATATGGTGGTCAAACGCCACTTAAACTTGCCCGTAGCCTAGAAGAAGCTGGTGTGCCTATCATCGGCACAAGCCCTGATGCGATTGACCGTGCCGAAGACCGTGAGCGTTTCCAGCAGATGATTAACAAGCTAAACCTAAGACAGCCCAATAACAGCATTGTCAAATCATCAGAAGAAGGCATTCGTGAGGCGGTAAAAGTCGGCTATCCTTTGGTTGTGCGTCCGTCCTATGTGCTTGGTGGTCGTGCCATGGAGATTGTCTATAATGAAGACGAACTAAAACGCTACCTGCGTGAGGCGGTGCAAGCGTCTAATGAAGCCCCTGTCCTGCTTGACCGTTTCTTGGACGATGCCATTGAGGTGGACGTGGACTGCGTGTCGGACGGCAAAGACGTGGTAATTGGCGGTATCATGCAACACATTGAGCAAGCAGGTGTTCACTCAGGCGACTCAGCGTGTTCCATTCCGCCTTATTCGCTAGGGCAAGACATTCAAGACGAGATGAGACGACAAACCATTGCCATGGCAAAAGAGCTTGGCGTGGTAGGGCTCATGAACGTGCAATTTGCCGTAAAAGGCGATGAGATTTATATCCTAGAAGTGAACCCGAGAGCAAGCCGAACCGTGCCATTTGTCTCAAAATGTATCGGCACGTCTTTGGCAAAAGTCGCCGCTCGCTGTATGGCAGGGCAGACGTTGGCGGAGCAGAACTTTGTCAGCGAGATTGTGCCAAAGCATTTCTCGGTCAAAGAAGCGGTATTCCCCTTTGCCAAATTCCAAGGCGTAGACCCCATTTTGGGCCCTGAAATGAAATCCACAGGCGAGGTCATGGGCGTGGGTCAGACCTTTGGCGAGGCGTATTATAAGGCAACGCTGGGCAGTGGCGACCGCTTGACAGGCTTACCACAGGACGGTGAAACCAAAACCGTCTTTATCTCGGTGCGTGATAGCGATAAAGCAGGCGTGGTGGACGTGGCAAAACGTCTGGCAGGCTTTGGCTTTAACATCGTTGCCACAGGCGGTACGCATGACGTACTTACGGACGCTGGCGTGGCGTGCGAGCGTGTCAATAAGGTGAGCGAAGGTCGTCCGCACATCGTGGATATGATGAAAAACGGTCAAATTCATCTTGCCATTAACACAACCGAAGGTAAACAGGCGTTAGAAGATTCCTTCCCAATCCGCCGTGAAGCCTTGCAAAACAAAGTGCTTATCGCAACCACGCTGAACGCAGGGCGTGCGGTGTGTGAAGCTTATGAGACAACCTTGCCGTTTAATGTGTATAAATTGCAAGAGTTGTAATTTGCTCATAAAAACATCAAAATTAACCGCTATTAGAGATAATGGCGGTTAATTTTTAAGGCACACCATGACTTTCCCAAAAATCATCTCAGGCGGACAAACAGGCGTGGATAGGGGTGCGTTGGACGGTGCGTTATCTCGCGGTATGCCGTGCGGTGGGTATTGCCCCGAAGACAGGCGAGCCGAAGACGGTATCATTGATGACAACTATCCACTCACGCCCCTAATGGGTGCAGGCTATCGCAAACGCACTCGCCAAAACGTGATAGACAGTGATGCCACCGTGATTATTTACCACGCCCAAATCACCCCAAAAAGTGGCACAGAATTGACCCTAAAAACGTGTATTAGCCAACATAAACCATATTTGCTTATTGATATGAACGTGTTTTCGGTAGAAGTAGCGTCTGATTATCTCATTGATTTTATTAAAAAATATGACATCAAAACGCTAAATTTTGGTGGTTCTCGTGGTTCGGTTGTGCCAACCATTCAAGCCTTTACCAAAAAGACCGTTGAACTTGCCATTGATAAATATCTGAAAAATAAAGATTTGTGCTAATATAGCGTTTAAATTTAAAAAGAAACCCCATGCAAACTTTCCAATACAACAACTCTCATACCGATTATTTAGCCAGTCGTTGCCCTAAAATGGCAATGGCGATTGAAACAATCGGACACATTGACCGCCCGATAAATCCCGATATTTTTAGCGAGCTGATACGGGCAATCATCGGTCAGCAGATTTCTAGTTCCGCCGCCCAAACCGTGTGGCAACGCTTGACAAATTTGACTGACATCACCCCGCCCGCCCTTGCTAGCTTATCGGCTGATGACTTACAAGGCATTGGCATATCGTATCGCAAGGTGGGCTATATTCAAGGCATTGCGTGCGATATTTTGGACAATCAGCTTGATTTGGATAGCCTGCACACGATGAGCGATGATGAGATAAAACAGGTGCTTGTTGCCTTTAAAGGCGTGGGTGAATGGACGGCACAAATGCTGATGATTTTTAGCCTAAATCGCATGGACGTGCTAAGTCAGCATGATTTGGCGATTGTGCGTGGGCTTAGAATGTTGTATCGTCATCGTGAAATCACGCCAAAACTTTTTGCCAAATATCAAAGACGGTTCGCCCCCTACAACTCGGTGGCAAGTCTGTATCTGTGGGCGATTGCAGGTGGAGCGTTGGGTTTGACTGACCCAAAACCTGCCATTAAAAAAGCCAAATCTTAATTGCCATAATCCGCCCAATTTGTTACAATCTAACGGCTATTTTATTGCAAAAGGACAACGCCATGACCCACACTCATCACCCCGAAACCCTTGCCATTCATGCAGGGTATGAGATTGACCCCACGACCAAAGCCGTTGCTGTACCGATTTATCAGACCAGCTCTTATGCCTTTGACAACACTCAACACGGGGCGGATTTGTTTGATTTAAAAGTGGCGGGCAACATCTACACCCGTATCATGAACCCAACCAATGCCGTGCTAGAAGCTCGCATGAGTGCCTTAGAAGGCGGTGTGGCAGGGCTGTGTGTGGCGTCTGGCATGTCCGCCATTACCTACACCATTCAGGCACTCTGTGAAGCAGGCGATAACATCGTGTCGGTCCCTACCTTGTATGGCGGTACTTACAATCTCTTTGCCCACACCTTACCCCGTCAAGGCATTGAAGTGCGTTTTTTTGATTATAATAACCCTGAGAGCTTACTTGATTTGATTGATGATAAGACCAAGCTAGTCTTTGGTGAGAGTATTGGCAACCCACTGGGCAATATCCTAGACATCGCCAAAATCAGCGAGCTTGCCCATAGTAGGGGCGTGCCTGTGGTCATTGACAACACAGTCGCCACGCCAATCCTATGTAAGCCCTTTGAGCATGGGGCGGACATCGTGGTGCATTCTTTGACCAAATACGCCAGCGGTTCTGGCACGAGCGTGGGCGGCATCATCATTGACGGCGGTCGCTTTGACTGGGCAAGCCAAAAAGAGCGTTTTCCACTACTCAACACCCCTGATGTCAGCTATCATGGCGTAAACTTTGCCGAAGCCATGGGCAATATGGCGTTTATTGCCCGAGCTCGTGTCGCCCCACTTCGCAACACAGGGGCGTGCCTGTCGCCCATGAACGCATGGCAAATCATGCTCGGGCTTGAAACGCTTGCCCTACGCATGGAGCGACATTGCGACAATGCCTTGGCGGTGGCGAAGTTTTTACAAAGCCATGAGCAAGTCGCTTGGGTCAAATATGCAGGGCTAGACACGCACCCTGAGCATGACTTGGCACAAAAGTACTATAAGGGCAAGCCGTCAGCGATTTTGACCTTTGGAGTAAAAGGCGGGCGAGAAGCAGGGGCGAAATTTATCGATGCCTTAGAGCTTATCACTCGCCTTGTCAATATTGGCGATGCTAAGTCGCTCGCCTGCCACCCCGCCACGACCACACACCGCCAGCTCAATGATGAAGAACTTGCCAAAGCAGGCGTGAGCGAAGACATGATTCGCCTGTCTATCGGCATTGAGCATATTGATGACATTAAGGCGGATTTAAATCAGGCATTGGCAAAAGCCAAATAAAATGCAAAACCGCCATTAAAAACGATGGCGGTTTTGTTCTAAACCCCTTTGACAACATAAAACCCCATCTTAATTTCAAGATGGGGTTTTGTTTGGGCTGATTATTTGTGTGGCACAATCAAGGTTTGGTTGATTTTGAGCTGTGCGTTAGTGCTTAGATTATTCATCTTGGCAAGCTCTGCCACACTAATGCCAAATTTTCTTGCCACAGAGTTAAGGCTGTCGCCTGACTTAACTTTATAAGTATCAGTCAATTTTGGCACTTGGAGTGTCTGCCCCCGTTGTAGCTGAGCATTGGCAGACAGTTTGTTGGTCGCCGCCAAATCCCGTACTGACACGCCATATCTATTGGCAAGTACTGTTAAGTTATCACCCGCTTTTACTGTGTAGCTTTCGGTGGATTTGATGACATTGCCACGAGCGGTGTTTGAGCTGTCATTGCGATTACTTTGAGCGGTGTTTCTACTGCTGGTATTTACCGTGCCTGCCGCAGGAATGGTAATGGTTTTGCCACGAATCAGTCCTGCTGTTCTTGATAGGCTATTAGCAGCAGCAAGCTCATCCACACTAATGCCATATTTATTTGCCACCGATGTTAGGCTATCGCCTGATTGGACGGTGTATTTTACCGATTGGTTGTTTAGCTTACGTTCCACTTGGGCGTTGGTGGCAGGTACTTTTATCGTCTGTCCTGCGATAAGTGGCGAGTTGGCATTAAAGCTATTTAATGCAGCGATGTCAGCATTGCTCACGCCCAGTTTTCTGGCGATGGCAGTCAGCGTATCGCCCGACTGGACTTTGTAGGTGCCAGTATTAGCACTGCTCGATGACCCGCTTGATGAGCTTGTGTTACTGCTTGACTTGACTGGCGTGCCTGATACTTTTAGCTTTTGATTAATCAAAATGCCATCGGTGACCGACAAACCATTGAGTGCCGCCAAATCCTGCACACTCATGTTGTATTTTCTTGCCACCGAAGTCAGGCTCTCGCCCGACTGGACGGTATGCGTACTGGTCTTGGCTGCTGGCTTGGCGGTGTCTTTGGCGACCGTGCTGACTTTACCAGGGATGAGCCACAGGCGTTGTCCTGTCTTGACTTGGGTGTTTGCAGGAATGCCATTATAGCTTGCCAACTGACTGACACTTAGCCCGTGAGCTGCTGCAATGCCTGTCAATGTATCGCCCGCCACGACCTTGTAACGCTCTGCTCTGGCAGGGGCTTGTGCCTGCGTGGGAGCTGGGGTAATGGGGGTAGTAACAGGTGGAGTGTATGCTGTGTTTGGCGATGATGTGACCGCAGGCGTACCCGCTCCTGTTGGGGCGTTATAGCTTAGGCTTTTTGTCTCACCACGAGCTTCAAGCACAGACTGCTGAGTTTGCACCGCATTTAGCTCAATATTACCATCAAGGGCAATTGGTTGGACGTTTTCTGTGCTGTTTGCTTGAATCTGGGCGGCGATAAAGTCACGCTCTTCTTGGGTAAGCGGTGGCTCTTGGATGATACTGTTATTAGCCGTGATGCCCGCCCCTGTGGCTGGTAGGGTATTGGCAGATGCCAGCTCTTTGCCTGAGTTGGGGTTTTGTACGCCCATGTTTGGCTGTACATAATTGCTTGCCACATAGGTAGAAGCCCCATAGCCCATGCCCTGCAAGTCTCTAAGCCTTGCATCAGCACTGTTTGGTACGCTGTTGGGAATAATCACACGCCCCGGTCCACTGGCATCCACGCTAAAATTGATGAGCGATGGGTTGAGCAGTCTTAGCTCATCAACCGGCACACCCGTCACGCTTGACACATCATATAGACTGACACCAAAGTTGGCAGGCACGGCTCTAAAATGGCTGTGGTTAGCAATAGCGGGCAGATACACGCCATAGCTTTGGGGGTTTTTGACAATTTGAGCGACCGCCATAAAGCGTGGCACATAGTTCATGGTCTCTGTCGGCAGGCGTAGCGACCAATAATCGGTTGGCAGACCTGCATTGCGGTTGGCATCGATGGCTCTTTGAACTCGTCCCGGCCCTGCGTTATAAGCCGCCAAAGCAAGCTCCCAAGAACCGAACTGGTTATACAGACTGGTCAAAAAGTCATACGCCGCTCGGGTGGATTCGATGATGTCACGACGACCATCATAAGTGGTGCTTTGGTTGAGACCATAAATACGCCCTGTACTGGGGATAAACTGCCACAAACCTGCCGCCGCTGCGTTGGATGTCGCTGATGGATCGTAGGAGCTTTCAATGATGGGCAGTAGAGCAAGCTCGGTTGGAATGCCACGACGCTCTGCTTCGGTTACGGTATGGTGTAGGTAACGGGATGTACGGGCGGTCAGACGATTGATGTAGTCTTGACGGCTATAAAACCATGATTTTTGGGCTTCAATGCGTCCATTATTTATCTCGCTCATGCGATAGCCACGACGCACTCTATCCCACAAATCGCCATAACGCTGTACAGTCAAGGCATCGCCTTCTACCATGGTCATGTCCGTGGCTTGAAGTAGGTCTTCTAACTCATCTAGGGTTGCTTGGTCAAGCACGCCTGCATAGACATCATCCGGTGTGCTTGGGATACTGGGTGTGGTAGGTGCGGTTACAATCGGTGCGTTGTTCGTGTTGGTGGCAACTTGATTGTTGGCACAGGCAAATAACAAGGTGGATGATACGGCAATGGTCAAAGGTTTTAACAATCCAACATGACTTGCCAATCCTGCTTTACGAAAAAATGACATGGGAAAACTCAGCAATGATTAAAATTTATCTGTATTATAATATATCAAGGCGATTCTATCAAACCTAAATATGTTAATGCCAAAAGGCATGACGCTCGCCATGTCCATCAAACCATCCGCCATCTACCGTCCAGCTTGGACAATCAGGCTTGGACGTATTTAGCAATCACTCAACCGTCACCTGAGACACCGCACGCAGTAGCATGGCGTTGCCCCCTGCATAGGATAGGGTCGCTCGGGATTGTGTTCTAAATGTGATGCGACGACCATCTTTTGTCCAGCTCTCTGTAGTAACGACATTGGCTCGGGCTTGATTGCCTGTGACGACCACATCTGTCACATTAATACTATAACGATAGTCGCTCGCCCCTGCCCATGATTTTTGGAGTAGTTGCAAATACCCATTTTTATCAAGGGTAGTGGTATTGCCTTTGCGTGTCAAACTAATGACAGCATTATCATCGATAAGACGTGAAACCATGCCGATATTTTGAGCATTGGCGGCAGTATTTAGGCTACTGGCAAAACTCTGAACCGCTGACTCGCTCATGGCATACGCAGGGGCAGTCATGACCGCTGTCCCCACCAACAGTGCCGAGCCAATGACAGGGAGCCATCCACGGCTACGGCGAGCATGACTGATGGACGTGGTGATATCACTCTGCGATTTGCCCTGCCCTTTTTTGTGCCATAGAGTCATCATCAGCCCACCGACGGCAACAACTTTAAGAATTTTTTTCATAAATTAACTTTCAAAAATAAATTTAGCATAAGATAACAGCCCCGCCCTAAGCAAACATGGCTCCTTTGTAATATTTTGTTGCAATTTTGGCAAAAGTCGTGGCTGACCCATGTTTTTACAACTCATCAAGCCCACGCTTTAAATCATTGATAATATCATTGACATTTTCAAGCCCGACCGATAGGCGAATGAGACCGTCATTCACACCCGCCTGCACTCGTTGCTCGGGCGTCATGCGAAAATGGGTGGTGCTTGCAGGGTGGGTAATGGTGGACTTGGCATCGCCTAAGTTGTTGGTAATGCTGATGACCCGTGTGCTGTCAATGACGTGCCACGCCTTGTCTTTGTCCGCCACTTCAAAGCCGATAATCGCCCCGAATGCTCCGCCTTGCACGTCTAAGTGCGTGTGTTGCGATTTGGCAAGCGTGTGGCTTGGGTGGGCAGATAGCCCTGAAAAATGCACTTTTTGGACGTTGGGGTGGTTTGATAAAAATTCGGCAACCCGATTGGCATTGTCGCAATGGGCTTTCATGCGGATTGATAGGGTCTCTAACCCCTTTAACAGCACCCACGCATTAAAGGGCGACAGGCTAATGCCCCCCGTACGCACCACGCCAAACGCCTTTTCCATCAGCTCATCAGAGCCAACCAACGCTCCGCCAAGCACACGCCCTTGCCCGTCAATGTACTTGGACGCCGAATGAATCACCACGTCCGCCCCAAGCTCCAACGGCTTTTGAATGGCAGGGGTGGCAAAGCAGTTATCCACGATAAGCATCGCCCCATTGTCATGGGCAAGGTTTGCCAAAAATCGCAAATCGGCAATTTGAGCTAAGGGATTGGAAGGGCTTTCACAGTACAAAACTCTGGTGTTTGGCTGAATGGCGTTTTGCCATGCGTCATTGTCAAAACAGTCCACATAGCTCACCTCCACGCCAAACGAGCGAAAGTAAGTATCAAACAACGCAACCGATGAGCCGAACAACTGCTTGGCACAAAGCAAGTGGTCGCCTGCTTTTAGATACGCCAAACACATGGTCAAAATCGCCCCCATGCCACTGGCGGTAGCGACACAGCGTTCGCCCCCTTCTAGCAGGGCAAGCCGTCTTTCAAAGGCTCGCACGGTAGGATTGGTGTGGCGTGAATAGACATTGCCTTTTTTTGTGCCGTCAAAATGGTCGGCGGCGTCTTTGGCGGACTTGTAAACATAGCTACTGGTCGTAAAAATCGCCTCGCCATGCTCGCCCTCGTCCGTGCGATGATAACCGCCACGGATTGCCAAAGTCTCTTCAAAAAATCCCAAAGTCGGGTCTAGGGCATCGGATTGCCAGTTGGGGTCTAAGGTGGTCATGATTTTCCTATTAATTTTAATGCTAAAATGATTGGCGTGCCGTACGCACCCATTGATGGTGCATTAGTATAGCATAATCCTATAAAAACCGCTCTTGATAATTTTATGGGGCAAGGAGTGTGGCATATACTCCAAAAGCTAAATCCTGCCTGTTAATTGATAAGGTGCTAATTGAAAATTGAACGATACATTGACACTTTCTATGGTATAAATCATCTCAAACCAATAGGAGTATTCAAGAACTGCTTGCGTGTCAATTTTGGATAATTTTTTTCGCAGATTCTTAGCCGTTGATTTTGAAATATCGGATAAAGATTGATTGTAGGATTTAAAATTTCCTTTAATTTCATAAATAGCCGATAAAAAATAGCTATAACTATTTAAAAAATCTAATAAATTTTTATTAACAAACTGTATAACCAACCCAGAATTGAATTCTGAACTGTATTTATTAATGGTTTTTTTATCGTATTGACTGCTATTAATATCTGGAAAACAATACTCATAAACCAAATTATTACTATAATATTTATTATTTATAAAATAGATATTTTCATCACTATCAATAACAAAGTACCCAGAATTGCTTTTGCCAAAACATTGAAATTGATGATTGTCATTTGATATAGAAATCAATTCATCGGGAAAATTGATGAATTTAAATCCTGCATTTTTATAATCATCTAAATATGAAAATAAATTAGCATAAATTTCATCTAAACTCATTATTTTTATTTGATTATTCTGCTGAATGGTATATCCTTTTTCTTGCAAAAAGGCAATGTCTTCTGTATTTTCTTTACAGAATAAATCATCATAAAATATATTCATATATAACCTCTCTTTATTTAATGCCATTTAGAAAATTTTATAAATAAAAAGGGGCATAACACCCCTTTTATCACTCTTTTACCTCAAACACCTGCTTTAAATACGCCAAATACGTATCATCATCAATCATCGTCTTACCAGGGCTGTCGGAGAGTTTGGCGACAGGTTGCCCGTTACATTCCACAAGTTTTAGCACGATATTAAGCTGGGTTAACCCCATGTCGTTGGTGAGATTGGTGCCGATACCAAAGCCTGTTTTGATACGGGTTTTAAAATATTCATGCAAATCCCACGCCTTTTGGAGCGTCAAGCCGTCGCTAAACGTCAGGCTTTTGGTTTTGGGGTCAATGCGTAGCTTCTCATAATGAGCAATCGCCTTGTCGCCCCACTCGTACGGGTCGCCTGAGTCGTGGCGAAGTCCGTCAAAGAGCTTGGCAAAATACAAATCAAAATCTCTTAAAAATGCGTCCATACCCACAACGTCCGTCAAGGCAATGCCCAAATCGCCCCGATATTCACGCACCCACGCCTCCAACGCCGCCTTTTGGCTATCACGCAAACGCACGTCTAAGGCTTGAAAGGCTTGCATAAACTCATGAGCCATGGTGCCAATCGGAGTCAAACCCAGCTCTTTGGCAAGATAGACGTTAGATGTCCCCCGAAAAATACTGGGCGATGCCTGAGAGAGCGTGTCCACCACATGATAATGCCAGTCTCGGCTATAACGGCGACGTGTACCAAAATCCGCCACGGCAAAGGCAGGATTGTGTACGTCTGAGCGTTCTAGCATTTCATAATGTTTTAAAATTTGCACCTTTTCATCAAGGCGTTTTTGCCCGTCTGTCAAGGCGTTGGGGTCATTTAGGCGTTCGTAATAGAGCTGATTGACAATGGATAACACAAAAATTTCAAAAAACATTGCCTGAATCATCGCCCCTTCAATCTCAATGTTTAGGCGGTTTTCATCGTCCGTCCACACCTTGATAAATCGGCGTTTTAATTGAAATAATTCTAAATAATCCACAAAATCAGGCTTAATAAACCGCAAATTTCTCAAATAATCCAGTTCATCTTGCTTAAATTTTAAAGTGCAAAGCAGGTCAAGCTGATGCTCCAAATCGTCCTTAATCTCGCCTAAGGGGAACGCCAATTTGTCGTTGTTGCGACAACGAAAGCGGTACACGCCATGCGTTTGGGGGAATTGGTGAAGCATGGCTTGGAGCATGGTAAATTTGTATAAGTCATTATCCAATAATGATGTGATGATTGGCGTGTGGGTCATGATTTTTCCAAAAAGAAGTTTGGGGTATGATAGCAAATTTTTGGGGAAATGGGGGAAAATTATGTGGCTAGCCAAAGACTTCGCTATGGGTATTTAACCTTGCCAAATACAAAATATCATCTTCAATTTTGTAAATCAGCACCAAATCATTTTGTACATGACAATCACGCCAACCCTTTTTGTCGCCATGTAACGCAGGTCTTTATATTTGGCGGGCAACGACTCGCCACGATATAGACAGCTTAACACTTCCAAAAGCTCGGCGGTGAGTTTTTGTTTTCTTAAATCTATCAAAATCCTTACTGGTTTTAACGCTTAACATTATCTAGCTCTGCAAGCAAACTGTCCAAATCATCATAAAGCGTACCACCGCCATTTTCTAGCTCATCAATCGCTTGCAAGGTTTTGGCGTTGGGCGTTCTGGCTTGATAATCAAAAGACACAGGCACTTGATTGGTGCTAACCACCTGATGAAAAAACAGTTTAATCGCTTGTGTGGGCGACAAGCCATAACTTGCCAGCACTTTTGTGGCTTGAACTTTGAGTTCGTCATCAATGCGGATATTTAAATTGGTTGTGGTCATATAGCCCCCTTATGGTTATTTGTTTTATTGTAAAGCAATACGCCCCAATTTGCAATGACAAACGCCATACGATTTATTACGCCCCCTTTAACGCCCCCACCACTGCCCCCATATCGTCCGCACGGGCAATCACCGACACGCACGCCACACCGTCCGCCCCATTGGCACGCACAAGGCTTGCGTTTGTGGTGTCAATCCCACCAATGGCAACAAGCGGACGCTTGCCAATCATCGCTCGCACCTGCCCCACCATATCCACGCCCACCGCACACCCAGCGTCCGCCTTTGAGCGTGTGTCAAACACCGCCCCAATCGCCAAATAATCCGCCAAATCATGCCCCACACTAACCCTTATCTCATCAAGCGAGCTGTGCGACAAACCCACAAATGCACGCCCACGACACAGCCTTGCCACGTCAAAAATATCCATGTCCGCCTGCCCCACATGAACGCCGTCCGCCCCAATGTCAAGGCACAAATGAACATCATTGTTAATCACAAACGGCACGCCATATTGACGGCATAACGCTTGGCAATCTAGGGCGAGCTTTTTAATCTTGTCAGGGCAAGTTAGGGCGTTGTCGCCTTTTTCACGAAATTGATAGCAAGTAATCCCTGCTTGCAAGGCATTCTCCAACACCGCAAGCAGTCTCTGCTCTGGCGTGGGTTCGTCTCGGTGCGTGCAGTCTTGTGTGCCTGCGACAAAATAGACGGATAGGGTTGATTTATCAAACATGGGGGTTCCTTTTGGGATTTTTAATAAAAACTTAAAAATTTTTAAAATACAAATGACAATCAAGGTAAAAAATGTAGGGACAAATCACCTTCGCCCTTTGATAAAGTGTTGATTTTTGGGCGAATTGCAATTCGCCCCTACACGTCCAAATTTTAAAAATATTTTAAAAGGCATTTTAATTCAGCAATGGACTTCCTGCAAAACTCTGAATTAAAGAAAACCGTTCGTGGTGAGCTAAGTCGAACCATAACGGTTTTCCTTATACCCTTCGACAAGCTCAGGGCGAACGGAAAACCAGTTTTATAGGAAGTTTAATATTAAATTTACCAACTAATTACCCACCCCACCTTCCCAAAACGCCCAATGATTGACCGCCCCATGTCCGTGTCCGATATTGGGGGCGGTGCTAATCGCCTGAGCAATTAAGCGTTTGGCGGTATGAATGGCATCTGCCACGCTCGCCCCTTTGGCAAGCTCTGCCGTGATACACGCCGAGAACGTACACCCTGTGCCGTGTGTGTTTTTGCTGTTAGTGCGTTCGCTTTGTACTTGCCAAATATCGCCCGTTTCATCAAGCACATAATCTATGCACATGGCACTTTGGGAATTTTGGCTATGTCCGCCTTTGATGATGACCGTCTTTGCCCCCATGTCTTGTAAGGCGTGTAGGGCTTTCCTTATATCATCATCACAAACTATCGTCATGCCTGTCAGCACTTCGGCTTCTGGTAGGTTGGGCGTGATGATGTCGGTTAGGGGAATGAGCCGTTTTAGGCTGTCTTTTGCGTTGTCATCAAGCAAGGATTGTCCGCCTTTGGCAATCATCACAGGGTCAAGCACCACTTGCCCAAACGGACGATTTTGTAGAAACTGCCCCACCGTCTCAATGATGTCGGACGTGCCAAGCATACCGATTTTGCACGCCCCAATCGCAAAATCGTCCCCAATGGCGACAAGCTGGGCTCTAATGTGGTCGGTCGGCAGATGATGAATGCCCCATACGCCTTGGGTGTTTTGGGCGGTTGTGGCGGTCAGTACACTTGTACCAAATACTTGTCGCATGGTAAAGGTCTTTAAATCCGCCTGAATGCCTGCCCCACCGCCAGAGTCCGACCCTGCAATAGTCAAGGCTTGGGCGGGGCGATGAGTGCGTGGGTGCGTGTGGACGTGGTTCATGCTCCCCCCACAAACTTGACACGATTGGCAATCTCATCAGGGCTAATACCGCCCAATTTATCCAAAAATTGATACATAAACGTACCGCTTTGGCTTGGCAATAATCCTTCACAAGCAAGCTCGCCTGCAATGGCAAATGTGGCACAGGCATTGACCGCCCCCACCAAATACCGCTCACGCCCTGCCACCGCCAAAAATGCCCCAACCACGGCACTTAGCAAGCACCCTGTGGCGGTAACCTTGGGCAGAAGTGGCGTACCGTTGGCAAGGGCAACCACCTGCGTGCCGTCTGAGATATAGTCAATCTCGCCTGTCAAAATGGCAATGGTGCGGTACTTTTGGGCGACCGCTTGGCAAATGCTCGCCAAATCCGCATCGCCACGCCCAGCATCCACGCCTTTGGCTTGCCAGTTCGCCCCTGCCAAAAACGCAAGCTCGCCTGCATTGCCACGAATGGCATCAAACTGCACGACTTGGCTAATCTGATGAATGGTAGATTGGCGTAAAGTGCTTGCCGACACCGCCACAGGGTCTAGCACCACAGGAATGCCGTGGGCGTTGGCGGTTTGCCCTGCGATAATCATGGCGGACGTTTTGGGGTCGGACGGCGTGCCGATATTTAGCACAACCGCACTACTGATTTTGGCAAGCTCTGCCATCTCCAAAGGCGACTCTGCCATCATGGGGGACGCACCAACAGCAAGCAGTCCATTGGCGGTAAAATTGGCGGAGACCAGATTTGTAATGTTGTGAATTAGGGGGTTTTGCTTGCGGACTTCGTTGATTAAGTCTAGGGGGATTTGGTCTGGGGAGAATGGGTTTTTGGTAACTGTGGTCATGGGTTTTTCCTTTTTAAGAAAAGCACAGTCAAAACCCACACCAAAAAGTGTGTTGCTCGTCAATTTTTATCAATTTCCTACGCCAGTTTTAACTGTATCAGGTTCACGGGTATCATCTCAGCCATAAATAGCACCCCGATTGATAGGTTGGATTATAACAAAAGGGTAAGGGGTGTGCAAGCGGTTAAAAATGGTTAAAATGGTTTTTATTTTTAACAAAATGACGTAAAATAGCTCTTATTTAACCATTTAAAAGCCATGACCCTAAACCTACCCCACCTAAACCTTACCCCCTTGCAATGGGACGACTTGCACACAAGCACCCACCCCCACGCCGAATACAACGCCACGCATGATGATATGCTTGCTCGGATTTTGAGTCGCATTGATGATAAAAAAAACGGGCAAGCCTGCCCTGATGAGCTGTGGATTGTGGAGCATCAAGACGTTTATACGCTAGGGCAAGCGGGCAAAGAAGAGCATATTCTCTACAAGACCGATACCCCAATCATCAAAACCGACCGTGGCGGACAGGTAACATGGCATGGCGTGGGGCAACTTGTGGTGTACTGGCTGTGGGATTTGCACCGCCTTGGCATGGGCGTGCGAGACCTAGTGAGCCACGCCGAGCAAGCCATAGAAGACGTGGTGGGCGAGTACCTACCGCCCGATTTGACCGCTAAGGCTCGCCGTGATGCCCCTGGGGTGTATATTTATAATACCAATGGCGATATGCTTGGCAAAATTGCGTCTTTGGGCTTTAAAATCAAGCAAGGGCATAGCTATCACGGCATTGCCATTAACCTTGTCAATGATTTGACCGCCTTTAATGCCATTAACCCTTGTGGCTATGCGGGCATGGCAATGGTAAAACTATCGCAATTTGGCAAATTTGATGATAGCCAAACGCACGAATTTATTCATAAATTTATCAGTAATATTCAAAAAAGACACAGTGGACAACTCGCCCTAAGACCCATAAATAACCCGATACCCAGCGAATAAGCCATGAAATACCCATTAATAATCATCGCAATCGCTCTGTCATCCTTGACCGCTTGCGACAACAAGCCCAACAGCTCACTTGCTACTGATGCCACACCACGCCAAGCAGAGCAGACTTTTGTGGACGTTGCCCCCACATCGCCCACACCTGTCGCTCAAAGTGCCAACGCCCAAGCGATTGATTGCCAAGCCGTTACCAGCACACTAACCGCCATTGACATCAATAGCCAAATAGATGACTTTGATAAGGCGGATAAACCACTCAATCATTGCCTGCCGACTGCCGACAACACCACCCAAATCAAGTGGGCGACACAATATCAGCTTGCTTATCAGCGTTTTTTGTCATTTTGGCAAGGCGATAAATTTTTGCTAGATGAGGCAGAATTTGACTAGTTAAATCAGGTCATGTACGACATTCATTATAACAAAAAGTACAATGAGTCCAACATCGTAAAATTACCCCCAAAAGCCCAACATCTCATCAAGCAGGTCAAACAAAACAAGCTAAAAATAGCAGACTACTGCGAAGGGGAATTTGACTTCGTCAATGATTATCAAGCATTTGCCAAGCTGTTTACGCCCCATTTACCAAAAGGCCAAGCGGTCATGATTGAGCGACTTGCCAGCGACAACCAAGAGCCACTGTGGTGTGATGCAGGTCTTAGCATTTCATTAGATGAGCTTATCGAGCGGGCGTTATTTTGGCAAGATTATCAAAAGACGTATCCGCAGAGTGTCTTTATTGATGATGCCAAACGGTTGTCATTATTTTATGAATATTTGTTATTTTTTGATTCAGATAATACACGTTGGCTAAATGATGATAAAACCGCATTTATCACCTACATCAATGAAAATGATGAGACATTCACAGATGAAGCGAGCTTTGTCAAACTTGCCAAACATAACAGCGAACTTGGCAAAAAAGCCCAAGCCTTTCTAGCATTTATCGCCACACCAACAGATGAGCGAGACGACAAATACCCCATAAATCCTGCCAATCTTGATGAACGCCACCTTGATGACCCAAGTCAAATTGAAGATTGGGAGCGGGCAACCTTACAACTCATGACCGCCTTAGACAAAACAAAAGTGGACACCCCAAGCTGTATCAGCACCCCCATTTGCTTGCCCGATACATCAGATGAGCCTTGATAATATGCCATTATCCATAAGCGATATGCAAAAACATCATAAATTGATGATTGCACTTAGATTGATTTAATATTACAATGGCACAACTTTTTTAATCCCAATCGGAGAATTTTATGGTAGATTTTAACAAAATCCTAGACGCAGGCGACGTGGACGCAGGCGAGATTAACGTGGTCGTAGAAATCCCTACTGGCTCAAACCACAAAATCGAATGGAACCGCAAACTCGCTTGCTTTGAGCTTGACCGTGTTGAGCCGATTGCTTTTGCCAAGCCTTGCAACTATGGCTTTATCCCTCAAACCCTAGACGAAGACGGCGATGAGCTAGACGCACTTATCCTAACCGAACAGCCATTGACCACGGGTATTTTTCTAAAAGCCAAAGTCATTGGCGTGATGAAGTTTGTTGATGACGGCGAGGTGGACGACAAAATCATCGTGGTACCTGCCGATGACCGCAACAACGGCAACGCCTACAACAGCCTTGATGACCTACCACCACAGCTTATCAAACAGCTAGAATTTCACTTTAACCACTACAAAGACCTAAAAAAAGCTGGCACCACCAAAGTAGAAGGCTTTTTTGACGTTGCCACCGCCAAAGAAGTGATTAAAGAGAGCCAAAAACGCTGGGTAGAAGAAGCGTGATTGGCGACTTGCAGATGACAATCTTATAAGTCATCAATCATAAAACCGCCCGAATGCCATAAACGGTATTCGGGCGGTTTTGTCAACATGAGTATAATTTACTCTTTGTTGATTTATACTTTATAAAACTTCGCCTTGCCAAACGCAGGGGTTTGCTGTCCTTTACGTTCGCTTTTGCCTTGTCTGTCATCGGCTCTTTTTCGCTCATTTTTGCCTTTTTGAGTGCGTTTTTGGCGAACTTCACGAGCGGGCAGGGGCTTTTTGTGGATACGGGCTTGTTTTTCTTTGGCGGACGTATTTAGTCCTGTGCCTTGGCGAGAACGCAGACCTACCGATGAGACAAGGGCATCAATGGCTTTGGCATCAAGCTCAATAAATCGCCCTGTTTTTAGCTCTTTGGGCAATATCATGGTACTGTATCGGGTACGAATCAGGCGTGAAACTTTAAGTTCTTGGGACTCAAACATACGGCGAACTTCACGCTTGCGACCTTCTTTGATGGTGACGTGATACCATTTATTAACCCCTGTACCGCCACCTTCTTTGATGTCATCAAAGCGTGCCATGCCGTCTTCTAACTCAACGCCACGGGTCAGATTCTGGGCAATCTCTGGGGTGACTTCGCCAAGCACTCGCACGGCATATTCACGCACCACTTCGCTAGATGGGTGCATGAGACGATGAGCCAGCTCGCCATCGTTGGTGAACAGTAGAAGACCCGATGAGTTAATGTCCAGTCTGCCGACCATCACCCATCTGTCGCCTGTCAGCTTAGGCAGGCGGTCAAACACCGTGGGGCGACCCTCAGGGTCAGACATGGAGCAAATCTCACCTTCGGGCTTGTAGTAGGCGATGATGCGACGACGTTTATCACGTTCGGCTCTAAGGCGTACCAATCGCCCATCAACACGAATCTCATCGCTTACATTGGCTCTATCGCCCAGTGTGGCGGTCTTTGTATTGATGGAGATTCGCCCTGCTTTGATGATTTGTTCTAACTGACGCCGTGAACCCAAACCCATGCGTGCTAGGAGCTTTTGTAGTTTTTCGCCTTGGGGTTTGGTGGTGTCTGTATGAGTATCTACGGATTTGATGTGTGGGGCATTCATGATGTGTTCCTGTATGGGGAGCTTAACATTTCACAATGTTGCAATTTCACAATAATTTCACAATGTTGCAAAGTGGCATAAAAGCCCATTATAACACACTCAGACCTGACATGGATGTTTTTATGTGGATTTATCGTGGCAATTGCACAGCTTACTAGGGCGTGCTTGCCCTTTATAACACTATTTACAATATAGAAATATTTTAGAAATAAACTAATCGTTTTTGCATGAAAAATGGCTAAATTTTGTTTTTTTATCGTCAAAAACTTACCTGAAAGAATAACTATCAGCCTGCGTTTTTTCCTTGAAAAAAACGTGCGATTTTTCGTGATTTTCATTGCAAATACAAAAGGCAGGCACGCCCTATATTTCATAGAAAATTTTGTGTTATCCTTGGCTGTTGTCATAAGTGGTAATGGCGTTTACAACCATAAAACGGCTATTTTGTCCATATTTTAATGATTTACTGTGGGTTTTTGCTTTTTATGATGTGATTGCCCTATATTTAGACCATTAAAGCTATCATTTTCTATCTAAATTCGCTATGATAAGCCAATTTGACTAAGATTTAGGCGATGATTAACGAATTTGATACCGCCCATTTGTGGCACCCTTACACTTCTATGACGAACCCTTTGCCAGCCTTGCCTGTTGCTTGTGCCAAAGGCTGTCAAATTCATCTACAAGATGGCACGGTACTCATCGATGGCATGTCATCATGGTGGTGTGCCATTCATGGATACAATCATCCTATTTTAAATGCCGCCATCACCGAACAGCTCACCAAAATGTCTCATATCATGTTTGGTGGACTGACACACGAACCTGCCATCAAACTTGGGCAATTATTGCTTAGCATTGTCCCAAAACCGCTTCAACACATTTTTTATGCCGATTCAGGGTCGGTTGCCGTTGAGGTGGCTTTGAAAATGGCGGTTCAGTATCAGCATGCTTTGGGCAAGACCACCAAAAACAACATCATGACAACCCGCTCGGGCTATCATGGCGATACTTGGAATGCCATGAGTGTTTGCGACCCCATCACAGGCATGCACCAAATTTTTGGGGATACTCTGCCCAGTCGCATTTTTGTGGATGCACCAACAATTAAGATTGATGACCCTTGGGATGATGCGGCCATGGATGATATTCGCTTGGCATTTAAGAGACACCATAAAAACTTAGCGGCTTTTATCATTGAGCCTATTGTTCAGGGGGCAGGTGGCATGCGGTTTTATCACACAAATTATCTAAGGCAGCTGCGTAAATTGTGTGATGAATATGGCGTGTTATTGATTTTTGATGAAATTGCCACAGGCTTTGGGCGGACAGGTCGTCTGTTTGCTTGCCAGCATGCCAAGGTAGTGCCTGATATCATGTGTTTGGGCAAGGCATTAACGGGCGGTTATATGACATTGTCAGCCGTACTCACCACAACCAAAGTGGCACACACCATCAGCCATAGTAAGGCGGGTGCGTTCATGCATGGGCCAACATTTATGGCAAATCCATTGGCATGTGCTGTGGCACTGGCAAGTGTTCAGCTTTTATTACAAAGCCCTTGGCAATATCATGTTCGGCGTATTGCTCGGACATGTCGCATGACACTAACCCATCTTAAACAGTTGCCACATGTCGCTGATGTGCGTATTTTGGGGGCGATTGCGGTGGTTGAGATGACAGACCCGGTAGATATGGCAATCATTCAACAAGAATGCGTCGCACGAGGAATATGGATTCGCCCCTTTGGACGGCTGGTTTATCTGATGCCACCATTTATCATCAGCGATGATGAGCTGACAACTTTATTGCATGAGTTCACCGATTTAATCTGCACAACCTTATCAGCTAATTTTAAAAAACAGTCAATGGGCCAGCGATAAACGAAGATGAATGATGAATAGCCAGTTATTAAATTTTTATGCCGAAGAGCTGTCCGCTTTAAAAGCATCGCACAATCACCGCCAATTACAACGCTTAAAACATCAAGGGCAACGAATTGGCGTCAATGACAGCAAGCCTTTGCTCAATTTAGCCAGCAATGATTATTTGGGCATTGCCAGCCAAGCATCACTTTATGAAGAATTCTTAGAGGTGCTGCATGAACAGCGTTGGCCGTTTAGTGCGTCTTCTTCTAGATTGTTGACAGGGAATTTTGAAAATTTTGAGCGATTAGAGACCAAAATGGCATCATTATTTGGTCGCCCTTGTTTGTTATTTAATAGCGGTTATCATGCCAATATTGGCATCCTACCTGCCATTTGTGATGACAAAACGGTGATTTTGGCGGATAAATTGGTTCATGCCAGCATCATTGATGGGATGCAATTGGCTGCCAAACATGGCACCAAAACCATCCGCTATCAACATCAAAATCTCCCCCAGCTTGAAGGATTAATCCAAAAATATCAATCAGATAATGGCATTTGTCGCATCATTGTCGTTACCGAAAGTATTTTTAGCATGGATGGCGATATCACAAATTTATCCCATCTTAGCCATTTAAAGGCACAATACCCAAAGGTGATGCTTTATGTTGATGAAGCCCACGCCATCGGTGTTAGAGGTGGGCGTGGTTTGGGCTGTGTGGAAGAATATGGCGTCATCAATCAAATTGATTTTATTGTCGGTGCATTTGGAAAAGCATTGGCATCGGTTGGCGGATACTGTATTTGCCATCCCATTTTGCGTGATTATCTGATTAATAAAATGCGTCCTTTGATTTTTAGTACCGCTTTACCGCCCATTAACATTGCTTGGAGCTGTTTTATTTTAGAGCAAATACCTTTGATGAACCAAAGGCGTAAGCATCTGATGAAACTTAGTGATGATTTATCAAAAGTGGTTCGGCTGGCAAAGCTGCCATGCCCTTCTGCCAGTCAAATCATTCCCATCATATTGGGTGATAATGCTCGTACGCTAAATGCCGCCGCTGATTTGGGCAGACAAGGCTATCATGTGCTGGCTGTACGCCCACCAACCGTACCAAAAGGGCAATCACGGTTGCGAATTTGTTTAAATAGTACCATTAATGATGATACAATGACAAAGTTTACCCAAGTGCTTACTCAAATCGTCAGAGGTGAGAGCAAATGACAAAATCCGCTTTATCATCAAATCCCAATAAAATTGCCCAAAGGTTTTGCAAAGCCCATCAAAGCTATCGCACTCATGCAACCGTTCAGGCGAAGATGGCAAGACAGCTTATTATCTCTTTAAAGATGGTTAAAGCAAAGATGGTTAAAGCTTGTAATACCAAAAATACTGACATGCAACCTTGTCAGGTCAAACAACATAAACACATATCAAGATTGCTTGAAATTGGCGTTGGCAGTGGTCTTTTAACCGATGCTTTATTTGAACATTTTAGCGTTGATACACTGTATTTAAATGATTTGTATGATAATATCCAAACCAATGCACTGCCAAAGGATGTTGATGCCAATTATCTGATTGGTGATATTGGGATGATTGATTTGCCAAAAACCTTAGATGGTGTGATTTCATCTTCTGCACTGCAATGGATTTATCCGCCAGATGTGCTATTTAAAAGGGTTTTTCAGACTTTAACAGCTGGCGGATTTTTTGCTGCCAGTACTTTTGTTGAGGGTAATTTATCTGAAATACAAGCATTGACAGGGCGAGGGCTACCCTATGATACGCCAAAACAGCTGATGGTGCGTTTAAATCAAGCAGGTTTTATGATTGATGAGTTTAAGGCAGATGAGCAAGTGCTTTATTTTGACTCTCCGATGGCGGTGCTAAGACACCTAAAAGCAACAGGCGTGACAGCAGTTGGCACAGAGCAGGCATGTTGGAGCAAGCAAAGTTTGGCAAAGTTTTGTCAAAACTATCAACAATTTCATACCGATGCAGGTTATACCTTGACTTATCGGCCGCTGCTTTTTGTTGCCCATAAACCAATTAAACCAATGAGTTTGCCTTTATGAATACATTAGCTAATCTTCACCAAATGCAAGGCAGCTATTTCATTAGCGGTATTGATACTAACATTGGTAAAACCATCGCAACAGGTCATATCGCCTGCCAGCTTTTAAAGAATGGGCGAATGGTTATCACCCAAAAACTTATCCAAACTGGCAATATCAAGCTAAGCGAAGACATTGCCCAGCACCGACAGATGATGGGCGTGGGCATGTTGCCTGATGATAAGATGCACCTAACAATGCCTTTGATACTAAGCTACCCTGCATCGCCACATTTGGCAAGCAAGATGGATGGCGTATCGGTAGATGTTAGCCATCTTTTGGCATGCACCAAACAACTGGCAGAGGCTTATGAGATAGTGCTGATTGAAGGGGCAGGCGGTTTGATGGTGCCGATGACAGATGATGTTAAAGGTGGGCTGATGATTGATTATATCGCCAATCAAAATTATCCTGTGATTTTGGTAAGCTCTGGCAGGCTTGGCAGTATTAACCATACTCTGCTAAGCTTAAACGCCCTAAAAGCTTATGGCATACATCTGTACGCACTGGCGTATAATCAAGCCGATGATGGCGATGATGAAATGATTGCAAGCGATACCAAACAGTACTTGCAAGAGTATCTTAAAGCCCATCACAGTGATGCCCTTTGGTGGGAGATTCCTAAGTTAAACATATGATTTGGCTTAACGCTGATGTTCAATCATACAAAACAACTCAAATAAACCACTAAGACCTCCCTTAGTGGTTTATGTGTCAGAGCGGATTATTTTAACAACAATTTATTAACCCGCTTTAAATACCCTGCTGGGTCATCAGGCTGTCCGCCGTCTGCAATTAGGGCTTGGTCAAAGATAACTTGTGCCAAATCATCAAAATCGCCACCATCTTCTAAACGTGCAATCAGCGGATGCGTTGGATTAATTTCAAGCGTGGGTTTGATGTCAGGCACAGGTTGCCCCATCGCTTTTAGCATTTGAGCCATTTGTGGGGTCAGCTCGCCATCGCCCACAACAAGACAGGCAGGAGAATCCACCAGACGGCTCGTTACTCGCACGTCTTTGGCTCGTCCGCCAAGCACGCCTTTTAGGCGTTCTACCACAGGCTTGAAGGCTTCTTCTTGTTTTTTGACTTCTTCTTTTTCGGCGTCATCGGTCAAATCACCCAAATCCACCGCCCCTTTGGCGATATTTTGTAATGGCGTGCCGTCAAATTCGGTCAAGAAGTTCATCGCCCATTCGTCCACTTTTGACGTCATGAGGATAACTTCAATGCCTTTTTTATTAAATAGCTCTAACTGCGGGCTGTTTTTGGCAGAAACTAAGTTTTCGGCAGTCAGGTAATAAATCGCCTTTTGACCGTCTTTCATGCGTGCCTTGTAGTCGGCAAAACTGGTCTCAACGCTGTCATTTGTGCTGGTGGCATAGCGGAGCAGTTTGGCGATACGCTCTTGGTTAGCTTTGTCTTCGCCCAAGCCTTCTTTGATGACATCGCCAAACTCTTTGTAAAAGTCGGCAAATTTGGCTTGTTTGGTTTCATCTTCGCTATTTGCTAGGCTTGCCAACAGGGTCAGCACACGGCGGGCGTTGCCTTCACGAATAGATTTGACATCACGAGACTCTTGCAAAATCTCACGGCTCACATTAAGCGGTAAATCAGCACTGTCAATCACACCCTTGACAAAACGCAGGTACATGGGAAGAAGCTGTTCGGCATCGTCCATGATAAACACACGCTTGACGTAGAGTTTTAGCCCACGTTGCTGTTCACGGGCGTACAGGTCAAACGGGGCTTTTTTGGGGATATACAAAAGCTGAGTATATTGCACACGCCCTTCGACTCGGTTGTGCGTCCACGTCAGTGGCTCATCAAAATCGTAGCTTACCGTCTTATAAAACTCGCTGTACTCATCATCGCCAATCTCGCTTGGCGTGCGTGTCCATAGGGCGGACGCTTTGTTAATCGTCTCCCATTCGTCCGTCAAAATCATCTCGCCATTTGGCACAGGGGCGTTTTCGTCTTGCTCCCCATTTTCTGAAACGTCTTCTTGCCACACTTCTTTACGCATTTGAATGGGCAGACTGATGTGGTCGGAGTATTTTGATACGAGCGACTTGATTTTATAGCGGTCAAGGTAGCTGTATTCGCCGTCTTCACGCTCTACAAATTCATCTTTTAGGTGTAAGATAATGGAAGTACCACGGGTAGGCTTGTCAATAGACTCGGTCGTGAATGAGCCTGTGCCGTCCGACACCCAACGTACGCCCCCGCTACTTGGTTCGCCAGCTTTACGGGTCTCTACCGTGATTTTGTCCGCCACGATAAAGCCAGAATAAAAGCCCACGCCAAACTGTCCGATAAGGTTGCCGTCTTTTTTATCGGCGTCTGATAATTTGTCCAAAAAGGCTTTGGTGCCTGATTTGGCAATCGTGCCTAAGTTGTCAATCACGTCCGCTTCGTTCATGCCAATGCCGTTATCGCTGATGGTTAAGGTTTTGGCATCTTTGTCGATTTCAATACGAATGGCAAGTTCGCCGTCATTTTCATACAACGCATCATCGCTTGTTGCCAAAAAGCGTAATTTATCACACGCATCAGAGGCATTGGATATCAATTCACGGATAAATATGTCAGGATTTGAGTAGAGTGAATGTGTTACAAGATGTAGAAGCTGATTGACTTCGGTTTCAAAGGTGTGGTTTTTTACGGTCATAAAAATATCCTGTTAAGTTAAAAATTAACAGGATAAAAATAGGGATGCAGACGGATTTTTCAAGGGAATTTTTTTACCCATGCATCAATCATGACATCAATCGTGTTATTAATCACATGACCAATCACACACACCCAACCAAATGGGTCATGTCATTCTTGTTATATCATTATAGTCATCGTACCTGCCGATAGTTAGCCTCTGGCACATATGAATTTGCCGTCGCCTTGGGCATGACAATCCATAAGATAAAATAAATCAATACCCCCGGCACAGCAACACTAAACGTTGAGATGACGACAAATAAGATTCTTACCATCATGGGCGACCAACCCAAATATTCAGCGATGCCACCCATCACCCCTGCTATCATGCAGTGATGGCGAGAACGGTGTAATTTGTATAATTTTGCTTGTGTCATAATAAAACCTTACTTTGTAAAACCCCAGCTTGGTTAGTTTCATTTACCTTGCAAATTTGCGTATAATACACATTTGTATCATTGTATAATAAAGTATGATAAAAGCTCATTGGGACGTGCTTGTTTTTGGTTTTTGCAATTAAAAATATTTTATAAAAATGTCATCGGCGGTAGACATGCCCAACAAGGGTGATTAGAATAACAGCCAACGTCATGATTTTCAAGAGTTTTTACTCTATTTTACCATTTTCACCTAACATTACAAAAAGGCGACACAATGAAAACAGGCATTCTAATTGGATATTTTGAACCGCTGCATTTGGGGCATTTGGCAGACATCAATCACGCCACAGGGCAGACAGATACTCTGCATGTCGTGATACTACCCAAAGATGGCGACAGTCTTTTTAAACCAACTCTACAAGACAAAGCCAGAGCTGTGCAAGTGGCATGTGGTTTTTTTGACTTTGTTAAAGTGCATACCGCTCAGAGTCTAAATTTGACCGATTTACATGGGCAAGCTTGGGCTTATGATGAACCAAATTCTGACACATCAGTCATCAGCCTTATCATCAACGCCCTACACATTTATGACAATCCCACATTATTTGTCAAACAGTCATTTGCCAATAATCTTCTCTCAAATACCCCTTTGACAATCCAAATCCAACAAATGACCCCATTGCCCAACAATGCTTATAACAGCATCGCCATTTATCAAAATCCCATCACTCATTTTCACGCCATCGCCCCATCCGCCAAACAAAACTACACCCAAACCGTCTGTATCGTCGGTGGCGAAAGTTCTGGAAAAACCACACTTGTGCATAAACTTGCCAATCATTATGGGGCAAATTTTGTCTTAGAAATGGGGCGACTTTATACCCACAGCGATTTGGGCGGTACGGAGATTGGATTGCAATACAGCGATTACCCTATTATTGCCAATCAACATTATTTGGCAATTCAAAACGCCCTAAAAAACGCCATTAGCCCCATTACCATTATTGATACCGATTTTATTACCACCCAAGCCTTTTGTGAAACGTATGAAAATCGCACCCACCCTTTATTAACCGCATTTTGTGAAAATGTCAAAATGGATTATACCATTATGCTTGACAATAATGTCAAATGGGTTGCAGACGGAATGCGGTCATTAGGCTCAGACGATGAACGCAGTGCTTTTTCAAAGACGCTCATGAGATTATTTAACAAACATCAAATTACCCCACATATTATTAACGATAAAGACTATCACGACAGATATTTATCGGCGGTCAAATTTATTGATGCTGTTATTTTTAAAAAATGATTTAAAATGATTTAAAATGATTTAAAATGATTTAAAATGATTTAAAATGATTTAAAATGATTTAAAAATTTGTCAATAAAATTAACACAAAAAATCGGGGACATGCCCCGATTTATGATGATGGATATTTTAAAACAACCCCTTTATCCAATCCACCAAACTCTCCCACATGCGACTGACAAACCCCGCCTGCTCTGCATCTTCATCGGCGATGATGGGCGTGCTGGCAACCGTTCTGCCATCTAATACTGCCATCATCTGACCAAGCTCTTGTCCTTTTTTGATGGGAGCGGTGATGTTATCATTAAGCTTGATGGCGGTGGTGAAATTGCCCGTTTGGTTTTTGGTGGTGAGCACTTTTAGGTCACTGAGCGTACTGGCAGTAACGGTTTTGTTTTTGCTAAATTTGACGGGGATATTGCCTGCATTTGTTCCGCTGGTGGCGACAACCACATTGGTAAAATGCCCAAAACCGAAGTCTAGTAGCTCACGAGCTTGGTCGGCACGGGCTTGCATGCTCTTTGCCCCAAGCACGATGGCAATCAGACGCATGTTGTCTTTATGGCTTGACGCCGCCAATGAATACCCAGACTCGCTGGTATGTCCTGTTTTTAGACCATCAACGGTGGCATCCGTGAACAATAAGGCATTGCGATTGCCTTGTTTGATGTTGTTATAGGTAAACTCTTTTTCGCTATAAATGGGGTAATACTGTGCTGAGTTCTTGATGACCGTGCGTGCCAGCACCGCCAAATCATGAGCCGATGAGCGATGTCCTTCGGCAGGCATGCCTGTGGCATTGGCAAAATGGGTGTTGGTCATGCCCAGTTTGGCAGCTTCATCATTCATAATCACCGCAAAGGCGGATTCTGACCCCGAGATATGCTCCGCCACGGCAATCGATGCATCATTGCCAGACTGTACGATGATGCCCCGTAGCATGTCAATGGCGGTGGCACTCTCGCCCAGCGGTACATACATGCACGACTGACTGCTTGACCCCCGACACCATGCCGTCTCGCTAACCTTGATGGGTGTGGTCTCAGATAACTCGCCTGAGAGCAGTTTTTGCTCCAAGATATAACTCGTCATCATCTTGGTCAATGACGCAGGGGGCAATGGCGTGTCAGCATTGCTCTGAGCAAGCACCGTACCTGTGTCATAATCCATCAGCACATAGGCGGCGTTGTCTTGGGTGGGGGGATTGATGCCGTTATTGGCAAAGGCGGTGACAGAGACTGTCAAAAACGCCAAGGCTAGGGAAGTTTTCTTAAAAAAAGTCATCATACCGCAAATTCACTCAAATTTATGCATAAAAAGTGCTAACTATACCAAACTTTACTAAAAATATAAAATTGTTTTTACTGTTTTTGTCGTTTTGACAAAATTCCTTTTGGTCGCCCAATCCACACTGCTTTAAAATGCTCGGCTCACATTGGCAAAGTCCACACAAAGCTCTCTGTTCTCATTTGGGGGGAAGCTCTTTGTCCATGAACGTACATTTTGTAGTACCGCTCGGTAATCTTGCTGTGTGGACAGATAAACAAGCACTTCTTCGGGGTCGTCAGCGTTAGGGATGAATGCCCGAAGCTGACTATCATAGGCTTCATAAAACCTGTCTCTTTGACGTCCGTGTAGCATGTTTGGGCACATCTCTGCCATGACTTGTACCAACGCCAGTTCGTATTTGGTCACCCGAACATCGGTTAAGTCATTGGTGCTGACAGTATATGCCTTGGCAGGTTTGAGCAGCTTGATGTTTTTGTGTTGGGCATTGGCAGGCAAAGCGGTCATGGCAGTCATGACACAAGCACAAAACACAATCACGAACACTCGCAAGGATGTCATCTTGGCAGTGCTTTTTGTAAAAAAACCATCAAAACACGTCAATCCATGACAAGTGATGGCGATGCTAGGTTTGGCAAGACGGATGAGAGATACTGACATAAGCATGGCAATGACCGACTTATTGACTAAATGAACGGCACTATCATACCCATAAATCTTTAAAACAATGTCTCAAATTTGCCCAAAAATGTAGAATAATTGTGTTTAAAAATCAGGTTTAGTAACGATGCAGTAACAGTTGTGTCCAATTTATGAATAACTTGCCTTAATGCGTTGATTTATACAACATTCTGTTTTTGCTTTTTTAAAAAATTAATTCATAAAATCATCACATTTTGGATATTTTTCTTTATAATACCCTTTACCCCATGCTCAACTTTGATATAAGCGATTGATTTATCAAGGGCAAATGACAATTTGCCCCTACAACTCAAAAATAATTATTGAATAATCAATAATTTGCCATTTTAAGTTGAGAGCAAAGTATCCTTTTTAATTTTAATAACATCATCATGAATCATAACCGCCTAATTGACCCCAACACCAAAAAAGACGACAATCTTGACCGTGCCATTCGCCCCACCGCCCTATCTGACTACATCGGACAACCCAAAGTGCGTGAGCAGATGGAGGTGTTTATCACTGCCGCCAGACAACGAGGCGAGGCGTTAGACCATACGCTCATTTTTGGCCCCCCTGGTCTGGGTAAAACCACCCTTGCCAACATCATCGCCCGTGAGATGGGCGGAAATCTACGCTCCACCAGTGGCCCTGTGTTAGAGCGGGCGGGCGATTTGGCTGCCATGCTGACTAACCTAGAAGAAGGGGACGTGTTATTTATTGATGAAATTCATCGCTTATCGCCTGTCATTGAGGAGATACTCTACCCTGCGATGGAGGATTTTCAGCTTGACATCATGATAGGCGAAGGCCCTGCTGCTCGCTCTATCAAACTTGACCTACCCCCCTTTACGCTCGTGGCGGCAACCACTCGGGCAGGACTTTTGACATCGCCCTTGCGTGATAGATTTGGCATTGTCCAACGCCTTGAATTTTATGATGTGGCGGACTTGACCACCATTGTGAGACGTTCGGCACGCCTGTTAGGCATTGACATGGAGGAGATGGGGGCGGTAGAGGTTGCCAGACGTTCTCGTGGTACGCCCCGTATCGCCAACCGTCTGTTACGCCGTGTGCGTGATTATGCCGAGGTTAAGGGCGATGGCGTGGTTACAGGGCAAATGGCAAGCCTTGCCCTAGATATGCTCTCGGTGGACAAACAAGGGCTTGACCACTTAGATAGGCGTTATCTGTCCATGCTAAAAGAGCGTTTTGATGGGCGACCTGCGGGCGTGGAAGCGATTGCAGCGGCGATGGCGGAGGACAGAGGGACATTAGAGGACGTGATAGAGCCGTATCTGATTCAGCAGGGTTATATCCAACGCACCCCAAAGGGGCGGATACTGTTGGATAAGGGCATGATGGTGGAGGATTAGGCGAAAATCACAATCGTTTAACTTCAAAATACGCCTATTGGCGGTAGGTGCGTGTGATGCACCCTAAAACAAAACCACGCCCTTTGACGTGGTTTTGCCCCATTAAGCCGTCTTAGATTAAGCGATTTTGGACTTTTTAAACCACCGCCCCACATCGTCCATCAGTGTGTAGACCACTGGTATCACCACAAGGCTCAAAAACGTGGACGTGATAAGACCGCCTAACACCGCCACTGCCATCGGACGGCGAAAAGTTGAATCCACCCCACCCCAGCCGAACACCAGTGGCAACATACCTGCCCCCATTGCAATGGTCGTCATGATGATAGGGCGAGCCCGCTTACGGCACGCGTCCAGTATCGCATCTAGGCGAGATTTACCCTGTTGCTCGGCGATGATGGCATAATCCACGAGCAAGATAGAGTTCTTGGTGGCGATACCCATCAGCATAATAAAGCCAATCATGGACGAAATGGACAGGCTAGACCCTGTTACCACCAAACCAATCAACGCCCCACCGATAGACAACGGCAACGCCATAAGAATAGTAAAGGGCTGTAACACCTTATGAAACAGTAGCACCAGCACGCCAAAGATACAAAATATCCCCACACCCATCGCAATGACAAAGCCTGTAAATAGCTCTGCCATACTATCGGCTTGCCCCTCGTCCATCGCACTTACACCATCAGGCAGATTGGTCAGGCTTGGCAAGCCTTTAACGGCACTGACCACCTCGCCTAACTCCTGCTCGGACTGCACCGTGATTTTGATACTGCGTTCACGATTGAGACGGCGAATCTCCGCCTCGCCTGTGGTAAAGTCAATATCCGCCACTTCCGAGAGCTTGACCGCATTGTTCGTACTGCTTGGCACATATAGACCAGACAACGCCACAGGGTCGGCACGCACGCTGTCAGGCAGTCGCACGACAATGGGGATTTGGCGTGTGTCAAGGCTTAGCTTAGAGAGTGCCTGCTCATAATCGCCCTGCGTGGCGATACGCAAGGTATCGGCAAGCGACTGCGTGGTAACGCCCTTATCCGCCATACGCATGGGGTCAGGGATAACGGCAAGCTCAGGCTTAGGCAACGGTTTGTTACTGCTCACCGATGAGACGCTTGGCAGTCCACGAATCTCCGCCATGACCTTATCCACCGCCTCTTCTAGCAGTCTGGGATTATCCGAACGTAGCGAAAATCCATAGCCCGTATCGCCCCCTGCCGACATACCCACCGTAAAGCGAGCAGACGGCACACCCTTGATGACGTCCGATATGGCGTGCTCTATCTCTGTCTTAGGGGGGCGTTCGCCACGTGGGGCAAGCACGACATTGAGTGTGGCGTTATTTTCCGCCCCTGCGGACGCATTGCGACTGTCTGCCCCACCGCCTGCCGTCCCCACCGACACGAACACCGACTGCACGCCATCGATGTGGCGGATACGCTCGGCGGTCATGTCTGCGATGACGGTCGTGTCGTTTAGCACCGCATCAGGGGTTAGCTCTAAGGTAAGCTGGGTCTGGTCGCTGTCATCTGCCGGCACGAACTCACCCGAGAGTAGCCCTGCCATCGCCAACGAACCGATAAACAGCACAATGGTCGCCCCAAGCGTGATAAAGCGGTGCTTTAATGTCCATGACACCAGTTTGAGATAGGCAGTCATGGTTTTGCTTGTCGTTTCGGTTTTGGGCTGTTCAGGTTTTAGGATATATGCCGCCATCATGGGCGTAACCAGACGTGCCACCAGTAGCGAGATAAACACCGAAATCGCCGCCGTCCACCCAAACTGCTTAAAAAACTGCCCCACCACCCCACTCATAAAGGCAGTCGGCAAAAACACGGCAATGAGCGTAAACGTGGTCGCCACCACCGCAAGTCCAATCTCATCTGCCGCCTCCATCGCCGCCTCATACGGGGTCTTACCCATGTGTAGGTGTCGCATGATGTTCTCCACCTCGACAATGGCATCATCAACCAACACACCGATGACGAGCGACAAGGCAAGCAGTGAGATGATATTTAAACTAAAATCAAACACATACATCGCCAAAAAGGTCGGTATGATAGACAAAGGTAATGCCGCTGCCGCCACCAAAGTCGCTCGCCAGTTTCGCAAAAACAGCCACACCACGACCACCGCCAAGATACAGCCTTCGATGAGCATTTTCATGCTGGCATTATAATCTTCAAACACCGGCTGGGCGTTGTCATAGATTTTTTGGACACGGATATGCGGTATCTCTTGGGCGAGTTTGGCAAGCTCATCATCAATGCCTTTGACCATGTCCACTTCACTCGCCCCACGTGAGCGAGTAAAATTGACCGCCACCACCGTCTGCCCGTCTAACTTTGCCACGCTACTTCGGTCGGCATGAGCATCATGAATACTGGCAAGCTGACCCAATGGCACGCCCCCTGCCGGAGTAACGACTTGGATATGAGCCAACTCCTCGACACTGCGTGCCGCCCCTAGCACTCGAATGGTCTGCATACCGCCACCGATTTTGGCGGTGCCACCTGTGGCATCTGTCTGTGAAGCGGTGATTTGGTTGGACAAATTACCAATGGGTAGCCCCCAACCATTTAGCTTTGCCACATCAGGAGCGACGATGATTTGACGTTCAATACCGCCCACACGGCTCATCGTCCCCACGCCTGCAACATTGGATAGGCGTTTGTTTAATGTGTCATCAACAAACCACGACAGCTCCGCCTCGCTCATGTTATCGGACGCCACCGAGTAGCCTGCCACAGGAAAGCCTGCGGTAGAGACTTTGGTGATAATCGGCTCTTCGGCAGCAGCCGGCAAATCACTGCTAATCTCATCTAGTGCCGAACGCACGTCATCAACCGCCTCTGATAGGTCTTTTTCTAAGACAAATTCGGTGTGTACCGTCGCCACGCCTGTTTGCAAGGTCGAGCGAATGTGCTTGACCCCTGATATGGACGTGATTTTGTTTTCTATTTTTTTGGCGACGTCTGTTTCTAGCTGGGCTGGGCTTGCCCCCGAATAAGCCACCGTAACGATGACGGCAGGCACATCAATGTCGGGGAACTGCTGAATTTTCATGTTATTAAAAGCAAGCAATCCACCAAGCGTAAATAGGGTAAACAACAAAATCGCCACTAAGGGGTTTTTGATAGAATAGGCTGAAAAGTTCATGGGTTTTGTGCCTTATTCTCTGTCATGGCTTGGGTTGTATCTTTGGTCATGTCTTGTATCATGACGATATTCACCAAGTCATTTTCATTTAAAAAACTCACCCCATTTGCCACAATGAGTGTATCAGACGGCAAATCGGTCGCCACTTTGTCCTGCTCACGAGCCAAGACGGTGATTTTTTGGCGTTGGGTTTGGTAAATGTCTATCTGGTCGGTTTTGGCAAGTTGCCACACATAATCATAGCCGTCCGTACTCATGACCGCCGAACTGGGTATGGCGTGATGACTTTGACTGCCTAGCACGAATTGTCCACGCTGATATGTCCCTGCTCTTAGGGCAGAGTGGGCGGGCATGGCGACATGCACGACTATCTCACGCCCTGCGTTGGCGGTTGGCGACAGATGAGTAACCTGCCCTGCCACGCTCTCATCGCCCACCACGACCTGTGCCTGCTGTCCGACATGGATACGCTCAGCATCGGCAGGCGAGAGTGTCGCTTGCCATTCTAGCCGTCCGCCTTTGATGATACTAAATAATGGCGTGCCACTAACCAATACACCGACCTGTGCGTTTTTGGCACTGATAATCCCTGCCACAGGGGCAATGATTTGGGTATTATTTAGGTTGCTTTTGGCGGTGCTAAGGCGTGCCAAACTCGCCTTTTCGGTTGCTTGGGCTTGTTTTAGAGCGGTGCGATAGCTGTCCACCTGCTGACGACTGACCGCATCAATGGCAAGCAGTGGCTCCACTCGTGCCAAATCCGCCTGTGCCTGCTCACGGCTCGCCCTTGCCTGCTCATAATCCGCCTGTGCCTGCACCGCATTCTCACTCATGGTGTCTTTATCTAGCACGGCAAGCACCTGCCCTGCCTTGACATGGTCGCCCACTTCAACGAGTACCTGCTCAATGGTCGCCCCTGTGATTTTGGCACTGACTTCGGCAGTCTCTTTGGCACTCATCACGCCACTGGCGGACAAGCTGTCTGATACAAGCATGGGGCTTGGCGTGGTCGCCTGCACGGTCATGGCAACTTTGGTGTTATCAGGTGCATCGGCGGACGTGGCAGATGTGGGGCGAGCAGTCTCTGACGGCTTGGCGGTTATTCGCCCTATTAGCACACCAAACACCACAAGGGCAATGGCACACATCGCCCACAATAAGGGATTTTTGGGATTAAAAGTTGGCTTGTTCATGGTGATTTTATGAGTGATAAAAACAGCATTGTAGCAAGGTCGGGGGGATTGTCAAGGGTATTTATACTACTTCACGTCCGTGTTTTTTATCAGCTCTCTTAGCCTATCTCGCTCCCTTATCAGCTCTATTTTTTGATTATCAAAATAATCTTGCCAATCATCAATGCTACTCACCACTTGATAGCTTTGGCTTGCCTTAATCTCATCAATGATAAGTTTCAGATTATCCAGTTTTTGGGATAATTGGGTTTTGATGAGTTGCAATTTGTCATTTTTAGTTATAATATTTTATGAAATATGATTTATGCTAGGGCATGTTGAACATTGATAACATTTTTATTGGAAATTTGATAAAAAGTTGATGGTTTAATCAATTTTTGCATGAAAATGATTATCAGCCTACGTTTTTTCCTTGAAAACGTGCGATTCCCCCTGTTTCTCATTGCAAATACAAAAGGCAGGCACGCCCTAGATTTTTTGTTATAGTGATGTTAAAATTTAAAAAAATTTAAGCGAGATAATTTTATGACTGCCACTAATTTTAAAACGGTAAACCAAACCTATCGCCAATTAATTGGTAATGGTTTGACTTACTCTATTCCGAGATTTCAGAGAGATTATAGTTGGACGGTTGATGAATGGGATGATTTATGGCAGGACTTGTTGATCGCTATTGAAGATAAGGCAAATAATAAAGACAGTTCGCATTATATGGGTTACTTGGTATTGCAATCAAGCGATGACAAGAATTTCGATGTCATTGATGGGCAGCAACGCTTAACCACGCTAAGCATTGTTGTTTTGGCTGGCTTAAAAAATCTGCAAAAACTCATTAATGATCATCCTGAATTTGCCCAACAAAATCAACAACGCTTAGAACAACTGCGACAAACTTATGTTGGTTATTTAGACCCCATTACATTACAACCTAAATCTAAGTTAAATCTAAATAACAATAATGACTTTTTTTATCAAAATTATTTGGTTACTTTATCAGAAAACATACCAAGAAGAAATATGAGATCATCGGAGCATTCTTTGCGAAAAGCATTTGAATGGTTTGATGATAAGATTGCTAAGTATATTAAAAACAGTGAAAATAAAGGAGTAGAGATTGCAACCTTTATTGGAAATATGAGTGATTTATTATTTTTTACAGTAATTACTGTAAATGATGAACTAAATGCCTACAAAGTATTTGAAACATTAAATGCTCGTGGCATTAAATTATCATCAACCGACTTACTAAAAAATTATTTATTTTCTATCATTCACAAAGAAACCAATCATTTGGACAATAATCATGAATTAAATGGTCTAGAAAGACATTGGAACAAAATTGTGGAGCGACTTGGCTCAGAAAGCTTTCCTGATTTTTTAAGGGTATTTTGGAATAGCAAATACTCTTTTGTTCGTCAAAATGAATTATTTAAAAAAATTAGAGATAAAATAACCAATCGTAGAGAAGTATTTTCATTAATTAGAGAAATTGATGAAAATATTGACCTATATCTATCCTTGAATAATCCAAGCACAGCAACAAATTGGTCTTTAAATGCTAGAAAATATGCTGAAACACTAAAAATGTTTAATGTTAAACAGCCTTACGCTTTGTTAATGTCTGCTTATCGCAACTTCAAGGCAGAAGGCTTTGAAAAAACATTGAAAACTTGCGTTATCATTTCGTTTCGCTATAATGTTATTGGCGGTTTACATACAGGCGAGTTAGAGCGTGTTTATTACAAAGCATCAGAAAAAATTAATGAGAATATCCGCTATTCAGACATGATTTTATTACTAAAAGAAGTTTATGTAAAAGATGAGCATTTCAAATCCTATTTTTCAGATAAAATATTAAAAACCACATCATCAAGAAATAAAAAAGTAGTAAGATATATTCTGACAGAAATAGAACGCAAAGAAAGCGGCGTTAACAACCCTGCTTTAGATGATACAGACGTTAATATTGAGCATATCTACCCTGAGAACCCTGATGAAGGTTGGGAGATTTTTGACTTCAAGGACGGCGAATCCATGACTTACAGACTGGGCAACATGGCGTTGTGCGAGAAAAACATAAACAGCCAAATGGCAAATTTGGAATTTGAGCAAAAAAAACCTGTATTGACTCAAAGTCATTTTCAGACCACAAGGGCGATTGCTGATTATCCAGACTGGAATCCAGATGCAATCACAAAACGCCAACGGTTAATGGCGAAGGTTGCTACAAGTATTTGGCGAATAGACCAATTAAGCTAACTTCAAAAGCAAGCACAAAAGAGTTTACGTTTACGCCCCCACAAACTCCCCACTTTCCCTAAGCCATAGCCCTATCATCGCTTGGGTTAGGGCGGTTTTGTTGGGCGATTTGATGAGATGATTGGCAAGGTTTTGGGCGATATGTAGCAAGCTCTCATCTCGCACGATGTCCGCCAGATAGTAACCCATATCCCCCGTTTGGCGTTTGCCCAGTAGCTCGCCTGCCCCACGCAGTTCCAAGTCCTTTTGGGCGATGACAAAGCCGTCCGTACTGTCTCGCAGGATATTGAGCCGTTCTATGCCTGTGAGCGATAGGGGCATTTGATACAGTAGCACACAAAAGGATTTTTCCGAGCCACGCCCCACACGCCCACGCAGTTGGTGAAGCTGAGACAGTCCGAGCCGTTCGGCATTTTCTATCACCATAAGGGACGCATTTGGCACGTCCACGCCCACTTCTATCACAGTGGTGGCGACTAGCAAGTCAATGTCGCCCTGCTTAAAGTCATTCATTACCGCTTGCTTATCACCCGCTTTCATTTTGCCGTGTACCAGTCCAATGCGTATATCCAACCGCTCGCACAGGTCTTGATACAACAGCTCTGCCGACTGTGCGTCTAGGGCGGTGGACTCTTCAACGAGCGGACACACCCAGTAGGCTTGTTTGCCGTTTTTGCAGTTGATGCGTATCCGCTCAATCACTTCATCACGGCGGTCTCGGTTAATGGTAACAGTGGTAATGGGCGTGCGATTGGGCGGTAGCTCATCTATCACCGACACATCCATGTCGCCATACATACTCATCGCCAACGTGCGTGGAATGGGGGTGGCGGTCATGGCAAGCTGATGTGGCGTGCTGTTTGCCACGCCTTTACTGACCAGTTTCAATCGTTGCTCCACGCCAAAACGGTGCTGTTCGTCAATGATGACAAGCCCCAATTTGGCAAACGCCACACCGTCCTGAAATAAGGCGTGCGTACCAACCACGATTTGCACGTCATTATTGATAATGGCACCTAAACTGGCGTTGCGTTCTTTGGCGGTCTGTTTGCCAGCAAGCCAGCCCACGCCAATACCCATAGGCTCAAACCATTTTTTAAAATTAATCAGGTGCTGTTCTGCCAAAATCTCGGTCGGTGCCATAATTGCCACTTGCCAACCGCTATCAATGGCATGACACGCCGACAAGCCTGCCACAAGCGTTTTGCCTGCCCCCACGTCCCCTTGCACAAGGCGGAGCATGGGCGTACTGGTGGCAAGGTCGGCAACTATCTCACCAACAACACGCTGTTGGGCGTTGGTCGGACGAAAGGGCAGACTTGCCACAAGCCTATCGGCAAGCGGACTGACACGCTCGCAAAAAGGGGCTTTGTGGGTGTGCAGGTTTTGTTTGCGGTACAAAAACACAAGCTGATGAGCGGTAAGCTCTTCTATAATGAGCCTTTGGCACGCAGGGTGGGTGCGGTCTTTTAGCCCTGTCAAAAGTGCCGTTTGGCTAAAAATATCCGCCTGTGGGTCAGGCAGGTGTATGGCGGTCAAGGCGGACAACAAATCGCCCTGCACACGCACGCCCACGCTATTAAAATCATCATCGGACAGACAGGTCAAAGGCGACTGGCGGACGGCGTTAATCGCCATGCGGACAAGCTGACGCAGTTTGTTTTGATGAAGCCCTTTGACGGTCGGATAAATGGGTAAAAGCCCACTTTCAAACGTCTTTGTCCCTGTGATATGATACTCTGGATGAGCCATTTGCACGCCATAGCGACTGACCTTTATCTCGCCAAATGCGGTAATGTTCGCCCCCACGGTCATGGTTTGTAACAGAGTCGGATAGGTTTTAAAAAACTGCAAAACAACCATGCCCCCGCCCCCATGACTGTTGTCTTCTAGGCACACCGATAACCGTCCTTTGTTGCTCGCCACGTCCGTGATGACCCCTGCAATCATGCACACTTGCCCGTTTTCTACCGTGTTCATCGGTACGGTACGGCTACGGTCTTCATAATCTCGGGGCAGGTGCATGAGCAAATCAAAAATGCGATGAATGTCAAGCTCGGCAAGTTTTTTTGCCAACGGCTGACCCACGCCTGCAAGGGCGGTAATGGGGTATTGGGTGGGGGCAAGGTTAGTCATGGATTTGGGTGATAATTATTTTTGGTCATTGTAAGAGTAATAAGGTAAATTGGCAAGAATTTATCTTTTGAAATGATAAATTTTAGTAAAATAATCATTCACCAAATCATATTTTTTAAGCCATTTAACCAAAAAAATAAACCGTTTATTTTTTAATGGCATAAACGGCGGAATATACCCTACCAAAAACCACGAATGTTGTGCAAGTTTTGTGATACATTATTTACAATTTGATGACTTTTGGTGTAAAATGTCATCAGCATTACCCTATGTTGGGTTCATTTAAAAATACAATACGGCACATAACTTGCAACATCGCCAACATTGGCAAAGCATGAAGAGATACCCATGGCAAAAGTAGCAACCGAACAATTACTTGATTTTAAATACTCTGGCACCAATAGACGCGGACAAAACGTCAAAGGCGAGCTAACCGCCAAAAGCCTTGAACTGGCTCGTGCTCAGCTTAGAAAGCAAGGCATCATTGTCCAAGACGTTAGACAAAAATCCAAGCCCCTTTTTCAAATCAAAAAATCTATCAAAGCGATTGATATTGCTATTTTTGTGCGTCAGCTTGCCACGATGATGAAAGCAGGTGTGCCACTGACCCAAGCCTTTGAGATTGTCGCCGACTCGCTTGACAATCCCAGCATGAAAGAGATTGTATTAAAAGTAAAGGCGGATATTGAAGCGGGGAGTAACTTTGCCACCGCCTTACGTAAACACCCCAAATATTTTGATGACTTATTTTGTTCATTGGTTGAATCCGGTGAGCAATCGGGTGCGTTAGAGACCATGTTAGAGCGTGTCGCCACTTATAAAGAAAAAAGTGAAATGCTCAAAGCCAAAATCAAAAAGGCGATGAAATATCCGATTGCGGTTATCATTGTTGCTATTATTGTTACCGCCATTCTACTGGTTAAGGTGGTTCCAGTTTTTGCTGATATGTTTGCTGGATTTGGCGCAGAATTACCTGCCTTTACCCAAATGGTGGTTAATATGTCCAATTGGATGGTTAAGTATTATTTGGTATTTTTTATTGTACTAGCAATCCTTGTTGTGTCTTTCACCCAAGCTAAGTTGCGTAGCCAGAAATTTAGAAACTTCCTAGATAGATTGGCTCTTAAACTACCCATTTTTGGTGATATTGTCTATAAATCTATTATCGCTCGTTTTTGTCGTACGCTATCCACCACTTTTGCTGCTGGCGTGCCTTTGATTGATGCCCTAGACTCTACCGCAGGGGCAACCAATAATATCGTGTTTTATGAAGCCACACAGCGTGTCAAAGAAGATGTCGCCACCGGTCAGCAAATGCAGTTTGCCATGCGTAACACCAACCTATTTCCTAGCATGGTACTTCAAATGGTCGGCATCGGTGAAGAAGCGGGTAGTTTAGAAGAAATGCTAGATAAAGCTGCCACTTTTTATGAAAACGAAGTGGATAACGCCGTTGATGGTCTAACCAGTCTCATGGAACCAATGATTATGGCATTTTTGGGCGTGGTAATCGGTGGTCTAGTTATCGCCATGTATCTGCCAATCTTCATGATGGGTGATGTTATCGGATGATGAATTTTTTATCAGAGAACTTTTATTTTGCCCTAGCCCTAGCTGGACTGCTGGGGCTTTGTGTTGGTTCATTTTTAAATGTGGTCATTCACCGCACACCACTCATCATGAACCGAGAGTGGCGTAAAGATACAGCATGGTTTTTGGGTACACAGTCCGACCTTAACCCCAATCATGTCAAGCCCATTCAAGAGATAATTGCCAATGACGTACCCATTAGCTTATCCTTTCCGCCGTCTCGTTGCCCCAAATGCAACCACCAAATCCGTGCTTATGAAAACATTCCTGTATTAAGCTGGCTTATTCTATTGCGTGGTAAATGCTCCAGTTGTGGCAACCCCATTAGTATGCGTTATCCATTAGTGGAACTCATCACTGCCCCATTGTCTGTCTTGGTCATCTATATGCTGGGGGCAAATGTGGCAGGCGTGTTGGGGCTGATTTACCTATGGATACTCATTGCCCTAACTGGCATCGATTTTGACACACAACTACTGCCCGACCGCTTGGTTTTCCCGCTGGGTATGATAGGCTTAATGGTAAACACCCAAAATATCTTTACTTCACTAAGCTCTGCGGTGTGGGGCGGACTGCTTGGTTTTTTATCCTTTTGGTCAGTTGCCAAACTCTATGCACTCATCACCAAAAAAGATGGCATGGGAGCAGGCGATTTTAAACTTCTAGGAGCGATTGGGGCGTGGCTGGGTGTGGGTATGTTGCCCTTTTTGATTCTTGTATCTGCTGTACTAGGCTCTATCGTGGGTGTGGTTTTGATGAGACTGCGTGGTGAAAGCCGTGCCTTTGCCTTTGGTCCTTATATTGCCATTGCAGGTATCATTGCCCTATTATGGGGGCATGACATCATGGATTGGTATTTAAATATGTATAAAGTGTAAAAAGTGCTTGCCATTTAAAATTTATCTGTTATAATAGCACCACTTTTAGGCGTATAGCTCAGTTGGTTAGAGCACCACCTTGACATGGTGGGGGTCGTTGGTTCGAATCCGATTACGCCTACCACATCCAAACCCCTTGAAATACTGATATTTCAAGGGGTTTTTGCTTGTTTTGACAAAATTGCTTACAAAAATAAATCTGTTTATTTTGTGCATTTTGGACGAAAAATGCGTAAAATAACGATAAATTTATGATAAATTGACCATCAAGCACTTAGCCACCGATCGCCATGACCCAAGCCAGTTTACCTCTCTTGCCACCTTTGCCCCCCTACACCCCCACCGCTTATAAGGCTTACCTAAATGAGCTAAATGCCGATATTGATAAGCAGATTTGTGAGCAGGGCATACACGCCACAGAGACGATAGACAGCCACATCGCTAGGCGAACGCAGGCGGTAGATAACATGCTTGTGAGTATGTTTGAAGCGTTATTTGGGACAGATAGCGAGCTTGGGTTATTTGCCATTGGTGGGTATGGGCGGGGCGAGCTGTTTCCAGCGTCAGATGTGGACATTTTGATACTAGGCGACGACACGGACAGCCATCAAGCCCAGATAGAAGCGTTCGTGGCAAGCCTGTGGGACATCGGCATAGAGCCTGCCATCTCGGTGCGGACAGTGAGCGATACGATGACCGCTGTCACCGAGCATACCGTGGCGACCGCTCTCTTAGAAGCCCGTTTTTTGGCTGGTAATGACACACTGACCGACGTACCAACCCTTGCTGTCAAAGGGGCGTGGACTGCCAAAGCCTTTTTTGGTGCCAAGATGAGCGAATCCAAAGCCCGCTATCTTGCCCATAACGCCACCGAATACAACTTAGAGCCGAACATCAAGACCGCCCCTGGCACACTGCGAGATTTGCACATTATTTTGTGGCTTGGTAAGTTTTATTTTGACGGGGTGCGGGAATTTCATGATTTGGTTGAAGTAGGCTTTTTAAGCCCTGACAAATACGCCACCTTGGAGTCCGCCAAACGCTTTTTATGGTGCCTACGTCATCATCTGCACACCCATGTCGCACGCCATGATGACCGCCTGCTCTTTGACCGTCAGCGCGCCGTCGCTGTTAGCATGGGACTGGCTCATACCGATGATGACAACCGCCAAATCACGCACGCCTTAGAGCAACTCATGCGAACCTACTATCGCCATGCGATGACCACCGCCAGTCTCTCCGAGCTTTTGTGTGCGTATTTTAATGAAAACTATCTAAACCCCGAGTTTGTCACCACGCCCATTGATGAGCATTTTTATGCCATCACCGAACAGGCAAGCCCCATTGACTCATCGCTACACCAAGACGGATTGGCAAAGGACGTACTCGTCAAGCAGGGCAAACTACCAAGCCACGACCCCAAGATTGCCGTGCATGACCCACACGCCTTTGACAAGAATCCTGCCCTACTGCTTCGCATTTTTCTGGTCATGGGGCAACAAGGCATTAAAAAAATCAGTGCCAACACCCTGCGTGCCATCTACCTTGCCACGCCACGCATCGATGATGACTACCGCCAGCACCCCACCCATCAGGCTCTGTTTTTGGCAAACCTGCAAGAACCCAACTACCTATTTCATCGCCTACGCCTGATGAAACGCTTTGGCGTGCTAGGCTCATACCTACCTGCCTTTGGGCAAATCATGGGGCTTATGCAGTATGACCTGTTTCACCGCTACACCGTGGACGCTCATACTTTGCTACTCATTCGCATTTTGCACCGCTTGACGGATGTGGATAACGAGATTTATCAACAAAAATTTGACCTAGTCAGTCAGATTTATAAACAAATCCACCGCAAAGACATACTGGTCATTGTCGCCTTGTTTCATGACATCGCCAAAGGGCGTGGGGGCGACCACAGCGAACTCGGGGCGGTTGATGTGTATGAATTTTGTACATCGCACGGCATGACCGAGAGCGACAGCCAGTTTGCGTCATGGCTGGTGCGTGAACATCTGACCATGTCGCTCACCGCCCAAAAGCAGGACATCTCCGACCCTGATGTCATCGCTCGCTTTGCCCATTTTGTTGGCAGTGTCAGCAGGCTAAACCACCTGTATGTGCTGACCGTTGCCGACATGAACGCCACCAACAGCGAGCTGTGGAACTCATGGCGAGCCAGTCTGTTAAAACAGCTTTATATCAGCACCAGACAGGTGCTAAACCTTGGCATGGGCGTCGTGGACAAAGACGTCTACATCACCGGTCGCAAAAGCAAAGCCCAAGCCCTGCTGACCGACATCAACCCCACCACTTTACATGCCCTATGGGATGAGCTGGGCGATGAGTATTTTTTAAAACACAAAAAACTCGACATCGCATGGCAAAGCCGTGTCATCTTAGAACAAAAATCCGCCATCCAAGACGCTCGCCCCATCATCGCCATTCGCCCCCACACCGATTTGGCATTAGACGCCATTCAGCTATTTATCTGCACCCCCGACCGTGATGATTTGTTCGCCATCAGCGTGTGCGTGCTTGACCGCTTTGGCTTGTCGGTGCTGGACGCAACCATCGTCAGTGCCACCATTGACGGCGTGCCATCTGCCCTAGACAGCTATGTACTCATTGACCGCTTTGCCAAACGAGATGAGCATGGCACGCTCATGAGTGATTTTCTGACCCCCAGTGACAGGCGAGACGAACTGGTGAGCAAGCTTAGCCAAGCACTCACAGGAGACGCCCCCGAGTGTCAGATAGTCAGTGCCAGTTTTGGTTTTAACTTGACCTTAAAGCACTTTAACGTCCCCACGCAGGTACACATCGAGCGTGCCACCCCCCTTGTCCATCGGGGTCATCACGCCCTATCACTCATCACCAAAGACCGCCCTGCCCTACTTGCCAAAATCGGGCAAATCTTCTCAAAGCTCGGTGTGGCAGTGCATGGGGCGAGAATCACCACCCTAGGCGAGCGTGCCGAAGACATCTTTTATCTGTCTGACAAAGACGGCAGTTTGCTTGATGATGATAAAATTGAGTCGCTCAAAGTGGCTTTGATTGAAATTTTACAATAAGTCAAGTACAATAAATCCGTTTTTCTCATTCATTGCTTTTTCTCATCTGGAATCATCCATGAACATTTCTTTTTTTACCCCATTCACATCTCGCCCAAAGCTCGCCCTATGCCTTGCCCTATCCGTTTTTGCCACGACAGGCGTCAACGCAGAAGACAACGTCGATTCGGACGATTACGCACTCTTCGAGCTGTCAGAAGACATCGACGCCTGCGAAGATGATGCCAATCTACCGACGGGCTTTACTTATACTGAGTACACCAGCGACTGTCAGTACAACGAAAACATGACCGTCATCACCGATGGCACATCATTTGGTTTTGCAGACACGAACGGCAACATCGTCATCCACCCCGCCTTTGAAGAAGCCAGTCGTTTTGATGAAGGGCTTGCTTTGGTCAAACAACAAGGCAAATACGGCTACATCAATCCCAAAGGCAACTTTGTCATCCACCCCACCTTTGAAGATGCGTGGGGCTTTTGGGAGGGGCGTGCCAAAATCGCCCAAAACAGCAAATACGGTTTTATTGACAAACAAGGCAACATCGCCATCAAACCGAGCTTTGATGAGACGGGCAACTGGTTTGAACAAGGTTTGGTTTCAGTCAAAATCAATGACAAATGGGGCTTTATGGACAAAAACGGTCAAATCAAAATCGCCCCCATCTACGACCACGTCGAAGATTTTAGCGAACAGTTGGCATTGGTTGCCAAAGATACCGGTAAAACCGACAGTGATGGCGAACCCATCATTCACTACGGCTATATCACCCCCAAAGGTAAAATCGCCCTGCCCTTAAAATACGATTACGCCACCAGCTTCATCAATGGCTCTGCCATGGTCATAACAGATGACAGCATTTATTTTATCAACAAAAAAGGCGAACGTGTCGAGCCTAGCTGGCAAGAGTGATGTTAAAAAATGGGCAAGGTCAATCTTGCCCATTTGCTTTTGACTTAAAAATAATGACATCAATATGACAAACCTTCTCTAATCAGAGCGGAGTATTCTTGTGATGAAATATTGCCATGATTGCCCAAATGGGACACTTTGGGATTGGCAAAAGCATTATACTTCCAAATCATCAAATCTTGCTCATTATCAATCGCCCCTTTGTCATACAAATAATCCGCCAATCTGCCCGAAACGATAATACGATAATCCATTGGCACATCATCAATCTGACTTGCCATTTTATAAATAACGGTAGTGCAATTACTAAGTAGCGAATGATAAAATTTGGGCATATCATTTAAACGATGACCATAATCCAAATAAGTCAAAAATAGATTTCTCATTTTGTCTTTGTCATACAAAATAGGATAAACAGACACCAATTCATCTCTGATATTGGTGCGAGTATAAATCAAATCCCGCTCATCCCCTGCAATGATGGATAAATCATACATTCTAAAAAATCCACCAATCGTTGAAAATTCTTCACCAATCTCTTTTCTTGTTTCCACCGAAAAAACAAGCCTGTCAATATTGCCCGCCCCGTCGTCAAACCCAAACGACACCATGATGTGAGCGATGCTGTCCATGCCCCACGTTGTGCTAATCATATCAAGGCTTGTGAGATGATTGAGATTGTAAGTGCGAGTATCCCAACGCTCGGTATAACTGTCGCCATGCCAATCAAAATCACGCACGTTATGTATCGTGATGATATTGCCATTTTGGGTATAAGTGAATTGATGACGAAATTCATCTTGCCATATTCTGTCATTGCTGGGCTTCATACTAAAAAACCAAGCAAACACAACACCAACAACCAATCCAAAAATGCGTATAGAATAATAACTTAATTTATCAATAATGAGTGGACCCTCAAATTTTTCAATATAAGTATTGGGTATAACTGCAATGATGGATAATAATAATAAAATAAAACCAATAACAACATAAGTCACTCTCCCCAAAGGCATATGCACCCACAATGCCAAACACGTCCATATCGCCAATAAAATAATCATCATTGCATATAACATAAAAAGTTTGGTCATGATTTATCCTTAATGATTGTTATAAAATGGCTGTGGCAAATAGTAAAATTGAGCGGTATTATTTATTGGAATGATAACAAAAACCAGATATTCTAGATATTGCTATCATACCCCAAATTTGCTAAACTTGCACTTATTTTATTTGGAAAATTGTCATGATAAAAACCCAAAACATTGCCGATTTTACCCCTAATGACAACCTAGTCATTTGGGACGTGCGAGATGCTGACAGTTATAGGTCAGGTCATATCGCCCATGCCATCAATGTGCCGATTGAGCATGTCAATGCCGAGATGCTTGCCCAAAGCGTGGGCGACGTGTATGTGCTGTGTGGCGGTGGCACCAAGGCAGGGCGTGCGTGTGAGCTGTTAGAGAGCCTAGACCCAAGCCGTACTTACATCCATCTGACGGGTGGCACTCGTGGGGCAAAGGCGTTGGGCTGGACACTTATCGAAAATTAATTGATTAAAAAACATTAAAAATCAATATCTTATAAAAATTTTTAAAATTTTTAAAAATAAATGATTGACACCGCCCAAAATTACGCTATAATACGCACCACTAACAGCGATACACGTCGCAAATTGGTAAATCGGGGCGTAGCGCAGCTTGGTAGCGCATCTGCTTTGGGAGCAGAGGGTCGGGGGTTCAAATCCCTCCGCCCCGACCATTTAAAGCCTATATAGGCTTTTTTTGTTAGTGATGTAAGTTGAGCGCCTGTAGCTCAGTTGGATAGAGCATCCGCCTTCTAAGCGGGTGGTCGCAGGTTCGAATCCTGCCAGGCGCGCCATTTGCCTGATTATGAATGGCACATTTCATTATGGTGGGTATAGCTCAGTTGGTAGAGCCCCGGATTGTGATTCCGGTTGTCGTGGGTTCAAGTCCCATTACTCACCCCATATTCAAAACCACCCTATTGGGTGGTTTTTTGTGTTTCGGCTTTTTTGTTTGTCATTCATATCCATCCAACGAAAAGGAAGTGCTCAGCACGTCCCTACGTTTGCATATTAGACTTCCTGCAAAACCCCAAATTAAAGAAAACTGCTCAAAGTGAGCTATGCC